>OFDN01002121.1_pt1 | contig 11459 bp, 7 predicted proteins | sample 1520971 | NCBI WGS metagenome assembly OFDN01 (sample SAMEA94257418, study PRJEB24077) | hot springs metagenome | biome: Aquatic biome; feature: Geographical feature; material: Water | place: India | collected 2012-06-12 | depth 5 m | reverse complement strand
GGCGGCGGCGGCGGCGGCTCCACGGCCTCCAGCGGCTGGTCGGGAACCGCTTCGCTGGCTGCCGCATCCGGCCCTGGAGCGGCGTTGTCGAGGGTCGATTTCGCGCTCACCGAGATCGGCGCCAGGGTGATCATCAAAGCGGCGGGAGCCTCCTCTGGCTGATCCGGCGCAGGGACTGCGTAGGTCTCCGTCAGCGCCAAAAAAAACCCGAGATGCAGGGCCAGTATGAACACCGACGAGCCGATCCACTGTGCGCCGCGAAGGGCCGCCGATGGCCCGTCCGCAGATGCCGATGGCGGCGGGAACGTCACGATTCGAAAGTTCCGGGGCGGTGGATGCATCATGACCCACCTCGCTCCGCCGCATCTTCGACGCCCACCAGGCCGACCTTGAGATAGCCAGCCGCGCGCAACAGGTTCATCACCTGCATCAGGTCGCCATAGGAGACGCCCTTGTCGGCGCGCAGGAAGACCCGCTCGTCCTTGTTGCCCTTGGCGGCCATGTCGATTGCGGCGCCGATTTCAGAGCGCTCGACCGGCGTTTCCCCGAGCGTCAAGGCGAGGTCGGACTTCACGCTGACGAAGATCGGCTTTTCCGGACGGGGCTGGACCGCTGCGTTCGACGTCGGCAGTTCAACTGGCACGTCGACGGTCGACAAGGGCGCCGCGACCATGAAAATGATCAGCAGAACCAGGATCACGTCGATGAACGGCGTGATGTTGATGTCGGCGTTTTCGCAGAGTTCGTCGGAATGGCCGGAGCCGAGGTTGATGGCCATGGTCTCTACTCCGCCACAGCAAGCCGCATATGCGGGTAGTTGAGCTTCTCCGGCAGCGCGCACTGCGCCTGGTCGAGCTCACGTGACAGATGCCGCAGGATCAGGGTCACCGCCTCGTTGGACAGAGCCCGGTAGGAGCCGATCGACCGCAGCATGGCGTTATAGATCACCACGGCGGGAATGGCGGCCACCAGCCCCATGCCCGTCGCCAGCAGCGCCTCGGCGATGCCCGGCGCCACGACGGCCAGATTGGTCGTGTTGCTGTTTGCGATGCCGATGAAGCTGCGCATGATGCCCCAGACGGTGCCGAACAGCCCGACGAAGGGGCCGGTGGAGCCGATGGTCGCCAGCACCGCAATGCCAGTGGCGAGGCTGCGGAACAGGTTGCCCTCGGCCTGATAAAGCGCCAGTTGCACCCGCTCCTTGATGCCGTCGGTCGACAGACCCTGCGAGAGCCGGGCCTCTTCGGAGGCATGGCGCAACAAGATCGCGGCGCCCCCTCTTGGCAGGCAGCTGCCGGCCTCAGACAGGTTTTTGGCGTTGCGCAGCAGCTCGATCGCCCTGCGCATCCGCCGCCGGGCAACCCTGATGGTGATGCTCTTGACCAGCAGCACGGTCCAGGTGACCACCGACGACGCCATCAGCAGGATCATCACGCCTTTCACGACCGGATCGGCGGCGAGAAACATCCCCAGAGGCGACAGATCATGTTCGGGAGCTTTGGCCGCCTTGTCGATGATGGGGCCGCGCCCGGCGGGCCTCGCCCGGGGTGGCGGAGAGACGCCGCTGTCGGGCGCCGTGGCCATGGTCTGCGGCGAGGCGGCAAGCGCTGGCTGCGAGGACGCAGGCGGCGCAGCCAGAACCGGAGCTGCGACGGGCGTATCCTGCGCAAAGGCAGGATCATTCGGGGGCAGCATGCCGCAGATGACGGCCAGAGCCAGCCCGCACAGTCGCGGCGAACCTGTCCAATTGAATGCCCGATATGTCGGCCTCGCCATCGCAATTCCTTTCGAATCCCCGAGTCTTTTCGCTCTCACCTGACCTGTCCAACCACGGGCGAAAACCGTCAGCGCGCCGGCAAAAGTTTCTTAACATTCCCTTAGGTGATGACGAAAGAAAGCAAGATGGAGACCAAGCGCCAGGTGTCGGAGACCGATCTCGAAGAACGACCGGGATGGGCTGGAAATGGCGAAGCCGCCGCGAGGGGAGCGGGGAGGCGGGTTGCGGTCGCGACGTCCGGGAGCGGGCCTGCGCTCGTTCCCGGAATCACGCCGCGGTTCGGTTATGGGATCGGCAGGCGTCAGCCGACCAGGCGGCAGACATCGCCGTCGCAGATCACCGCCGGGCCGCTCGCCGTGGGAGCCGCTGGCTCTGGCGGCGGTGCAGGAGGCTCTGCCGCAGGCGCGTCGAAAACAATGCCTCCGCATTGGACGAAGAGGGCGCGCGCGTCCGCGATGATCTCCGGGTCGGCGTCGGTTCGGATGGAGGTTTCCAGCACCAAGCGGCTGCGTTCCAGCGCTTCAGCCTTGCGTCCGCAGGCCAGAAACAACTTGGCCAGCCAGCGGTTGATGAAGACCGGTGTTTCGGCCGGCGTGTTGCTTGCCTCATAGGCCAGCGCCAAGCTGATCCCATAGTCCGCCAGCGCCACAAAACCCGGGGTCTCGGCGTGTTTTTCCGCAGCATCAGCGACGACCTGCGCAATGTAGTAGCGGAGTCGCATATTATCAGGAAAAAGCGTCTCGACCATTCTGTGCGCGTAGGCCAGCGCCTCCGAAGGGTTCTGATGCGTCAGCAATTCCAGCTTGGTGAATGCGCGGTGCGACTCGTACTCCAACTCGGGATACGTCGTGAAGAACCTCTCGATGGCTGCGAGCGCCGCCGCGATGTTGTCAGCCTCAATATGCGCCTGAATCTCGGAGTTGATCGTAATATCTCGGACCTGCACCTCCCTTGCCGCTGCCACATCGTAACGCCCGTCGACGATTGCGGCCAGCGTCTCATCCATCGCGTTGGGGTGGCCGCTCCAGGCGAACCTGCCTTCCCTGTCGATGATGAAAGCCGTCGGGATGCCCCGCTCGCCGGACGCATCCAGCCAATGGAGCGCGACCCATCCTTTGTGCTCGCCATCCGGGGGGACGGTGTCGAGCGCCACCCGATAGGCCATCTCGTCGCCTTTTTCGGCCACGAGCGCTTTCACGACATCCGGTCCCTGGTCGGTCACGGAAACGCCGATGATCGGCACGTCGGGATACGTCTTCTGCAACTCGCTCAAATGCGGAAATCCATCGATGCAAGGCCTGCACCAGGTGGCCCAGCACTCCACGACATAGACGGTTCCGGGGCGAAATTCGGTGATGGGCTCGCCCTTGACGAATTCTGCGACCTTCAATGCGGGCGCCTTGTCGCCGAGCAAGAGTTGAGGTTGTGACACGATCAAAGACCTTTCTATCGGGCGCCAGCCATGCGGAGCCCTTTGGGGGGGAAGCAGCGCGCCTTGATGGGGCGGCGTGCTCAGGATCACCGCCTTGCGGCGAACGCCCTTCATCCGGAATGTCGGCCGAGACGGCGAAAGCGTCAGGCTGAGCACGAAATTTTGTGCGTCGTCGCGCCCGGACTTGCCGCGCGCAATGAGCTTGGCGGATCTGGACCTTATTCCGCCGCCTGAGCCACGCGTTCGACCAAGCAAACGCCGGTCACGCCATGTTCGACGTGCAGAAGTCGGGAATGATAGCCCCGCAGGCTGTCGCGATGCCCGATCGACAGCAGCGTCGTCTTGGGCAGGCGCCGCTTCAGGGTCTCGTAGATTTGTCGCTCCAGATCCAGATCCAGAGCGGCTGTCGCTTCATCGAGCAGCAACCAGCTCGGCGCCAGCAACAGGGCGCGGGCGATCGCCAAACGCTGCTGCTCGCCGCCGGAGAGCTTCTGCGACCAGTTCTCTTCCTGGTCCAGCATATCCGCGAGATGGCCGAGGCCCACATCGGTCAGGGCCGAGACGATCGCGTCGCGCGTGAAACACCCGGCCTCGCGGGGGTAACTGACCGCCGTCATCAGGTTGCCGCTCGGCAGATAGACCTTCTGCGGCAGCACGAGAATATCGGCGTCGGGCGGGACCAGCGCCGTTCCGGTCCAGTACGGCCAGATGCCGGCCAGGACGCGGAACAAGGTAGATTTTCCGGTTCCCGATGGGCCGGTGATCAGGACATTCTCACCCGCCTGCAGCTCGAGCGAGAACGGCGGATAGAGCGTCGCGCCATCCGGCAGCGCGATCGAGACCTCCGTCAGCGTCATTCCGGCCGTGGCCGGAACCTGCCGCCGGTCGTGGCCGGTCCCCGTCGAGGCGGCCGTGAGCGCGTTGTCGAAGGTGGTCAAACGATCGACGACGGCCTTGAAGTTCGCCAGCCCGGCGAAATTGTCGCTGAAGGTGTCGAAGACCGAGCTTACGGACGCGAATCCGGCGAAGACCATCGTAAGGCTGCCCCAACTCATCTGCTTGGAGAGGAGCAGGGAGCCCACAAACACATAGGGTATGGTCGTCTCCACGGCGCGCAGCGTGTGCCTCAGCACGTCCATGAAGATGCCCATCCGCGTCAGGGCGAGGACGTTGCTCATCACCTTGGAAAAGCGGCGCTCGACGATCCGCGCTTCCGTGCCGCCACCCTGCAAGAGCGCAATCTGCTCGCCATATTCGCGGGGACGGGCCAGGGAGAACCGATAGTCCGCCTCGTAATGCTGTTTGTTGAACAGCATCGGGATCATCGGCTTGCCGACCCAAAAAGTCAGGACCGAGGTGAAGAAGCTCCAGGCCAGCGTGACCCAGAGAAGCAATCCCGGCACATGGATCGTGTCATTGAGGAATGTAATCTTGTCCGAGAGACCCCAAAGCACCACGGCGTAGCTGAGCAGCGAACTCAGATTGCCTGTGATCAATGTCAGAAGCGTCAACATGCCCCAGCCGTAATCGGCCGTGCCGATGAAGCGGGGAACGTCTTCATGGATGCGCTGGTCCGGGTTGTCGATGTCGCCCCCCGCCAGCGAAACGCGATATTGCGCGTCGGTTTCCAGCCAGCGCCGCGTATAATCCTTCGCCAGTTCGCCGCGCCAGCGCGCCGTAAATACCGAGCGCATCCCGAATCTGGCGATTATCCCCAAGAGATAGAGCCCCGACCAAATCGGAACCTCAACCAGCAGCGACCTCCAGAAAACCTCGGCATCGAGCGCCTGAACGGCATCCATGAAGCTGCTATTGGCGAACTGCAGCCCCAGCGAAAGCAACACCAGACCCTGTTCGAACAGGAGCAGCAGCGCCACGCACGCGATCGCCAGCGAACCTTCGCGCACGGTGAGCGACAACCCGCCCGGCAGCGCCCAGCTCAGCCGCGTACCCATTGTCAAATAGCGATCGGCGATTTCCAGGGCGCGCTGCATGATCGGCAGGAAGCCGATGCCGACGAAGACGGTGACGAGCAGGCAAAAAGACATTGCCACCGTCGCAGGCACCTCGATTTCGAACAGTTTGGCGGGCAGATACCCCATCGCCCGGGCGAGCATGTAGAGGCTCAGCCCAGCCGCCTCGATCCCGAATGTCACGATCGGAATCTTGATGAACGTCGACATGCTGCGCGAGCGAAAGATGGCGAATGCTGCGGCGAAGAGGAAAGCTGCGAGCAGGGTGAGTTGAACCTCTCCGCTCTGCCTGCTCACAAGCGCCGACAATACGCCGATTGCCGCCAGCCCGTAGGATAGTAGTCGGAACATGGGTCACTCTTTATCCGCGTCTGGCGCATGGCTCCCCCAGATCCTGGGGGCTGGAAGTGGGTTCACTCGACACTCGAAGCCGCCGCGCCGGTCGGTTGCGCCGTGATGACGCGCCTTGCGACGGCGTCGCGTTTGGCCCGGGCGCCCGACGACCGTGCGACGAGCGGATCGTCAGCGCCGCCCTCGGATGGTGGGCAGCCGCTGCGTGTCGCCAGCCTGGTGAAAGCGCGGCACGACTCCGAGGAGCGGGCAGCCTGCGTTTCCTGTCAGCGAAGAAACGCAGGCTGACTCTCGTTAGAATTTGTAATTTGCGGTTACGGTCCAGTTGCGACCATCTTCGAACCCCATATATCGGGTCATTTGTACTGGCATGATCGCTTTCTTGTTGAAGATGTTGTTGAGCTTGAAGTTGACCGAGAAGTTGTCACGCTCATACTGAACCATTGCGTCGGCGATGACATAGCCCGGCAGCCTGTGGTGTCCGTCTTCGGTATTATACTGAACTTTGCTGTCGGAAACGGCGCGCGCCCCGGCCCCGATCGTGAAGCCACGCGCCCAGCCTTCGCTGAAAGCGTAGGTCGTCCAGAGACTTCCCTGGTAGCCCGGGTTTCCGCTCGCAGGATCGAACGTTGGGCTAGCCGCCGCGACGTCGATGTTGGTCGACCGCAGGCTCTTCGGCAGCAGCCGCGTTGCCGAGGCGATGACGTTCCAGCCCGGCAGAATTTCACCCTGGATTTCCAGTTCCGCGCCGCGCGTCCGCAGGCCGGCGCCCGTCAGGAGGAGCGGCGGCAGCTGTGAATTATCGAATGACGATAGATTGGTCTGCGTCAGCTCATAGAAGCTGAGCGTTGCGGCCAGACGCTTGTCGAAGAACGTCGAGCGCAATCCGGCTTCGGACAGGGTGCGCCCTTGCGGCGGAATGACAACGCCGCCCGCGGAGCCGCCTGGAACGAAGCCGTCGCTCCGATTTACATAGGCCGACAGATCCGAAGTGATGTCGTAGACGGCGCCGAGCACATAGGACTTCCCCTGCGATTCGCTTCTGCTCTTCGGGTCGGCGTTGCTTCTCGACTGACTGTGGTTCCAATCGTACCGCAGCGATCCGAGCATGTGCAGGCGATCGTTGAAGAGATCCAGCTTCTCAACGACGTAGACCCCTCGCCTGGTAAAATTGGTATTATTCAATTCTGTCGCCGGCCCCCGGTACAATGGCACGATCCGCATATTCAGCAGGGGATCGTAGCCGTTGCTCAGGTCGATACTGCTTCGATCGCTGGCTCCGAATTTCTGGTCGCTGAGAATTCTCGTATAATCGTAACCGACCTTGAGGTTGCTCTTTGCGAAAGCGCCTTCGTAGCTAAGCGTCAGACTGGGTTTTTCAGAAAACAGCTCGGTCCTGTTCAAGCTTTGCGTCATCGCGTAAGACTGAACATAGTCGGGAGCTGAATTGTCGTAGCTTATGCCGTGTCTGGTGCTGTCCACAACAGAGTATTCATAGACGTTGTTGAAAGATAATCCAAACCCATTCCCGATCTTGCCGAAATCGTAGTTCTGTTCGGTATTGAAGGTCGTCGACTTCGCATCGGTTCCGATATTAGGATTGCCGAAGGGAATTGCCGGCAATTTCAGCAGCCTGTGCGGGTAGGGCAATGACCTCTCCGTTTCGGGGTCGAAGGTCCAACCATCGGTGATGAGCGCCGCGCGCGACGATGGGACGGAACGTGACTTTTTGTGGCTGAGCGACGCCGAGAGCGTCAGAGCCTCGACCTGCCATTTCACCGCCGGCGCCAAAAGATATTGGCTAGGATTTTCATAGCCCGCGAAGCTCTTATCGGCCTGATTGGCCGAGCCGACGAAGCGATAGGTCAGCCCCTGCAGCCCGGCCAGAGGTCCGCCCATGTCCAGTGCAATCGTTTTGGCGCCGTTCGTCCCGAACCGGACTGTCGCATTGCGTAACGCCACGTCGGTCGGCTTTTTCAGGACGACATTGACCAGGCCGCCATCGGCGGAGGCGCCAGTCAGGATTGAGGTCGGCCCCTTCAGCACCTCGACGCGATCGACCTGGTCGACGGGAATGGTGTCGAACTTCGCGCGTCCCTGGCCATCGACCGTGTAGCCCCCGCCTGGAAAGCCCCGGATCGTGAAGTCCGGTCGGTCTCCCTCAAAGGATTTGACGATGTTGACGCCGGCGACGTTCCTCACCGCATCGGTCGTGGTGGTAATGCTCTGCGAGGTCAGCACGGAGTTGGTGACGGCCGAGACCGCGATGGGAACTTCCTTCAGCGGCGCGTCGGCGATGCGGACGGTGGTCCCGGCATCGCCCGCCTTGAAGCCTTCGTCGCGATGGGCGCCAGTCGACGCATCCGTCACGTCGATGGTCGCGACATCGCCCTTGACGCCGGATGTCGGGGCGCCGGCAGCCTTGCGGATCGTCAGTCTTCCGCCTGCGGCGGTCGCGACTTCGAGCCCGCTGCCGGCAAGCGCCCGGTCCAGGGCCTGCCGCAGGGATTCGCGCCCCTTGACCGGGCCGACCTGGATGCCGCTGGCGATGCTGGCCGGGAACGCGATGCTTGTGCCGCCGGCGCGCGCGATCGCCGTCACCACGGAATTGACGTCGCCGCGCGGGATATCGAAATCGTAGAGTTGCTGAGCCGTGGCCGATTGCGCGCCTGCCATCAGACCAAGCACGAGCACCGCCGCCGAACTCAGCAATTCCGCCCTGCGGCGCATGCCCTGATTGTATCCCTGCATAAGAACCCCCTGAGTTGCCTATGCAAGCGATGACGTATGGGAAGCCGAAAGCGTCACCGCGTCGTCGATCTTTTTATGCGCCGGCTCATTCGGCCTGTTCCGATGGGGGCGCTTTCATGCCGGCCGGCTCTCTGGCGCCGGGAGGGCAGGGCCCGGCCGCGCGACTCGCACCGCCGCCTGCCGCATATGGCCGGCGCCGACAGGTTTGATCGCCTCTGACGACAGCTTTCAAAATTTCCGCTTGGGAATGCTGCATTGAGCGGCGGCTTGGATTGCGCGGGGGAGGCCGCCAGAGCAGGCCAAACATGCCACGCAGCATCGATCAGGGTGCGTCCGAGCCCGCGCCCGGTGGCCTTGCCTCGCGCGTTCGCGCGGTTCCGGCCCTCTCGAACTCCGCATGGCGAAGGCCAGGGCGCCGCAACTGGTACGAATGTTGCTCCAGAGATTACGTTAAGGCATGCTCCAGTTTGGAATGCCTAGCGATTGGTCAACGTGCCGTCCGGCGTGGCCGTGATTTCATCACGGTGGCGGATGGGCCCTTCAGCGGGCCATGGGGAGGAGTTGGGTGCATGGGGATATCGATCCGGCAGAACAGGCACATCCTGGACTTCCTGTTCCGCGAGCACAGCGGCTGGCTGCTGCGCTGGCTGGGGCGGCAGCGTTGGACGGTGTCTTCGGCTGAAGATATCGCGTCTGACGTGTTTCTCGCGTTGTTGACGATGCCGAACCTCGAGGTTCTGCGCGAGCCGCGCGCGATGATGACGACCATTGCGCGTCGGCTGATCTATGACGCCCGCCGGCGCAGCGACCTGCAGGTCGCTTACGAGGCCGAGCTGCTCGCTTTGCCGCAGGAACTGGAGATCCCGGCGGATGAGCGATTGATCATGGTGCAGGCGCTGCAGGCCATCGACGCCATGCTCGCCGGCTTGTCGCCGAAGGCGCGGACCGCGTTTCTGATGAGCCAGATCGATGGCGCGCGCTATGCCGACATCGCAGCAGAGCTCAAGATCTCCGTCAGCATGGTCCGCAAATATGTTGCGCAGGGCCTGCGCGAGGCCTACCGCACGGCCCTGAAGCAAGGATGATGCGCCAAGGGTCGGATCAGATGCCAGGCAGCGCGGAGTGCGCAGACCCGAGGGCGGAGATCGCCATCGGCTGGATGGTGGAACTCGCGTCGGGAGACATGTCCGATGAGCAGTTCCGTCGCTTCGAGGCGTGGCTGAAGGCCGATCCCCGCAATGAGAGCGTGTGGATCACGCTTCAGGAAGGGCTGATGCCGCTGGGAGTCGCTGCGCGCCAGAGGCTGCCATCGAGAGCGCTGACGGACCGCCTGAGGACGATCAACGCCTCGCGGCGCACGCTCATGAGGGGCGCCCTGTCATGTGTCGGGCTGATCCCGATCGGAATGGCGGCGATGAACCGGTTCGTTCCGCTCGGCGACATCACGGCCGATCGGGTGACGCGAACCGGAGAGAAGAGCCACCTCGTCCTCGCCGACGGCAGCAGGCTCGTGCTTGGTCCGCGCACGGCGGTGGATGTTCTCTTCACGAGCGATGTCCGGAAGCTTCGGCTGCATGAGGGCGAGGCGATGGTGAAGGTGACACCGCAGTCCACGCCGTTTCATCTGGCGGCTGGGTCGGAGGTTCTGCGCGCCGAGACAGGCCAGTTCATCGTCGCCAAGCGGCGCGGCGCCCTGTCTTTCACCGGCATAGAAGGCCAGGGCGGCGTTGGCTCGCGGCCGGCGCATCTTCTGGGACCCGGCGACCGCGTTCTGTATTCCGAGGGTCAAAGCGAGAAGACGCGTGTCGATCTCGAGGTGACGACAGCCTGGCTGGATGGGCTGCTGATCGCCAAGGACAGAGCTGTCGGCGCCATCATCGACGATATTCGTCCCTATTTTGCCGGAGTGATCCGCGTCGATCCCGTGATCGACGCGATGCGCGCCACGGCGGTCCTCGATCTGGGGCGCCCGAACCAGGCGCTGGACACGCTCGCCGCCTCCTTGCAGCTGTCGATCGCTCGGATCACCCCATATTGGGTCTCGATCGGGCCAGGAACCGTCTGATCGCCACCGGCTTTGCCGCCGCCTCAGATCGCCATGCGAAAAACATGCAGGCTCGCGCAAGCCCACCCATACGGCGCGGGGATTCGTGCGCGCGGTGCGCCGGCGCCACCGGGATTGGCGGCAGTCGCCACGGCATCATTCTCGGGAGAGACGATCCGCGTACGCAATATCAAGAGCTTAGGAGTGGCGGAGACGGAGGGATTCGAACCCTCGATACCCTTGTGGGGTATGCTCATTTAGCAAACGAGTGCCTTCAGCCTCTCGGCCACGTCTCCGTTGGATGCTCTATGCCCGATTGCAGCGCGCTTTGACAAGCCGTCCGAACCGGGAATTCCGCGCTTTGTCCGTCAGGCTCCGAGACAGTGCCGAGCCAGTCCCTCCCTCGCTCACGACATTGCGCAGCAACGCTGCAGATCCACGCCGCGTCGGAGCCGCCGCAGGCGGCTGATCGGATCCTTGGGCCTGTCCGGCCCGGCTTCACCCGGTGTCCAACGCGAAAGACCAGCGACCCATGGCTGCGGCGTTGACGGCATCATCGATTGCGGCTCTGATATATGAAGACGATGGCGTGAGCGCTGCAGGCGCGCCAGGGCGGATTGCGATCGAAATTATATTCCTGTGGGTTGGCTTGGAATTTGCGTGAGAATTGGCGTGAGACGGCTCGCACGTCCGATCCTGGCCTGCTGCGGGCGATATATTGAGCATGGCGGCGAAAAACGGCGGTTGCACCGGGGGGCGCATGGGACACGATCAGATTCGGCAGGGTCCGTGCGCGGCCTCTCCGTGGACCGCAGTCTCGGGCCTGTGCTCTCGCGCCCAGCCCGGCGCGGGCATCGCAGCCAGCCGGTCGCGATGACGCTTGCCGTGCCGACGGTCCGGGCGGGGACCTGATCCGGGATAGCCGCCAATCAACGACAACAAAGGGAAAGGACCAACCGATGACCAGATTCAAGATGCTCCTCGCGGCTGCCGCCGTGACCAGCGGCCTCGGCCTCGCCGCGCCTGTTGCGCAGGCGCAGAACAAGCTCGAACTCAACATGGCCACGCCCTGGGCCGGCGGCCATTGGCTCGACATCGGCGCCAAGAAATACGCCGAGAATGTCGAGCGCA
>OFDN01002120.1_pt1 | contig 11464 bp, 13 predicted proteins | sample 1520971 | NCBI WGS metagenome assembly OFDN01 (sample SAMEA94257418, study PRJEB24077) | hot springs metagenome | biome: Aquatic biome; feature: Geographical feature; material: Water | place: India | collected 2012-06-12 | depth 5 m | reverse complement strand
TGTCCGGCCTGCTACGGGCGACGGCAGTCGCCGGTTTCGCTTCCATGAACATCATGGCGCTCTCGGTATCGATCTGGTCGGGATCAGACGCTGAGACGCGCCATGTGTTTCATCTAATTTCAGGCGCGCTCGCTCTACCAACGCTTCTCTATTCCGGACGCGTCTTTTTTGTTTCCGCCTGGCGAGCCCTTCGCACAGGTCGAACAAACATGGACGTTCCGATCAGCGTCGGCGTGTTGCTCGCATTCGCCCTCAGCACATACGACACTTTGAAGGGTGGGTCGCACGCCTATTTCGACGCAGTCACGTCACTGCTGTTCTTCCTTCTTGCCGGCCGTGCGGCGGACCACGCAATGCGGGGCCGGGTTCGCAACGCGGTGAGGTCGCTGGCACGGCTGATGCCGCAGGGCGCAACCGTTTTGAAGGGGGATGGCAGCCGAGAATACCGGGAAGCCACCTCGATCATGCAAGGTGAGACCGTGCTGGTTCTTGCGGGCGAACGAGTCCCGGCGGATGGAACCGTGGTGTCGGGCACCGCTTCGCTGGACTTGTCGCTGGTAACCGGGGAATCCGTTCCGGAATGGGCGGATCACGGCGCGTATGTATTGTCTGGGTCGCTAAATCTCGATGGCCCACTGACGCTGCGCGTGGAGCGCCCGCAAGCAAGCTCGTTCCTGGCGGATATGACAAGGCTGATGGAGGCCGCCGAGGGTGGCCGAGCCCGCTACCGCCGCATAGCCGACCGGGCGGCTGCGCTGTATTCCCCGGTGGTTCATGTGCTCGCCTTCGCGACGTTTGTTGGATGGATGGCAGTAGCAGGTGACCTGCACGGTTCGCTTACAGTGGCGATCTCGGTGCTCATCATTACCTGTCCCTGTGCGCTGGGCCTTGCAGTTCCCATGGTCCAGGTCGTGGCAGCGCGGCGGCTCTTCACAATCGGTGTGACGTTGAAGGAAGGCGCGGCTCTGGAAAGGCTCGCCGAAGTGGATCACGTCGCAGTGGATAAGACGGGCGTTCTGACATCCGGTCTGCCTCAGGTTACCTCGTTCACGGTGCCTATAGACGAGGTCGAAAAGGCCTCATCGCTCGCGGCTCTATCAGGGCATCCCTACTCTCGGGCGGTGGCTGCGCTGCGGCCCGCCGCGCGTCTAACGTTCGCGCATATTCGGGAGGAGCCGGGATGTGGCGTCGAAGGTGTGATCGATGATCGTACCTACAGGCTGGGCCGCCGCTCTTGGGCCGGAAGATGTTCCGATCCGGCCTCAGCGTCTTCGGGCGTGTGTCTGGCCGTCGACGGTCGCGTTCTCGGTTCGTTTGAGTTCTCAGACACCATGCGTCCGGGAGCAGCCCCAGCCGTCCGTCGCCTGGTGGATCTAGGCGTAGACATCGAGATCATGTCCGGAGATACCCAACAGGCGGTGAGAAAGGCCGCGAACGCACTCGGCGTGGATGCCGCTACGGCAGGGATGCTGCCTTCTGACAAGGTCGACCGACTTGAGGCACTTCGGATAGGCGGTCGCAAGACCCTGATGGTCGGCGATGGGTTGAATGACGCGCCGGCCCTTGGCGCAGCGTTTGTTTCGATGGCTCCATCAACTGCCGCCGATGTGGGCCGCAACGCCGCCGATCTTGTATTTCTCGGTACCACCCTTGAGTCCGTCCCAGACGCGATCGTTATCGCCCGCAAGGCTCGGTTGCTGATAAGGCAGAACATATCGCTCTCGATTGCCTACAACGCTTTTGCTCTTCCGCTCGCTGTTTTCGGGCATGTCACGCCGCTTGTCGCGGCGGTTGCCATGTCCACATCGTCGATTGTGGTGGTGGCCAACGCGTTGCGCCTTTCCGGCGCGGGAACTGTGCCGAAACAGACTCGCGCGGGTAACGTTTACCAACGCCCGGTGAGGGCTGCATGAGCCTGCTGACTTGGCTCGTGCTGGTCGCGCTCGGCATGGGATTGACCGGGCTACTCGCGTTCCTCTGGTCTATGGACAGTGGCCAGCTTGACGATTTGGACGGGGCAGCGGAACGGGTACTCCTTCACAAGACAAACGACATACCGCTTACGGAAATCAAATATTCGCCTGACAAGAGCGGTGAAAAAACAAAGGGTATGTGATGCGTTACTCTTCCGACCGAAAATTCGATTGGGTCGCAGCACTGTCTGTGGCATTCGGAATTCTAGTCCTGATCCCGAGCCTCGCCGCGCTCGCAGTGGCGGTGGCAGCGGTGGTCGCGGCATTTTTCTAACGCTGTTTTCTGGTCTGTTTGCAAAAGCTGGCTCGGTTGGTCTGAACAGTTTGTGGGCTGTCTTTAAGTGGATTCCGGCCTGGTTATGCCGCAACCGGGATTGGCTTCAGCGCGTTGAAGTAGCCCTGATCGGCGCCTGCCGTCCCAGGCTTTGGTGAGGTCTCCGGCCGTTGTAGAAGGCCAGATACCGGCCGTTCGAGGCGCGCGTCGGACACTCTGGCGTAGGCGCGCAGGGAGATCTCCGCGTATTTCACCGATTTCCAGATGTGCTCGACGAAGACGTTGTCGCGTCAGGCGCCCTTGCCATCCATGCTGATCTGAAGCGCGCCATCGCCTCATCGACGGCCTCGATGCAGAAGGCGACGTCCATGATGATCGAGAGCTGCCAGGCCAGGAACTTGCGGCTGAACCAGTCGACCACGGCCGCCAGATAGACGAAGCCCCGCGCCATCGGGATGTAAGTGATGTCCACCGCCCAGACCTGATTGGGTCGCGTCACCGGCAGCTTGCGCAAGACAAAGGGGAAGATCTTGTGCCCCGGCGCCGGCTTTGACGTGTTCGGTCGGCGATAAAGCGCCTCGATCCCCATCCGCTTCGTATGCGGTGTTCTCAGGCCACGGCCTTGAGCGGCTTTGAGGCGTAGGCCCAAGGCAGCAGGTCGTCGATCTGGCTCTGCGGATGGCCGGCAACGGTACGAGTGATGACGTCGACGAGGTAGGCTTGCGGATCGCCGAGATGCTGCGCGAACGCGGGCGCGAGGATCTGGCCGAACGCGCGGCGGCTGGCCCCGTCGCCGAACGCGGGATTCTGCCCGGCAAGGACGAGATGCAGCAGGCGGCTCTTCATCGCAGCCGGCGTGTTCGCCAATCCAGAGGTTCGCAAGCTCCCCTTCTACCTGCTGGCCGCAGGCGCCATGGCGACCGGGGCAGGGCTGCTGGGCGCACTCGCCGTGGCAGCTGTGGCTGTTGCGAGCCTGCCGTCCTACCAAGGCGCGCGACGCCTGAGAGCCGCCCATGATCAGGCCGCAGCGCAAGACCGGGTCGCAATGGCCGCTGAGCTCCAGGCGGAGAGCCGCGACTTCTTCCGCCAGCGGGCAATCCGCATGAAGCGGGCCGACCAGCGGGCCTGTCAGCGCGCTATGCAGGAGCGATCCGAACGCGAGGCGAGAATGCGCGCGATCAAGGAGCAAGCCCGTATCCGTGCCGCGAGGCTGGAGCGTGAGGGGCTTCGTATCCGAACCAGGTCCGCAGAAGAGCAGCTCGCCCGTGTCATGCGTGGCCGCAGGCCGGGGCGCGGCGGGCAGGGCGACGGTGGCCAGCAGCGCAACCGCTCCGCCCCTGCACGCCCCCGAGGGCGCGGCCTGGAGCGCTGAACTCGCAGCCGCCCCGCCGTCAGCGGGGCGTGCCTGCGACCCAGAGCCGTTATTGGGAATGTATCCGTATGGCATCGCGACGCATCAGGTTGTGATCCTGAGCGCGTTATGGATGCATCCGCAGATTTTACTCGTCGTTCGGAAACTTCCCCCCCTTCCTTCAGGGGCGCGCGATACCACGCTGGGGATCGCGAAATATACCACAGGCCGCTAGCGAACGGAATGCGAGGGAGCCATGCGCCAATTGCTGACATTGGCGCTATGCCCGAAAGCGGCCCTTCATTGAAGACGACGTCATCCCAGCATCAGGTGCCGTTAGGCCCCCACGAACGACTAACGAGGTCCAGGGAACTCTCGACTGAGACGACCAAGCATTTTCTAGATTGTAACGAGGTTGCAACGGGCGCTTTGGGCCAAATTAGGCGTCTCGCGTTCCAGGCGGGACTCTGAGTGATGTTCAACTGCTCTATCGGCATAGTGCAACCTGCTCAGCAGGCCGCATCGAACCAGACTTTGCCTACCGGGCCCGGCCGCCGCTGCAGTAGTGTTGCGACCCAGCCGGCAATACGGAGCTCGGCCCGGTGGGGCGCATGCCCGCAGCCAGGCAGGAGATGCGCCGTCACCGGGCCTTTCGCCGCATCATACGCCAGCCTGGCGTGCAACGCGCTGCCGAAGGGATCGGCGTCGCCCTGCAGCAGCAGGAGCGGCGCGCGGATCGCAGGCAGCAGCGGCGCGATCGACCAGTCCGCGAAGGCCGGCGAGAGCCAGATGTCGCTCCAGGCCCGGAAGGCGCCATGCGGATCGTCATGGCTTCGGGCGAGCTTGCGGCGAAAGGCGGGGTCGGCCTCGAAACGCTGCGTCAGGGCGCGCGCGCCCTCCAGGGTGCGCGGCTCGACCAGGACATGAGGCGCTTCGGCGATGACGGCCTCGACCAGACCGGGCCGGCGCGCAGCCGCGATCAGGGCGATCGTCGCCCCGTCGCTGTGTCCGTAGAGGCAGGCCCGTTCGAGCCCGAACGAGGCCATCAGCGCCGGCAGCGTGTCGCAGGCCTCGCGCTCCAGATAATCGACGCTCCTCGCCTCCCGGCCGGGCTCCGAGCGACCGCAACCGGCGCGCGAATAGGCCAGCACGGCGCGCCCGGTCGCCTTCCGGAGCGCGTCAGAAAAATGCTCCCAGCCATCGGAATGGCCGAAACCGTGATGCAGCAGGATGATCGGAGGGATCCCGGCCCCCACCTCGCCAAAGAGCCGGTAGTGGAGCCAGCCTCCCAGGATGAATCGCCTTGGCATCGGGCTCAGACAGCGATCAGCTTCAGCAGGCGTTCGCGGTCGATCTCGCTTTCGGCCTCGCCGCTGAAGACGATCTGGCCGCGCTCGACCACGTGGAAACGATCGGTGACCGAGAGCGCCTCATGGATGTTCTGCTCGACGAGCAGGATGATCGCGCCCTGGTCGCGCAGTTCGCGCACGATCGCAAAAATCTCGGCGACGATCATGGGCGCGAGGCCCTCGCTGGGCTCGTCGATGAGGACCAGGCGCGGCTTGCCGACCATGACGCGGGCCATGGCGAGCATCTGCTGCTCGCCGCCCGACAGGGTGGTGCCGAGCTGGTGGCGGCGTTCGCCGAGGCGGTGGAAGCGGTCGTAGATCCCCTCGACCACGCGCTTTTCGTCCCGGGAGGAGCGGCCCTTCACCTGCAGCAGGCCGAGCGAGAGGTTCTCCTCGACGGTCAATCCTGGAAAGATGCGCCGGTCCTCCGGCACGAAGCCGACGCCGGCATGGCAGATGCGGTCGGGCGTCAGGCCGTCGAGCGCCTCCCCGCCGAGCCGGATCGCGCCCCGACTGGGCGTCACCCAGCCGGCGATGGTCTTCAGCAGCGTCGTCTTGCCGACGCCGTTGCGCCCGAAGATGCCGATGACCTCGCCCGGCCCGGCGCTGAGGTCGATGCCCTGGATAACGTGGCTCAGGCCGTAATGGCTGTGCAGTCCGCTGATCTCGAGCATGTCAGTGATGTCCGAAATAGGCGGCCTGAACGGCCGGATCGGCGCGCACAATGTCGGGCGGGCCCTCGGCCAGCTTGCGGCCCTGATGCATCACGACGACATGGTCCGACAGGCTCATGACGAGTCCGATATCGTGCTCGATGAGGAGCACGGTGACGTCCTGCGTCAGGCTGCGGACGAGCCTGGCCGTATCGGCGGTGTCGCCATGGCTCATGCCCTGCGTCGGCTCATCGAGCAAAAGGATCTTGGGCTCCGAGGCGAGGCAGACCGCGATCTCGAGGCGGCGCTGGTCGCCATGGGAGAGGTTTCCGGCCAGTTCGTCGCGCTTGTGGGCAAGCTGAAAGCGCTCCAGCATCTGGTCGGTCTTGGCCATGGCGCGCTGCGAGCGGTGGATCGGCAGGAAAGCGCGCCCGGCTGGCTCCAGCACCTGCGCCGCGAGCCTAAGATTCTCCGCGACGGTGAGGTCCGGAAACAGGCTGGTGATCTGGAAGGAGCGCGAGAGGCCGGCCGCCTTGGTGCGCTCGGGGGCGGCCCCGGTCATGTCGACGCCGTCGATCAGGACCTGACCGCGATGCGGTTTCAGCGCGCCGCTGATCAGGTTGAACAGCGTCGATTTGCCGGCGCCGTTGGGACCGATGACGGTCGTGATCCGGTGGCGCTGGGCCTCGAAACTGACCTGGTCGACGGCTTTCAGGCCGCCGAAGGCGATACCGAGATCGCGGATGTCGAGGACTGGCGTCATCACGATGCGCTCCCGGATTTGATGGCGGCGGGCGTCAGGGTCGCAGACGTCAGGCTCGCAGATTCGGCGATGGCCGGCTCAGGCGGCGGATGCCGCATCAGAAGCGCTTCGATGCGCGGGCGTACGAAGCCCACCAGTCCCTTGGGCAGGAACATCACGCAGACCATGAAAAGCGCACCGATCACGATGAGATGGTGCTCCGTCCAGCTCCCGATGATCGATTTCAGGATCACCAGAAGAACCGAGCCGTAGATCGCGCCGATCAGCGTGCCGACGCCGCCGAGGATGACCGAGATCACGGCGTTGCCCGAGGTCGCGAAGAACATCAGCTCCGGCGAGACGAAGCCGCGCAGCATCGGGTAGAGCGCGCCCGACAGCCCCGCGATCAGCCCGGCCAGGACGTAGGCCGCCATGCGCGCGCGCCAGACCGAGTAGCCGAGGAAGGGCACACGCTTCTCATTGGCCTTCAGCGCCGTCAGCACGCGCCCGAAAGGGGTGTCGAGCAGATAGGCGGTCAGCGCGTAGAGCCCCATGATGATGGCGAGCACGACGAGGAAGAAGCCGACCGGGCTGCCAGCCGAGACCGAAAACGGCCCGAACCCGATCTCGATCACCGGAATGCCGATCATGCCGTCCGAGGCGCCCAGCTCACGGGTGTTGTAGACGATCTTGGCGAAGACCTGCGCCAGGCCGAAGGTGATGAGCGCAAAATAGACGCCGCGCACCCGGTTGGCGATCAATCCGCCGATGATGGCGGCGATCAGCGAGGCCGCGAAGGCCGCGCCCATGGCGAGCCAGAAGGACGGGATCTTCATCAGCGTCAGCGCCGAGACATAGGCGCCGATGCCGAAATACAGTGCCTGGCCCAGCGAGAGCGCGCCGGAATAGCCCAGCAGAAGATCGACCGACAGCGCGAGGCCGGCGAAGATCAGCGCCTCTGTGCCGAGCCGAAGATAGAACGTGTCGCCGGTCGCGGCGCCGATGGCGGCGAGCCCGAGCGAGGCGAGGACGAAGAGCAGTGCGAGCAGATGGCTCGCGCGCATGGATTGAGTGAGACGGTCATGCATGGCCGAGCCTCCCGAACAGGCCTTGCGGGCGAAAGACGAGGAAGGCGACCATGGTCCCGAAGACGATCGGGTCGGTCCAGACCGGCGAGATCACGAGGCTCGCCAGCGCCTGCACCTGCGTCAGCAGGAGCCCTGCGACGACCGCGCCCCAGATCGAGCCCATGCCGCCGACGATGACCACGGTGAAGGCGAGCAGGATGAAGTCGCGACCCATGGTCGGGAAGACCGAATAGATCGGCGCGAGCAGGACGCCGGCGAGGCCGGCCAGGCCGACGCCGAAGGCGAAGGTGCCGGCATAGACCAGCGAGACCGGTACGCCGAGCGATGCCGCCATGTTGCGGTCGAACGCCGCCGCCCGGACCATCGCGCCGAGCCGCGTCCTGTAGACGACCCAGGCGACCGCCAGCACGATCGCCGCGCCGACCAGGATCAGGAAAAGCCGGTAGTTCGGCAGCACGATGCCGAGGATCTCGCTCGCGCCCGGTATCGGCGTCGGAGGCCGCTGCGTGTTGGCGCCGAAGATGATCTTCAGCCCGTCCTCGACGATGAGCCCGAGACCGAAGGTCACGAGCAGCGTCGTGACGTGACGGTCCTTGCTGCCGAAGACCGGCCGGATCAGCAGCCGCTCCGCCGCCATGCCGAGCGGGATCATCAGGACCGGCACGAGCACGAGCAGGAACCAGAAGCCGACGCCGGCCGCGCCGAGCGCCAGCGCCGCATAGGCCCCGATCGCGTAGAACTCGCCATGGCTCATGTTGATAACGTCGAGCATGCCGAAGATGATGGTCAGCCCCAGCGCCACCAGCACGACCGCGACCCCGAGCGCGAGCCCGTTCACGATCTGCGGGGCGAGGACGAATTGAAGGTAGTCGATCGGGGTCATGGCTGTGCCTCTCTGCGGGACGCTGCGCTGGATCCCCTCTCCACGAGGGAGAGGGGGTCGCGTCGCTCAGAAGCGCGTGCAGGCGTCGGGGCCGATCGCGTTCTCGGCGGAGACGTTGTCGATGATGTCGAACTTGCCCTTGGTAACGCGCACCACATACATCGGCTGCATCGCCTGGTGGTCGCCGGGGCGGATCGTCTTGGTCCCTTGCGGTGTCTGCCAGGTCAGTCCGCGCAGCGCCTCGCGGACTTTGTCGGTCTCGGTCGAGCCGGCCTTCTCGACGGCCGCCTTGTAGGCGAAGAGCACGCCATAGCTGTCGGCGCCGTAGAGATCGGGATCGGTCTTGTTGGCCGCGCGGAAGGCATCGACGAACTTTTTGTTCTCGGGGCGGTCGATCTGCGGCGAATAGCCGACGCCGGTGGCGAAGCCCTCAGCCGCCGCGCCGATCGCGGTGATGTTCTGCGAGGTCACGGTGCCGGACGCGCCGACCACGGTGAGGCCCGAGAGCAGACCGAAATCCTGGAGCTGCGTCAGCAGCCGCACCGTGTCGTTGCCGGCGACGGAGGTGTAGAGCACCTGTGGGCGGGTCGCGCGGATCTGGCCGAAATACTGGGTGTAGTCCTTGGAATCGAGCGGTGCGAAGACCTCGCCGCCGGTCGCCGAGCCGGTCTTCTCCGCACTGCTTTTGAAGGCGGCGACGGTCGAGCGGCCCATCTCGTAGTCCGGCCCGAGATAATAGACCTTCGCCTTGGGCTTCTCCTTGGCGAGCCATGCGGCGAGAGCCACCGACTGCTGCTCGGCGCGCGCGTTCACGCGGAACATGTTGGGCGAGCATTTGTCGCCCGTAATCGAGTCGGCGAAGGACACCGTCGTCGCCGCCAGCTTATTGTTGCGCTCGGCGAGCTGGGCGACGGCGAGCGTCGAGCCCGAGTTCACGGTTCCGGTCAGGAAATCGACCTTCTCGACCTGGAACAGCTTCTCGGCCTTCTGCACGGCGACGGCGGGGTTGGCCTCTTCGTCCTCGAAGACGAGCGCGACCTGGCGGCCCGCGACGCCGCCCGCCGCGTTGATCTCCTTCGCCGCCAGTTCGAGGCCCCAGCGCACCTGCTGGCCTATCGGCGTGTAGGTCCCCGAGAGCGGTGTGACGACGCCAATCTTGATCGGGCCGCTCTGGGCTAGCGCGCCGCCCGACAATGCCGTGGCGGCCAGCAGGCCGCCGATGAGTGTCTTGATGATCGCGGTCGTCATGGTCGTTTCCCTTCAGTTTTTGTGATTTTGATCGCAGGCGTCAGGCAGCCGCGCGGCACTTGCGCCGCGCGGATCTCGGATCAGCTCCCGATGAATTTCGGAGCGCGCTTGGCGTGGAAGGCCTCGACGCCCTCGCGGAAATCGTCGGACTGGCGCAGGCGGCTGTAGCAATGCCCCTCCAGCTCGATCGCGATCGAGAGCGAGGCGTCCTCGGTGTCGTTGAGGAGCTTCTTGGCGGTGCGCTGCGCCATTGGCGAGAAGCCGCGCAACTCGTCGACCAGCCGGTCGGTCGCGGCCTCGAGCTCGGCATCGGGCACGCATTCGGTGGCGATACCCCATTCCAGCGCCTGCCGGCCGGGGATGCGCTTCGAGCGCATCACGATGTCTTTGGTGCGGGTGATGCCGACGATCTTCTGCAGGCGCGCCGAGCCGCCCGAGCCCGGGATCTGGCCGAGCTTCTGCTCGGGCAGCGCGTATTGGGTCGTCTCCGAGACGATGCGGAAATCGCAAGCCAGCGAGATCTCGAAGCCGACGCCGAAGGCATAGCCGCGATTGGCGACGATGACCGGCTTGGCGCAACGTGCTGGCGCGGCGATGTTCCAGGCGAGCTTCGAGACATGCTCGGGCGAGGCCTCAAGGAAGCCCTTGATGTAGCCGCCCGAGGAGAAATGCTCGCCGACGGCGCGCAGCACGATGACGCGGACGCGGTCGTCCTCGTCGAGCGCCTCGAAGACCTTCCGCAGCTGGTCTCGCTGCGGCATCGAGATGACATTCATCGGCGGCCGGTTCAGAATGATGTCGGCGCGCTCGCGGGCGGCGTCGATCTCGACGCTGAAGCCGTCGAGCCCGGTGAGCGCAGGGTGGATCGGGGAATTGGTGTTCATAGGCTCTGGCCTTTCAGTCGTGATGGGTGATGCGGTCGGTCATTCGGCGGCGATATCGGGCCGTTCGGGCTCGTACTCGCCGGCCACGAGCTGGCGGCGCAGCAGCTTGCCGACGGGCGATTTCGGGATGGCCTTGACGAATTCGAAGCGGCGCGGGCGTTTGAAGTTGGCGAGTCCCGTGGCCTTGCAGTGGGCGTCGAGCTCTTGCGCGGTCACCGCGCCAGCGCGCTGCACGAAGGCGACGACGATCTTGCCCCAGCGCTCATCGGGCAGGCCGACAACGGCGACCTCGAATACGCCGGGATGCAGGGACAGGCAGCTCTCGATCTCGACCGGCGAGACGTTCTCGCCGCCGGTGATGATCATGTCGTCGACGCGACCGGAGACGTAGAGGTCGCCGTCGGCGTCGAAATATCCAGTGTCGCCGGTGAAGTACCAGCCGTCACGCAGCGATCTGGCGTCGGCTTCGGGGCGTCTCCAGTAGCCCTCGAAAGCCTCGTCGCTCGATGCGAGCGCGACGATCTCGCCCTCCTCGCCCGGCGCTGCAAGGTCCTGGGCCGAGGCGGCTCCGAGCTTCACCACCCGGATGAGCTGGTTGAGGCCGGCCTTGCCGGCGCAGCCGGGCTTGAGCGCCGCCTTCTGGTTGACCGTGAAGGTGTAGATCTCCGACGAGCCGTAATGGTTGACGAAGAGTTCCGGTCTGAAGGCCTCGGTCAGCTTGCCGAGCAGCCCGTCGGTCATCGGCGCGCCGGCGAAACCGAGCTTTCGCACGCTGGAGACGTCGGTTCGCGCGAAATCCGGGTGATGGACGACGTCGTGATAGAGCGTCGGCACCAGATAGAGGTTGCTGACCTTCTCGGCCGCGATCAGTTCGAGAGCCCGCGCCACATCGAAGCGCGGCAGGCAGATGAAGGCTCCGCCGATCAGCGACATCGCCAGCAGCGAGCGCACGCCCATCGTGTGATAGAGCGGCATCACGCCGAGCGTGCGCTCACTTTGGCCGTAGAGATTCTGCGCGA
>OFDN01002119.1_pt1 | contig 11466 bp, 6 predicted proteins | sample 1520971 | NCBI WGS metagenome assembly OFDN01 (sample SAMEA94257418, study PRJEB24077) | hot springs metagenome | biome: Aquatic biome; feature: Geographical feature; material: Water | place: India | collected 2012-06-12 | depth 5 m | reverse complement strand
CTGCTCGCCCTGCGGCGGGCGTTGGCGACGGCCGGCGCGATGCGGCGCAACGCGCGGCTGCTCGGGGCCGCCAACCGCGAGCTGGCCGTGAGCCGGCAGCGGTTCCGCGATTTCGCCGAGGCCGCCTCGGACTGGTTCTGGGAGACCGGTCCCGATCATCGTTACACGCTGCTGTCGGAGCGGGTGGCGATCCTGATCGGCGGCGAGCCGCGGGAGGTGTTCGGCGACGGGCTGGCCGATCTCGGCCGGCTGGCGACCGACCCCGAGGCCTGGGCCGACGCGCAGCGCGACATCGGCGCCGGACGCGGTTTCCGCGATCTGGAGATCGGCTGGACCGACGAGACCGGCAAGGCCTTCGTGTTCCGGGTGAGCGCGCAGCCGGTGTATGGCGCGGACGGCGCCTTCCTTGGCTACCGCGGGTCCGGCGTCGATGCGACGCTGGAGGTGCTGGCGCTGCGCGATGCCCGCACCACGCAAATCCTCGTCCACGACGCTCTGGAGAGCATTTCGGAAGGCTTCGTGCTGTTCAATCCGGAGGGGCGCCTGCTCTTCTGCAACGACCGCTACCGCAGCGCTTACCCCAACCTCGCCGACCGGCTGGTGCCGGGCGTCAGCTTCGAGGAGGTGCTGCGGGCGGCGGCGGAGCGTGGCGGCTTCGGGCAGGACCACGGCGACCTCGGGTCCTGGATCCGCGAACGGCTGGCCCGCCATTTGGAGACGACGGTCCCGGTCGACCGGCGTCTGTCCGACGGCCACTGGTACCGCATCAGCGAGCACGCCACCCGGTCCGGCGGCATCGTCAAGCTGCTGATGGATATCACCGAGCTGAAGGAGCGCGAGCAGGAGCTGGCCGGCCGCACCGAACGGCTGCGCGAGAGCGAGGCGCGCTACCGCCAGCTTGTGGACCTCGCGCCCTTCGGTGTCGTGCTGTGGGACCGCGCCGCCATCCGCTTCGCCAATCCGGCGGCCGCGGCGATCCTGGGCGCGCCGCACCCGCTGGAGCTGGACGGTGCACCGCTCGCCCCCAGCTTCGCCGACGGCGAGCGGATCGCGACCCAACTGTCCGGCTTCTCCAGTCCCGGCGGCCAGCGGCTGGAGGCGGAGGCGGTGCACGCCGACGGCGAGCGCCGGCAGGTGGAGATCGCCGCCTACCCCGCCGCCTACGACCGCAACGACGCGGTGCTGCTGGTGATGAACGACGTCACCGAGCGCCGCCGCGCCGAAACCGAACTGCGCCGCGCCCAGAAGATGGAGGCGGTCGGCCGCATGGCCGGCGGCGTGGCGCACGAGTTCAACAACATGCTGACCGCCATCGGCGGCTTCGCCCGCTTGGCCGAGCGCAACCCGGGTGATCCGGAGCGGGTGCGCACCTGCGTGGCGGAGATCGCCAAGGCGTCCGACCGCGCCGCGGCGCTGACCGCCCAGCTTCTCGACTTCTCCCGCCGGCGGGTGTCGGACGAGCTGGAGACGGTGGCGCTGACCGATGTGGTGCGCGACCTGCGGGTCTTCCTTAAGCCGCTGCTGAACGATGGCATCGACCTCACCGTGGATGTGCGCGATCCCGGCCTGCACGCGGTCGCCAACCCCGTCACCTTGACGCAGGCCATCCTGAACCTGGCCATCAACGCGCGCGACGCGATGCCGGACGGCGGGCGGCTGACGGTGACGCTGGAGGCGGTCGAGCCCGACGCAACCTTCCGCCGGGAGCATGACGGGCTGGAGCCCGGCCGCTACGCCGTGATCCGGGTGGCCGACACCGGGACCGGCATCGCCGAGGACATCCGCGACCGCATCTGGGAGCCCTTCTTCACCACAAAGGAGCCGGGCAAGGGCACCGGGCTCGGCCTGTGGATGGTCTACGGCACCGCGCGGCAGGCGGGAGGTGCCGTGGAGATGACGGCCCGCACCGGCGGTGGCAGCGTCTTCTCCATCTACCTTCCGCTGGTCCAGGCACCGGTATCCCGGCCGGTCGCGGCGCCCCCGCCCCTGCTGCCGGAGGGCGAGGCGGCCTCCATCCTGCTGGTCGATGACGAGCGCGCCGTCCGTGCCTACCTCACCCTCGCGCTGACCGAGGCCGGCTGCCGGGTGGTGCAGGCGGAGGACGGCGTCGACGCGCTGGAGAAGTACGACGCCCATGGCGGCCTCTTCGATTGCCTGGTCACCGATCTCGCCATGCCGCGCATGGGCGGGCCGGAGCTGGTGGCGGAGATGGCGCGGCGCAACCCCAACCTCCCCGTCCTCTTCCTCAGCGGCTACGCGTCCCACGAGAAGGCGGCGGCGCTGCTGGCCGTCTCCGGCCGCAAGCTGCTGATGAAGCCCGTCAGCCCGGAGGACCTGATCCAGGGCCTGCGCGAGGTGATGGCGGAATGAGGGCGGGATGACCATGGACGGGTTGGCGGCGGGTGTTGCCGATGCCGCGGAGCCGGTCGAGGAGGCGCCGTCCGGCCTGCCCGACTGCCAGTCGGCGGAGGACTTCTACGGCGTGCCGGCGCGCGACCACATCGGCCGCGTCTGCCACCGCTTCCTGGACGAGAACGCGCTGACCCCGACGGAGCTCCTGCACTCGCCACGGCACCAGCAGAGCCTGTCCAACCTGCCGACCTTCGTGTCGATCCTCCAGCAGGCCGACCGCGCCATGGGGCGCAAAGGCGCCCTGACCGGGCTGGTGAACGAGGTGGCGCGGCTGACCCGCGAGCGGCTGAAGGCCGACGCGCCGGCGGAACTGCGCCCGCAGACTTTCGCCCTGGAGGTCCAGCGGCTTCTGCAGACGCGCGGCGACGCCGGCCGCTTCCATGTCGAGGCGGCGCTCACCCAGCACATCCAGGCCGGCCGCAGCTTCGCCGAGAAGGCGCGGCTGCTTCTGGAACTGGCGGAGGCGACGGACAAGCCGGACGCGCTCGCCTTCATCGACCGGTTCCTCGGCGAGACGATGCGCAGCGACAGCGCGGCGGCGTCGCTGTCGGGCGATGCCCCCTTCGCGGCCTTGGTCGATCTGCTGACAGCCCTGGCCGCCGCCGACAAGGCGCTCGACGAGGACGCGCCCGCCATCCTGCGGCGCATGCAGGCGCTGCTGCGCCGGGCGCCCATGCCGGTGCTCCAGGACGGGCTGATGGTGGCCCTGCGGCGGGAGCTGGCGAAGCCCGACCATTTCACCATCGCCAGCGTCGGCGATCTCGCGGGCGTCGAGGCGGTCCAGCGCGAGGTGCTGGCGCTCGCCACCCTGGCGTCACGCCTGCGCGTCGGCGACGGGTTCTGCGGTGGCGACAAGACCGAGGCGGCGCTGCTGCGCCGCGGCGCGCTCCTCGTGAACGAGGACACGCTTCATGAAATCATCAAAGGCCGCAGCTACATCCAGAAGCTCCGGACCCTGTTCCTGCTCCAGAAGATGCCGCTGCCGGCGACGGCGGAACGGGCGGTGGTCGCCTGCATCCTGCAATTCTTCGAGAGCCGGGAATTCGCCGGGCGCCTTCTCGACTGCTGGAAGGAGCGGACGGAGAAGCTGAAGGGGCTGGCCGAGGTGCAGCGGCTCGTCCTGGACAGCGCGCTGGATGCCGAGGAGCGGGAGTACAGGGCGCGGCAGGTCGATGACATCCAGAGCGCCTTCATCCGCACCCAGCGCATCCTCACACCCCTGGCGGGGCGGCTGGACCCGTCCATGGACGCGGTGATCGAGGTGGCGAAGCTCGCCGCCGACCGTGCCTTCTGCAAGGGACGCAGCCGCACCGCCGCCGCCGCCGCCCTTCACCGTCAGGTGCATCGGCCGCGCTTCGTGCGCGGCTTCCTGCTGTCGGCCCATGGGGCGCGGGAACGGGCGCTGCGGGCGGCGTGGATGAAGGGGGCGCTGGCCGGAGTCGGTGCGCCCTTCATCGACCTGTCCGCGGTGCGCGCGCTGGTGGTGGACGACGAGGAGGGGCCGCGGCATTTCGTGGAATCGGTGCTGGCCGACCTCGGCCTCGGCGCAGTGGAGACGGCGGCGGACGGCCGCGACGCGCTCGACCGGCTGGAGGGCCGGGAGGACGCGTTCCAGGTGATCGTCTGCGACTGGATGATGCCGCGGGTCAGCGGCCTCGATGTGCTGCGGCACGTGCGGGAGAAGCGGCCCGACCTGCCCTTCCTGATGGTGACGGCGCTGGCCACCCAGAAGGCGGTGGAGCGCGCCGCAGCCCTGCACGTCACCGCCTACATCGCCAAGCCCTTCACGCCGGACCAGCTGGAGGAGAAGCTGCTGCTGGTCCTGACGCAGAAGGCAGCACCGGGTGCCTGACCCGGCGTCCGACGTCATCACTCCTGGATGAACGCCTTCAGGTAGCTGTGCGACAGCGGCGTCAACAGGTAGTCGAGCGGCGTGCGGGCCGACATCAGGATGCGCGCCTCCACCGGCATGCCGGTGCGGATCTTCAGGTTGTGGACCTGATGCGGGTCGGAATCGACCAGACGCACGCGGGCCAGATAATACTCCTGTCGCGTCGCCTGATCGGTCAGCCGGTCGGCCGACACATACTTCACCTCGCCCTCCAGCGAGCCCACGACGCGGGAGTCGTAGGCGGTGAGCTGCACCTTCACCGGCAGGCCGACGGAGACGGACTTGATGTCCTTCGGCTGGATCTTCACCTCGGCCAGCAGCTCGTTCTCCTCCGGCACGATGTCCAGCACCGGCTCGTTGGGGGCGATGGTGCCGCCGGCGGTGTGGTGGCTGTGCATGACCACGGTGCCGGCGTCGGGCGCCTTGATGTCGCGGGTGGCCAGCCGGTTGGCGGCGTCCAGGATCTGCTCGCCGAGGCGGGCGACCTCGCCGCGGGACTTCTCCAGATCCACCAGCACCTTCTCGCGGAAATCGCTGCGGCGGCGGATCTGGTCACCCTTCGCCTCGGCCGCCTGATGGCGGGACTTGGCGATCTCCGCCTCCAGCTCGCGGTCGCGGCCGCGCAGCCGGGCCTCCTCGCGCTGCTGCTCGACCAGTTTCGGCCGGGTGGCGTTGCCGCGGGCCAGCAGGCCCTCGGTGATGCGCAGCTCCTCCTGGATCAGGGTGATCTCGCGCTGGGTGAAACGCTGCTGCTCGACGAGGCTCTTCGCCTCCTGGCCCAGCGTCTCGATGCGTTCGGCGACCAGCGCGTCCTCGGCGGCGAGCTGCGCCCGGCGCACGTCGAACAGCGTCTGCTGGTTCGCCATCATCTTGGTGACGCCGAGGTTGGAATAGCGGCGGCTCGTCAGGTCGGCGGGCCAGGCGATCGCCGGCTGGTCGACCAGCTCGGCCGACAGCCGCGCCTCCAGCGCCAGCGCGTCCAGCCACTGGGCCGTCAGCACGTCGAGCCGGGTCTGCGCCTCGGTGCGGTCGAGGCGGATCAGCACCTGCCCGGCCTTCACCTGATCGCCGCCGTTCACCAGAACCTCGGCGATCGGCCCGCCCTCCTGGTGGCGGACGACCTTGCGGCCGGTCTCCGGGGCGAGCGCGCCGGCGGCGACGACGGCGCTGTGCAGCGGCGCCAGGGCCGCCCAGGCGGTCATGCCGCCCATGCCCAGAGCGATCACCATGCAGCCGCCCATCAGCAGGCCGCGCACGGAGGTGTTGGGGTTGACCGCGCGGTGGTTGCGGGCGGTGGTCATCGTACCGGTGGCGAGCGCCGGGAGGGTGGTTGTGGTCATCGGATCGGTCTTCCTTCAGGCCGGCGTCAGCCCGCGGACAGGGCGGTCGGGGTGGCGGTCACGCTGCGCATGCGGGCGAAGCTGGCGCCCGCAACCTGGGGCGGGGCCGCCTCCTTGCGCGGGGTGGCGGCGACGGCCATGCCGTTCTGGAGCACGAAGGTCTTGTCGGCCATCTCCACGAACTGCGCGGTGTGGCTGAGCAGGACCACCGTGGCCCCCCGCTCCTTCAGCGCCGCGACGAAGCCACGCACCGCGGCGATGCCGGTGTCGTCGAGCCCCAGCGCCGGCTCGTCCAGCACCACCAGGGACGGGCTGCCGAAGCCGGCCCGGGCCAGCGCGATCAGCCGGGCGAAGGCGCCGGTGATCGGCGAGGCGGGGTCCATCACCTCGGTCTCGTAGCCCTGCGGCAGCATCTCGATCAGCGTGTGCACGCCGGCGGTCTTGGCGGCGGCGATCACCGCCTCGTCGCTGGCCGGCAGGAAGCGCGCGATGTTCTCGGCGATGCTGCCCGGCAGCAGGTCCGCACCCTGCGGCAGGTAGCCGATGCCGGTCAGCGGATCCTTCGGGGTCAGCATGGCCAGCGCCAGCCCGCCCATCCGCACGGTGCCGGCCGACGGCGCCTGCACACCGGCCAGCAGCCGCGCCAGCACCGTCTTACCGGACCGGTTGGCACCCAGCACGCACACCGTCTCGCCAGCCTCGACCTGGAAGCTGACGGCGCGCAGCACCGGCTTCTGGTCGCGGGGATTGACGTAGAGCACGTTCTCCAGCGTCAGCCGCTCCGGCTCCACCGGCACGCCGGGCCGCTCCGGCTCGCGCGACAGGCGCTTGATGTGGGCCGACAGGCGGCCCCAGGACTGCCACGACTTCTGCAGCCCGCCCCAGGAACCGACGGTCTGTTCCAGCGCCGCCATGCCGCGGCCGACCAGCATGGAGGTGGCGATCATGCCGCCGAAGGACAGGTGGTTCTCGATCACCAGCCAGCCGCCGACCGCGGTCACGCCGATCTGCAGCAGGTAGCGCACCCATTTGGTAATGGACGCGACCACCGCCCCGCGCTCGGCGGCGTAGCCGTTCAGCGCCGCACCGGTCATGCTGTCGCGGGTCACCGCCTCCAGCGCCGCCGGCCCCATGCGCAGGCCGCGCACGGTGTCGGCCTTGGCCTGCACCGCCTCGAACAGCCGCTGGGCGCGCCCCGACGGCAGCCGCTGGTCCTCCGAGAAGCCCTTGAGCAGCGCGTGGCCGGCGTAGCCCAGAACCGTCAGGATCACCATGGCGGCCAGCATCAGCCCGGCCAGCACGGGGTGGATCAGGTAGATGCCCAGCACGTAGATCGGCGTCCAGGGCAGGTCCATCAGGGCGGTCAGCGTCGGCCGCGTCATCGCCCCCTTGACCTCCATCAGGTCGAGGATGGGCGTGGCGTCCGGCCGGCCGCGCGCGGCCTGGTCCAGCATCTCGCCGGTCAGGCGGCGGCGCCACGCCACCTCCAGCGCGTTGGCCGCCCGGTTCAGCATGCGCGAGCGCACCGTCTCCAGAAGCGCGATCATCGACAGCGCGATGACCACGATCACCGTCAGCATCACCAGCGTGTCGATGTTCCCGGATGGGATGGCGCGGCTGAACACCTGGAGCGAATAGAGCGGGACACTGAGCATCAGCGCGTTCACGGCGGCGCTGAACAGGAAGGCGCCCATCAGCACGCGGACGAAATAGCGCCCGCCGAACGCGTCCCGGTTCCCGATGATCCCCGACGTCGCCGTTGAAGTGGGTGGCATGGATGGCTCTCCTGGTGCCGTCAATTCTCGCAAAATGCCCGCGGGAAGCAGGCGGGGGTGATGGGACGGCTGAAATGGTAAACGCGGTGTTAAACATTCCCGACGTCACAGGAATGCCACCGGATCTGCCCCCTTTGCGCCGCAGCAAAGCCGAACCCACAACGAAAGATCGTCGAGGCATCGCCTCCTTTGGACCCGCGAGTACTTGACGCCTCCACCATTTGGACCACGGGCGGGATCCCGCGGATCCCGGTTGTCTGGTGGTGGGCGGCGTGGGGCGGCTCCGGCACAGGAAAGGCGGTCGTGAATACTGTCGGGAGCCGTTCGCCGCTCGGGCCTTCCCCTTCGCGCGGAACCTGTCATCTTGAGGCAGGCAAGAGAACGGAGGGTATGGGCATGGGCGAGCCGCTGGTGATGACACCGGGATCGCTGACACTGACGGAGCTGCGGCGGATCGCACGCGGCGGCGTGCGCGTGGCGCTGGCGGACGGGTGGCGCGGTCCGGTTGAGGCGTCGGCGCGTACGGTGGCGCAGGCCGCGGCCGGCGACGCGGCGGTCTATGGCGTGAACACCGGCTTCGGCCTGCTGGCCCGCAAGCGCATCCCGCCGGACGGGGTGCGGGAGCTGCAGCGTCGGCTGGTGCTGTCGCACTGCGCCGGCACCGGGCCGGCGCTCGACGGAGACGCGGTGCGGCTGATCCTGGCGCTGAAGACGGCGGCGCTGGCGCGTGGCTATTCGGGCGTGAGGCCCTTGGTGATCGAGGCGCTGTTGACCCTGCACGAGCGTGGCGTTCTGCCGGTGATCCCCGCCAAGGGGTCGGTCGGCGCGTCGGGCGACCTCGCCCCGCTGGCGCATCTGACCGCCGTGCTGATCGGCGAGGGGGAGGCAACGGTCGATGGCGTGCGGCTTCCCGGCTCGGAAGCCCTCGCCCGCGCCGGCCTTGCCCCGGTCGAGCTGGAGGCGAAGGAAGGGCTGGCCCTGCTGAACGGCACGCAGGTGTCCACGGCGCTGGCGCTGATCGGCCTGTTCGCGGCGGAGGAGACGGTGGCCGCCGCCCTGGTGGCCGGTGCGATGAGCGTCGACGCCGCCATGGGCAGCGACGGCCCGTTCGACGACCGCATCCACGCCGCGCGCGGCCAGCCGGGACAGCGCGACGTCGCCGCCGTCTACCGCCGGCTGCTGGCCGGCAGCGGCATCCGCGACTCCCACCGCGGCGACCATGGCACGGTGCAGGACCCCTACAGCCTGCGCTGCCAGCCGCAGGTGATGGGCGCGGTGCTCGACCATCTGCGCTTCGCCGCCGGTGTCCTGGAGCGGGAAGCGAACGCCGTCTCCGACAACCCGCTGGTCTTCGCCGCCGACGGTGCCATCGTTTCCGGCGGCAACTTCCACGCCGAGCCGGTGGCGATGGCGGCCGACGTGATCGCCATCGCGCTGGCCGAGACCGGATCCCTGTCGGAGCGGCGCACCGCGCTGCTGATGGACACCAATTTGTCCGGCCTGCCGCCCTTCCTGGTGCGCGACGGCGGGCTGAACAGCGGCTTCATGATCGCCCAGGTCACCGCCGCCGCCCTGACCGCCGAGAACAAGCAGATGGCCCACCCCGCCTCGGTGGACAGCCTGCCCACCTCGGCGAACCAGGAGGACCATGTCAGCATGGCGACCCACGCCGCCCGCCGCCTCGGCGAGATGGCTGACAACCTTGCCGGCATCCTGGCGGTGGAGCTGCTGTCCGCGGCCCAGGGAATCGACCTGCGGGCGCCGCTGGTCACATCACCGGAGCTGGCGCGTGCCCACGCGCTGCTGCGCGGGGCCGCCGCCCTGTGGGTGGACGACCGCGCCATGGCGCCCGACATCGCCGCCGCCAAGGCGCTGGTCACCGGGGGGCGCTTCCTGGACTTCGCCGCGGAGCTGCTGCCCAGCGGCGGGTGATGTGCTACGCCGGCTCGAACTCGCAGGGGATGATGGTCTGGAACTCGGCGATCTCGATCATCTCGCGCACCTGCCCGCGGGGGTGGCGCATGCTCAGCGCGATCCCCTTGCGGCCGGCGGCGGCGTTCGCCAGCACCAGAAGCCCGAGGCCGGCGGAGTCGATGAACTCCAGCCCCGACATCTCCAGCACGCAGCGGGACACGCGCCCGCCCTCCAGCTCGTCGATCACGGCGCGGAAATCATCGGTGGCGTCGAAGGTGAACTGGCCCGCCAGGGCCACCACGCGAGCGCCCGCCTCGTCATGAATGGAGTAGTTCACGGCACGTTCCTCCTGCCGCCGGCCGCATCCGGCCTCGGTCGAAGAGCATAGCACGAAAATCAGTGAACCTCGACCGTCGCCGTGACCTGACCGGAGAACTGCTGCCACAGCAGCACCAGCGACATGCCGAAGGCGAGGTAGAGCGCGTAGGCCGCCTCCACCGCCAGCACCAGGTATGTCCAGGTGGACGGAAACAGGTCCAGGCTCCACAGCGCCCAGGCCGCCGACACGAAGAACAGCACGGCCAGCCGCTCGCCCCGGTACTGGAGCGCGCGGTGCGTGATGCGGATGAAATAGCCGTGCGCGAAGAACAGCGCCATGCCGATCACCAGCTTCACCGACACCCACTCGAAGGATGGGTCGAGCGCCCAGTGCACGAAGGAATAGCCGGTCGGGTTGTAGCTGGCGAGCGTCAGGGCGTAGAGGAAGAAGAAGCGGATGAACAGGTCCGACGGTCTGAAACGCGGTGCTGCCCCGGCCATGCCCGATCCCCCTTCCGGCCAGCATGACCGAACCCGCCCGGTTTACCCCAACCGGGCGGCGAATTCCAGATCATGACGATCGCGGTCCCCCGGAGGTCACGGTCCCCCGGAGGTCACGGTCCGCCGACAATCACCGGCCGCTGCACACGCGGGTGACGAAGCTGTCGATCTCGCGGTTCAGGTCGGTTGCCCGGCGCGCCAGCTCACCGGCGGACGACAGCACCTGACCGGCGGCGGCACTGGCCTCCTGCGTGCCCAGCACCACGGTGCCGACCGCGTCGGCCACGGTCCGCACGCCGGTCGACGCCTCCTGGATGGAGCGGCTGATCTCGCCGATGGCCGCACTCTGCTGCTCGGCGGCGCCGGCGATGCCGACGGCGGTCTGGTCGATCTCTCGGATCATCCGGCCGACGAGCTGGATCGCCTCCGCCGTGCTGCGGGTCACCGCCTGCACGGTGCCGATCTGCTGGGTGATCTCCTCCGTCGCGGTCGCCGTCTGGTTGGCGAGGTTCTTCACCTCCGTGGCGACCACGGCGAAGCCCTTGCCGGCCTCCCCCGCGCGCGCCGCCTCGATGGTCGCGTTGAGCGCCAGCAGGTTGGTGCGCTGGGCGATGGAGCTGATGAGCTGGACCACGGTGCCGATCTGCTCGCTGGCGCGCAGCAGCGACAGGATGGTCGCGTCCGCCTCCCCCACCCGGCCGACGGAATCCTTGGCGAGGTCGGCGGTGCGCGACACGCCGCGCGCCACCTCGCCGATGGCGCCCGACACTTGCGAGGTTGCGGAGGCCACGCCGTTGACGTTGGCCGAGACCTGTTGCGCCGCGTCCGCCGCCGAGCCGGATTGCTCGTTGGTGGTGCTCGCAACATGGGTCATGGAGCGCGAGGCGGCTTCGAGCTGGCAGGCGCTGGCCGACAGGCTGGACGCCACCTCGCGGATGCTGGCGCCGATCTGCATGGCCCCGGTCACGAAGTCCCGGCTCTTGCGGTCCATCGCCTCCAGCCCGGCGTTGATGGTGTGGCTGAAGGCGGCGAAATCGCCGACCATGCCGGTGGTCACGATGCGCCGGTAATACTGGCCGCTCGCCGCGAACTGCATGGCGGCGTGGGATTCCTTGCCGAAGGATTCCATGCGGTCGAGCAGCCGGTTCACGTCACGCATGGTCTCCGCGATCTCGCTGCCGCCGCGGATGTGCAGCACCCGCTGCGACAGGTCCCCGCGCGCCGCCGCCGTCAGCACCGTGTGGGTCTTGCGCAGCGAGCGCTGCGTCAGGCGGATCCAGCGGGCGGCAGCACCGGTGGCCGCCAGCCCCGCGAC
>OFDN01002118.1_pt1 | contig 11471 bp, 8 predicted proteins | sample 1520971 | NCBI WGS metagenome assembly OFDN01 (sample SAMEA94257418, study PRJEB24077) | hot springs metagenome | biome: Aquatic biome; feature: Geographical feature; material: Water | place: India | collected 2012-06-12 | depth 5 m | reverse complement strand
AATCGGGCACTTGGACACAATTTGCTGCAGAGGCCAAATCTATTCGTGAGCAAGTCTTTATTCAGGAACAGCGAATTGCGCCTGAAGATGAGTGGGATGCACAAGATGCAGTTGCCTTGCATTTTGTGGTCTATGCAACTGGACAGGCGATTGCAACAGCACGTTTACTGGAAAATCACAGTATTGGACGGGTCGCAGTGTTGAAATCACAGCGCGGTTTAGGTGTGGGACGTGTTTTAATGCAGCATATTATTCAGGTGGCAAAGCAGCAGCAACGTCCGTGGGTCAAGTTGTCTGCGCAGGAACACGCGATTCCGTTTTATCAAAGTTTGAGTTTTCAGGTTGAGGGTGAGTCGTATTTAGATTGTGGTATTCCGCATGTAGATATGCGATTGATATTTTAAATGAATTGTCGATAGTCCTGATTTTAATCGTGCAAAATAAAAATCGCCATGATGGAATGTGATCATGGCGATTTCTTTTTATAAACTGTATGAACAGAGCCGCTAGCGCATATTAATGTCCATGTGCGGGTGCTGGCTCATGGTTTTCAGGCATATTGGCATGTTCTGTTTCAGTCATACCGTGTGCATCTGCAGTTTCAGCAGCCAAAGCTTCACGTGCTTCACGATCTGCTTGTGCTTTTGCCAATGCTTCTTGTGACATAGCTGGCGCATTTTTAAAGGCGTGTTGCTGAGTATTCTGCTTTTGTTGTTGGCTAGGCATGTAGTCAGGTTCATTCGTGACCGCTAACCAGAAAATAAACATGAAAATTCCACCCAAAATACAGAAAATAAAGAGTGCTTTCCAACCCCAAGGTGATTTTTCAGGAGTAAGGCGTTCGGTCATGTGCATCTACCCAATTTGAATCTAAATCTTAAAATTATGTAACTTTATAACATAAAATGCATGAAAAACGGATTAAATTCTATTTATGCAGGGATATTCATTGTAATTTTGAGCAAATAAAAAGAGGGATGATGTATCCCTCTCAGATTGCTTTAAATTTAAAGTTTAGCTTTAAATGCTTTTAGCACCTGCAGCAACACGATCTTGCAAGATTTTAGGTGGGGTAAAACGCTCGCCATATTCAGCAGTAAGTTGCTGTGCTCGTGCCAAAGCCTGTGTTAAACCATATTGATTCAAAAATTGTAAAGCACCACCTGTCCATGCAGGGAAGCCAATGCCAAAAATTGAACCAACATTGGCATCAATGACAGATTCTAAAACACCTTCTTCCAAGCAACGTAAGCTGTCCAGTGCTTGTACAAATAAGAAACGGTTAATCATCTCTTGTTCAGCGATTTTGGTATTTTGATACCAATGACTTAACCCCGACCAAAGCTGTTTTTTACCCTGTTCAGGGTAGTCATAAAAGCCTGCACCTGCAGCTTTGCCTTTACGTGAGAATTGATGAATCATGGTTTGAATGACTTCATCTGCACTCGACAGTGGTCGGTCTTTTCCTTCGGCTTGCAGCGCCTTACGTGCTTCCTGTGCCACGTGTTCAGATAAGGTTAAAGATACTTCATCCTGAATAGCAAGTGGGCCAACAGGCATACCTGCTTTTAAAGCTGCCATTTCAATTTTGGCAGGATGTACGCCTTCTGCCAGTAAGCGCAAGCCTTCCTGCACAAAAGTGCCAAACACCCGACTGGTAAAAAAGCCACGTCTGTCATTGACTACAATCGGTGTTTTACCAATGTGTTGCACAAAGTCATATGCTTTTGCCAAAGTATCGGCAGAGGTGTTTTTTCCTTTAATGATTTCTACCAACGGCATTTTATCGACAGGACTAAAGAAATGCAGTCCAATAAAACGCTGCTGATCTTGCGCCGCTTGGGCTAGCTCGCTAATTGGCAAAGTTGAGGTATTGGATGCCATCACACCTTGTTCTGCCAGAAAAACTTCGGCTTCTTGTGTGACTTGCGCCTTGAGTTGAGGATTTTCAAATACCGCCTCAATAATCAAATCACAGCCTTGTAAATCGGCAGCCTGTGCCGTTGGATGAATATTGGCTAAGACTTGTGCTGCTCGCTCTGCACTTATACGACCTTGCGATACTTGTTTATCCAATAGTTTTTGACTGTAAGCTTTGCCTTTTTCAGCTTGTTCGATGGATACATCTTTAAGAACAACCGCAATGCCTTTGTTTGCTGTGGCATAAGCAATGCCTGCACCCATCATTCCTGCACCTAAAATGCCGACTTTTTGGGTTTGATTCGGTGCAATGCCTTGCGGACGGCTAGAGCCCGATTTAATCGCATTCAGCCCATGCCAAAAGGTGCCAATCATATTTTTAGAAATTTGACCTGTTGCGAGCTGGGTAAAATAGCGAGATTCAATGCGTAAGGCTGTATCGACATCAACCTGCGCACCTTCTACTGCTGCACTCAAAATTGCTTCAGGCGCAGGGTAACAGCCTTTGGTTTTGTCGCGTAGCATGGCAGGAGCAATGGAAAGCATTTGCGCGACAGCAGGTGTAGATGGTGTTCCCCCAGGGATTTTATAGCCTTTGACATCAAATACTTGTTGTGATTGAGGATGTGCAAGAATCCAGTCTTGGGCTTTGCTGAGTAATTCTGTTTCATTTTCAGCAAGATCATAGATTAAACCTAAACTTTGTGCTTTTTCCACACTCAGCTGTTTGCCTTCCATCAACAGCGGCAGGGCAGTTTGTAAACCCAATAAACGTACCATCCGCACAATACCACCGCCACCAGGCAATAAACCTAAAGTCACTTCGGGTAAACCAAACTTGGTTTTTGCATCACGAATTGCAATACGATGATGACAGCACAGAGCAAGTTCCCATCCGCCGCCGAGTGCCGTGCCATTTAAGGCAGCTACCACAGGAATACCACGGGTTTCAATATAACGCAGCTGTGCTTTTAGGTTTTCAATCATCTGAAAAAATGAGCTGGCATGCTCAGGCTGTACTTGAATCAACTCATCTAAGTCACCGCCTGCAAAAAAGGTTTTTTTCGCAGAGGCGAAAATGATTCCCGCCACTTGTTCGTCTGCTTTTAACTTTTGTACCACTTGCGCTAATGCATCTCTAAAGTCAGCATTCATGGTGTTGGCAGATTGATTTGGTGAGTCAAAGGTTAGAATGACAATGTTATCGGCATTTTTATAATAGTGAATGGCGCTCATTTTTATACTCCTTATACTCGCTCAATAATGGTGGCAATTCCCATCCCACCGCCTACACATAATGTAGCCATGCCGCGTTTTTTATCTTGTCGTTCTAGCTCGTCCAGTAAGGTGCCTAAAATCATGGCACCTGTAGCGCCAAGTGGATGACCCAAGGCAATAGCACCACCATTCACATTGACTTTGGCGGGATCAACCTGAAGTTCTGTAATAAAACGCAGAACCACGGCTGCAAAGGCTTCATTGACTTCAAACAGATCAATATCTTCAATGTTCAGTCCTGCTTTGGCTAAGGCTTTGCGTGCTGCAGGCGCGGGTCCTGTGAGCATAATGGCAGGGTCTGTGCCAACCAGTGCGGTAGCAAGCACTTTGGCGCGTGGTTTTAAGTTGTGTTGTTGTACCGCTTGTTCCGATGCAATCAAGACCAATGCCGCGCCATCAACAATACCTGATGAATTGCCTGCATGATGCACATGATTGACTTGTCCTGCTTCAGGATATTTTTGCAGGGCAATCGCATCAAAACCCATTTGTCCCATATTGGCAAAACTCGGCTTGAGCTGTGCCAAGCTTTCAGCCGTGGTCTGTGGTTTGATAAATTCATCTTGTGCCAAAATCACCACACCTGCCTGGTCTTTCACAGGTACAATCGAGCGCTCGAAATGTCCCTGTGCTTGTGCTGCTGCGGCTTTGTGCTGTGATGCTGCTGCAAATTGATCGACTTCTGTACGGCTATAGCCATCGAGTGTGGCAATTAAGTCAGCGCCAATACCTTGTGGAATAAAGTCACAAGCCATATTGGTTTCAGGGTCAAATGCCCAAGCACCACCATCGGAACCCATTGCCACGCGTGACATAGATTCCACACCACCTGCAACGATTAAATCTTCCCAACCCGAACGAACTTTTTGCGCTGCGAGGTTCACGGCTTCTAAACCTGAGGCACAAAAGCGGTTGATTTGTACCCCAGCAACATCATTGTCCCAACCTGCGGCAATCGCTGCGGTTTTGGCAATATCTGCACCCTGATCGCCAATTGGTGTGACACAACCCAAAACAATATCGTCTACTTGTGAGGTGTCTAGGTTGTGTCGTTGTTGCAATTCATTCAATAAGGTTGTGAGTAGGCGAATGGGTTTAACTTCGTGTAATGCGCCATCTTTTTTTCCTTTGCCGCGCGGAGTGCGAATAGCATCAATGATGTAGGCCTCGCTCATAATCAATCCCTTGTCGATAGTTTTCTTTATGATTGCTTTTGAGTGTAATCTGAAAATTTTGAAGTGCAATGACGAGAACGGTACAGGTTAGTGAGGTTTTTTGCTAATTGGGATGACGCAGTAATTTGGCAGAAAGATTGAAACTATAATAGAGCGATAAAAAAAGCCCTTGCGGTGTGCAAGGGCAATCGATTGGAATTACGAGTTATTGTGAATTGTCGATTCTAAATTAATGATAACCGTGCAACTGACGGTATAAACCAGGTGTGACGCCAGTCCACTTTTTGAAAGCACGGTGGAAAGTACTGGTTTCACTAAAGCCAACTTGTTGTGCTACATCTTCAAGGGTAAGTTCAGGATTCAGCAATAAGTGAATCGCAGCATCACGACGTAATGCATCTTTTACCCCTTGATAGCTTTTACCTTCTGCAGCCAAACGACGACGCAAGGTTTGTGGCGATAGGTACAGCATGGATGCAACATCGTTCAAGGTTGGCATTTCTTCGCCAATCTGGCTCTTTAACACATCACGAATACGCGAAGTTAAAGAATTGGTGTTTTTGAATTTCACCAACAATTGTGCTGGTGCAGTTTTTAAGAACTCATCTAAGGTTTCTTGGGTTTGACGAATTGGTAAATCCAAGTAGTCGGCAGCAAAGGTAATTTCAGTGCGTGGCATGTCAAATTGCATGACAGGCGCAAAGAACAGCGCATCGTATTCATCTGCATGTGCAGGACGAGGATAGCCAAAATGCACACGCTCCAAAGGCAGGCGACGTTCAATCAGCCAAGATGCCAAGCCGTGCCAAATCATCAACATACTTTCAGTAATAAAGTGATCAGGATCCATAGCTTGTGGAATAGATGGTACCAAACGTGCTTCGTGTTTATCACGTTCTAAGGTAACCGACCAATCATCACCAAACAGTTTGTAGAATTGCGAAGAGAGTTCTAAGGCATCGCCCAGTGTTTTGGCGTGAATTACCAATTGGCACATGATCGCGAATGTACCCAAACGACGTGGCTGAGAATCAAAACCCACGTGTTCGTCTTGGGTCACCATCCACAACATTTTAATAAAGCGAGTATATTGTTCAGGTGAAATACGTGCTTTCGGTTGGCGCAGAAGTTCTGCCTCAATACCGACATGAGATAATAAGGTTTCGACATCCATGCCGAGTCGCTTAACACCCGTGAGCGCTGCATTTACAAAATGGATACTAATGGTATCTCTGCTCATGTTAAATCCTTCAGTCTCTTTTGTATTCACGTAAGCTTGACCTAAATGACGCTAAAAATTGAAATTGGCAATTTACAATACCAATTTTACTTATTTTACATAATAAATTGCCGAAATGATCAAGGTAAATGGCTGAACATGACATTGTGTTACAGTTTTAGTGTTTATAAGATAAACGGAAAATCAGAAAAAATGGCGTAATCACAACAATGACACATGCACTGAACGGTTTAAAAGTTTTAGATTTTTCTACCTTATTGCCTGGCCCTTTTGCCAGTTTGTATTTGGCGGATATGGGTGCAGAGGTGATTCATATTGAATCGGCAACCCGTCCTGACTTAATTCGTTTATTTCCGCCCTATGCCAATGGACAAGCGACTTCGCACAGTTATTTGAATCGGAATAAACAGTCAATTACTTTGGATTTAAAATCCCCCGAAAGTATTCAGCTTATTCACGATAAAATTGCCGAATTCGATATTGTATTGGAACAGTTTAGACCAGGCGTGATGCAGCGTTTAGGGCTGGACTATGCCAGCTTGGCAAAAATTAATCCGCGACTGATCTATTGTTCCATCACAGGTTATGGACAAACAGGCGATTATCAACAAAGGGCAGGACATGACATCAACTATTTAGCCTTGTCTGGCATTGCGGGGCATAGTGGACGTCAAGCAGGCGGGCCGCCACCGCTAGGTATTCAGGTGGCCGATGTAGCTGGTGGTTCATTACATGCTTTGGTTGGAATTTTGAGTGCGGTGATTGAGCGTCAGCGCAGTGGTTTAGGGCAGTATATTGATATTTCGATGACCGATTGCGCTGCGACTTTAAACAATATGGCCGCTTCAGCAGTTTTGGCGGCACAGGTTCCTCAATATGCTGAGCAATCTTACTTAAATGGTGGCACCTATTATGACTATTATGAAACAGCAGATGGCCGTTATCTTTCAGTCGGTAGTTTAGAGCCGCAGTTTATGCAGGGTTTGGCACAGATTTTAAACTTACCGATACTTTTGGAAAAAGGGGCATCTTTAGATCCGCAAGAGCGCTTGCAAGTCAAACACGCTATTCAAGATAAAATTAAAACACAAAGTTTTGCCACATGGCAGCAGGTATTCGCGCAATATGATGTCTGCGTTGAACCTGTATTCACTTTAGATGAAGCCTTACATTCACCTTTGGCACAGCAACGCGGTTGGACAGTAGAAGTTCCTATTCAGCAGAATGCCGAAAAAACTGAAACTCAGTTGGCGTGTCCAATTAAATTTTCACGTTCTCAAATGCGTTACGATTATATCGGGCAGGCTTTGGGTGCAGGGCAGTGGTCATCTCAGATTAAAAATCAGGATGAAGATGAAGCCAAGTCGTAATTTCAGGTAATCAATAATAGATCGAATAGATGCTATAGCAGAAAAAGTGCTAAAGCATGCACTATTTTGTGATAGCTCTATAAAAAAGCCTGTAAATTTTGGCAAAGGCTTACAGGCTGTGATGTTGCAATGGCTTATCAATAAAATCGCTAATAAATATGTAAAAAACACATTTTGTTGATAGATTGAATCTCGCTATGCTGTCAGCCGTGATAATAGAAATGACTAGCTGTACGCCATGTATTTATATACTGATTTCGATCAGCAACTGATTAATGAACGTGTTGCACAGTTCCGCGACCAAACGGAACGTTATTTAGCAGGCAAATTGACTGAGGATGAATATCGTCCATTGCGTCTGCAAAATGGTTTGTATGTACAACGCTATGCGCCAATGTTGCGTATTGCGGTGCCTTACGGTCTGATGAACTCTAAGCAATTGCGTAAAGTTGCGCAGCTTGCCAAAGACTATGACCGTGGCTATGCGCACGTATCAACACGTCAAAATATTCAGTTTAACTGGCCTGCACTGGAAAATGTGCCTGACATGCTGGCAGAGCTTGCAACCGTACAAATGCACGCAATTCAGACCTCGGGTAACTGTATTCGTAATACCACCACAGACCAGTATGCAGGTGTCGTGGCGGGCGAAATTGCTGACCCACGTCCAACCTGTGAATTAATTCGTCAGTGGTCGACTTTCCATCCTGAATTTGCCTTCTTGCCACGTAAATTCAAAATTGCGGTGTCTGCATTGGAAGAAATTGACCGTGCTGCGACTGCATTTCATGACATTGGCGTCTATATTGTTAAAAATGAAGCAGGCGAAATTGGCTATAAAATTAAAGTTGGTGGCGGCTTAGGTCGTACTCCAATTATCGGTAGCTTTATTCGTGAGTTCTTGCCACGTGAAGATTTGATTGCTTACTTAGAAGCTATTTTACGTGTTTATAACTTGCATGGTCGTCGCGACAATAAATATAAAGCACGTATCAAAATTTTGGTAAAAGCCTTAACTCCAGCAGTATTTGCAGAAAAAGTTGAAGCTGAATTTGCACATACGGTGAAAACCTTAAAAATTGATGCAGAAACTTTGCAAAAAATGGATGAAAACTTCACGCCATTTGCCTATCAAAACTATGCCGATGAAGATTTTAGCGAGCTGTTTGCGCAGTATCCAAAATTCAAGCAATGGTTCAACATCAACACCAATGCGCACAAAGTACAAGGCTATCGTATTGTCACCATTTCATTGAAACGTGCAGGTGTTGCACCGGGTGACATGACGACAGAAGAAATGAATCTGATTGCAGATTTAGCCGATCAATATACCTTTGGTGAGTTGCGTACCACGCATGAGCAAAATATTGCTTTGGTAGATGTGCCACAAAAAGACCTGTTTGCATTGTGGCAAGTGCTCGATGCCAATAACTTGGCGCGCGCGCATATTGGCTTTATTACCGATATTATTTGCTGTCCGGGTGGTGATTTCTGTTCACTTGCCAATGCCAAATCTATTCCAATTTCAGAAGCCATTTCACGCCGTTTTGATGATTTGGATACCATTTATAATCTTGGCAAACTGGATTTGAATATTTCAGGTTGTATGAACGCTTGTGGTCATCACCACGTTGGTAATATCGGGATTTTAGGTGTCGATAAAAAAGGCGCGGAATTCTACCAAATCACTTTGGGCGGGCATGCAGACCATGATGCGTCAATCGGTGATATTTTAGGGCCATCTTTTGCTGCTGAAGTGATTCCTGATGTGGTGGAAGAAATTTTAAATACCTACTTAGATTTGCGTAGTGAAGGTGAAGACTTCATCGACACTTATCGCCGTGTCGGCATTCAACCATTTAAGGAGCGCGCTTATGCTTAATACTGCACTACCTGTGCTCGTGAAAGATGGCACGATTGCAGACAATACTTATCAAGTGATTGCTGAAGATGCAGCATTACCGCAAGGTGATGTGGTACTCAGCGTTGAACAGCTTGATCAGTTGGCACAAATTACAGGTAAAAAAGCCTTATATCTAACGGTAGATGCTTCTCCTGAAAACCATGAATTTCCATTGGCAGAACTGGATGCAATTTTTATTGAATTTTCAGGTTTTAACGATGGCCGTGGTTATTCTTTTGCGGCATTGTTACGCCGTCAAGGCTTTCAGGGCGAACTTCGCGCAGTCGGTGATGTCTTTAAAGACGTCTTAAATTATATGAAGCGTGCAGGTTTCGATACTTTCGTGATTAAAGAAGGTAAAGATGTGCAAGAAGCTGCAGCAGGTTTGGCGGACTTTACCCATCCTTATCAAGCTTCTACCGCAGTGCCAAAACCAAATTATCAAACAGGTGCGTAATATATTGATGATGGATTTCATCGAAATGTAGATAGATTTTATCGAAATATCGCGGTTCACACATTTACAAACAGCCTGCCATGTGCAGGCTTTTTGTTTGCCTTAAAATGATCAAACGGCTTGTTTTATCGCACTTCTTAATGATTTAATTTACCGCAAAGTGCTGTAGTATAAGCACGCTGATGTAGCATCGCAGTCTTATGTAGGCGTTATTTTTACATTATCAAAAATCAATCAAGACGATAATTTGATGTGATTATCCTCTGATTTATTTTTCAATTTTTTCATGATGAAGTGATTTGTCTTTATGCAAAATTCTATCCGTATTGGTATTGCTGGTTATGGCAACTTAGGTCGTGGTGTTGAAACGGCGATTCATAAAAACCCAGATTTACAATTGGTGGGTATTTTTACCCGTCGTGCGCCTGAAAGCGTTTCACCATGTTTTGCTGAAACAGCAGTGTTTCACATGGATTCATTGTCAGATTTTCAAGACAAAATTGACGTGCTGATTTTATGTGGTGGTTCAAAAGACGACTTGCCACAACAAGGTCCAGTACTGGCGAGCCAATTTAATATTGTCGATAGTTTCGATACGCATGCACGTATTCCTGAATATTATGCATCTGTAGATGCACCTGCGACAGCGAACAAGAAAACTGCACTCATCTCAATTGGTTGGGATCCAGGCATGTTCTCGATTAATCGTTTATTTGGTGAAGCGTTGTTACCTGATGGTGAAACCTATACTTTTTGGGGTAAAGGTTTAAGTCAGGGTCACTCAGATGCCATTCGTCGTGTTGATGGTGTAAAAGCAGGTGTGCAATATACCATTCCATCGAATGCTGCCATTGAACAAGTGCGTAGCGGTGCGCGTCCTGTATTAAGCACCAAAGATAAACATACTCGTGAATGTTATGTCGTACTTGCAGAAGGTGCCGATGCTGCTGCGGTAGAGCAAGCGATTGTGACCATGCCAGATTATTTCGCTGACTACAACACAACCGTAAATTTCATTGATGAAGCGACTTTAGCCAAAGATCACCAACGCATGCCACATGGTGGTTTTGTCATTCGCAGTGGTAATACCAGCGATGAACAAAAACAAGTGCTTGAATTCTCATTGAAGTTAGACAGCAATCCTGAGTTTACCGCGAGTATTTTGGTGGCTTATGCACGTGCTTGCTATCGTTTAAACCAAATGCAGCAATATGGTGCAAAAACTGCTTATGATGTTGCGCCAGGTTTATTGTCAATGAAATCGCCTGAACAGTTGCGTGCAGAATTGCTCTAAACTTTTTAAAGCTATAAGCAAAAAGACGAATCATTGATTCGTCTTTTTACTTTTTGAATAAAGAAGGGTTAGGGAATGACTTTATTCAATCTACCTCAATCCCTCTTTACGAAATAGGGGTTGCAAGGCACTTAAAGTAATTCAATCGCGACAGCAGTTGCTTCACCACCACCAATACAGAGAGCAGCCACACCACGCTTGCCACCTGTACGTTTAAGCGCATGAATCAAAGTTAGGATAATACGTGAACCTGTAGAACCCACAGGATGCCCAAGCGCACATGCACCACCGTTGATATTCACTTTTTCAGGATCAAGCTTGAACTCATCCATTGGGCACATGGTGACCATGGCAAAAGCTTCATTAATTTCCCATAAATCTACATCTGCAACTTGCCAACCCGCTTTATCCAATACTTTTTGAATCGCAGCAACAGGGGCGATGGTGAACTCAGATGGGTGTTGTGAATTGGTGGCATAAGCCACAATTTTTGCTAATGGTTGTAAACCTTTATTTGCTGCATTTTCTGCAGACGTTAGGACTAAGGCTGAAGCACCATCTGAAATTGAGCTGGCATTGGCTGCGGTAATCGTGCCATCTTTGGCAAAAGCTGGACGAAGGGTTGGGATTTTTTCAATATTGGCATTAAACGGTTGTTCGTCTTTATCGACAACCACGTCACCTTTACGAGTTGTAACTGTCACAGGGACGATTTCATCAGCGAAATAGCCTTCATTGACTGCAGTTTGTGCACGTTTGAGTGAGCGAATCGCAAAGTCATCCATTTGTTGGCGTGTGTAACCTTTGCTATTGGCCATATCTTGTGCGAATGAG
>OFDN01002117.1_pt1 | contig 11472 bp, 9 predicted proteins | sample 1520971 | NCBI WGS metagenome assembly OFDN01 (sample SAMEA94257418, study PRJEB24077) | hot springs metagenome | biome: Aquatic biome; feature: Geographical feature; material: Water | place: India | collected 2012-06-12 | depth 5 m | reverse complement strand
TTGTAAATTCATACCATAATTAAATATTTGTAACCCAAATAGGTAGTTTTAGCTCCATTTGCTTACTAATATTTGAGTATATTAGTAGAATTTGGTAATTTGTTTACCTGTAACCATTAATTATGAATACCAATAGCGAAGTAAAACAGAAAATCGAGCAACTTTTAGAGCCATTACTCGAAAACGATAAGTTTTTTATAGTTGATATTAAAGTATCGTTGTCGAAAGTGCACAGTAAAGTTACGATTCTGCTCGACTCCGATGAAGGTATCAAAATTGATGAATGTACAGCCATCAGTCGCCAACTCGGGACAGATATTGACGAAATGATGCCCGAAAAATATACACTCGAAGTCTCTTCACCAGGTGTAGATTTTCCGCTGAAATCTGAGAGAATGTATCGTAAAAATATTGGCCGTAGTCTTAAAGTTATTCAAAAAGATGGTTCAGAGCTAAAAGGAAGTTTAGAAAGTGTTGAAGCCGAACAAATTACAATCATCGAAGAGAAAAAGCGTAAGAAAAGCGAAGAGATTGTGCCAGTTGTAATTCCGTTCAGCAATATCAAAGAATCAGAAGTAATTATCTCTTTCAAATAATATTAGTAACTAAAAATATTTTGAACAAAAATTAAGGTGTTTAATTTGATTTTGTAAATCATTCTACATTCTTAATTCTTAATTGAATACTAAGCTATGCATAGTGGAGAATTAATAGCATCGTTCTCAGAATTTGCTCGTGAGAAAAACATCGACCGCCCAACCATGATTAAGGTTTTGGAAGATGTTTTCAGAACAATGATTCGTAAGAAATTTGGTTCTGACCATAATTTCGATGTTATCATTAACGCAGATAGTGGTGATTTGGAAATGTGGCGTACAAGAGAAATTGTAGATGATAACTCAGAAGATATTTGGGATTCTGATAAAATTATGCTTTCTGAAGCCCAAAAAATCCAACCTGACTTCGAAATTGGTGAAGAAGTAGCCGATGAAGTGAAGCTTGAAGATTTTGGCCGTCGCGTCGTACAAACAGCTCGCCAAACTTTGATTCAGAAAATCAAGGATTTAGAAAAAGAGATGCTTTATGTGAAGTATAAAGATTTAGTAGGAGAGTTGATTATTGTTGAGGTGTACCAAATCTTGGGTAAAGAAGTAGTATGTTTGGATAGTGAGGGTAATGAGTTATTTTTACCTAAAGGCGAACAAATTCCAAAAGACCGACCAAGAAAGGGTACAAGTATAAAGGCGGTTGTTCATAAAGTAGAAATGAATAACGGTACACCACGTATCACTTTGTCTCGTACTTCTCCTGTATTCCTTGAACGTTTATTTGAGCAAGAAATTCCTGAGATTTTAGATGGTTTAATTTCTGTGCGTAAGATTGTTCGTGAACCAGGTGAAAGAGCAAAAGTTGCTGTTGAATCGTATGATGACCGCATTGACCCAGTAGGAGCTTGCGTTGGTATGAAAGGTTCAAGAATTCACACAATTGTGAGAGAACTAGAAAACGAAAATATTGACGTTATTCAGTGGACAGACAATCTTAATTTGTTGATTTCTAGAGCATTAAGCCCTGCAAAAATCAGCAATATTCAGGTTGATAATGAACGTAAGCGTGTGGCCGTTTACCTAAAACCAGACCAAGTATCATTGGCTATTGGTAAAGGAGGTATGAATATTAAGTTGGCAGGTAAACTCGTTTCGATGGAACTTGATGTATTCCGTGATATCGAAGGAGAAGAAGATGAAGAAGACGTTGACTTGTCAGAATTCTCTGACGAAATCGAAGATTGGGTACTCGACGAATTCCGTAAGATTGGTCTTGATACTGCTAAGTCGGTATTGGCTATTTCTAAAGAAGATATTTCTCGTCGTACTGAATTAGAAGACGAAACAATCGATGAGGTATTATCGATTTTGAGAAAAGAATTTGAATAAATCAAATAAAATCTACGATTTAATACGAAATAATTAACTATGATGTATATATTCTTGATAATCAAGAATTTAGAAGTTACATTTGTAGTATTGAATTTTAGGTCACTAAATTTAAGTTTATTACAAGTTTTTTAGGCTTAGAAAACATATAAGTAATCCTTGCACGAGGATAATAAAAACAGATTTTTAAATCATTTTATGACAGAACAAAAAGAAATGCGACTCAGCCTTGCGGCAAAGAAACTCAACGTTGGTATTGTAACTATCGTTGAAAAACTTGCTGGGAAAGGACATCGTATTGAGAATAATCCAAATGCCAAACTCAACTTTGAGTTATTGACTATTCTTTCAAAAGAATATAACAATAATTCTTTGCTTGAAGATGGAGGTTCGCCTAAACCAGTGGAAGAGGTAAAAACTACTTCGGCTGGTAATTCTGATATTTTATATTTCCGCCAACAAGCTAAAATAGAAGAAAAGAGAGAGGCTGAACCTGCCAAACCTGCTGAGCCCGAAGTGATTCGTGCCGAAAGCAAAACGCAAGGTCTTACAATCTTGGGTAAAATTGATTTGGATAAAAAGCCAACTCCACCACCAGTTCCAGCACCAGCCCCTGTTCCACCAGTAGTGGTTGCTGAACCAGTGAAAGAGCCTGTAGTTGAGCCAGCTAAACCAGAAGTGGTTGAGAAACCAGTTGAGGTAAAAGTTGAACCTAAGGTTGAAGTGGTAGTTGAGCCAAAACCAGTAGTGATTGAAGCTCCAAAAGTAGTTGAGCCCCAGCCACCAGCACCACAACCAGTAGTTGCTCCAGTAGTGGAAGCTCCTAAGGTTGTAGAAGCTGCAAAACCTGAGCCACCAAAGCCAGAGCCAATTAAAACTGAGCCAAAACCTCAACAACAAAATCGTCAGGATTATCCTCCTCGTCAACAAGGAGGTCAGCAACGACAACAGCCAACTGAGCGTCTTGATCCTCGTCAACCGTACAAGGCCGATCAACGCCCACCTCATAAGGCAGGTAATTTGGCGACGCCGCCTGCTCCAGCCCCTGTTAAGCCAGTGGTCGTACCAGAAATAGAGATAGAAGAGATAATCGAACCAGAATTGATTCAAGCAAGAGGAGAGAAACTTCAAGGCTTGAAAGTTTTGGGTAGAATAGAGCTCCCTGTTGAGAAAAAGTCAACCGTTGCTGAAGATAGAGATAAACGTAAGCGTAAGCGTAAACGTGTAAAACGTGGTGAAAAAGTGACGGGAGCTGATGCTGCTACAACGCCAAAACCAAAGGCACCAGCAGCAACAGGTACAACTGCCAACACCAATAATAATACAACTGCCAAAAAAGGTGGTGACCCTAAGAAGAAAAAAGAACGCAAAGAAGAGGTTTCTCAGGTTCAAGTAAAAGAGCAAATCAAACAAACGATGGCTCGTATGCAAACCAAAGGGCCTGACTTCGGAGCTAAGTATAGAAAAGATAAGCGTAGGTCTCGTGCTGAACAAGAAGAACAAAGAAATCTTCAAGAACAGGAAGAGAGCAGCATCTTGAAAGTAACAGAGTATATTTCTGCTGCCGAATTAGCATCGTTAATGGATGTTTCCGTGACAGAAGTTATCTCTGCTGCAATGAAAATGGGTATGTTCGTATCAATTAATCAGCGTCTTGATGCAGAAGCTATTCAAATGCTTGCTCTTGATTTCGATTATGATGTTCAATTCATTTCTGCAGAAGAAGAGGTAAAAGTTGATACGATTGAGAAAGAAGATGATGAAGCAGATTTATTACCGAGAGCTCCAATCGTAACTATCATGGGTCACGTTGACCACGGTAAAACTTCCCTACTTGACTACATTCGTCGTACGAAAGTTGCTTCTGGTGAAGCTGGTGGTATCACACAGCACATTGGTGCTTACGATGTAGAAATTAAAGAAGGTCCAAATAAAGGCAAGAAAATTGCATTCCTTGATACGCCTGGTCACGAAGCGTTTACCGCCATGCGTGCCAGAGGTGCTAAAATTACTGACGTTGTAATTGTTGTAGTAGCTGCCGATGATAGTGTGATGCCTCAAACGCGTGAAGCTATCAACCACGCGAAAAATGCAGGTGTGCCGATTGTTTTTGCCATCAATAAAATTGATAAACCGGGTGCAACTCCAGAAAAAATTCGTGAAGATTTAGCCAAAGAAAATATTTTAGTTGAAAGCTGGGGTGGTAAGTACCAAGAACAAGAAGTTTCAGCTAAAAAAGGTATCGGTATAAGTGAGCTTTTAGATAAAGTTTTGCTTGAAGCTGAATTATTAGAACTTAAAGCTAATCCGAATCGTAGTGCTGTTGGGACAGTAGTTGAAGCATCTCTTGATAAAGGACGTGGTTATGTTACTACAGTAATGGTTCAGAATGGTACTCTGAAAGTTGGAGATGTTATGTTGGCTGGACAATATTTTAGCCGTGTTAAGGCAATGGTTGATGCTTTTGGTGTACGTATCAAAGAAGCAGGCCCTTCAACTCCAGTTCAGGTTTTAGGTTTACCGGGTGCACCACAAGCTGGAGACCGATTCAATGTGATGGATTCAGAACGTGAAGCACGTGATATTGCTAACAAACGTGAGCAGATTAATCGTGAGCAAAGTCTTCGTGCGAAGAAACATATTACACTTGAAGAAATTGGACGTCGTAAAGCGATTGGTAATTTCCACCAGTTAAATGTACTCGTTAAAGGTGACGTGGATGGTTCCGTTGAAGCGATTTCTGACTCTTTGTTGAAATTATCTACTGAAGAAGTTCAAGTAAATATCATTCATAAAGGCGTAGGTCAAATCTCTGAGTCTGATGTATTGTTGGCCTCAACAGCCGATGCAATCGTAATCGGATTCCAAGTACGTCCTTCAAATAATGCACGTAAAATTGCAGAGCAAGAGCAAATCGAAATCAGAATGTATTCAGTTATTTATGATGCAATCAATGAGATTCGTGATGCTATGGAAGGTTTACTTGCACCATCAGTAGAGGAATCTATCGTTGGTACAATTGAAGTAAGAGAAGTATTCAAAATTAGTAAAGTTGGAACTATCGCAGGTTGTTATGTAACTGATGGTTCTGTGAAACGTAATAACAGAATTCGTTTGGTACGTGAAGGTATCGTAGTTCACGAAGGAGAAATTCAGCACCTTAAACGTTATAAGGATGATGTATCAGAAGTGAAGTATGGTTTTGAATGTGGATTAAGTCTGAAAGGCTTTAATGATATTCAAATGGGAGATATTATTGAAAGCTTCGAAATTAAAGAAGTAAAACGTAAGTTATAATTTCCTGAATTGCTTAAATATTTTAAGTGATTTACACCAAAAAAAGGTTTTCTGGATTTATTTCAGAAAACCTTTTTATATGAAAAATCTAATGTTTTTATAGTAAAGTACTTGGGTCGAGTAAGTTATTTTTGATTGAAAACACCACTAAGCCTGCGGTATTCCGCATGCCTGTTTTCTCGAGAAGGTTGTTTCGGTGGCCATCAACAGTACGTACACTAATAAATAATTTATCGGCAATTTCCTGTGTAGTATGTTGTTTACAAATTAAATCAAGCACATCTAATTCTCTTTGTGTGAGTGTAGATGGAATATCATCTTGAATAAGAAAACGTCTTTTTTTTCCAGAAATCCGATTTTGCATGGCTCTAAGAAAAGTCTCGTTAAAGTAAAAATCCTTCTCAACAACAGCTCTAATGGCTTTTTCTACTTCAATCGGTTCTACATTTTTAAATAAATAGCCATTCACACCGAGTTCCATCAAATGTGTAACAAAACGCTCTTCACTATGTATTGAAAGAATAATTATCTTGATACTGCTGTATTTTTGTTGCAGAATCTTGGTTGTTTCAACACCATTTAATTCAGGCATTGACAAATCAAGTAAAATAACATCGGGTCTAATAACAGCTTCTTCAATAGTATTGAGTAAATCCTTTCCGTTTTCAGCTTCGATGATTACTTGTATGTTTTTGAAGGCGTTAATGATAGAAACCATGCCTTTTCTAAAGAGTACTTGGTCGTCGGCAATGGCAACATTAATCATATTCATGAATAATTTGAAATATGTGGTTAGGGTTGTTGAACTTCAACCTTTGGCAATAAAGGAAATTGAATATTTAGTTTTAAACCTTCATTTATTTTGGTCTCAAACTTAACAAATCCATTTATCATTTTGGTACGAGTTTCAATATTTTTTAACCCTAAACTTCTTTTTTTATAAGCCATATCAAAATCAAAGCCTTTTCCATTATCTTCATATTGAATTTGCATTGTATTACCAATAGAAATTAAACTTAATTTAACTAAGGTAGCCTCTGAGTGTTTCAAGGCATTATTAAGTAATTCCTGAATGAGGCGGTAAATAATTAGATTTGTTCTATTATCAGCTTCAAAATCAACTTTAAACTTCAGAAGAATGCTGATGTCTGATATTTCCATTGTTTTTTCACAAAGATCTTCAATGCCGTATTTTAAACCAAATTCTTCGAGTCCTTGTGGTAGTAAATCATTCGAAATTCTTCGCACGTTATCAATTGTATCATTAATTAATAGTTTGCTCTTATCATAATTTGTTTCAAATATTTCTGTTTCAGATAAGTTATGGTGCATTAGACCCACCAATAATTTAAGTGTAGATAAAGCTGCTCCGACTTCATCATGCAGCTCACGTGCCAGACGTTTACGTTCATTCTCTATGGCCTCTAAAGTACCATAATATAATTCCTGTTGGTGTTTTGCTTCAGCTTCTTTAAAAATTAAATCTTGTTTAATTATTCGCCTTTGGTAGAGTATAATAAAAGTAACCACTCCAGCGGCCAATAAAAACATGGCAATCGTACCGCCAAATAATAATAAATATAAGTCTAACGGCGATGACTGAGCCATAAGCCAATTCCAATAAAAAGATGTAAGATTAACATTAAAAAGGCATGCATACCCCAGGCAAGGGATAATAAATGGTTATCTCCTTTAATGTAATTACTCAAAAAGTAGATAAAAAGATTACCTGCAAAGTAAAATAAAAAACCTGAGTTAATCCAAAAAATAGGTTGATTTGTTGGGTTTCGAGTATCTAACTCCATCAGCATTTTGTAGAAGCATAAAAGCGATAAACCTATCACGATAATGCCTTCTAAACCACTTGCATTGGTGTTGAAGTTATAAATGCCTTGAATGAAAAAAGCATTTATAATGGCAAAAATTACGAATCCTACAATTAAGTAGGTCATGAGGTTTTTATTAAAGAAATCACCAAAATACTTTTGATAAAAGAGACCAATCAGTAAAAATTCTAAAGTTGTGTAGAGATGTAGGCCAGGAAGTGTGTTTGGCACTTTCAAGTATAGTAATGAACGAGATAAAATCTCGAAGAAAATTCCCATGAGAATGAAATACCAAATATAGATAAGCTCATTTTTTAGGAATTTGTAACGAATCAACGCAATTGTAACGGAGAAAAGCAGTACATAATGTACATTATCTAAAAGCCATAGTAAAAATGAATTAATCATTTGAAAATATTTTTATGAAGTCTTTGCCGAATACAATATTGTATGCTTGTATAATTTGTTCAAAGTTTTAAAATTGGGCAGCTGTAATCGTAAATTGTTATTGTGAATTTTAGATAATGATTTCTACAAAAATAAAAGCCAATTAGATAAGGTACAATGGGTAAAAATACCTGTTTTCGGTAGGATATAAACAAAAAAACGAAGCTCTGAAGCTTCGTTTTTTTGTTTTAAGAATGTATTTTAATGGCCTTTTCCTCCGCCTTTCACAACTTCTTTGTCGAAGTCAATGCCTTGTTTACGAAGAACTCCTTGCACAACTATTCCAAAAATAAATAAATAGATAAAACAGCCAGCAGCCAAAAGATAAGATTCTTGGATACCGAATGAATCAGCAACTTTTCCTTGAACTACCGGAATAATCGAGCCACCCAAAATCATCATAATTAAGAATGCCGCTCCTTGATTGGTAAATTTACCAAGTCCAGCCGTACCAAGCGAGAAAATACTTGGCCACAAAACTGAGCAGAACAAACCACCAGAAATTAAAGCAAATAAAGCAACTTTACCGCTTGTCATTACCCCAATTACCGACATAATTGCTCCTAATGCTGTGAAGATTAACAATAATCTTACTGGTTTTTCCTGACTTGCAAAATAGGCCAGAATCATTACTGCAACACAAACTGCATAAGGGAATAGGTCACTTACATCACCACTATATAAAGAATTTACTATTAAAACAATGGCAAAGGCTACGAATGGTATCGCTACTGTAAGGATTTTTTTCACAGAAGCAGAAGGATTAAAGTTCCCAATGGCTGCCGTCCAACGGCCAATCATCATACTTCCCCAAAATAATGATACGTATTTTGAAATTTGAGATGAATCCAAATTTTGAGTTTCTTTTAAATATTCGCCTAGATTAGAGCCAATTGTTACCTCAACACCCACATAAACGAAAATTGCAGTCATTCCCAAAATCGCTTGTGGATAACTTAAAACAGAACCAGCATTCTGAATCTCACCTGCTTTGTTAACGATTGAATACCCCATGTAGCCAACCATTAATACACACATTAAGATAAAAGTAAATACGATAGCGATTTCGATTGAAAATGCAACCGCAACACCTACGCAGAGAACTAAGAATGCCATTGGCAAACCAATAACTATATTACTTACTTGTACATCTTCATCGTTTTTGATACGTGGTAATTTTGAAACCCAAAAGAAAAGTGCCATTAAAGCAAATAAGGCTCCAAGAATTAAATAAGGTACTTTCACATCTTCGATAGAAGCATTTGCCGCAGCATCTTTCGAAATAGAACCAAAAATTGCATAAGAAACTAAAGCTGGGCCGATTGTTCCGCCAAGATTGTTCACAGCACCACCAAGATTGATACGTTGTGCACCAGTCTCTGGGGGGCCAAGGGCAATCATAAACGGCTGAGTAGCAGTTTGTTGGAGAGAAAAACCAAGGCCAACAATAAATAAACCCGAAAGTAATAGATTATAAGAAGCATTCTGTGCGGCAGGATAGAAAAGTAATGTTCCAATGGCTGATATCAAAAGACCTATAACAATACCATTCTTATATCCTATTTTATTGAGGATATCACCACCCATGATGCGGGAGAATATCAAATAAAGCACTGAGCCGATAAAATAAGCTGCATAAAAAGCAAAATCGACTAATTGGGCTTGCGTTTGTGTGAGTTGGAATTTTTCTTTAAAAAGAGGAATTAAAATACCGTTTGAGGCAGCTACGAAACTCCAAAAGAACCAAACGGTCATGAGTGTGTAAAGATGCGAGCGATTATTTTGCATAAGTAGTTAAGGTTAAATTAGATATTGCAAATAAGTAAATATATAGACTATTTCCAAAAGTTTTCGTTATACTAAGTTCGATGAATAAACATTATCAGAAAAAAAGGTTTGGTGTAAACTCACCAAACCTCTTCGTTCATGTGGTGTATTTTAAAGGCTTATAAACCCCATTTTTCTGGATTTCTACGCCACTTTTTCAATGATTCAATCGAATCGGCTGATATGTAGTTTTGAGCCATAGCTTGGTCGATAAGTGCATTATAATTGCTTAAAGTAACTAATTTTACTCCTTTATCAGCAAAGTTTTTGTCAGCTAACTTAAATCCGTACGTAAAAATAGCTACCATTCCAATTACTTCGATACCAGCCTCACGCAGGGCATCTACGGCTTTAAGAGAGCTGCCACCAGTTGAAATTAAATCTTCAACCACTACTACCTTTTGACCTTTTTCAATTCTACCTTCTATCTGGTTACCCATGCCGTGCTCCTTTGGTTTCGGACGTACATAGGCAAATGGCAAATTTAAGGCATCAGCTACCAGTGCTCCTTGTGGAATACCCGCCGTGGCTACACCTGCAATTACTTCTGCTTCAGGGAAGTATTTTTTGATGGCCTTTGCTAAAGATTTTTTAATAAAAGTACGACCTTCTGGATAAGATAATGTCACGCGATTGTCGCAATAAATAGGGGAGTTCCAACCTGAGCTCCATTTGAATGGCTGAGCAGGACTTAATTTTACGGCTTTCGTTTCTAATAATAAAGAAGCGATTTTTTTAGATACTGTCATGGTTATTTAGTTCTTTGCCCCAACGAACTATGCTTAAAGTTTAAGTAAAAGGGCAAGGTTTTGTATAAAAAACTCCCCTCAAAATAAGGGGAGTGGGTTAATCGTCTTTTTTGGTGATTAAGATTTTATCAATACGGTTTTTATCCATATCAATAATTTCGAATTCATATTCTTCCCAGCTAAACTTATCGCCTGTATCCGGAATTTCCTGCAAAATATGAAGAGCGAATCCACCTAAGGTATCGAAACCTGTATAATCCTTACGATTATTGATAACAACTTCGAATTTGTTTAAGAAATCGTCGAAAGGTAATGTTCCATCAACTAAGAAACTACCATCTTCACGTTCAAAAATTTCATATTCAAATTCATCATTTACAGAAATATCTCCTACTAAAGCATCAAGGATATCATTTAAGGTAATAATACCCAAAACACTGCCATATTCATCAACGATAATACCCATGTGAATTCGTTCTTCACGGAATTTTTCGAGTGCTTGATAGGCTTGGTTATTTTCAGGAATAAATAATGGTTCTTTAACTAATTCCTCTAATCGTTTAAGCTCAATGCTAAGGTCTTTGCCCAATAAGTCTTTGATATATAACAAACCAATAATATTGTCGATACCATCTTTACAAACTGGATATACAGAGTGCTTTTTAGTGATAATCTTTTCAACATTATCTTCTAAATCATCTTCTAAATCAAGATAAGTTAATTCACTTCTGTTTGTCATTAAAGAAGTGATTTTTCTATCACCTAAATGAAATACATTTTGTACAATTTCTTGTTCAATTTCATCAATCGCACCTCCAGTGGTTCCTTCTTGAATCATTGATTTAATCTCTTCCTCAGTAACTGAATTGTCAGTTGCTTCAATGCCTAAAATCTTAATAATTAGGTCGCTGCATTTAGTTAGTAACCAGATAAATGGAGCGGTTAATTTTGAGAGTAAGTTCATCGGAGCCACCATTACTTTAGCAATGGCCTCTGGGTTTGACATTCCGATGCGTTTTGGTACTAATTCACCTAATACCAACTGTACAAATCCAATCATCAACACTACTAAACCAACAGCAATGTTATCGGCATACTTAGCTTCTAAGCCAAAACCCGTTAAGGAGTCTTGAACACCAATGGTTAAAGTATCGCCTGAAAAAATACCTGTTAAGATACTGATAAGTGTGATTCCGATTTGAACAGTTGAAAGAAATCGATTTGGAGAGGTAGCAAGTTCAAGTGCAGCGGCGGCACGACGGTCTCCGTTTTTACTGGCTATTTCGAGTTTGGTTTTTCTTGAAGATACGAGAGCAATCTCCGACATGGAGAAAATCCCATTAAGAATTACTAAAAAAAGGATTATAAAAATTTCCATTTAAAGTTTAA
>OFDN01002114.1_pt1 | contig 11482 bp, 11 predicted proteins | sample 1520971 | NCBI WGS metagenome assembly OFDN01 (sample SAMEA94257418, study PRJEB24077) | hot springs metagenome | biome: Aquatic biome; feature: Geographical feature; material: Water | place: India | collected 2012-06-12 | depth 5 m | reverse complement strand
CCGATTATCGCGAGGGCGACCTCGTGCGCATGTCGATCCTGGTCAACGCCGAGCCGGTGGACGCATTGTCCATGCTGGTGCACCGCACCCGCGCCGATGCGCGCGGAAGGGCGATGTGCGAGAAGCTGAAGGAGCTGATCCCGCCGCACATGTTCCAGATCCCGGTGCAGGCGGCGATCGGCGGCAAGATCATCGCCCGCGAGACCATCCGCGCCCTGCGCAAGGACGTGACCGCCAAATGCTATGGCGGCGACGCCACCCGCAAGCGCAAGCTTCTGGAGAAGCAGAAGGAAGGCAAGAAGAAAATGCGGCAGTTCGGCAAGGTCGAAATCCCGCAGGAGGCCTTCATCGCAGCGCTGAAGATGGATAGCTGATCGACTGCCGCAGGGATGTCGGCCTCTAACCCTGGGGCATGGATGCGAATGAGACCGCCGAGGCAATGATTGGCGCTTTCGACGTTACCTAATGTTAGCTCGGCTGGTCTATGTCCAAGGGATGCGCCCCTTGTTTCATCGCCCGGCACCGCTGCATCCCGCCATCCGCCACGAGCTCGTCGACCTGCTCTATTCGGCGTGGCCGCAGGTCGTGGCGATCGTTGCGGCCGGAACGTTCGGCGCCCTGGCGCTGGCGCTGGCGCGGCTCGATTTTCACTATGCGCTGGCCGCCTGCCTGATCGGCGCCACAGGGGGTCTCAGGCTCTATTGTTTGATGCGCTATCCGCGTGGCGGCCGGCTGAGCCCGGCGGGCCTCGCTTATTGGGAGCGTCTCTACGCGCTCGGCGCCGTCCTGTTCTGCGCCGCTTTGGGCCTGCTGTCCTATCTCGCCCTGGCGCGCGGGGATCAGCCGGGCGCCTGGGTCGCCCTCGGCCTCAGCCTGGCCAACTGCATCGGCTTGATCTCGCGGGCCGCTGTCCGTCCCTGGATCGTCGCTGTTGCGGCCGGGTCGCTGTTCACGCCGACGATGATCGGCGGGCTGCTGCGGCCCGAACTGCCCTATCAGATCGGCGCCAGCATGCTCGTGCTGTTCTGGCTCACCTTATGCGAGGCTTCGCGCCATCTCAGCGCCGACTTCATCAGGCGCATCGAATTGGAACGCGAACTGGCCCATCAGGCCAGCCATGATCCGTTGACCGGCCTGCCGAACCGGCTCGCCTTCATGACGCGCCTGAGCGCAGCCGCACAGACGCCCGACACCGCCTTCGCCGTGCTCGCCATCGATCTGGACAGCTTCAAACCGATCAACGACACGCTCGGCCACCATGTCGGGGACGAGGTGCTGAGACAGGTCGGCGACCGCCTGACCCGCTCGATCGGCGCGAGCGGCCTGGCCGCCCGCACCGGCGGCGATGAGTTCATGCTGCTCCTGATGTCGGACGGGCCGGCGATCGATGTGGCTGCCGCGGAGGCGCTGGCCGAACAGGCGATCATCCGCCTGAGCCTGCCCTTTGCCCTAACTACGCCGGTCAGCATCGGCGCCAGCATCGGCATCGCCCATGGCCGCTCGCCCGTCTCGCGGGACGAGATCAGGCGGATGCTCGTGGCGGCCGACAAGGCGCTGTACGAGGCCAAGCGCGCCGGAGGCGGCGTCTGGCGCTGGGCCGGCAACGGGCGCAGCGCCAGGCAGGCCGCCTGAGCCTCAGTCCTGGACGCCGCGACGGTTCGGGCGCCCATGAACGCCGGGGCGCTCGGCGGGTCTCGCGGGGTCCCGGCCTGCCGACGAGCTGGACTCTTCAAAGGTTCCGGGCTCGGACCTTGCGGCCCGCTCCGGAATGACGGCGCGGTTCCCGCTCGTATCCAGAAGGGCCGCCAGCCTCCGGCGCACGGCGTCCTGGGACTGCGCCAGCTCACACTCCCAGATCGTATGGGTTTGCCAGTTCGCCGCTCGCAGAGTCTCGGCGTTCGCCGCGTCGCGCATTTTCGTGCGGGCAATCTTCGCAGACCAGTAGTCGGCATTGTTTTTCGGCGCGCGGGCGCCACGCGCGCAATCATGGCCGTGCCAGAAGCAGCCATGGACGAAGATCGCGATACGCCTGCCCGGATAAGAAATGTCGGGGCGGCCGGGAATGTCGTTGCGGTGCAGCCGGTAGCCTGGCGCGATCGGTCGCAGAAGTTTGCGGACGAGCCGCTCCGGGGCGGTGTTTTGCGATTTCACCGCGCGCATGATCGCCGAACGGTCAGCTTTGGTCTTCGTCTCCATCAGCCTCAGTCTCGCCGGGACTCTTGGTTTCCACCGCCTGGTCGCCGCCCAGCTCGCTATATTGCTTCAGAGCCAGGCTTTGCAGCCGCAGGGCCTGGGTGAGCAGCGTCCGCCGCAGGCCGATCTGCACTTTACGCTCCGAGATCGTCTGCGCGAGCCTGGCAATCGTCTGCGCGCGCCGGGCGATGCGCGTGTCGGGATGATCGCGAAACGCCTGAACCGCCTCTGAGACGATGCGGCCCCGGAACGACCACGGCAGCGCATCGAGTTCGACAGCCTGCGCCGGGTCCTTCTCGTTCAGGATCTTGTTGAAGGCGCTGTCCCTGATGCATCTCCGGTAAACGGTGAGCTCGAGCCGGTTGAGCAAGCGCTTCGCTTCCGCGTTGCCGGCTTTCTCCCGCTGCAGCTCGGGAAGCGGGTAGACTTCGATTTCGAAGACTTCGAACGGATCGAGCACCGACATCGCGACGGCGTCGGTGCGCTGGTTCGTCAGATGGCGGCCGATCCGGCTGCTGAGCCCTTCCAGGGTCTGCCCGACATAGATCGGCTCGCCATCATAATCGAAGAAGGCGTAGACACCCCATTTGAAGGCGCCGATCGTCCTCACCTCGGTTTCGAAAGGCGGCGGCGTTCTCAGGAAGGCTGCGAGCCCCTTGCGGAGTTCGGATGTCTCGAAGGGCGGCGAATGGGAATTCGCCCTGGCGCTTGGCGGCAGCGTCACTCCGCTGCGACCAGAACCGGCCGGGACGCGCCAACCAGCGGCGCCAGCAGATGTTCGCGCAGGAAGGCGACGACCGGCACGGCGACGCCGTCGCCCAACAGATGATAGGCTTCGTTGTAGCGGTCCGGCAGCGCGTAATCCTCGGGCATGCCCATCAGACGCGCGGCTTCCTTCGCCGTCATCAGGCGCGATTTGACCCGTCCGTTTTCGACCATCACCACGATCTGGCGGCTGGAGCCGCCCTCGGGCGTCCGCAGACAGCCGGCGACGCCGTCGAAGCGGATTTCCGCGCGCTGGATTTTCACGCCGTCCTCGACGCGCGTGCGCCGATAAACCGTCCCGAACAGGCGCTCGCGCCGCGCCACCGCCGCCTCCAGCTTCAGCCTGTTGACGGGGGACATCATGGCGACGAGCTTGTCGGTTTCCGCCTGCGTATGCCAGACGAGCTCCGCACCATCATCCGCCAACTGGTCGAAGCGGGAATTTCGCCTCGGCGGCGGCGGCAAGCTCCACCAGCGCCAGGCCTCGCGCAGATCGGGGCGCAGCCCCGCCTGAGCCTGCCGCAGGGCCGAGGTCGCCCAGGCGGGCACGGGCTCTGACTGGTGCAGCGACGGCGCGATCGCGACATCCTTTCGCACTGCGACGATGAAGAGCCGCGGCCGCGACTGCGGCAGGAAATGCACGGCGTCGATCGTCATCGCCCCGAAGACGTAGCCGAGTTCGAACAGCGAGCGGCACAGCACGTCGAAGTCGCGGCCGCGGTTCGAGGTGATGGCCCCGACCACGTTTTCGACGACGAGGAGTTTTGGCGCCCGCCCCTCCCGCTTGAGGCCTCTGATCAGCAGGTCGAAGCCCCAGAACGCACCCGAACGCGCGCCTTCGAGCCCCGCCCCATTGCCGGCGAGCGAGAGATCCTGGCAGGGGAACGACGCCCAGGCGAGATCCGCCCGGCCGGGCAGATCCGATGGGTTCAACGCGTGGATGTCACGGCAGCAGAAGCCCTCAGCCCCCCAATGCCGGGCATAGCTCGCCGCCTTCTTCGAATCGATGTCGTTGGCGAACAGGCAACGCCAGCCGTGACCCAGCCCCGCGCGCGCCATGCCGCCGCCCGCGAAGAATTCGTAGAAGGTTGGCTGCATCGAAGCCTCGAACGATTCAGGAACGCGATGGTACGGCCCCGGATTCGCGCAGTCCAGCCGCAGCCGCCGCAAAGCCGTTGAGAACGCCCGCTACAGCGCCACGCCGAGCCCGCGCAGCCTGGCTCTCAGGTCGATCGGTTCGATGAAGTGGATGGTCTGCATCCCCACCTGTCCCGCCCCTTCGATGTTCTTGGCGCTGTCGTCGATGAAGACGCAGTCTTGCGCCTGCAGGCCGTAGCGGCTCAGCAGCGTCTCGTAGATCGCGGGATCGGGTTTGATCAGCCCCTCATGAGCCGAGACGACCACGCCGTCGAAGCTGCCGAGGAAAGGGAAGCGGATCAGGCATTCCGCCCATTTCTCGCGCGAGAAGTTGGTGATGGCGTAGACCTTGTCGCCGCGCGCCTTGAGCTCTGCCAGCACGGCGACGCTGTCCTCGATGACGCCCGGCACGGTTTCGTGCCAACGCTCGTCATAGGCGCGAACCTCGCGCTCCCATTCCGGGTGATCCCTGACGAGGATGGCGACCGCCTCCTCCCAGGAACGCCCACGATCCTGCTCGATGTTCCAGGCGGCGGTGCAGACATTCTGCATGAACCAATGGCGCTTCTCGTCGTCGGGGATGAGATCGCGATAGAGCAGGACGGGGTCCCAGCGGATCAGCACATTGCCGACATCGAAGACGACCGAGGGAGAAGAAGCGGCCATAGGGTCCATTGCCTTTACGTCAGGAGAAGCTGCTCACGCCCTTGTGTGCCAGGCGGGGCGACAGAGGCAAGAGCTCGCGCGTATTTAAAGAAGGCACGGTGAAAACGGGATGCTCATGACAGCGACGACTTGGACACGCTACACGCCCTGGCTCGATCGGCAGGGGCGGCTGTCGGGCTTGCGGGCCGCGACCTTCGCGCTGCTTCTCGTGCCGGCGCTGATCCTGGCCTACGAGGCCTGGACGGGGCAGCTCGGCTCAAAGCCCTGGACGCGCGCCGTGCACGACACCGGCACCTGGTCGCTGCGCATCCTGCTCGTCACCCTCGCGATCTCGCCGCTGCGGCGCATTCTCGACTGGGGCAAGCTGATCGGCGTCAGGCGCATGCTGGGGCTGGGCGCGATGAGCTACGCCCTGGCCCATCTCACGCTCTACTGCATCGACCTCGCTTTCGATTGGGGGCTGATCCTGTCCGAGATCGTCAAGCGCTTCTATCTGACCATCGGCATCGTCGCGGTGCTCGGGCTGGCGGCGCTGGGCGCGACCTCGACCGACGGGATGATCCGGCGCATGGGGGCGAAGAACTGGCAGCGCCTGCACAATCTCGTCTATGCGATCACCGGGCTCGGGCTGCTGCATTTTGCCCTTCAGTCGAAGATCGACGTCAGCCAGCCCGCTTTGCTCAACGGGCTGCTCGCGCTGCTGCTCTTGTATCGCTTGCTGAACCGGCTGGGCGCGCCGCTGAACGCTGGCGTCCTCGCGGCTGCGGCGCTGGCGGCGGGGCTCGCGACGGCGCTGGCGGAGACGGCGTGGTATGCGACGACCACCGGCGTCTCGGCCTGGATGGTGTTCCAGGCGAATTGGGACGTGCTGACCTATCAGGATCTGCAATTCCTGCGTCCCGGGCATTGGGTCGCGCTGGCGGGCCTGGCCGTGGCGCTGGCGCAGAAGCTGCGGGCGCCCGCGCTGAAGCAGCCGCGGCGGCGGCTTCGCGAGCCTGTCCCCGTAAGCGCCGGCTCGTGAACCCCGGCATGGCGGCCATGCCGCCATTCCCGGCCAAAGCGGTTGGCAGAGCCGGCTCGAGGCTCTAACCCTGCACTCATGCCGGACGATCCGAACGCCCAGCCGACCGCCGATGTCGCCGCCGCCGATCTGGCCGCGCAGGGCGTCAGCACGGCTCATCAGGGCAATTCGACGCTGCAGCCGTTGCGCCATCCGATGTTCCGCAAGGTCTGGTTCGCCAGCCTGGCCTCGAATTTCGGCGGCATGATCCAGAATGTCGGCGCGTCCTGGATGATGATCTCGCTGGCGGCTTCCGCCGATGTGATCGCGCTGGTGCAGGCTTCGACCACGCTGCCGGTGATGCTGTTTGCGCTTGCAGCCGGCGCGATTTCCGACAATTACGACCGCCGCCGCATCATGCTGGCGGCGCAGGGCTTCATGTTCTGCGTCTCGCTCGGCCTCGCCGTCAGCGCCTGGTTCGGGTTGCTGACGCCCTGGCTGCTGCTCGGCTTCACCTTCCTGCTCGGCTGCGGCAATGCGCTGAACGGCCCGGCCTGGCAATCCTCGGTCGGCGATCTCGTGCCGCGGCCCGATCTGCCGGCGGCGATCACCCTCAACAGCGTCGGCTTCAACATCGCCCGCAGCGTCGGCCCGGCGCTGGGCGGGTTCATCGTCGCGGCGCTGGGCGCCGTGGCCGCCTTCATCATCAACGCCACCAGCTATGTCGCGCTGATCACGGTGCTGGCGCGCTGGCGGCCGCCGAAGGTGGAGCGGCCGCTGCCGCGCGAAACGCTTTGGCTCGCCATGGGCGCGGGGCTTCGCTATGTCGCGATGTCGCCGAACATCCGCAGCGTGCTGCTGCGCGGCTTCTTCTACGGGCTCGGCGGCATCGCGGTGCAGGCGCTGCTGCCGGTGATCGCGCGCGATCTGGTCAAGGGCGGCCCGCTCACCTTCGGTCTGCTGCTCGGCTCCTTCGGCTTCGGCGCGGTGGCAGGGGCCTTCTTCAGCGCAAGGCTGCGCCAGCAGCTGTCGACGGAGATGCTGACGCGGCTGTGCTTCTCGGCCTTCGCCATCGCCACGGCCATTGTCGCGCTAAGCACGCTGACGCCGCTGTCGATGCTCGGCCTGGTGATCGCGGGCGCGGCCTGGGTGCTGGCGCTCTCGACCTTCAACGCCACGGTGCAGTTCTCGGCGCCGCGCTGGGTCGTCGGCCGGGCGCTGGCGCTCTACCAGATGGCGACCTTCGGCGGCATGGCGCTGGGCGCCTGGTTCTGGGGCGAGATCGCGCATGGCTTCAGCACGGAACAGGCGTTGCACCTGGCCTCGCTGACGCTGCTTGTGGGCGGCGCGATCGGCCTGCGCCATCCGCTGCCGCCGCTGGAGGCGCTCAATCTCGATCCGCTCTCGCGCTGGCGCGCGCCGACAGTGGCTGTCGACATCGAGCCGCGCAGCGGCCCGGTGATCGTCACCATCGAATATGTCATCGCGCAGGAGGATATCGTCGCCTTCCTCAGCGCCATGGCCGAGCGCCGCCGCATCCGTCGCCGCGACGGCGCGCGGCATTGGGCGCTGCTGCGCGACCTGACCAATCCCGAACTCTGGATCGAGCGCTACGACAGCCCGACATGGGTGGAATATATCCGCCAGAACCAGCGGGTGACCCAGGCCGACGCCGAGATCGGCGAGCGCGTCAGGGCGCTGCATCGTGGCCCCGTCCCGCCCGTGGTCCACCGCATGATCGAGCGGCAGGTCGGCTCATTGCCGGCCGGCACGGCGCCGCAGCGGCCGGAGGCCGATGGCAGGGGCGCCTGAGCGCGCTGGAATCAGCCGACGATCCAGAGCCCGGCCAGGCCGACCATGCCGACGATGATCCGCCACCAGGCGAACAGCGCGAAACCGCGCTTCGAGACGTAGTCGAGGAACAGCCGCACCACGAGCAGCGCCGAACAAAAGGCGGCGATGAAGCCGACGACGATGAGCATGGTGTCGTCGACCGTCAGCGTCTTGTAGTTCTTCAGCAGGTCGTAGGCGAAGGCCCCGGCCATGGTCGGCATCGCCAGGAAGAAGGAGAACTCCGCCGCCGCGCGCTTGCTGGCGCCCAAGAGCATCGCGCCGACGATGGTCGAGCCCGAGCGCGAGACGCCTGGGATCATCGCCAGGCACTGGACGATGCCGATCTTCAGATACATCGACAGCGGAAAATTCGTCGCATCCTCGTGCTTCACCTCGAGTTCGAGCTCGTCGACCACCATCAGCACCAGCCCGCCGGCGATCAGCGACGTGCAGACCAGCACGGGGTTGAACAGCACGCTCTTGATGAAGCCATGGGCGAGCGCGCCGATCAGCGCCGCCGGCAGGAAGGCGATCAGCACGCCCAGCACGAAGCGGCGCGCCTGCGGATCGGTCCGCAGCCGCAGCGCGATGTCGAGCAGGCGGCGGAAATAGACCAGCATGATCGCCAGGATGGCGCCGAGCTGGACCAGCACCTCGAAGGATTTGCCGTTCGATTCGAAGCCGAGGAAATGCCCGAGCAGCAGCAGGTGGCCGGTGGAGGACACCGGCAGGAACTCCGTCAGCCCCTCGACGATGCCGAGAATGATCGCTTCGATCAGGTTTTCCATGGCGCGTCCTGTTGGGAGTCGGTGGCGCTGCGGCGGCCTTGCCTAAACCGCAGCCCTGTATCGGGCCAAGCCCTTTGCGAATTGGTTACCAGTTCGCAAAACTGATCGGCGAAAACCGCCGCGTCCGGCCCGCCATCGGTCATCTCGGCTTGTGACAGTTTCGGGTGGCGCGTATAGCGGCCGCTCACGCGAATTCAGGGCGCGGCGTGGTCGCGCGGCCCTGCTTAAGCCGCACCCGACTGTTTCAAGAGTGCCATGGCGACGCTTCATCATTATCCCCTCTGCCCTCATTCCCGCTTCATCCGCCTCGTCCTCGGCGAGTTCGGCATGGAGACGGAGCTCGTCGAGGAGCGCGTCTGGGAGCGGCGACGCGAATTCCTCGAACTCAACACGGCCGGCACGACCCCGGTCCTGCTCGAGAGCAATGGGCTGGCTGTGCCCGGCGCCGGGCCGATCGCGGAATATCTCGACGAGACGCGCGGCCTCGCCTTGGCGGAACGGCGGCTGCTGCCGGAGGGACCGGGCGAGCGCGTCGAAGTGCGCCGGCTGCTCGACTGGTTCAACCTGAAGTTCGACGCCGAGATCACCAGCCCGCTGGTGCTCGAAAAGGTGATGAAGCGCTTCATGAACCGCGACGAGGGCGGCGGCCCGCCGGAGATGAGCGCGATCCGTGCGGCGCGCAGCAATGTGCGCTATCATCTGCGCTATATCGCCTGGCTGACGGCCAAGCGGAATTGGCTGGCCGGCCCTTCGCTGAGCTATGCCGACCTGGCCGCGGCGGCGCATCTCTCCTGCGTCGACTATCTCGGCGACGTGCCCTGGGAAGAGGATGAAGCGGCCCGCGCATGGTATGCGAGGATCAAATCCCGGCCGAGCTTCCGGCCGCTGCTGAGCGACCGGGTGCCGGGCATGGCGCCGAGCGCCCATTACGACAATCTGGATTTTTGAACGGTCCCGCCGCAATCCCCGCTTTGGCCGGCCTGCGCCTGAAGCAGGCGGTGGTCGAGCGGGCGCTGGCGGAAGGCTTCGCCGTCGCCCGCATCGCCCCCGCGCAAGCCATTCCGCAGGCGCCGGCGCGGCTCGCCTCCTGGCTCGAAGCCGGCCACCATGGCGAGATGGGCTGGATGGAGGCGCGCCAGGACGAGCGGGCCGATCCACGCAGGCTGTGGAGCGAGGTTCGCTCGGTGGTGATGCTCGGCATGAGCTATGCGCCGCAGGAGGATCCGCTCGCCGTGCTGGAACTGCGCGACCAGGCCGCGATCTCGCTTTACGCCCGCCGCCGCGACTATCACGACGTGATTAAGGGCAAGCTGAAGAGCGTCGCCGGGCTGCTGGCGGCGCGCGGCGGCGTCGATGTGAAAGTCTTCGTCGACACCGCGCCGGTGATGGAAAAGCCGCTGGCGCAGGCGGCCGGTCTCGGCTGGCAGGGCAAGCATACGGTGCTGGTCTCGCGCGAGCATGGCTCCTGGCTGTTTCTCGGCGCCATCTTCACCACCGCCGAGCTGCCGCCGGATGCGCCCGAGAGCGATCATTGCGGCAGCTGCCGGCGCTGTCTCGCCATCTGCCCGACCGACGCCTTCCCCGCGCCCTATCAGCTCGATGCGCGGCGCTGCATCGCCTATCTGACGATCGAGCATGCCGGCCATATCGACGCCAGCCTGCGGCCCGGCATCGGCAACCGCGTCTTCGGCTGCGACGACTGCCTGGCGGTCTGCCCCTGGAACAAGTTCGCCGCCGCGGCGCAGGAGACGCGGCTGGCGCTCAAGGACGAACTCGGCTCGCTGGAGCTGGCGGCGCTGGCGCGGCTCGACGACGCCGCGTTCCGCACGCTGTTTTCCGGGACTCCGGTGAAGCGCACGGGGCGCGACCGGGTGGTCCGCAACGTGCTCATCGCCATCGGCAATAGCGGCCGGCCGGAGCTCGCCGCCAGCGCCGAGGCGCTGCTGCATGACGCGTCGCCACTGGTGCGCGCCATGGCGGTCTGGGCGCTCGGCCGGCTGGCGCCGGAGCGGGCGCGCAGCCTGGCCCCGCGCGGGCTGAGCGAGGAGCCGGACAAGCATGTCCGGGACGAGTGGATGAAGCTCGAGCCGGCAATGGACATAACCGCATGAAGATCGTGATCATTGGCTTCGGCTATTCAGCCGGCTACTTCGCCCGCGCCGCCCAGATCGCGGGGCATAGCCTGCTCGGCACGGTCCGCAGCGCCGAGAAGGCGCGAAGGCTGACGCAGCAAGGCCTGCCGACGCTGGTGTTCGATGGGCTTGTGGTCTCGGACGCGCTCGACGCGGCGATCCGGGAGGCCGAGGCCGTGCTGGTCTCGACCCAGCCTTCCGGCGCCGTCGACCCCGCCCTCGCCTGCCTCGGCGCGGCGCTGGCGGCCGCCCCTTCGCTGCGCTGGATCGGCTATCTCTCGACCATCGGCGTCTATGGCGACCATGGCGGCGCCTGGATCGACGAAAGCGCCGCCTGCCATGGCAGCAGCGACCGCGCCAGCACGCGCCTGGCGATCGACGAGGCCTGGCTGGCCTTCGGCCGCGCGACCGGCAAGCCGGTGCATATCTTCCGCCTCTCGGGGATCTATGGTCCGGGCCGCAACGCCATCGTCAATCTGCGCGAGCGCACGGCAAGGCGGCTGGTCAAACCCGGACAGGTCTTCAACCGGATCCATGCCGAGGATATCGCCGGGGTGCTGCTGGCCTCGCTGGAGCGGCCGCGCGCCGGCGCGATCTACAATGTCTCGGATGACGAGCCGGCCCCGCCGCAGGATGTGGTCAGCTTCGCGGCCGATCTGATCGGCGTGCCGCCGCCGCCGGAAATCCCCTATGATCCATCCCAGCTCTCGCCGATGGCGGCGAGTTTCTACAGCCAGAACAAGCGCGTCTCGAACGCGCTGGTGAAGCGCGAGCTCGGCTATGTCTACCGCTACCCGACCTATCGCGAGGCGCTGACGGCGCTGGCGGCGGCCGGCGAATAGTCCAGGCAAGCTCAGCCACCAGCCCTCATCCTGAGGAGGCCCGAAGGGCCGTCTCGAAGGATGGTCGCCGAGGCTCCGGAACCTGCTGGAGCATCCTTCGAGACGCCGCTGCGCGGCTCCTCGCAG
>OFDN01002112.1_pt1 | contig 11508 bp, 8 predicted proteins | sample 1520971 | NCBI WGS metagenome assembly OFDN01 (sample SAMEA94257418, study PRJEB24077) | hot springs metagenome | biome: Aquatic biome; feature: Geographical feature; material: Water | place: India | collected 2012-06-12 | depth 5 m | reverse complement strand
GCGAGGCCAATGCCGGGCGCGGCGTCTTCAAGACCACCGATGGCGGCAAGAGCTGGCGCAAGGTGCTGTTCCGCGATGCGAAGACCGGCGCGGTCGACATCTCGATCGATCCGAAGAATCCGCGCAACATCTACGCCGCGCTCTGGGAAGCGTGGCGCAAGCCCTGGGGGATGAGCTCGGGCGGTCCGGGCAGCGGTCTGTTCCACAGCACCGATGGCGGCGAGACCTGGAAGGAACTGACCCGCGCGCCGGGGCTGCCGCAAACGGGGCTGATCGGCAAGATCGGGGTCAGCGTGTCGCCGGTCGATGCGAACCGCGTCTATGCGATCGTCGAGCATGCCGAGGAAGGCGGCCTGTTCGTCTCGGACGATGCCGGGGCGAGCTGGAAGCGCAGCAACGACAGCCGCGACCTGCGCCAGCGCGCCTTCTATTATTCGCGCCTGCTCGCCGATCCGGTCGAGAAGGACCGGGTCTATATCCTGAACGTCGATTTCTTCCGCTCGGACGATGCGGGCAAGACGCTCAAGAAGATCAAGGTGCCGCATGGCGACAATCATGATCTGTGGATCGATCCCGCCAACAACCAGCGGATGATCCAGGCCAATGACGGCGGCGCCAATGTCAGCGTCAATGGCGGCGAAAGCTGGACTCGCCAGAACTACCCGACCGCGCAGATGTACCGCGTGTCGGTGAGCAATCATTTCCCCTATTTCGTCTGTGGCGGGCAGCAGGACAATTCGACCATCTGCGTTCCCTCGCGCGACTGGAAGCATGTCAACGTGCTGGGTGGCGGACAATATGGCTTTGCCGCGGGCGGCGGCGAGAGCGGCTATGTCACCAACGATCCGCTCAACCCCGAGATCTTCTATGCGGGCAGCTATGGCGGCACGCTCGACCGCTATGACCGCGCCACCGGCCAGGCGCGCGCGATCAACGTGCTGCCCGACAATCCCATGGGCTATTCGGCGGGCGAGATAGCCGAGCGCTTTCAATGGACCTTCCCGATCGTGTTCGATCCGCACGATCCCAAGAGCCTGTATGTCACCTCGCAGCATGTCTGGCGCAGCCGCAACGAGGGGCAAAGCTGGGAGAAGATCAGCCCCGACCTGACGCTCGCCGATCCCAAGACGCTCGGCCCTTCGGGCGGCCCGATCACCCGCGACCAGACCGGTGTCGAGACCTATGCCACGGTCTTTGCCCTCGCCCCGTCGCGGCGCGAACGCGGCCTGATCTGGGCGGGATCGGACGATGGCCTGGTGCATGTCACGCGCGATGGCGGCGGCAAATGGGCGAACGTCACGCCCAAGGGCTTGCCCCAATATGTCAAGATCACAACCGTCGAGGATTCGCCGCATGCCGATGGCACGGCCTATCTGACCGGCCATCGCTTCCTGCTCAACGACTTCAAGCCCTATGTGCTGAAGACCACCGACTATGGCAGGACCTGGACCTCGATCGCTGCGGGCCTGCCTACGGACGAAATGGCGCGCAGCATCCGCGAGGATACGGTCCGTCCCGGCCTGCTCTATCTCGGCACCGAGCGCGGCGTGTGGGTTTCGTTCAACGCGGGCAAGGACTGGCGCAAGCTGCAGCGCAACCTGCCTGCGGTGCAGGTCTCCGACCTCGCGGTTACCGCCAACGATCTGGTGATCGCGACGCATGGCCGCTCGTTCTGGGTGCTCGACAATATCGGCGTGCTGCGCCAGCTCGAAAGCGGCGCGCCGCGCACCGAGCGGCTGTTCGCCCCCGCCCCTGCCGTGCGTGAGGTCGATGAGGGCGTGGCGATCGACTATTTCCTCCCCGCCCGGCCGAAACAGCTGGCGCTCGATATCCTGGGGCCCGACGGCGCGCTGATCCAGAGCTTTGCCGGCAATCCGGTCGATCCCAAGAAGGACGACAAGAAAAAGGATGACGAGGAAGACGATCCGTTCAAGCCCAAGCCCAAGCCGACCACGACGATGAAGCCCGGCCTCAACCGGTTCGTGTGGAAGATGCGCTATCCCGGCTTTACCGATTTCCCGGGCATGATCCTGTGGACCAGCCGCAATGGAGGAATCACGGCGGCACCGGGGCGCTATCAGGCGCGGCTGACCGTCGATGGCAAGAGCTTCACCCAGCCGTTCGAAATCCGCACCGACCCGCGCCTCACCAATGTGACGCAGGCCGACATCGCCGCCCGGTTCGACTTTGCCAACCGGGTGAGCCAGCGGGTGAGCCAGGCCAACGAGGCGGTGCTGCTGATCCGCGGCATCGAGGAGCAGACCGCAGCGGCGGCGGGCAACGCGTCGGCCAATGCCGCGCTGCGCACGTCCCTGGGCGCGTTTGATGCGAAGCTGAGCGCGATCGAGGGCGAGCTTTATCAGGTGCGCAACCGCTCGCGCCAGGACCCACTCAATTATCCGATCAAGCTCAACGACAAGCTCGCCGGGCTGATCGGTGTGGCGGAAAGCGCCGAAGCACGCCCGACCGATCAGAGCGAGGCGGTGTTCGCCACGCTTTCGGCCGAGCTCGACCGGCAGCTGGCGGCGCTCGAAGCGGCGATCGGCAGCGATTTGTCGAAGCTCAACGCGCAATTGAGCGCAGCGGGGATCGCCGAAATCGTGCGCAGGCCGCAGGCCGTGCCGGTCGCCGATCCGGAAGCCGAATGAGAAGACGCTGTCTGGCGGCGGCTCTCGCGGGTCCCGCCATATTGACCACCGGAACGGCGGCGGCCGAGACCAGGCTGCCGCCGATCACCGTGACTGCGCCTGCACAGGCGGGCCGCGTGCTGCCGCCGCAAACGGTCGTCACCCAGGACGAGTTGGTCGATCGCCAGCCGCGCAGCCTTGCCGATGTGCTGCGCGGCGTCGCAGGCGTGACCGTGCGCGCCAATTCGCGCGGCGAAACCGTGGCGCGCATTCGCGGTGCGGAGGAACGCCAGACGCAGGTCTTTCTCGACGGCGCACCGCTTGCCGTGCCCTGGGACGGGCGCGTCGATCTGGGGCTGCTGCCTGCCGGGCTGATCAGCGATGTGCGGATCACCAAGGGTGCGGCGCCGATCGAATATGGCACCAACACCGTCGCAGGCGTGGTCGATTTCCAGACCCGGCAAAGCGCGCAAGGCAGCTTCGCACATGCCGAAGCCGGCAGCCTCGGCTCGGGTAGCGCATCATTGGTGCTGGCCGAGCGGTTCGGCGCGATGGAGGTGACACTGGCCGCTGGCGGCATCACCCGCGATGCCGAACCGCTCGCCGGTCCCCTGCCCTTCAGCCAGGCCTCGCGCTCCAGGCGCACCAACAGCGATCTCGACGCCGCCAGCTTCTTCGCGGCCCTGGGGACGGAACAGGGCGATCTTCGCCTGCGCGCCTCGCTGCTGCATCTGGCCGCCGAGCGGGGTATCGCGCCCGAATCGGATCGGCCGGCGGAGTCAGGCACGCGCTTCTGGCGCTATCCCGATATCGCGCTGACCCAGGCGACGCTGAATCTGGGCCTGACGCTGGGCGACCATGCCGAGTTGCTCGCAACCGGCTGGCATCAGGATTTCAGCCAGCGCATCGCGCAATATCGCAGCGTCAGCTATGCCGCGCTGCGCCGCACGCAGAATGATGACGACAGCACCACCGGCGGGCGGATCACACTGGCGCACCGGCTTGGCCCGCTCGACCTGCGCTGGGCGGCATCGGCCCAAACGAGCACGCACCGGCAGGTCGAGACCGATTTCCCCACCGCCATCGCCGGACCTCGGCTGACATACCGACAGAACCTCTACAGCGCCGGGGTCGAGGCGGACGCGCAGCTTGGTCCCGGCATTCGGGCGACGCTGGGCGCAGCCTATGATGCGGCGGACAATCCGCTGACCGCAGACAAGCCCCGCCAGCCCTCGCTCGGCGCCGGTGCCTTCTCTTCGGCACTGCAGTTCGATCTCGGCAGCGGCGCGCTGCTGACATTCAGCGGCGGCAGGCGGACGCGCTTTCCGACCGCGCGCGAGCTGTTCGGCGAGGCGCTCGGCCGCTTTGCGATCAATCCCGATCTGCGCCCCGAACAGGCCTGGCTCGCCGATGCCGAGCTGCGCCTGACGCGTGAGGGCTTCGCGCTGACGCTCAACCCGTTCCTGATCCGCTCGGGAAATACCCTCGCGCAACGCGTGCTCGCCGATGGCCGCCGCCAGCGGTTCAACCTTTCGGGGGCCACCAGCTTCGGAATCGATGCCCGCATGGCGCATGACGTGACCGACACGCTGCGGCTCGAACTCAGCGGCACGGTCCTGAGCGCCCGCGCCGATGCGGGCAGCGCGGCCATACGCCGTCTGCCGCAGCGGCCCAGTTATGAAGCGCTGGCCGTGCTCGACTGGAACTTGCCGGGACGGTTCGATCTGCGCGCCGAACTGCGCGCGATCGGAAAGGCGATCGACCTCGACGCTGCTGGCGAGCGGGTCGATCTGCCGGCGGCCGCCGAAGCCGCGCTGCGCGCCGCTATCCCGCTCGCGCGCATCGGCACGCGGGACCTGATGCTCACCCTGGCCGTCGACAATCTGTTCGATGCGCAGATCTTCCCGCAGGCCGGATTGCCCTCGCCCGGCCGGCTGTGGCGCATCGGGCTGCGGTTCGATTAGCCCTGCGCGGTCAGCCGGGCTTGTCGAGCATGAAATACAGCGCAGCGACCAGCGGCACCGTCGCGATCAGGCCCCAGACCAGCCAGCGCCGCGCGAGCTGGCGATATTCGGCAGGCACCTCGTCGCCGTTCTGAAAGGCGCGCGCCATCCGTGCCTGACGGATCTGGATCGGGATCAGCAGCCCCAGCCAGATCACCCCGGCCGCAACGAAGCTGATCTGGCTCCATAACAGCCAGGCTGGGCCCGGAAAATCATAGCGCGCCTCGTACATCGCGCCATAGCCACCCACGATCGTCAGCACGATGCCGGGCACCGTCAGCCCGAAATCGGTCCCCGTGACCATGCGCTGGCCGAAACCGATGATCGCGGCATCGCGCGTGCGGTCGGCAAACACCTTCCACACGGCGGTGACCGTGATGTTGCCGAGCAGCAGGATGACCCCCAGCACATGCGCGAACTTGTAGATCGAAAATGCCGTCATCGCCCCGCCCCGGATCGCTGGCGCACCAGCCTTGTGCAGAATGCTAAACGCTGGCCGCGCGGCTGTCGCCGGTTTTCTGCTGGCATTTCATATGCCTGGCGTCTTTGAATGGAGCATCTCCGAGGCATAGGTTCGCGTGAGTATATTGCGCGGTGGACATCAATCTGATCTATGCTGCGCCGCGCAAAATGGAGAAAGGTCGCATGCCGGATCGGGAGCCACTGATCGATCGCAAATTCGCCAGCCGGGTCGACTGGAACCTGTTGCGCACCTTTGTCGATATCGTGCGCGCGGGCGGGATCGGCGCCGCGGCGCGCAAGCTCAACCGCCAGCAGCCCAGCATCAGCGCGGCATTGAAGCGGCTCGAGGATCATGTCGGCACCGTGCTGCTGATCCGCACCGCCACCGGGGTGGAAATGACGCCGGCGGGCAAGGCGATGATGGCTCTGTGCGAGGACATGCTCGAATCGGCGCGGATGATGCCGCACCAGATCGCGCAGGCGACCAAACGGGTCGAGGGCTTTGTCCGCATCCAGATCGTCTCAGGCCTGATCTCGCCCGAATTCGACGAGGCGATCGCCAGCTTTCACCGCCGCAACCCCGACATCCATATCGAGATTCGCGTCTCGCCCTGGCGGCAGGTGCTCGATGCGCTCGAACAGGGCGAGGTCGAGATCGGGGTGAGCTATGACAGCGCGGTGCGCGGTGGCATCAAGTACGAGCCGCTGCTGGTCGAGCGGCAACAGCTTTATTGCGCGCGCTCCAGCCCGCACTACGGCCATCGCTACAGCCGCCTCACCGACTTGCGCGGCGAGCATTTCGTCCTGACCGGCGATGACGAGATCGAACTGATCACCAACCTGCGCCGTCGCAACGGACTGGGCACCAAGGTCAGCGGCCTCGCCGAGGATATCAACGAGGCACAGCGGCTGGTGCGGCTGGGCGTCGGCATAGGCTTTCTTCCCGTGCCAGCGGCCGAAGAGGATGTCGCCAAGGGCCGGCTCTGGCCGATGCTCTATGCGGATATCGAGCCGGCCTATGACATCTATCTGCTCGCGCGCACCGATCCGGCGCGCGACACCGCCACGCAGCTTTTCTGGGACGAAGTCTTTCGCAGGGTGCGCGCGATGCGCGAGGCATAGACAGAATTGATGGGTTTCATCGCTTTTTTGCATCTCCCTGCATGATGCAGTGCAGCGCAGACTTTCGATATATTCGGAGCTGCGCAATGACCATTTCCCTTAAGGACAGGCTGTTCAACCTCGTACCGCCCGCGATGGTGGCGCTGGTGCTGCTGTTCTGGGCTTATGCGCCCAAGGCTTGGACCGAACTGCCATGGCTTTTCGTCGCCACGACGTCCGGCATAACCATCACCATCCTCCTACTGGAATTCGTGCATGAGCGGCATGCGGGCTGGCGGATGACGTGGCAGGAATTTCGTACCGATCTGTTCTACAACATCCTGATTTCGACCGTGATCGCATATATCGTGTATCTGGTCAGCGAGATGCCCTTGCGGGCTGTGAAGGAAACGCTGGGTATCACGACGCCGTGGGCAGCCTCATCTCCCTGGCTGCTTCAGGTGATGCTTGTCATTTTCGTGCACGAGTTCGGCCAGTACTGGATGCACCGGCTGATGCACAATGTGACACCTTTCTGGCTGACGCACGCACCGCACCATCACATAACGCAGCTCAATGCCGGCAAGGGTGCCGTTGGCAATCCCATCGAGCTTGTCCTTATCGGGCTCAGTGCGGTTGTGCTGTTCGACCTGCAACCCACCGCATTCTTCGCCGCCTTCAATACGCTGACCGTCGTCTCGACCTTCGCGCATGCCAATGTGAAGGCCGATCCGCCGATCTGGTATTCGTTCGTCTTCACCACGATACGCCATCACAGCCTGCACCATTCGACCGATTACGAGGCGACGCGCTGCAACTACGGCAATTCGCTGATCCTGCTCGACCGCATCTTCGGCACCTACAAGGAAGGCGAAGGCGTGCTGGTCGGCCAGGACGACCGCAAGCGCCTCACGATCTGGGAGCAGACGATCTTTCCCTTCGTGCCGCTGATCGACCGCTGGAAGGCGCGCCGGGGCGATAATGGCGGGACCAGCGCCGCGGCATGATCGGCCTGCGCGCCCGGAGGATCGGCGCAGCGCGCGAGGCGCTGGCGCAAGGCGACCTGCAGGCGACGCACGGACTGGCGGCCTCGCTGATCCACGACAATCCTGACGATGCAGAGGGGCATTTCCTGCTCGGCGTCACGCTCGCAACCTCCGGGCAAATGGCGCCGGCTATTGCCAGCCTGGAACGCGCGGTGGCACTCGAGCCGCAGGGCGAATATCGCGCACAGCTCGCCAAGCTCTATTCCATGGTGCGGCGCGAGGGCGATGCGGCGTTCGTGCTCGAACAGGCCGAGGCCGCGCTGCCCGCCGATGCGCTGAGCCGCGATACCATGGGCTGCGTCTATGCCCGGCTGGGCAATCATCCCGCCGCGCTCGGGCATTTCCGCGAGGCGGTGCGGTTGCAGCCGTATGACAGCGAATATCGCTACAACCTCGCGGTCACGCTCAACTTCCTCGGCCGCGTCGACGAGGCCGAAGCGGCGCTCGAGGCGCTGATCGGCATGGCCGGCGACCATGCCCGCGCGCATCATCTGCTCGCCAGCCTGCGCAAGCAGAGCGTGGAGAAGAACCATGTCGCGCGGCTCGGCCAGACCTATGCGCGGGCACGCGACGGACGCGACCGGCTGCTGCTAGGCTATGCGCTCGCCAAGGAGCTCGAGGATATCGGCGAGCCCGAGCGCGCGCTCGACATATTGTGCGAAGCCAATGGCGAACATCGCCGCGCACTAGACTATGATTTCGCGCGCGATGCCGCCAATTTCGATGCGATCGAGGCGAGCTGGGCCGATCTAAAGGCCGCACCGCCCGCGCGGGACCATGGCGATTCACCGATCTTCATCATCGGCATGCCGCGCACCGGCACCACCTTGGTCGACCGCATCCTCTCCTCGCACGCGCTCGTCGAGAGCGCGGGCGAGTTGCAGGCGATGCCACTGGCAGTCAAGCGCGCGTCGGGCACCCGCAGCCGCAACGTGCTCGATCCGGAAACCGTCGCGGCAGCCGCGCGCAGCGACATGGGCGCGATCGGCCGCGACTATCTCGACCGGGCAAAGCACCATCGGCGCGATCCGGCCAGGCGCTTCATCGACAAGTTCCCCGGGAATTTCCAATATGTCGGGTTCATCGCGCGCGCTTTGCCCAATGCACGGATCATCTGCCTGCGCCGCCACCCGATGGACACGGTGCTGAGCAACGTCCGCAACCTGTTCGCGGTCAGCTCGCGCTATTACGACTATAGCTACGATCTGCTCGACATCGCCGCCTATTACGTCCGGTTCGATCGGCTGATGCGCTTCTGGGCCGAGCAGTTCCCTGGCCGGGTGCTGGAGGTGCGGTACGAGGACCTGATCGCCGACCAGGCGGGCCAGACGCGCCGCCTGCTTGGTCATGCCGGGCTCGACTGGTCCGACGATTGCCTGTCCTTCCACACCAACGCCGCGCCCGTTTCCACGCCCAGCGCCGCGCAGGTACGCCGCCCGATCTACAGCGATTCCGTCGCGCGCTGGAAGCGCCATGGCGATGTGCTGGCGCCGGTTGCGCGGTTTTTCGAACAGCACGGCATCGACGCCGCATGACGAGGAGTGTGCCACCAATGATGCGTCTGACCCTGATTGCCGCCGCCGCGCTCACCGCCGCGCCGGCTCTCGCCCATATGGAAGGCATGCCGCGCACGCGGGTGGTGTCGTGCGGAGTCGAAAGCTGCCTGCTGGTTTCGGGCAGACGCGCCGATGCCAGCATTCCGATCAGCGTTAACGGACACGAAGTGGGCACCAGCGGGCGGCGGTCGTGGAAAGCGCGCATACCGGTCAGCCAGGTGCGTCGCTGGTCTGCCCCCTATGCGCGCAGCATCGCAGTTTCAGTGGGAAATGAAGAGCATAGCACTAGCCTGCCGGTCGGCTTGCTCGGAACACGGGGCGATCTGGCGATGCTGGTCGTCTCGGTCAAGTAATAACGGGACCAGGTAAGAGTAATAAAAGTACAAAACCGGGTTATATATTGAAAGTTTTCTCCCGCACGGCTATATAAGCCGTCAGCGGCCGTAGAGCTGCATCTGTCTGACGCAGGAGAAAACCCATGAAAACCCGGCTCGTGGCGCTGGCCACTGTCGCGTTCGCCCTGACGGCCACCGGTGCCGCCGCGGACGAAAATCCCTTCGCCAAGGATCAGGCGATCCTCAACCTTGCCGATCTCGACCTGTCGACCGCCGACGGCCAGCAGCGCCTCGCCATCCGCGTCGATCAGGCCGCGCGCGCCGTGTGCGGCGATCGCCTGTCGAACGTCCATCTGTCCGCCGAAGCCAAGACGCAGGAATGCCGCGCATCGGTCGCCGCCGATGTCCGCGCGCAGATCGAACAGCGGCTCGCGCGCGCCAGCACCGCATCGGGCGCCAAGCTCGCCTCGCTGCGCTGATAATCTTGCCCTGACCCGCGACCGGCCCAACCTCCAACAGGGGCGCCCGGTCGCGGACAGGTCATTGCGCAGGCGTGAGGATAGGCTGCGGCCACCAGGTCAGCGTGTGCACGTCATGCGCCGAGGTCCATAGCCCGTCACCCGCATAGCGCAGCGCACCGCTGCCCTCCGCCTTGCCCAGCCGCGCGACCACGGTCAGCGCCTTGGGGTCGATCGCGACGAACGTCTGGTCCTCGGTTGTGCGCAGCCAGACCATCCCCGCCCCCGTATCGATATCGCCCCATTTCAGTTCCTTGCCGACCTTGACCCTGCCGGTCACCTCGCCCGTGGCAGAATCGATCCGCGCGACGGTGCCGTCGCCCTGTTCCTGTACCCAGACCGCGCCCTCGCCCGCCGCCGAAAAGGCCGGCGAGTTGCCCAAAGCCGTCGTCTTGGTCACCGCGTTGGTGGCGGGGTCGATCCGCTGGATGGTCTTGCCGTCGCTGCTGATCGCCCAGAGCGCATCGAAGCCGAAGACCAGATAATGCGTGCCCGGCGTCACCGCGATGGTCGCGACCACCGCATTGGTCGCCGGATCGATGCGCGACACCACGCCCTTGTTGTCGCTCGCCACCCAGATGGATCCCGCGCCCGCGACCACGTTCAGCTCGCCCTTGGGGTTGGCGATGCCGGTGGGAACCGTCGCGACCCTTTCCGCCTTGGCGGTGTCGATGCGGACGACCGCATTTTCCTTGCAATCGGCGACCCACAGGCTGCCCGCATGGATCGCCATCGCACCGCAGGGGCGGGCCATCTCCACCGCCGCCAGCTTGCCGCTGCGCGACCACCGCTCGACCCGGCCCGCATTGGTCGCCCAGACGCTGTCGCCGTCCACCGCAAGGAAATCGGCAAATCCGGGCACGTCGATCACCTGCTCGGCCGAGGCCGGCGTGACGATCAAGGCGGAAAATCCGGCGGCCATCGCGGCGGCAGTCCTACGGAACTTGGTCATGATCGCTTCCCTCTTTCTCAAACCAGCTCAAGCCATTTGCGCGATAAAGGCGCGCCATCCTCCCAGATGCGTGATGTCCTCCGCGCCATCGAGCGCGCGCGGCTCGGCGACGAAGCCCTTGACGCTCGATCCATCGGCCAGCGTCACGGTGCCGATCGCCAGCGGTGGCGGCACCTCGACGGTGAAGCTGCCGAATTCGGCAACGCCCAGCTCGTACACCTCGACCGCGATTCCGGCCCCCTCGCCCGTGTGCACCAGCGCCGGCTTGGGCGGCACCGAATTGGCGATGGCATAGAGCCGGTATTCGGGTGCGGTGTCGAAAGCGCCGACGAACCTGGCGTCGCGCGAGCTGAGCTGCCAGTGCAGCGGCATGTCCTTCAGGTGCGCGCCGACAACGGCGAGTTTCACAGTCTGCATTTTGCCCTCCAGATCGAGCGGGGGTGGGGATGGAAGCGACGCGGCGGAAAGATAGGCATCGGCCATGTCGAGCAGCGCCCGGTCGCTGTGCGCCGGGCCGATCAGCGTGATGCCGAAGCCGGTGTCGTTGTGACGTGCGCCGGCGGGCACGGCGAGCGCGGCCATGTCGAGCAGGTTGACGAAATTGGTGTAGAAGCCGAGCGCGCTGTTGAGCGCGATCGGGGCGGCGAGCATTTCCTTCACGCGATAGGTCGTCCCGGCGGTCGGGAAGGCCATGACGTCGATGACCTCCCACAACTGGTCGGCATGGCGCTTGAGCTTGGCCAGGCGATAGATTCCGTTGAACATGTCGACTGCCCTGGTCTCCAGCCCGGCGGCGACGATTTCGCGCACCGTAGGGTCGATGGCATCGGGGTTGCTCACTAGCAGGTCACCCAAAGCGGCGGTGCGCTCCGCCACCCACGGCCCGCCATAGAGCAGCTGCGCGGCTT
>OFDN01002110.1_pt1 | contig 11524 bp, 11 predicted proteins | sample 1520971 | NCBI WGS metagenome assembly OFDN01 (sample SAMEA94257418, study PRJEB24077) | hot springs metagenome | biome: Aquatic biome; feature: Geographical feature; material: Water | place: India | collected 2012-06-12 | depth 5 m | reverse complement strand
GGCGGAGCGATCTGCGATTTCGACCGCCCCGGCCCGGCCCAGCGCGATCAGCTGGAAATCGCCGTTGCGCTCTCGATGCTGTTCCTCGCGGCATTCGGGCTGGGCAATGCCGCAGCGCAGGCAAGGCTGGATGCGCGCGTGACGCCAGAACCTCCCGTCATGCTGCTGAAAAAATAGCGTTGCCAGGTCTTGCCCTGCGGCCTCGTCTGCGCGCGGAGCCGACAGAGCACGCCCGCAGGCACCCTTGCCAACCGTGACAACGCTTCGTGGCGATGCATGCGCTTCGGCTTGTCACGGGTTCGGCACGCCCGCCTCGACATAAGCGGCAATCAGCTGTGCAAACCGCTCCGGTGCTTCCAGTGGCGGATAATGCCCGACGTCAGGCATGAGCACCCGCGACATCTGCGCCGCCGACAGATGCCTGGCAGAAGCGATCGCTGCGCTTTCGGGCAACAGCTTGTCCGCCCCGCCCCAGATCTGGAATGTCGGCTGTTTCACCCGCGCCATGCGCTCCTTTGCCACCACCCCGTCACCGATGACCGCAACCATGGCAATCGGGTGCTTTTCGGGCTTGCGGCGGTAGAAATCATAATATTCCCGGCGCGTCTGCGCGCTGATGCGCTGGGGATCGCCCGCGAAATAGCTGAGAAACTCTTCCCAGAAGCCAAGGTCGCGAAAGCCGGTGGCCCTTGAACGGGCGATCGCCGCAGTGAAGCTTTCGGGCATGACCAGATGCGAGGAATCGACGGGATCGGATGGCGTGTTAGAGATGATCAGCCGCTCGATCATCGCCGGATGTTCTGCCGCAAGATACATGCCCATCGTGCCCCCGCTGGAGACGCCGACAAAGGTCACGCGCTCCACCCCAAGCGTCTTCAGCAGCGCCAGGGGAACATCCATCGGATCCAGCGTCGCGACGTCACGATCGCTCGGCCCATCCGACAGCCCGTATCCAGGAATGTCATAGCGGATGATGCGATAACGGCCCTTCAATTGCGCGGTGATGACATCCCAGGTGCGCAGGCTGCTTTCGGAGCCATGGACCATGAACAGAACCGGGCCCGTGCCCTCGTCCTTGTAATGGACCTTCATGTCTCCCACGGTCAGATAACGGCTCTGTGCGTCGCCATAGCGTTCCCGCAGCTGTTCGATCGTCAGATAGTCGGCCTGCCCCGCCGCAGCCGATGCAGGCGCCTGCGCATGGGCACAAGCGACCAGACCCGTCGATGCCAGCACAATCAGGCAGGCCGCCATACGCGCCAATACCATAGCCTTGTCTCCTCAATAGCGAATGCCCTCACCCGGTGCAGGTGCACCACCGAATCCGTCCATGACCGGCTCGCCCTGATCAGCGATCCCGCGCCCATTTGCGCTCGAATTCCCAGACCTGTTCAAAGCCGATCAGCGAGCAGAACTCCTTGAAGCTGAAAATGCCATCGGGCTCGCCAATACCCTGTTCCTTGAGGCCGATCAGCGCCTTTTCGATCGCCGAGGCGGCCATGAGGCTGGTCAGCGAAGGATAGATGGCAAAGGCATAGCCTATCTCTGCCAGAACCGACGCGGGAAGCGGCGGTGTCGACCCGCCATTCGACATGTTGGCCAGGACCGGCGCGTCGAACCGTGCGCAGGCCCGCGCCATTTCTTCCTCGCTTTCCAGCGCCTCGGGAAACAGCACATGCGCCCCGGCCCTGGCATAGGCCTCCAGCCGGCGCAGCACCGCGTCGAAACCCTCGGCCTGGCGCGCATCGGTGCGAGCGATGACCAGAAAGTCCTCGCTCGCGCGCGCGTCGATCGCGACCTTGATCTTCTCCACCATGTCCTCGACCGGAATGACCCGACGACCCGGCGTATGGCCGCATTTCTTGGGGAATTCCTGATCCTCGAGCTGGATCGCGGTGACCCCAGCAGCCTCATAGCCCTTCACGGTGTGGTGCACGTTGAGCAGACCGCCATAGCCGGTGTCGCCATCGGCAATGACGGCGGCGTTGCTGGTGCGTGCCAGCGTGCCCATGCGGTCGAGCATGTCGCTATAGGTCGCGATTCCCGCATCGGGCAGGCCCGAGGCCGAGGCGGTAAGCCAATAGCCGGTGCCATAGACGAGATCGAAGCCGACCTTGTTGGCGATCACCGCGGTGATCATGTCCTGGATGCCGGGCACGACGAAGAACTTGCCGCTGGCGAGCTTCTGGCGAAAGATGGGATCAGCCATGATGATGTCCTGAATCGGGGGTCTTGGTGGCGACAGCGGTGCCATGCAGGGAGAAAGCGATATCCGCAGGCGTCATCCGGCCTTCTCACAGATCGCAGACAGCCCGGACAATATGCCTTGCGAGCTGTCATGCGGGGGCGACGGGATCTTGTGAGGCCAGAAGGCACCTTCCCGCTGGTTGAAGAGAAGCAGATCGGTGCACGTGCCGCCCATGTCCACGCCCAAACGATATGTCATCGCAGTTCCTTGCCGAAAGAAGCGCTCGCGCAGACGCACAGGCTATCGCCGCACCGTGCAACCGGGCGGTCGAAACCGAAAAATGTCCGACAGGAGGTCAGGCAAGCCTATCGCGCCATCACGCGCGCAGGTCCACGACCACCTTGCCCATCGAACGGCCCGAAAGCAGTCGCTCTACCGCGCCGAAAACTCCCTCCAGGCCGGTGAAGCGCTCTTCGTCGAACCGTATCTTGAGACGGCCGGAACGGTAGAGCGCGAACACTTCCCGGCGCGCGGACGGCCAGTGATCGGCGAGCAGACCGTTCATGAACCCGCGCACCGATGCCCCTTTGTAGTAAATCTTGTGCGCAATGCGCGGTGCCGTGATCATCTCCGGACGACCGTCGAGATCGGCGGCGGCTCCGCCGACGACCACGCGCCCATGCGGAGCGACATTGTCGAGAAACGCATCGAATATGGCACCGCTGACGGTGTCCAGCGCGACGTCGAGCTGATCGGGATATTCGCGCGCCAGCACCTCTGCGACATTTTCGCTGCGGTAATCGATCACCCGTTCGGCACCGAGGCTGCGGACGAATTCGCATTTCTGCTGGCCGCCGCATACCGCCACCACCCGGCACCCGCGCTGCACGGCGAGTTGCACCACCAGATGGCCCAGTCCCCCAGCGGCAGCCGAAACCGCGACCGTCTCTCCACCGCGCACCTGGCCGATATGGTTGAGCGCCATATGCGCCGACACGCCGGTCGATGCGAGCGCGAGCCATTCGGGGCTGTCATCCTCGACCTTCACGAAATGGCTTTCGGGCGCGATGTTCCATTCGCGATAGCCGCCGGGAAAACGCGTGGTGACGACGCTGTCGCCCGGCTGCAACGCCGTGACGCCTGCGCCCACCGCTTCGACCACTCCCAGCGCCTCGACACCGGTCAGCGTAGGCAGGCCGATCTTCACGTAATCGACCGAGTTGCGCGCGATCTGCGAATCGAAAATGCCGTTGATGCCGCAATAGAGATTGCGCACCTGCACTTCGCCCATGCCGGGATCGCGCAGCGGCAGGGTCACGATCTCGCACCCTTGGCGAAAGCTTTCGGCAAAGCGTGCCAGCTGGATCGCACGATAGCTCGCCCCGGCCAGGGGGGACAGGTCGTGCCGGCCGATCACCCGAGAATCGGGCGCACCTTGATCGGCAGCGACATCGCTTTGGATCGTCATATCGCCTTCCATTCATTTGTCATAATATTAAGCCATTTTTTCGGCGCGGTGCCCCCGCTATGGGCGAACACCCGCCAGCTGATGGCGCATCGCCGCATCTAAAGGCGCAAGGCAGATCCGCGCGCGACTTTGTGGAGATTATCGCCCTGTCGGACACGGGGCGATTTGCGCGCCGCCCATCGCTCACCCAGGTGCTGCGCCATGCAAGCTGCCGACGCGATCCATCGCGCTGGTGCGTCTGCCATCGGACACGTCAATCCATCGCGATCATGACCTTGCCGAAATGATCGCCCGAGGCGAGATAGGCATAGGCGGCGGCCGCTTCGGAAAAGCCGAAGCTGCGGTTGATCACCGGGGTCATGCCATTGGCCGACACCGCCTTGACCAGATCGACCAGCATTGCCCGGCTGCCCGCAGCAATGCCATGCAAGCCGAGATTCTTGCCGATGATGGTGCCGAACGCGGGAAGCGGATCGGCGACGGACCCCGCCAGCGCCCCGATGATCGCGATCCGGCCATTGGGCGCAGCAGCGGCAATCGACTTCTGCAGCGTCGCCAGACCGCCGGTTTCCAGGATAATGTCCGCGCCGCCGCCCAGCCTGTCGAACGCTTCCTTTTCCCAGTCCGGGTTGGAGCGATAGTTGATGGTCACGTCCGCTCCCAGGTCGCGTGCGCGCTCCAGCTTTTCATCGCTGGACGAGGTAATGCAGAAGCGCGCGCCTGCCATCTTGGCGAGCTGCAGCGCCAGGATCGACACGCCGCCGGTGCCCAGCGACAGCACTGCATCGCCGGACTTCATTCCGCCCACGACATGGAGCGAGTTCCAGGCGGTCAGCGCGGCGGCAGCCAGCGGCGCGGCCTGTGCGTCGCTCATCGCATCGGGAACCTTGACCAGCGCATGCGCCGGAACCAGCAGATATTCGGCCAGCCAGCCATCAAGCGAAACGCCGACATCATGGCCGAAAACGGCAGGATTGAACGGCCCGCCGACCCAGTTGACGAAATGCGGCATCACCACGCGCTCGCCTTCGGCAAAGCCCGAGACCCCTTCGCCCAGCGCGGCAATCTCGCCAACGCCGTCGGATACGGGAATCCGCGTTTCTGGCCGAACCGGGCCATATTTGCCCGAAAGGATCAGCAGATCACGGTGATTGAGGCAGACGGCCCGCATCTTGACCACGACCTGTCCAGCGCCCGGCTCAGGCGTCGGCACGTCGGTCATGACAAGGGAGTCCAGGCCCTGCTGGGCCCCGATCTGATAGGCTTTCACGATACGCCTTTCCGGATAGTCCTGCGCGGACGTGCAATATGTATCGTGTTTATATCAATTGGGAGATGCAATGACCAGCGCTGAATTTTGGCGACAGTCAGATCTCGGGGCTGGAGCCCATGGCGAATTTCGTCCCGTGCAGGTCCAGCCGGATGTGGAACTTGTCTGACCGGTAATGCGCGAAGGTCAGCAGGAATGGGCGGTCGTTCTTGTCATAGCTGGTTCGGCTGATGCGCAGGATGGCAGACAGGGCCGGTATCTCCAGCGCCTGGGAAAGCGTGTCATCGGCCTGCATGGCATCGATGATCTGGTCGGCATGCGCTGCCTTGTACCCGGCCTCATCCAGCAGGCGCAAGATCGGGCCGCGCGCCAGCCGGTCCGGGGTGATGATCGACCCCAGCGCCACCGGCACGAAACTGCTGACATAGCCGATCGGAACGCCGTCGAGATAACGCACGCGGGCCGCCTTGATGACTTCTTCGCCTTCCTTGAGCTGCAATGCATTGGCCACGCTGGGCACGGGGATCGTACGGATGACCTCGATGACATTCACCGTGGTGCCGGTGCCCAGCGCCATCAGCGAATCCATGGCCTGGTCGATATTGGCCTCGATCGGCTTGGCGGGAGACTGGAAGATGACACGCGTTCCCAGACGACGCTTGCGCTCGACATAGCGTTCTTCCGCCAGCTCGTTGAGCACCCGGCGGGCGGTGATGCGGGAGACGCCGAACTGCGCCGACAGTTCCAGCTCTGTCGGCATGGCACTACCGTACTGCCTCTGTCCCGTCAGGATTTCATCGCGCAGCCTCAGGTAGATCTGATAGTATAGCGGCACGGCCGCGTTGCGAGATACCAACCTTCTGCCCCTGGAACGGTCAATCCAATCTGGCGACAGGATCTCGGTGCTTTTCTCGGGCCGATCATCGGCCCGATCCCATCAGGCGTCAAGATATGTCCTGTTCCCAGGCGCGAAAGGGGGCAGCCTGCGGAGCCGCGCCGGTGGCGCATGGCCAAGGCAGCCCTGCCGCAAAGTCATGCCGTGCAGGTTCGGCCGGTGCGTGCCAAGGCATCTGCTCGTCCCGGCGATCAAACCGGCGTTGCCAGGCCCAGCAGCGCGGCCGACAGGATGAGCGCCCAGATGCCGATCACCAAGGGCCGCGTGGCCCGGATCACCGCCCGGATCCGATGATCGGCTTCAGGCGTCGCACCATTTTCCTGCATCGCGATGATCGCGGGAAACAGCGGCACCAGTTGGCGGCGCACCAGCAGGCCAAGCGCGATGCAGCCTGCCAGGATAAGCAGCTTGCAGGCGATGAACAGCGGAATGGCCAGCGCGCCGACCAGCCCGGCAAGGCCCGAGCCTGCCAGCGCGATCAGCACGACCTGGCGCACCGCAATATCGATCCGCTTGAGCCCCGCACCGCCGGCGCCATGTTTCAGGTGCACGCCCCAGGCCAGGGCGAGCCAGACGAGCCCGGCGATCCAGGCCAGCGCCACGCTCCACCCCGGCACGATCAGCCATCCGCGCGACCAGGCGGCAGCAAAGCCGGTGGGAAACGCCAGGATCAGCGCGCTCCGCGGGGCCATGTCGATATCGTTGAGCAGCTTCAGCGCCATCAATCGCTCGGCAAGACTGCGCGTGGGGTCGGTCATCAAGCCCGAACCATAAAAGGCGCCCAGATCCCCGCCGAGCCAGTAGACGAGCACCAGCACGTGCAGCAGCATGATGCCCGCATCAGCCATCCTGGGACTCCGCGTCAGCGGCCTCTTCCATCAGGGCACGCATAAGCTCCAGCCTGCGGACAGCAAAGGCGGGATCGTCGAGGCGTGGCAGCGCATGAAAGCGCGCATCCGGGGTGACTCGGGCCAACGCCTCGGTCTGTCCGATCAGCGGATCGTTGGCACCGGCGACCATCAGCACGGGCTGGCGGACCAGCGGCATGCGGTGGAAACCGTTCCATTTGAACGCGGCGCGATAGTTGAAATGATAGCTGTCGTGCGCCTTCATCACCTCCAGCACCCAGGCGTGCAAATCGGAGGGCGCGGGCAGGCCGTTGACGCGATGGCCCTCGACCGTCTTGCGATACCAGGGAAAGAACAGATACTGATCGCGGCAGAACTGGAAGATGCGAAGCAGATACGCGCCATCGATGTCCGGCTCGAACGGATGGGCATAATGTTCGAGTATGTCTGCAAGCTCGTCGCCGTCGAATGTGGCCAGCCCGTCGAGCGACAAGGATCGGACGCGTTCGGGCGCCATAATGGCCAGCTCGGCAGCGATGGCGGCACCGGTATGCGAACCATAGACATCCACCCTGTCGATGTTCCGTGCATCGAGCAGACCCACCATCGTCGCTGCCAATTGCGCAATGGTGGGCTCACCACGGAACAGCGGTTCGCTATCGCCATTGCCCGGCGTATCGGGTGCGATGACATGGCCGTGTTCGGCCAGGCCAGCGATGAGCCGGACAAGCTGGCGAGAGCTGCCCGGCGACGCATGCAGTGCCAGCAACGGCAGGTCACCATGCGCTGCACCAGCCTCGCGAAAGTGCATCTGGCCGTGCGGGACATCGATAAAGCCTCTGCGGATCCGCATCATGGTTGTTCTCCCTTCGGCGATGCACTGCGTCCTGCCGCTTTCGACCATCTCGAATGCCCAGGTCCGCCATCCCCCCCGGCGTCGTACCACCGCAGCCCGAACTCGAACGCGATTGCCGGTATTTTGATATATGATTATGACATTATCAAGCGCGATATTGCCGGTGCGGGCCGCACCGCGTCAGTCGAGATAGACCCAGGGTCGCAGCTTCCGGTCGCTTCGCCGGAATTGTTCGATTCGATCACGCTGCTTCAGCGTCAGTGCGATCGCGTCGGCGCCGGTTACCAGCATTTCCAGCGGCTCGGGGGCGAGCGAGAACCGGAACTGCCTGTCGGCCACCGTCACCGTGCCCTGCGGCAGGTCTATGGCGAAGTCCCGCTGCTTCTCGGCAGCCGCCATCATGTCGGCCAGATCGACGCGTGCGAAGGTGAGCGGGGCAAGACCGTTGCGGATGCAGTTATCCGCGAAGATCGGACTGAACGATTCAGCCAGCACGACGCGAAATCCATATTCGGCCAGCGCCCAGACCGCATGCTCGCGGCTCGACCCGCAGCCGAAATTGGCCCCCGATATCAGGATCGACGCCCCGTCGAACCGCGGCTGGTTGAGCACAAATTCGGGATTGGGCTCGCGCCCGCCGATCTGGGTATAGCGTCGCCCGGCGAAAAGCCCATCGGCCAGCCCCGATTTGGAGACGCTGCGCATCTCGCGCGAGGGGATGATGATATCGGTATCGATATTGTCGCCCGGGAGCGGAACGGCACGCGAGACCAGACGGATCAGCGGTTCCATCAGGCCTTCTCCAACGCGGATGCGGCGACGATTCGCCCGGCGATGGCCGATGCCGCCACGGTTTCGGGCGAGGCGAGATGGGTCCGCGTGTTAGGCCCCTGCCGGCTCTCGAAATTGCGGTTGGTCGAACTGATCACGCGGTCGTTCGCGCCAAAGCTTTCTCCGCCGGCAAAGAAGCACATCGAGCACCCGGCATTGCGCCACTGGAAGCCGGCATCGCGAAAAATCCGGTCGAGCCCTTCGGCCTCGGCCTGCGCCTTGACCTGCATCGAGCCGGGCACGCAGATGGCGTTGACGTCCGGCGCGACCTTGCGACCGCGCAGGATGGCCGCGGCGCGGCGAAGATCCGATATCCGGCTGTTGGTGCACGATCCGATAAAGGCCGCGTCGATCGCCAGCCCTTCGACCCGAGCGCCCGCGCGCACGTCCATATAGTCGAGCTTGCGCTGGTCCACCTGGCCAACACCGGGGATCGCCTGTTCCAGGGGCATCGCATCCTGCGGGCTGGTCCCCCATGTCACCATTGGCCGGACGCTCGCGGCATCGAAGCGCACATCCTTTGCGAAGCTGGCCCCGGGGTCGGTGGCAAGATCGCGCCACGCCGCCACCGCCTGGTCCCAGGCTTCGCCCCTGGGCGCGTACGGACGCCCGATCAGATAGGCAAAGGTCTTCTCGTCGGGCGCGATCACGGCCCCGGCGGCGGCCATTTCGGTCGCCATGTTGCACAGCGTCATCCGCGCTTCCAGGTCGAGCGCTGCGACAGCCGGCCCGGCGAATTCGAGCATCAGGCCCGCAGCGCCGCCCGACCCCAGCTCCGCCAGCAGCGCGAGCGCAAGATCCTTGGCCGACACGCCTTCGCCCAGCGCGCCCTCGATGGTGATCCGCATGTCGCCCGGCCTGTTCATGCGCAGCGACATGGTGGCCAGCACATGTTCGGCCTCGCTCGAACCTATGCCCCAGGCGAGCGCGCCGAAAGCCCCCTGGGTGCAGGTGTGGCTGTCGGGGCAGACCAGGGTCAGTCCGGGCAGCACGATGCCCTGTTCGGGAGAGATCACATGGACAATGCCCTGGCGCGGATCGTCCAGATCGAAAAGGGTGATGCCGTGGCGGTGCGCGCCCTCGCGCGTCGCGACGATGAAATCGCGCCCCGTCGGCATGCGCGTATTGTCGCTGCGTCCCTCGGTCGTATCGACAATATGGTCCATCGTCGCGAACACCTGGCTCGGCGCGAGCACCTCGCGTCCCGCCGCCTCGAGCGATTTGAGCGCCACGCCTCCGGTGCGCTCGTGCAGCAGCAGCCGGTCGATCGCCACCAGCTGCGCGCCGCTGGCCAGATCGGCGATATGGTGCGCACGCCAGATCTTTTCCGCCAGGGTGAGCGGTGCACGACCGCTGGTCATGTCTGTGCCTGCTCCGCCAGCGCGACCGCGCCTGCTTCGACCATCCGGGTGATGGCTTCATCGCTATAGCCGAGCGCCTTCAGCACGGCGGCGCTGTCCTTGCCCGCAGGTGCCAGGTCCTGACGCACGCCGGGAAGCCTGCCGTCGATCTCCACCGGGACCGCCGGAAGGCGAACGGCGGTGCCATTGTCCAGCGTCAGCTCGACAAGGCTGCCATTGGCATTGAGATGGGCGTCGTCGAGCAGATCTTCGGGCCGCATGATTGGCGCAAAGGCGACGCGAGCGCGCTCGAGCTTCGCGAGCAGGTCTTCGCGCGACATGCACCGTACCATGGCGCGCAGCTGCGGCATGAGCTCGTCACGGCGGAGCACGCGCTGGTTGTTGAGCGCGAGCGTCTCGTCCTCAGCCCAGGCATCGAGCCCGAACTCGCGGGTGAAGGACTGCCACTGGCTGTCGCTGACCACGCCGATGAACACCTGCTGGTCGGGCGTATCGGTATCGAACACGTCGTAAATGGCCCAGGCCGAGATGCGCTCGGGCATCGGCCGCGCCGCCTTGCCGGTAACCGCCATCTGCGCAATGTGCTGGCCGACCAGAAAGGCCGTCGTCTCGTAGAGCGACGAGCGCACCGTCCCGCCCCTGCCCGTCCGGTGACGCCGTTCCAGCGCAGCGAGGATGCCGATGACGCCGAACATCCCGCCGGTGACGTCGATCACCGAGGCACCCGCGCGCAACGGACGGCCGCTGGGGCCGGTCATATAGGCCAGCCCGCCCATCATCTGCGCAACCTCGTCCAGCGCCGCGCGATCCTCATAGGGCCCCTTCAGGAATCCCTTCGCGGAAAAGTAGATCAGGCCCGGATTAGACTCGACGAAACTGTCGGGACCGAGGCCGAGCGCGTCGAGCGCCCCCGGTCGGAAATTCTCGATCAGCACGTCCGCACCATTGACCAGCGCGCGGGCAACTTCGAGCCCTGCAGCCGATTTGAGATCGAGTGAGATGCTTTGCTTGTTGCGGTTGTACATCGGGAAATAGCCTGATCCCGAACCCAACAACTGGCGGGTGCGTTCACCGCCAATCGGTTCGATCTTGATCACCTCGGCACCCAGGTCGGCAAGGATGACGCCGGTCGATGGCCCCATGACCATATGGCTGAATTCGATAACCCTGATGCCGGTAAGCGGGAGCTCGGTCTGTTCGCAGTGCATGGCCCAACCCTGTAATCAGCTTGACGCGTTAATTGATATACGTACAGTACAAATGAATTTTGACAAGGGATGGAATGTGGATATCCTGATCAGCGAGGTCGGCCCGCGCGACGGGCTGCAGAGCATCACGTCGATCATGCTGACAGAAGCGAAAAAGGCCTGGATCGACGCCGAGGCCGCGGCAGGCGTGCGCGAGATCGAGGTCGGCAGCTTTGTCCCGGCCAGGCTTTTGCCGCAGCTCGCGGATACCGCCGAGATTGTAGCCCATGCGCGAACGATCCCGGGGCTCACCGTCGCCGTGCTGGTGCCGAACGCCAAGGGTGCGGCTGCGGCCATCGACGCGGGCGCGCACAAGATCACCCTGCCGCTCTCGGTCAGCGAAACCCATTCGCAGGCCAATCTGCGCCGCAGCCATGCGCAGGTCCTCGACGAGGCCAGGGCCATTGCCGCGATGATCGCCGACCAGCCAGAGGAGCGCCGCCCGCATTTCGAGGGATCGCTGTCCACCGTCTTCGGCTGCACGCTGGAAGGCGCGATCGCCGACAGCCAGATCGAGCGGCTCGCCGCCTCGTTGATGGAGGCAGGCTGTGACGAAGTCG
>OFDN01002107.1_pt1 | contig 11526 bp, 6 predicted proteins | sample 1520971 | NCBI WGS metagenome assembly OFDN01 (sample SAMEA94257418, study PRJEB24077) | hot springs metagenome | biome: Aquatic biome; feature: Geographical feature; material: Water | place: India | collected 2012-06-12 | depth 5 m | reverse complement strand
CGCGCGTCCGTCGCCATGCTCGCCCGCCGCGCCCCGGCGCGCGAACGACCCACCTTGGCCCTCCCCGACCGGCGCACGCCGCCGGCACCGCCGCCGGTGATGTGACCTCAGCGGCCGGTCAGGACGATGTCGTCGTAGATCTGCGCCTGGATGGCGGGACGCTGGCTGTGGTTGACGCGGCGGGCATCCTCCACCACGGCGCGGGCGGTGGCCCGAACGGCGGCGTCGAAGGTGACGCCGGGTGCCGCGATCTCCCGCAGGAAATGGCGCATGAACACGCTGTTGGGGTTGGCGTCCGCACCGGGCAGCCGGTCCAGCGCCTTCTCGCCCGGGCCGGCGGAGAAGACGATGGTGGTCTCGGCCACCGGGTCGGGCAGCCGGGTGAAGCCCCGCGTGGCCCCGATCGACCGCCCGCCGGGCCGGGCCAGCGGGTTGTCGCGGCAGGCATCGACCAGCGCCAGCAGATAGCGCGGCCGGGCCGCGGCGATGTCCCCGATCAGCCGCCCCAGCTCCAGCGCCTCCGACCGCGCCAGCCGCTCGGCGATGTCGGCCGGCATGTTCGAGATGTCGGGAAAATCGGCGGGCAGCAGCAGGTTGCTGCCGGCGATCTCCACCCCGTGCCCGGCGAACATCACGAGCGCCAGCGCCCCCCGGTCGATCCCCGCGGCGAAGGCGGCGACCGCTTCGTTCAACGCGTAGCGACCGGGGTTCAGCACCTCCGTCACGGTGAACCCCTGCGCGCGAAGCCGCGCCGACAGCGCCCGGGCATCCGCCACCGCACGGGTCAGCGGCTCCACCGCACGATACGCGTCGATTCCCACCACCAGCGCCTGTCGGGGACCGGTGAAGGCGGGGGATGTGGCGATGGGGGGCAAGGGCTGGGAGGCCGGCGGGCGCTCGGGGATGGCTGCCGGCACGGGAGTCGCGGCCGGGGTGGCGGCGACGGCCCCGGTCGGCAAATGGCGCCAGCGGGCCCGGTCGCCGGGACCGAAGGATCGGAACGCCAAGCCATCCGACAGCGACAGGTGCCGCTCGACACCATCGGAGCCGTCGAACCGTCCGTCCTCCCCGATCACCATCCATTCCCCGTCGCCAAATCCGGTCAGCCGAAACCGCTCCCGACCGGTTGCCGCATCCCACAGGCGGGCGGTCTGGTCGTTGCTTCCGGTCAGCACGGATCGCCCATCGGGCGAGAACGCCACGGCAAGAACATCGCCCGTGTGTCCTTCGAACCGTCTGAGCTCGCGGCCGGTCGCCGCATCCCACAGCCCGACCGTACCATCATCGCTTCCGGTGATAACCCGCTTGCCATCGCCGGACAGGGCGACCGCCCTGATGTCGCCGCCGTGACCTTCGAAGCGGCGCAGCTCACGGCCGTTGGACGCATCGAACAGCCGGGCGATCCGGTCCCGGCTTCCGGTTAGGACGGAACGGCCATCGGGGGAGAAGGCCACCGCAAGCACCGCCCGGCCGTGCCCGTCGAAACGGCGCAGTTCCCGCCCGGTCGCAGCATCCCACAGGCGGACCGTCTTATCATTGGACCCGGTCAGCACCCAGCGCCGGTCTGGCGACAGGGCGACGCCGCGGATCCATCCGGTGTGCCCCTCGATGCGGCGGATCTCCCGCCCGCTCGCGGCGTCCCACAATCGCACCGTGTTGTCGTCGCTCCCTGTGACCGCCCATGCCCCGTCGCGGGACAGGGCGACGCTGCGAATCCAGTCGGTGTGCCCCTCGAAGCGGCGGATTTCCCGTCCGGTGCCGGCATCCCAGAGACGAGCCACCTTGTCGGCCCCGCCGGTCAACAACCAACGCCCGTCGGGCGACGCTTCCACGGCGGTGACGTCGCCAGCGTGGCCGGCGAACCTGCGGACCTCCCGCCCCGTGACCGCATCCCAATGCCGCGCGGTGTTGTCGTCGCTGCCGGTGATCAGCAGCCGTCCGTCGGGCGAGAAGGACACGCCGTTCACGTTGCCTTCCGCGTCCTTGAACCGTCGTGTCTCGCGCCCGGTGGCGGTGTCCCACATCCGCACATCACGGTCGACGCTACCGGTCAGGATGGATCGCCCGTCGGCCGAGAACGACGCGCTCTTAACCTGGCCGAAGTGCCCGTCGAACCGCCGCGTTTCCTGGCCGGTCGCGGGGTCCCAGAGGCGGGCGGTCTTGTCGTCGGACCCGGTGAGCACGGCCCCACCGGCGGGCGCGAAGGTCACGCTGTTCACGGGGCCGTCGTGCCGGCCGACCACCCGGATCTCCCGCCCGCTGGCGGCATCCCACAGCCGGACGGTGCCGTCATTGCCGCCGGACAGAACCCACCGCCCGTCCGCCGACATGGCGACGGCGAGGACATAATCGCCGTGCCCGGTGAACCGGCGGATCTCCCGGCCGGTCGTGGTCTCCCACATCCGCAGGCTCTTGTCGTCGCTGGCGGTGAGCAGCGACCGCCCATCGGGCGAGAAGGCCACCGCGCGCACCCAGTCGTCATGCCCGGTGAACCGGCGGATTTCCCGACCGGTCGCCGCATCCCACAGGCGCGCGGTGTCGTCGTCGCCGCCCGTCAGCACGAGCCGCCCGTCCGGCGACAGCGCCACCGCGCGCACGGTGTCGTCATGCCCGGCGAAGCGCCGGATTTCCTGGCCGGTCGCGGTGTCCCACATCCGCACGGTCCGGTCGTCGCTGGCGGTGAGCAGACGGCGTCCGTCGGCGGAGACGACGACGCCGTTGACGTCGCTGCCGTGTCCCTCGAACCGCCGGATCTCGCGACCGCTCGCCGCGTGCCACAAGCGCGCGGTGTTGTCCCAGCTTCCCGACAGCACGAACTGCCCGTCGGGGGAAAAGATGGCCGCGGCAACACCGGCGCCATGCCCGAGCTGGGGCACAAGCTGTTCCGCTGCGCGGGTGGCAGAACTCGTCACCATCAGGACGAGGGCCGCCAGAACGGTAGCCAGGGTTGTACGGATCGCGCGGGTCATGCCACCACCTCTCACGGCCGTCATTCCCTCGGGAAACTACACAGAGCCAAGGCGGATGACCACCGGGGAGGGGTTCGTCGTGATGCTCCGAAGCGAATTCGCGGTATCCGCAGTGAGGAATACGATCAACGGACGCATGTCACGCGGCACCGTGATCCATCCGTGCCCCTATCCCGCCGCCCTCTCGATCAGCCCCCCCTCCACCGGCACCCCGTCGTAGATCTCCGCAAAGGGAACCCCAATCCCGATCGCCGTCAGCTCCAGCACCGCCTCCGCGCCCGAGAGTTCGAGCATCTGCCAGCCGGCGATCTCGTCGCGCCAGCGGTGGATGCGGCAGAGGGGTTCGTCCTGGACGACCTCGACGATTTCGCGGACACCATCCACGCTCTTCAAATCGCCGTAGCGCACAGCTTTCCGGATCTGGCTGTGCCCGTCGGAGGGGGAGATCACCTCGAACAGGATGGTGGGCCGGCCGGCGCAGCGCACGGTCAGGTCCGGAATGCGGACGCGGTCGGCACCCCGGTTGCGGGGCACCACTGCCGACCCGGCCTCCACCCGGCAGGGACCACCGCGCAGCCACGCCTTCAGCGCCGCCCCGAGATTGACCACGATGGCACCATGTTCCGGGCTGGGTGCCGCCCGGGCCACCGCCTGCCCGTCCAGCAGTTCGTAGCGCCATGCGGACCCTAGCGCCGACTGATCAGCCGCCAGGAACTCGGCGACAGTCATGGAGGCGGGCAGGCGTCTGGCGGTGTCGGGCATCGGTAGACCTCCAACCATCACCTTAGCACAGCGTGCCCACCGCGGCGATTCGCGTCGCTCGACCCGACCCCCGCCAAACCCGCCGAACGGGAATTTCCGTAACGCCGCCGCAAACCTATACTCCTTCCCAGGAGACGCACCCGGCGGACCCTTCCTTGCTTTTTGCGCGGCGGGTCCGCGGGGCGGTTGCCCGAAACGACAGCCATTGTTACCTGTCTGTCGGGCGAACAATGGGCCGGCGGGCCGGCCAACGGGTGGGGAGTGGGTCCATGGCACTGGCAACGGTGACGCTCGACGACAAGTATGTCCTCGAATCCGGCCGGGTCTATCTGACCGGCACGCAGGCGCTGGTGCGGCTGCCGATGATGCAGCGGCAGCGCGATCTGGCGGCGGGGCTGAACACCGGCTGCTTCATCTCCGGCTACCGCGGCTCGCCGCTGGGCGGCTTCGACCTGAACCTGTGGACCGCCCGCAAGTTCCTGGAAAAGAACCACATCCGCTTCCAGCCCGGGGTCAACGAGGAGCTGGGGGCGACCGCCGTATGGGGCAGCCAGCAGGTCGGCATGTTCCCCGGCGCCCGCTACGACGGCGTCTTCTCCATGTGGTACGGCAAGGGGCCGGGTGTCGACCGCTCGGGCGATGTGTTCAAGCACGCCAACGCCGCCGGCACCTCGAAGAACGGCGGCGTGCTGGTGCTGGCCGGCGACGACCACAACTGCAAATCCTCCACCTTCCCGCACCAGTCCGAACACGCCTTCATGCACGCCATGATCCCCGTGCTGAACCCGTCCGGCGTGCAGGAGATCCTGGATTACGGCCTGATCGGCTGGGCGATGAGCCGCTATTCCGGCTGCTGGATCGCCATGAAGACGATCGCGGAGACGGTGGACACCTCGGCCTCCGTCACCATCGATCCGCACCGCGTCTCGCCGGTCATCCCCGCCGACTTTGCCATCCCGCCGGGCGGCCTGAACATCCGCTGGCCCGACCCGCCGCTGGAGCAGGAACACCGGCTGATGCGGCACAAGCTCTACGCCGCGCTGGCCTTCGCCCGCGCCAACCGGCTGGACCAGGTCGTCATGGCCTCCCCCCGGCCACGCTTCGGCATCGTCACCACCGGGAAGTCCTATCTGGACGTGCGGCAGGCGTTCGAGGAGCTGGGCATCTCCGAGGCGATGGCGGCGGACCTCGGCGTCACCGTCTACAAGGTCGCCATGCCCTGGCCGCTGGAACGCAACGGCGTGCGCCACTTCGCCGAGGGGCTGGAGGAGATCGTCGTCGTCGAGGAGAAGCGCGCGGTCATCGAGAACCAGTTGAAGGAGCAGCTCTACAACTGGCACCCCGACGTGCGCCCGCGGGTGGTCGGCAAGTTCGACGAGGAGCAGGAATGGATCCTGCCCTCGGCCGGCGAGCTGTCGCCGGCGCAGGTCGCCGTGGTCATCGGCCGCCGCCTGCTGCGCTTCGCCGACATCGCCAGCATCCGCGAGCGGGTGGAGTTCCTGGACCGCCAGGAGAAGCAGAAGGCGCACAAGGCGCGCGTGCTGCGCACCCCGACCTTCTGCTCGGGCTGCCCGCACAACACCTCCACCCATGTGCCGGACGGCAGCCGAGCGGTCGCCGGCATCGGCTGCCACTACATGGCGAGCTGGCTGGACCGCAAAACCGACACCTTCACGCAGATGGGCGGCGAGGGCGTGCCGTGGGTGGGGCAAGCGCCCTTCACCGACGAGCCGCACATCTTCGCCAATTTGGGTGACGGCACCTATTACCATTCCGGCCTGCTGGCGATCCGCCAGTCGATCGCGGCCAAGGTCAACATCACCTACAAGATCCTGTTCAACGACGCGGTCGCCATGACCGGCGGCCAGCCGGTGGACGGCACCCTGACGGTTCCGTCGCTGGCGGCACAGCTCCGCGCCGAGGGGGTTGGGCGCATCGTCGTCGTCTCCGACGAGCCGGAGAAGTACGGCATCGGCAACGGCCTGCCGGCACACACCGCGGTGGAGCATCGCGACGATCTCGACCGCGTGCAGAAGGAGATCCGCGAGGTCAAGGGCGTCACCGCCATCATCTACGACCAGACCTGCGCCACCGAGAAGCGCCGCCGCCGCAAGCGCGGCAAGATGGTGGACCCGGCCAAGCGCGTGGTCATCAACGAGCTTGTGTGCGAGGGCTGCGGCGACTGCTCGGTCAAGTCGAGCTGTGTGTCGGTGGTGCCGGTGGAGACGGAATTCGGCCGCAAGCGCCAGATCGACCAGTCCTCCTGCAACAAGGACTATTCCTGCACGAAGGGCTTCTGCCCCAGCTTCGTGACGGTGGTCGGCGGCAAGCTGCGCAAGCCGCAGCCGACGGCCCGCGGCGGGGTGGACGTCTCCGCCCTGCCCGAGCCGGACATGCCGTCGCTCGACCGGCCCTGGAGCCTCTATGTGACCGGCGTCGGGGGCACCGGGGTGGTGACCATCGGCGCGCTGATCGGCATGGCCGCGCACATCGAGGGCAAGGGTGTGGGGGTGCTGGACATGACCGGCCTCGCCCAGAAGGGTGGCGCCGTCACCAGCCACATCCGCATCGCCCGCTCGCCGGACGACATCCACGCCGTTCGCATCGCGGCGGGCGGGGCCGACGCGGTGCTCGGTTGCGACCTGATCGTGGCGGCGGCCGGCGACGGGCTGTCGAAGATGGTGTCGGGCCGCACCCGCGCGGTGCTGAACACCCACGACACCATCACCGTGGACTTCCTGAAGAAGCCCGACTTCCAGGTGCCGGTGCGCGATCTCGTGGCCGACGTGCGCAAGGCCTGCGGCGACGCCGCCACCGTGGACGCGCTGGACGCCACCCGCATCGCTACCGCCCTGCTCGGCGACAGCATCGCCAGCAACCTGTTCATGCTGGGCTTCGCCTGGCAGCGCGGGCTGGTGCCCCTGTCGGCCGGGGCGATCCTGAAGGCCATCGAGCTGAACGGCGCCGCGGTCGCCATGAACACCCAGGCTTTCCAGTGGGGCCGTCTGGCCGCCCACGACCGGGCGGCGGTCGAAGCTGCGGCCACGCCGGCAGCCACCGCCTTCGGCCCCATCGACGAGCAGCGCCGCCTGTCGGACACGCTGGACGAGGTGATCGGCCGCCGCGCCGCCTTCCTGACCGACTACCAGGACGCCGCCTACGCCACCCGCTTCCGCGCGCTGGTGGACCATGTCCGGCGGGTCGAGGAGCAGCGGGTGCCGGGCACCACCGCCCTCACCGAGTCGGTCACCCGCAGCCTGTTCAAGCTGATGGCCTACAAGGACGAGTACGAGGTGGCGCGTCTCCACGCCGACAGCGGCTTCGTGGAGAAGATCGGCGCCATGTTCGAAGGCGATTGGAAACTCACCTACCACATGGCCCCGCCCGCACTCGGCGGCGCGGAGACCGGCGGCGAGCCGCGCAAGAAGACCTTCGGCCCCTGGATGCTGAAGGCGCTGGGCCTGCTCGCCAAGGGCAAGCGCCTGCGCGGCACCGCCTTGGACCCCTTCGGCCGCACCGCGGAGCGCCGCATGGAACGCCGTCTGATCGAGGAGTTCGAGGCGACGGTCGGCACCCTGTTGACCGGCCTGACCCGCGACAACCACCCGCTGGCGGTCGAGATCGCCGCCCTGCCCATGGAGATGCGCGGCTACGGCCACGTCAAGGAACGCAACGTCGCCGCGGCCAAGACGAAGGAGGCCAAGCTGTTCGAGGCGTTCCGGGCTCCCGCGGCGCCGCAGCCGATGGCCGCGGAGTGAGGCAGGGCATCGGCCGGACGCGCGCCTCACAATCGGCCGCCTGTCGTTCTGCCATCATTGTCGACTTGGACCCGGCCGCGCTCGACGAAACTTCTCTCCGAAGCAAAATCCCCGCATCAGCGGGGATTTTGCTTGCCGACAAACGTCGAGGACGCGATCAAGAGGGACTGTAGAATAGCAACAGATCCACTCTACAAAGAAGACGAGCAACAACCAAAGATTGAGGCCCGCCCGATTGCGATAACCAAGGGAATATGTCCCTCGGTCCGGCCATCTGTTGCGGCAACCGGAGCATAAAATTCTAGCGGAACCCGCACGCAGCAATGCTTCATTAACGCCGGATATGGTAGCGTTCAGCCCATGCTTCCACGCCGCGATAAAGGTCGTCGTGCGGGGTGCGGCATAAGGCCGGCGCTACGGGAAGGGCTGCATCATGGTTTCGATTTCGACATTCGGTGGCGGAGCGCCCAGCGCGGCGAGCACGCAGACCCAGCGTTCGGTCAGTGTCGCCAAAGCGACCTTTTCATCCACCGAGGTGGCCGCCAAAGGGGCGGAGACCGACGAGGTGGTCACCCTGTCGAAGTCCATGGAAAAGCTGCTCGACAGCTTTACCGGCGGCAGGCCGGCGAAACTTGGCAATGACAACAGCCGCAAGCCCGATGGCGACACCGGCTCGGGCGGCGGTGGTTCCACCGGCCAATACAAGAGTGAGGCGCTCGACCGCGCCCGCGAGGCCGTGGACATCATGGACCGCGTGCAGCAGGCCGGCGACAATTTCGCGAAGGGCCTGGGCAAGGCGCTTGACGGCATGGCCGACATGCTGGGCAGCACGCTCGGCCAACTCGGCATGTCCAGCGACGACGTCAAGGAATTGCTCGGCGGCTTCAAGAACGACATGGCCGGCAAGTCCAAGGAATTGCTGGACACCTTGTCGCGGAGCCCCGATTTCAGCCAGATGACGTTGGATTACCAGTCCTCGGCGACCGAATTCTCCATCGAGACCAGCGGCATCGATCTGGTGATCCAGGACGGCGACCGGAAGATGGTGGTGTCCTACGCCAAATCCACGCTGGACCTGAGGCGCGAGGACGGTTCGGTGCAGGCGCAGGTGGGTGGCGACGGCAGCGCGTCGGTTTCGGTCGGCGCGTCCACCACCACCGCCCAGGGCAAGGCGGAGGGCATGATCGTCAACGCGAAGGGCTTCTCGGCGGATGAAGTGCAGCAGGTGCTGGACCGGCTGAACGACCTGCGCTCCGGAAGCGGCTCCTCGGTCAGCCTGACGCCGGAGAAGCGGGCCGACGGCACCTTGAAGCTGAAGCTCGATCTGTCGGCCATCATCCCGCCGCCGGAGAGCCAGGCCAGCGGTGCCGCCGGGGCCACCAGCACCGGAACCGCCGCCGCTGCGGGCTCGTCGGCCGCGGCGCAAACGCCCAGGCTGAACATCGCCGTGTGACGCGCGCCGCGTGACTGCGGGCCGAGTCCGAAGGGTCACCCACCCCCTCGTCGAACCGGACGAGGGGGTTTTGCTTTTTGGAGCGGCCACGTCGTCGGACCCACCGGGCACCGCCGACCGTAACACCAACGTCACACAACGCGCGTAAAACCACCGCTTCCAGAGGACGGCGGCCCTCGTGCCGTGGCATGAAGGGGCAACGGGACGCCATCCCGACGACACGGAGGCAGGAGACGATGAAGGTCACGCTCGCCACGATCGCGGCGACCGCCGCGCTGGTTCTTTCGATGTCCGCCGAGGCAGCGTCCGGCAAGCTGGTGGTCTACACCTCGCAGCTCGAAGCCGACGCCAAACAGACGGTGGAGGCCTTCAAGGCGCAGAACCCCGGTGTCGAGGTGGACTGGATCCGCAGCGGCACGACCGAGCTGATGAACAAGCTGCGGGCGGAGTTCACGGCCGGCGCGCCGCAGCCGGATGTGCTGCTGATCGCCGACGCCGTGACCATGGAGTCGCTGAAGGCCGAGAAGCGGCTCCTGAAGCTCGACGGCCTGCCGACCGAGGGCTACCGCCCCGGCACCCACGACGCCGCCGGCTACTGGTACGGCACCAAGCTGATCACCACCGGGATCATGTACAACACCTCGGCCAAGATGGTGCCGTCCTCCTGGCTCGACCTGCTGAAGCCGGAGGCCAAGGGCAGCGTGGTGATGCCGAGCCCGCTCTATTCCGGTGCGGCCGCCATCCATGTGGCGTCGCTGAAGGAGCGGCCGGGCATCGGCGCCGGCTATCTCGACAAGCTCCAGGCCAACGGCGCCACAGCGGCCAAGGGCAACGGCGGCATCCTGAAGTCGGTTGCCGGTGGCGAGAAGCTGTACGGCGTGGTGGTGGACTATCTGCCGATCCGCGAGCAGCTCAAGGGCGCGCCGGTGGCCTTCGTGTTCCCCAAGGAGGGCGTCAGCGCCGTGACCGAGCCGGCCGCCGTGCTCGCCACCGCCAAGAACCCGGAGGCCGGCAAGGCCTTCATCGGCTTCCTGTTGAGCCGCGAGGGGCAGGAGCTGGCCTCGCGCCAGGGCTTCCTGCCGGCGATGGCGGGCGTGAAGGCTCCGGAGGGCTTCCCCGACCCGTCCACCATCACCATCATGCCCTACGACCCGGCCAAGGCCTTGAAGGACGACGACGCCAACAAGCGCGCCTTCGCCGACCTGTTCGGCGGCTGAACGCCTTGACCGACACCACGCTCACCGGCGGCGGGGGCTTCACTCTCCGCCCGCCGCGGATCCCGCTTCTGCTGGTGCTCGCCGGGGTGCTGGCCTTGCTGCCCATCCTGCGGCTGCTGTGGGAGGTGGCGGGGCCGGCGCTGTCCGGCGACGCGGTGGCGGCGGCGCGGGTGCTGCAATCACCGATGACGTGGCGGGCCACGCTGAACAGCCTGGCCCTGGCCGCCGGAGCGACGCTGGTGTCGGGATTGCTCGGCGCGCCCTTCGCGTTGCTGTGCGGGGTGACGGATCTGCGCGGCCGGGCGGCGTTGGCCTTCGGGCTGATGCTGCCGCTGATGATCCCGCCGCAGATCGTGGCCTTGTCCTGGATCCATCTGGCGGGTGCCGGCAGCCCGCTGCTGAAGCCGCTGGGCCTCGCCCCGCCACCGGGCACGCCGAATCCGGTCTATTCCTCCGCCGGCATGATCCTGGTGATGGGGATCGAGCACGCGCCGCTGGTCTTCCTGGCGCTGCGCGCCGGCTTGCGCGCCGTGCCGCGCGACCTCGCGGAGGCCGCACAGGCGGCGGGTGCGGGGCGCGGGCGGGTGCTGCGCACCATCGTGATGCCGCTGTCGCTGCCGTCGCTGGCCGCCGGACTGGCGCTGGCCTTCGTGGCGGCGCTGGGGAATTTCGGGGTGCCGGCTCTGCTCGGCATTCCCGCCGGGATTCCGGTGCTGCCCACCCTGATCTACCGCCGGCTGGCCGGCTTCGGCCCGTCGGTGCTGCCGGATGTGGCGGTGCTGGCGGCCATCATCGGAGCCGTGGCCTGTCTGGGCATCGCTGCGCAACTGGCGCTCCAGTCGCGCAGCGACACGCGGGTGCTCGGCGGCTCCGCCCCGCCGGCGGTGCTGGCGCTCGGCCGCTGGCGGCTGCCGACGGAGATGGCCTGCTGGGCCGTTCTGGCTCTGGTGCTGGCCGCCCCGCTGGCGGCCCTGGTGTCAACCAGCCTCGTGCGCGTCTATGGCCTGCCGATCGGGCCGGAGACGGCGACGCTGGCGCATTACGCGACGGTGCTGGGGCTGGATCAGGTGGGTCGCGCCTTCTCCAACTCCCTGCTGCTGTCCGCGGGTGCGGCGGTGCTGTTGGGGCTGGTCGCCATCCCGCTGGCGCACGCCATGGTGGGGCGCAGCAACCGGCTGGCGCGGGCGGTGGGCGTGCTGGTGGAATTGCCGCACGCGGTGCCCGGCGTCGTGCTGGCCATCGGCTGCATCCTGGTGTTCCTGAAGCCGTTGCCGCTGGTGGGGGTCAGCCTCTACGGCACGCTGTGGCTGATCCTGGCCGCCTACCTGGCGCGGTTCCTGTCGCTGGCCCTGCGTCCGGCGCAGGCC
>OFDN01002106.1_pt1 | contig 11529 bp, 4 predicted proteins | sample 1520971 | NCBI WGS metagenome assembly OFDN01 (sample SAMEA94257418, study PRJEB24077) | hot springs metagenome | biome: Aquatic biome; feature: Geographical feature; material: Water | place: India | collected 2012-06-12 | depth 5 m | reverse complement strand
GTCGGTGGCACGCAGCAGCAGCGCGGCGCCGGGGTTCACGCTGCCCACCGCAGCCCAGGTGGCGCCGTCGTCCAGGCTGTATTGCCAGCCGCCGGTGGTGGTGCTGGCCGCGGTGAGGGCGATGCCCTGCAGCGCGCCGCTGTCCACGTCGGTGATGGTGGCGCCCACCAGGCTGGCCACGGTCTGGCCGGCATGGCCGGTGCTGTCCTCGGTGAGGGCGGTGAGCACCGGCGTGGCCGCGGCCATCACCGGCGCATCGTTCACCGCCGCCACCAGCAGGCTGGCGGTGTCGGTGGCGCTGCTGAAGGCGGTGCTACCGCCGCTGCTGCCGGTGTTGGCGGTGCTGCCGGCGGTGCCGGTGGTCTGGTCCCACGCCCGGTAGCTCAGGGTGGCGGTGCCGCCGTTCAGGCCGTCGGGCAGCAGGCGCAGGCGGTCGGTGGCGCGCAGGAGCAGCGCGGCGTTGGCCGACACGCTGCCCAGGGCCTGCCAGCTGGTGCCGCCGTCCAGCGAGTACTGCCAGCTGCCGGCCGGCGCGCTGCTGCCGATGACGGCAATGCCGGCCAGCGCGCCGCTGTCCACGTCGGTGATGCTGCTGCCGGTGAAGGAGGCCACGGTCTGCCCCGCGGGGGCGGCGGCGTTCTCGTCGATGGCATCAAGGGCCGGCGCCGCAGGCGTGAGCACCGGCGCGTCGTTGACCGACGTGACCACCGAGGTGGCGATGTTGACCTGCGTGCTGAAGGCGCTGGTGCCACCGTTGACGGTGGTGTCGGCCTTGCTGCCGGCGGTGCCGCTGCTCTGGTCCCATCCGCGGTAGCTGATGGTGGAGGTGCCGCCGTTGCGGCCGTCCGGCGTGAAGCGCATGAGGTCGGTGCTGCGCAGCAGCAGGGCGGCGCTTTCGCTCACGCTGCCGGCGTCCTGCCAGGTGGCGCCGCCATCGACCGAGTACTGGCCGCTGCCGTTGACCGCGTTGATGCTGGTGATGGCGATGCCCTGTTGCGCGCCGCCGTCCACGTCGATCAGGCCACTGCCCAGCACCTCGGCCACCGTGCGTCCGCCCGGGTTGGTGGTGTCTTCGGTCAGCGTGTTGAAGCTCGGGGCGGCGGCGGCCATCACCGGTGCGTCGTTGACCGGCGTGACGGTGAGGGTGGCGCTGTCGGTGGTGGTGCTGAAGGCGGTGCTGCCGCCGTTGGTGGCCGTGCTGGCCTTGCTGCCGGCGCTGCCGCTGGTCTGGTCCCAGGCACGGTAGGTCAGGCTGGCGCTGGTGCCGTTCTGCCCGTCGGGCACCAGCCGCACGCGGTCGCTGCCGCGCAGCAGCAAGGCAGCGCTGTTGCTCACCGTGCCCATGGCCTGCCAGCTGGCGCCGCCGTCCAGCGAGTACTGCCACACGCCGTTGCCGGCCAGCAGCGAGGTGATGGCGATGCCGATGGGCACCGCACCATCGGGGTCGCTGAGGCTGCTGCCGATGAAGGAGGAAACCGTCTGCCCGCCATGGCTGCCGGCGTCTTCGCTGACGGGCGCCAGCACCGGCGCCACGGCGGCGATCACCGGGGCGTCGTTGACGGCGGTGATCTGCACCACGGTGTTGCCGGTGGTGCTGGCGGCGCCGCCGCTGCCCTGGGCGCCGGTGTTGCCGTCGCTGACGGTCCACACCATGGTGGCGCTGGCCGGCGGTGCATTGCTGCTGTTGGCATAAGCGATCAGCCGCAGCGCAGCATTCACCCGGGCCTGCGTGGCGTTGCTGTTGAAGGTGAGCAGCAGCGTGCCGTTGCTGTTGGTGGTGACGGTGCCGATGGTGGTGCCGCCGTATACCAGCGCACCGCCCTGCACCAGCGCGCTCAGCGTGCCGGTGGCACTGAACACGTCGGTGGCGTCGGCGCCGCCGCTGCGCTCGATGCGCACGCTGGCACCGGCGTAATGGCCCTGTGCGGCCAGTTCGGCGTCGACGACGGATACGTCGTTGTCCAGCACCACGGCCGCGCCGTTCTCGGTGTAGCTCACGCTGCCGCCAAGGGTGGAGCCGTTGGACCATCCGCTGGGCAGCTGGCCGTCGGCGGTGCGCAGCGCGGTGGCAAAGCCCGGGGCGGTGGCCGTGTCGTCGTTGTCCACCGCCACGCGGCCGAAGGAGGGATTGGTCACCATCAGCTGCTGGGCTTCGCCGCCGGCCAGCGCGATGCTGCCGTCCGGGCGCACCACCAGGCCATGGGCGATCTCGGGCTCGGCGCTGGCGCGCAGCACCAGCTTGCCGCCGCTGCCGAAGCTGGTGTCCAGGCTGCCGTTGGCCAGCAGGCGCACGGCCAGCATGTCGCTCTTGCCCTGGGTGCTGATCCAGCCGCTGGCCAGCAGCCGGCCATCGGGCAGCAGCGCCAGGTCGCGCAGGCCGGCATCGGCGCCCAGCGCCAGCACCTGCACGCCGCCGCTGCCGAAGCCGGCGTCCGGCGTGCCGTTGGCGGCAAAGCGCTGCACCACCGCTTCGCTGCCTTCGCTGGTGCCGGCCATGACCACCCTGCCGTCGGCCAGCACCACCATCGCGTCCGGCTTGCCGGCGCTGCCCCAGGCGATGCCGTTGCTGCCGAAGCTGGTGTCCAGCACGCCGGCGGCGCTGGTGCGCAGCACGAAGCTGGTGTACTGGCCGCCGCTGCCGCTGAAGCCCGCCACCAGGATGCGGCCGCTGCCGTCCACCGCCACGGCGGTGGCCTGGGTGTCCTCGCCCAGCGCCAGCTCGTAGTGGCCGGCGGTGCCGAAGCTGGTGTCCAGGTAGCCGTCCGCGCGCAGCCGCGAGAGCACCAGCCGCCCCGGGTCGAGTTCGTCGGCCACCGTCTTGATGGTGCCGGCCACCAGCACCTTGCCGTCGGCCAGCGGGGCCATGGCTTCGGTCAGCATGTACTGCGGCAGGGTGCTGCCGTCCACGTCCATGAACGGATGGAAGCTGCTGTCCAGCGTGCCGTCGGGCAGCAGGCGGAAGGTCTGCGACAAGACCTGCTGGCCGTAGGCGGGCCTGTCGTTCCGGTACACGTAGCCCGTCACCAGCAGGTTGCCGTTGGACAGCACCGCCACCGACCGCATCACGTTGTCGCCGTACAGAGAAACGTCGACCTTGCCGCCGCTGCCGAAACTCGTGTCCAGCGTGCCGTTCGGATTGAGCCGGATCACCGTGCCGTCCAGCTGCCCGTTGCCCGCCAGCACCAGCTTGCCGTCGGCCTGCACCGCCACGTCGTGGGCGCGGTTGGCGCCCCAGGCGTCCGGTCGCACGATCACCGTGCCGCTTCCGCCGAAGCGCGGCGCGGTGTTGCCGGGCGCGGCGTCGACCTGCAGCGTGACCGTGGCGGTGGCGCTGCTGAAGGCGCTGCTGCCGCCGGTGCTGCCGATGAACGCCACGCTCACCGTGTTGGCGGCGGTGTCGTTGGCGCTGCGGTCCCAGGCGCGGTACTCGAAGCCGGCGGTGTGGCTGCTGCCGTCGGCCGGCACGTAACGCATGCGGAAGTGCCACTGCATCAGGTAGCCCTGGCTGCCGGCGGCTGCGGCGTGGTCGAAGTCTTCCCAGCTGGAGCCGCCGTTGACCGAGTACTGCCACTGCCCGGTGCCCGCGGTGAACTGCGTGATGACGATGCCCTTGCGCGCTGCGGCATCCACGTCGGTGATGGTGTCGCCGACGATGCCGGCCACCGTCTGGCCGAGGCTGCCCAGGTTGGCCACCGCCGCGATGGCGGGCAGGGTGCGCACGGTGGCGGTGAGCACCGGCGCATCGTTGATCGGCGTGATGCTGAGGCTGGCGGTGTTGCTGCTGCTGCTGAAGGCGCTGCTGCCGCCGCCGCTGCCGGCATCGGCCAGCGTGCCGGCGCTGCCGCTGCTGCGGTCCCAGGCGCGGTAGGTCAGCGTGGCGGTGCCGCCGTTGAGGCCGTCGGGCAACACACGGATGCGGTCGGTGCTGCGCAGCAGCAGGGCCGAGCTGGCGCTGACGCTGCCCAGCGCCTGCCAGCTGCTGCCGCCGTCGAGCGAGTACTGCCAGCTGCCGGCCGGCGTGCCGGTGGCGGTGATGGCGATGCCTTGCACCGCGCCGCTGTCCACATCGGAAATGCTGCTGCCCACCAGGGTGGCCACGGTGCTGCCGGTGTTGGTGGTCTGCGCTTCGGTGATGGTGGGCAGCGCGGGCGTGGCGGGGCTCATCACCGGCGCGTCGTTGACCGACGTGACCGTGATCGAGGCGGTGTCGGTGGCAGTGCTGAAGGCGGTGCTGCCGCCGTTGCTGGCGGTGCTTACCTTGCTGCCGGCGCTGCCGCTGCCCTGGTCCCAGCCCCGGTAGGTGAGGCTGGCGCTGGTGCCGTTGCTGCCGTTGGGCACGAAGCGCACGAGGTCGGTGCTGCGCAGCAGCAGGGCCGAGGTGTTGCTGACCGTGCCGATGGCCGCCCAGCTGCTGCCGCCGTTGACGGAGTACTGCCAGGTGCCCAGGGAGGCGGTGGTGGCGGTGATGGCGATGCCGGGCGCGGTGCCTTCCGGGTCGCTCACGCTGCCGCCCACGATCGAGGCCACGGTCTGGCCGCCGTTGGCGGTGTCGTCTTCGGTGATCGGCGCCATGGCCGGCGCGGCTGCCGTCAGGACCGGCGCATCGTTGATGGCGGTGATGTTGACGGTGGTGCTGCCGCTGCCGGCCAGGTTGCTGCCGGCGCCCTGGGTGCCGGTATTGCCGTCGGCCAGCGTCCATTGCAGCTGCACCGACGCGGGCGGCGCCTCGCTGGTGTTGCGGTAGGCAATCAAGCGCAGCGCGCCGTTGACGTTGGCCTGCGTGGCGCTGCTGTTGAAGGTCAGCAGGAGCTGGCCACCGCTGTTGGCGGTGACGCTGCCGATGGTGCTGCCGTTGTAGACCAGCGCGCCGCCTTCGATGAGTGCACCCAACGCGCCGGTGGCGCTGAAAACGTCCTGCGCATCGGCGCCGCCGCTGCGCTCGATCTGCACCGTGGCGCCGCTGTAGTTGCCGGCGGTGGCCAGTTCCATGTCGTAGGCCACCACGTCGTTGTCCAGCACCACGGCGCTGCCGTTCTCGGTGAAGGCCACGCTGCCGCCCAGCGGGCCGGTGTTGTTCCAGCTGGTGTCCAGCGCGCCGGTGGTGGTCATGCGGGCGGTGGCAAAGCGGGTGTTGTCGGCCGCCGGGCCCGACATCAGCAGCTTGCCGTCCGCCTGGGTGGTGAGTGCAAAGCCGCGGTCGGTACCGGTGCTGTGGGTGATGGTCGTGTAGCCCGGGCCGCTGATGCCGAAGGCGGTGTCCGTGCTGCCGTCGGATTGCAGCCGGGCCACCAGCGCCGCGCTCTTGCCCGCACTGGCGTGGCCGGAGACGACGATGCCGCCGTCGGCCTGCACACGCACCTGGGCCAGAAAGGTGCTGCTGCCGACCGCCAGTTCGGCGTCGCCATCGGTGCCGAAGCTGGTGTCCAGCACGCCGGCAGAGGTCAGCCGCATCACCAGGCCCTGGCCGTCGGCATCGCCGGCGAGCAGGATGCGGCCGTCGGCCTGCACCGTGATGGCGTAGGCGGCGGCATCGGTGTGGTTGCCGGGGCTGAGGAAGACGCCGCCCCCGCTGAAGCTGGTGTCCAGTGCGCCGGCGGTGGTCAGGCGCACCACGGCCATGTCGGTGAAGCCGGACGTGGTGCTGTGGCCGGCCAGCAGCAGGCGGCCGCTGGCGTCCAGCGTCACGGCTTCGATGACGACGTCGCTGCCCACGCTCGTGCGGAACTTGCCGCCGCTGGCGAAGGTGGTGTCCAGCGCACCGGTGCTGGTGTAGCGCACCGCCACCACGTCGTGCGAGCCGGAATCGCCGGCATAACCGCCGACCACGATGCGGCCGTCGGCTTGCACGGCGACGCCGGCACCGATGGCCCGGCCATCGGCGGCATGGAAGGTGGTGAGAACACGGCCACCGGTGCCGAAGCTGCTGTCCAGCGTGCCGTTGGCCAGCAGCCGCACGGCGGTGAAGCCGTAGCTGGTGCCGCTGATGGCATAACCAGCGAGCACGATCTTGCCGTCGGCTTGCCGCGCCACGCTGGTGAACTCGCCGAAACCTTCATTCAACGTCACGACGGCCACGCCGCCGGTGCCGAAGCCGGTGTCCAGCGAGCCGTCGGCGTTGTAGCGCACCACGGCGCCGTCCAGGTTGCCATAGGCACCCACCACCAGCAGCTTGCCGTCAGGCTGCAGCAGGTTGGCGCTGGCGAAGTGATCATCCGCGCCCAGGCTGGTGATGACCCGACCGCCAGTGCCGAACTGCGGCGCCTGGTTGTCGGCCACCACCACGTTGAGCGTGGCCGTATCGGTGGCGGTGCTGAAGGCGGTGCTGCCGCCGTTCACCGAGGCGTCCAGCTTGCTGCCGGCGCTGCCGGTCGTCTGGTCCCAGGCTCGGAAGCTGAAGGAGGCGCTCCCGGCGCTGCTGTCGCCGGGCACCAGCCGGATCAGGTCCTGCTCGCGCAGCGCAAGCGCCGAACTGTCGGCCACGGAGCCGACATCCGCCCACGTCGCGCCGCCGTCCAGCGAGTATTGCCAGCTGCCGGCGGTGCCCGCCGTGGCCGTGACGACGATGCCGGATGCGCTGGCGGCGTCGGCATCGCTCACCTGGCCCGCCAGAAAGGAGGCCACCGTCTGGCCGGCGTTGTGCCGGTCCAGCGTGGCCAGCGACGCGAGTTCCGGGGCCGACGGCGCGAGCACCGGCGCCGCGTTGGCCAGCGTCTGCCCGAACATGGCCTGGCCTTGCAGGCCGATGGCCAGCGCGGTCTGGATCACGCCCTGATGCACCTCCAGCCGCCAGTCACCACCCAGCAGCGTGGCGCCGGTGAGGTCGTCGGAAGCGGCCACGTCGGCGCCGGTGAGCTGCGCCAGCGCCTGCACGAATGCCAGGCCGTTGCTGCCGGCGGCCACGTCGCAGCCATACAGCAGCACATCGGCATCGGCGGACAGTGCGGCGCGCCAGGCGCCGAGCTCATCGGCCCGCTGCGCCAGCGTGGCGGCGTCCAGCACCTGTCCGCCCAGGCTGACGGCACCACTGCTGCCGTGGCTGACCAGGTGCAGCGCCGACAGCCCGCTGTGCGAGCGCAGCACGTTGCCGATCTGCGCCAGCGCGTCGATGCCGGGCTGCAGCAGCAGGGCCTGGATGGCCCGGCCCGCGTCGGCCTGGGCCTGGATGTCGGCCAGCAGGACGGCGGCGCCTTCCACCTGGGCATCGATGAAGACCAGTTCGGCCACCTGCGTGTCTGCAGCCGGGGCAGCCGACGCCGACGCAGCCGCCGCGGCGGCAGCCGGGCTGGTGCCCAGCTGTTCCCCCGCTTCACCCAGGTAGGGCAGCAACTGCCAACGGCTGCCGGCCGGCTGCTGCGCCAGCACTTCGGCGACGCGCTGGGCGCCGTCCTCGTCGGCTGCGATGGTCACCTCGTCGGCCTGCGCCTGCAGCCCTTCGGTGCTGCTGCGCCAGGCCGCCAGGCGGGCATCGTCGGGCGCCACCCGCTCGTCGATGAACAGCAGCGTGGCCGCGGGTTGCGGCGTGGCGGTGTGCAGCATGTCGTCCGCGGACACCAGCCGCTGGTCGACCACCGCGGCCGGGCCGGCCAGGGGCGAGAGGTCGGCCGAATACAGGATACGGGGTTCGAGTTCCTCGAACAGGGGCTGGCCGAGCCAAGGGCGGAGGGTCATGACGGCGGACGAAAAAGTTGCGGGCAGCGCCAGCCCCGTACACCTGGGCCGGCAACCCCACCTTATCGACGCGGGCCGTGATGAATTGACAGAAAACGGTGGAAACGGCGGCCTTGATCGGGCCGTCGTGCGCGCTCTATCAATCCGTGTCCAGCGGCAGCACCATCTGCAGCTTGTCGAACAACCGGCCGTCGGCCAGGCGCAGCGCACGCGGCAGGCAGCCGCAGGTGCGGAAGCCGGCGCGCTCGTACAGGGCGACGGCCGGCCCGTTGCCCTTCGTGACCGTCAGCGTGAGCTGCAGCAGCTCGCCGGTCTCGCGCGCCCGGGCCACGGTGGCCGCCAGCAGCTGGCCGCCCAGGCCGCGGCCCTGGTGGCCGGGTGCCACCATCATGGCCACCAGGTGCCCCAGGTGCCGTTCCTTGGCGCGGCTGGAGATCTCGCAGGTGAGGGCGCCCAGCAGTTCGCCGGCCTGCAGCACGCCCAGGGTGAAGCCGCCGTCACCGGCCTGCAGCCGCTCGGCGTAGCTGTCCACGGTGCGGTGATGCTCCGTCTGCGCATCGGAGGTGAAGGCTTCGGGATGGCGGCTGAGCATCAGGTCGCGCAGACGCTTGTAGGCGGCCGCATGCGCGGGCTGCAGCAGCTCAACGGGCATCGGGGGTGTGGAGGTCATGGTCGTGAAAGCCGCGCCAGGTCCTGCGCGGTGTTGGCATTGGCGAAGGCCCGAGCATCGGCGAACGGCACCTGCACGCAGCGCAGCCGCGCCGCCCAGGCCTCCACCTGCCGGCCGCCATCGGCCAGGAAGCCGGCCAGGTGGTCGGCCAGGCTGCGGCGCAGCAAGCCGAACACCGGCTGCGGCTGCCGGCGCCCGGTGTCGGGATCCAGCGTGACCGGCATCACCACGTCCGCGGCCTCGGCGTGCGCGGCCAGGCGCTGCACCAGGTCCGGTGGAAAGTGCGGGCCGTCGCAGGGCACGCAGGCCAGCCAGGGCGTGTCGGCATGCCGCAGCCCGGCCAGCATGCCGGCCAGCGGCCCGGCGAACTGGTCGTCGGCATCCGGCCACACCGGCACGCCCCAGGCGGCATAGACGTCGAGGTGGCGGTTGGCATTGAGCATCAGCGGGCCCACCTGCGGCCGCAGCCGCTCGAGCGCCCGCCGCGCCAGCGGCTGCCCTTCGAACGGCTGCAGCCCCTTGTCCACGCCTCCCATCCGCCGCCCCAGCCCGCCGGCCAGCACCAGCCCCGTGATGTCAGACATGTTCATGGCGAGCCTTCACGGGGCCGATTCCCCGGGCCGCGCGCCGGGCTGCCCCAGGCCGGCCCGGGGGCCCCATCATCCACCGATGTAGTGCATCTCGACCTTGCGAAGCCCCGGCCCCGCTGCGTCAGCCGGCAACTGCGCCCGCAGCTCCGAGTACCGGTCGTCCCGCGCGCCCCAGGCCCCGCCGATGGCCGCGGACAGCGCCTCGTCGGTGGCCCCGCCGCGCAGCAAGGCCCGCAGGTCGTGGCCGCGGCTGGCGAACAGGCAGAGGAACAGCTTGCCCTCGGTGGACAGCCGCGCCCGGTTGCAATCGCCGCAGAAGGCCTGCGTCACGCTGCTGATGAGGCCGATCTCGCCGCCGCCGTCGCGGTAGCGCCAGCGCTCGGCGGTCTCGCCCGGCTGGCTGGGTGCCAGCGGCTCCAGCGGATGCTCCGCATCGATGCGCGCCAGCACCTCGGCCGATGGCAGCACATGGTCCATGCGCCAGCCGTTGGTGCTGCCCACGTCCATGTACTCGATGAAGCGCAGCACCACGCCCGTGCCGCGGAAATGGCGCGCCATCGGCAGGATCTCGTGGTCGTTGGTGCCGCGGCGCACCACCATGTTGACCTTGATCGGCCCCAGGCCCACGCGCTGCGCGGCCTCGATGCCGGCCAGCACGTCGGCCACCGCGAAGTCCACGTCGTTCATGCGGCGGAACACCGCGTCGTCGATCGCGTCCAGGCTCACCGTCACCCGCTGCAGGCCGGCGTCCTTCAGCGCCTGCGCCTTGCGCGCCAGCAACGAGGCATTGGTGGTGAGCGTCAGGTCCATCGGCTCGCCGTCGGCGGTGCGCAGCGCGGCCAGCATGCCCACCAGCGTTTCCACGTTCTTGCGCAGCAGCGGCTCGCCGCCGGTCAGGCGCAGCTTGCGCACGCCGTGCGCGGCGAACAGGCGGGCCAACCGGGTGGTTTCCTCGAAGCTCAGCAGCGCCTGCTGCGGCAGGAACTGGTGGTTGCGGCCGAACACTTCCTTGGGCATGCAGTAGCCGCAGCGGAAGTTGCAGCGGTCGGTCACCGAGATGCGCAGGTCGCGCAGCGGCCGGCCCAGCCGGTCGGACAGCAGGCCGTTCGGCGCGGCGGTGAACGGTGCGGGCGGCGCCGGCAGGGCGCTGCGCAGGTCGGCGATCGGAAACACCTTGTCAGCCATGGCGGTGATTGTGCCGGGCGTGACGGCCGTCATGCTGCGGGCAATCCGCGCTGCAGGTCAGGGCTTGTACGCAGGCCGGCACGGCCCGCGTCGTCAGTTGGCCGGCGAGCCCTGCACCGCGGAGCGCAGGTTCTGCAGGCCGAGCTGCATGCGCTGCTCCAGCTCCGCCACCTCGGGCGCGCGGCGGGCGCCGGTGAAGCGCTTGGCCCAGTAGCTGGCACCCATGTCCTCGATGCGCACTTCGCCACCCGGGCGCGGTGCATGGATGAACTTGCCTTCGCCCACGTAGATGCCCACGTGCGAGAAGGTGCGGCGCATGGTGTTGAAGAACACCAGGTCGCCGGGCTTGAGCTCGGTGCGCGCCACCTTGAACAAATCGGGGGCCTTGGCCTGCTCGTCGGCGCGGCGCGGCAGCACCCGGCCCACGCTCATCTCGAACACCTGGCGGGTGAAGCCGCTGCAGTCGAAGCCTTCCTGCTCGCTGGTGCCGCCGCGGCGGTAGGGCACGCCCAGGAAGTTCATCGCGGACATCACCAGGTCCGAGGTCTTCTCGCGCATCGTGTTCATCACGTTGGCGCTGGAGGCCGGCAGCAGGCCGCGTTCGATCAGCAGCGCGGTCACCGGGTCCGACATCGGTGCCGCCGTGGGCACCGACGGCACGGGGGCCGTCGCCTCGGGTGCGGCGTGCGCGGCAGCCGCCACGCAAAGGGTTGCGATAGCGCAAACTTTGGCCAGGCGATACGGCACGGATGGGGGGGTAGGCTGCGTCACGGGGCGCGACTTTAACACCGGCTTTCCGCCGTTCCGCTAGGGAAAAAACAGGTTTTTCAACGACTTATCGCACGCGTTGAAAGCTGCAGCGAAGGTGCCGGCTGCCGATCGCGCGGACCGGACCACCCCTTCAGAGGGGGGTCGGCGAGTCAGTCAAACGTCAGCCCCCGTGGCTGAAATGCCACCACAAGTTCAACAGGAGACATGCATGAGCCCAGCCGGCCGTTATGCGGACTACCACCGTCGTTCCATCGAGCAGCGCGACAGCTTCTGGGCCGAGCAGGCCGGCCTGATCGACTGGCAGCAGCCGTTCAGCCAGGTGTGCGAGCACAGCCGGCCGCCCTTTGCGAACTGGTTCGTCGGCGGCACCACCAACCTGTGCCACAACGCGGTGGACCGCCATGTCGCCGGCCGCGGCGCGCAGAACGCGCTGGTGTGGATGTCCACCGAGGTGGGGCAGGAGCGCATCCTCAGCTATGCCGAACTGCACCAGGAGGTGCAGCGCATGGCCGCCATCCTGCAGGAGCAGGGCGTGGTGGCCGGCGACCGGGTGCTGATCTACATGCCGATGATCCCGGAGGCAGTGTTCGCGATGCTGGCCTGCGCCCGCATCGGCGCCATCCACTCGGTGGTGTTCGGCGGCTT
>OFDN01002105.1_pt1 | contig 11532 bp, 7 predicted proteins | sample 1520971 | NCBI WGS metagenome assembly OFDN01 (sample SAMEA94257418, study PRJEB24077) | hot springs metagenome | biome: Aquatic biome; feature: Geographical feature; material: Water | place: India | collected 2012-06-12 | depth 5 m | reverse complement strand
GAGCGACTCGGCGCGGGACGCGCCCTCGCGCAGGGTCTCGTCGAGGGTCCCTGCGGCGCCCTGCCACGAGAGGCGCTCCCCGAGCCAGAGCGCCGTCGGTCCGCCCACGGCCGCGGCGTCGGCGGACCACGCCTGGAGCACCACCGCCCCCTCCCCGCGGACAGCGTGCGCCTCGACCGTCAGGGTCGTCGCCACCCGCGGGCACACCTGCACGAGGCCGTCGCGCTCGCCGCGCACGTCCCGCGCGATCTCGTCACCCGCCGCATCGAAGACCGCGGCGTTCACGTCGGCGAGGTCTCCGTCAGCGAAGGCGCCGAAGGTGAAGCACCGGTCGGGCGTCACGGGGAAAGGCGCCCGCACCCGCCCCCCCGCGCCGAGGTTGAGCCGCGTCGGGTCGCCCGTGGGCTGAACCCCGCGCCGCGCGATCCCGTCGATCATCTCCAGGTAGGTGCGGTTGTCGACGCTCTGCGGCGACGTCCACCGCGCGCGGAGGGCGCCCAGCGCGACCAGCGCCAGCAGCGCGGCGACGAGCACGGTGGAGGGTCGCGGAGGAGACGCGGCGTCGCGCACAGAAGGGCCGCGACGGTATCACGCCGAAATCGCCGCTCAGAACATCCCAAACCAGCGCGACCACAGAAGGAAGTACATCCCCTGCGCGACGGCCATCACCAGCAGCAGCGCCGTCATCGGGGCGGGCCGCCGCGCCATGCACCAGCCCAGCGGCAGGAAGGCCGGCCAGCACGACGCCGAGAAGCGCCCCAGGCCCATGAGCCCCGACTTCCAATACAGGGCCATGAGCAGCAGCGCGTAGGGCGCCAGCGGCCGCCACGCGCGCCGCGCGAGCAGGGCCACCGCGCCGACGCCCGGCACCAGCGACCAGAGCACGTAGGTCGCGAGCACCGGCTCGGTGCGCAGACGCCCGTCGCGGAACGCCTCGGCGACGCTCCACCACGCGCGCACGCGCCAGAACCCCGTGTCGCACTGCGTGCGCCACACCGCGAAGGCCATGGGGTCGCCCCAGCGGAGCTTGCAGTACAGCGCGTAGGCCAGCACGCCGAGGGGCGGCAGCAGCAGCGCGAGGGCGTCGCGGTGGAGCAGCAGGGCGCGCGGGGAGGTCCCCCGGGCGCGCACGAGCAGCGCGAGCAGGGTCGCGCCCGCGAGGAGGTCGACGTGGCGGGTGGCGCAGCCCAGCGCGAGCGCGAGGCCCGCGGGGATCGCCAGCGCCCCGGGCAGCGCCGAGAGCAGGTACCGCGGGCTGTACGAGATGTCTTGATACCCCCCGAGGAGCGCGAGCTGCAGCAGCGACGGCGCGCACACCGCGAGCAGCCCGCCCTGAAGGAGCGCCCGCGGACGACGGGTCCACTGCGCCACCGCGGCGACCAGGGTCACCGGCCCGAGGGCCACGAGCCATCGCAGGAACGCCGCGAAGTCGGTGAGGGTGTAGGGGTGCGCGCCGCGCTCCTGGCGCGCGGCGAGCAGGGTCGCGAAGGCAAGGCCGCCACCATAGCCGAGCCAGGCGACGGGTCCGATGAGGGATGCCGGCCACATCAGCGTCGTCAGGGCGGATCCGCCCAGGGTCACGACGAGCCCCAAGGGAGCGAAATGCCGCCGGCTGACGGCGCCCGTCCGGGCGCGAGCGGCGCCGACCACGCCGACGCCATTGGCGAAATATTGCCGCCAAAGCCCCCCCAGGGTCTGCCGCGGTTGATACCAGGCCCGTATGGCCGGCGAGAGATAGAGGCCGTAGCCGAGTGCGCGCACCCGCGCGTTGAAGTCGTTATCCTCCGCGCGGTGCAGATCTTCCCGCAACGGCCCGACGCGGTCGACCACGTGTTTCCAATAGCAGCCGTTCCAGATTGCGTCGGTCCAGCCTTCCGCCGCCTCCCGGCGGAATTTCGCGACGCCGACCCCGAACGGGCTCTTATGCGCCGCGACGATGGCGCGGCCGATCAGCGTCCGACCTTCGAACGGGCGTGCGATCGCGCCCACGCCTCCGGCGCCCGTGGCCAGCAGGGCTTCGACGCTCTTCCTGACGACATCGGCGTCATAGCGCGCATGGGCGTCGAGACGCTGCACGATGTCCCCGGTCGCCCGCTCCAAAGCCAGGTTTATGCCGGCGGCCGGCAGGCGCTTCGGATTGCTGACGACGCGCACCCTGTCATCCGCGCGGCTGAGCCGCAGCAGCGCCTCGTAAGTGCCGTCCTGCGAGCCGCCATCCGCAAACCAGAACTCGACGATCCGCTCGTAATCCTGGCGCAGCAGATCCGAGAGAAGCCGGTCGAGGCCGGCGATCTCGTTGTAGACCGGCACGATGACGCTCACCGCCGGAGGACAGGCGCTGGCCGCGGCCTGGTCGCCGTCGCGTGCGCAGCGATAGCTATGCGCGATGGCGAGCGATTGCGTCATTCAACCCCCCGAGGATGCGGGCGCGATTGGCTTCGAGCGTGTTGTCCTGCATCAGCGCGCGTCCGTTGCGTCGCAGGCGCTCACGCAGTTGCGGCGCTTGCACCACCTTCTCGATCGCGCCCGCCAGCGAGGGCACGTCGCGCGGCGGCACGAGCATGGCGGTCTCGCCATCCGTCAGGAATGACGGAATCCCGCCAACGGTCGTCGCCACCGTGGGCAGGCCGATCGACAGGGACTCGTTGATGACCTGGGGAAAGCCCTCGGTCGTGGAGGACAAGACCATCGCCCCCGCCTGCTCGTAGAGCGCGAAGAGCGGCCGGCCATATGGAACGTAGCCGTGCAACGTCACCTGCAAGGCGATGCCGAGCGCCGAGGCCAATTCCCGCAGCTCCTGGTCCATGGCGCCGACGCCGACGACATCGAGGTGGCAATACAGCCCCTGCTGCTTGAGCCGCGCCATCGCCTCGAACAGAAAGCGATGGCCCTTCTCCGGCGCCAACCGACAGACATTAATCAGGCGCGTGGGGTCGGATCCGGCCGACATCTTCGAGAACATGTCGAATTGCGCGCGGTCGACCAGACAGGGAAAGTGATTGTGCACCTGGCGGCCGAACTGCCCGTACGACTCCGCCATCTCCTTTCCGACGGTGAAGACCGTTCGGCCGCGGGCCATGCGCTTGAAATCCCATTCCAGCAGCCGGGCGGCGAGGACCGCGGCGTGACCCTTGAGCCCGCGATGGGCGCTCATCTGCTCGATGAAATTCTGCCGCACCATCAGGATGACGGGGATGCCGAGCGCGATGCACTCCCGGGCGACGAGCTGGCCGATGGGGTGAGGCCCGCTGATGACGATCGCATCCCAGTTCCGCGCCTGCTCACGCACGGCGGCGCGAATGCGGCCATAGATGCGCGGGTCGGCGCGCCAGAGCTGATACAGATCGGGATAATACGGCATCGCGCAGAGCGAGAAGGCGGAACCGTCGAGCACATAGGGAGCGCGCCCGGGCTGGGGCGCCTCGCGCCCGATGAAGGTGATATGATCGACGAAGTCGGCGAAGCTGGCCAGAAACAGGATGTACGACTCGTCCGTCGACAGCACGGGGCCGTCTCGCCAGAAGACCTGGTCGACAAAAAAAACAAGGCGCATCGGGCTCAGTCTCCTCAGCTGGTTTCTTCGCAGAGCGACCAAAGGCTGCCGGCGATGGCGATCGGGTTGAACCTGCGCTCGACCGAGGCTCGCGCCGCTGCGCCGATGCGTCGGCGCAGCTCCGGATCGGCGACGAGACGGGACACCTGCTGCGCCAGCTCGGCGGCGTCCGGCGCGCCGAGCAACCCGGTCACGCCGTCTTCCACCACCTCGCCGACGCCATCGACGCGCGCCGCCACGCAGGATCTCCCGGCCGCCATCGCCTCCAGGACGACGTTCGGCATGCCCTCGTGATCCGATGTGAGCAGAAAGATGTCGGCGGCGCAGATCAGCTCGCGGGCGTCGGGAACGGGGCCGATGAGGCGCACGGCGTCACGCAGGCCGAGATCGTCGATCTGGCGTTCGAGATCGCTCAGGCAGCCGCGATCCTCCCCAGCGATCACAGCCTGCACCGGCGCCGTCGTCCTGACCGCAGCGACGACTTCAAGAAAGCGGTCGAAGCGCTTCTGGCTGGCGAGCCGGCCGACGCCGACAAGCAGGACGGTCTCCTCCGTCAGCCCGAGCCGACCCCGCCACTGCGCGCGCGCTGCGGCGATCCGGGTCGGGCACGGGGCCTCGACCCCGTTCGGAACATAGGCCGCCTTCGGGCGCGCGGCTTTCCGGCTCGACAGCTGCGCGAAGGTGTCGCGCGAATTGCACACGGCGATGGAGACGCCGGCCAGGCTTGCCCACGACCAGAGGCCCCGAAAGCGGGTCGGCAGATCGGCGAACAGCGAATTGCGGAAGGATCCGATGCGCCGAATTCCGGCGCCGAGCAGGGCCAGCCCGAAGGGATTCGTGTAGGACGACCATGAGAACAGGCATGTGACGCCCTGGGCGACGCAGGCGGCGCGCAATTGCGCCATCTTGGCCAACCGGTTCCCGAGCAGCAGGACGACGGGGATGCCCAGGGCGCGGATCGGGCCTTCCCAAAATCCGAGCTGACCCGAAACGAAGACGGTGGGCGCCCAGCGGGCGCGATCGCAGTTGGCGAGGAACATGTAGAGCTGCCGTTCGCTGCCGCCTTGCGAAAGCTGCCCGATGAGGATCGCGACCGCCTGCGGCGCGCCCGAGCGCGCCGGGGCCTGCGCCCGGTCGGGCTCGCGCCTGGCGGGCCGCACGCTGGCTTGGGCATCGCGGATTGGGGTGAATGCAGGCAAGGGCGTGCGGTCCTATGGTGTGTGGCGGGGCGAGCGGGACGTCAAGCGCTTCGCCAGGCCGCGAAGCAGCGCGCGCTCGGCCGCGGTCAGGCCGATCGCATAGGCCAAGCCGCAATAGGCGAGCGAAATCGCCGCCACCGTCGTCGCAAGCGAGAACCAGTCGGAGGGCCACCACAGCCGCGCGCTCACCTGGCCCGCCATTGCGATGGCGACGGCGACCCCCACTCCCAGCGCCAGCGGGCCATAGAAGGCATGCCACCGCAGGCCCATCAGCGTCGCGCTGTAGGTCGAGACGAAGACGCCGTTTCGGACCGTCCAGGCCAGCGCTCCCGCCGCCGCGACGCCCGCCGCGCCAATGCCGCTGTAGCGGGCCAGCGCAACCACGAGTGCGATATTCGCGACTCCCAGCGCCAGGGTGACGAGCCCCTGGAGCTTCACCTTGTTGTGCGCGGTGAGGACGTAGGAGAGCGGCCGCGTCGCGAGCGTGACTGTGAGATGGCCGACGAGAAAGATGAGGATAATGTCGAGATCCGCGAAGCTCGGGCCGAGCCAGAGCGACAGCAGCGGCCGCCCGAGCCCGCACAGCAGGCCCACGGGAAGGGCCAGAATCAGCGCCAGCAGCCGGACGGACTGCAGGGCGGTCTTGCGTAGGCCGGCAATGTCGCCGGTCGCATAGCTCGCCATGATGGCCGGGCTCAGAATCGGGATCACGGCTTCCATCAGCGTGTAGATCAGCGTCGGAAGCAGAATGATCGAACCGTAGCGGCCGGTCATTTCGGAGCCGAAAAACGCATTCACGACCAAGAGGTCGACCTGCATCAGCAGCAGGGCGCCGACCGTGTTCACGGCAGACCAGCCGCTGATGCCTATCAGCGGCCGGAACTGGCTGCTGTCGATCAGCCGGGGCTGGATGCCGAGCTGAGGCGTCAGGCGCTTCCACAAGATCATGTCGCCCGCCAGGCCGAGCAGCGCGGCTGCTATCATTCCCGCGCCGACATGCCACAGGCTCGCAGGCCAGATCATGAAGCAGAGCGCCACGATGCCGACGCGGCCAAGCGTCGTCAGCGCGCGGACGATGTTGCGAAGATCGAAGCGGTGGGCGATCAGGCTCGAGGCGCCGAAGGTTCCACCGAGCAGCGCCGTGAAAGCCAGCAAGGACGTGCTCAGAAGCAGGAAGCGCGTCTCCGCCACGAGCTCCAGGGGAATCCTGAACAGTGTCGGCAGGTAGTAGGCGGTGGCGGCTATCGGCAGCAGGATGACGCCGCAGCCGATGACGGCAAGCGCCAGCGCCGTGTTGAACGTGCGCATCGCCGCCGGCGCATCGCCGCGATTGAGGTCGATCGCGAGGTAGCGAAAGGTGCCGCCGGTCAGACTGTCGGTCACCACGGCCAGGATCATCAGCAGCGCGTTGACGAGGGCGACCATTCCATAGGCCGCAAGCCCGAGATGGCCGATCAGGAACGGGACGTACCAGATCATCAGCACCGTATTCAGGACGACATAGGCGATGCTGCTGGTGACGTTGACGAAGAAGCGGTTGGCTCCCTGATCGAAAGCCGCCGGTGCGACACGCGTCGCCGCGCCGTCCGGGACAGCTTCCTGGGCGGCCTGCGGATCTCGCTGCCATCGGGTCGAGGCCGTCGTGCGGATCGGCGCGACGCGCGACTCCAGCGCGAGGGCAGGCTCGCCCGCATCCGCAATTCCGCCCTGTTGTTCGCTAGCGGTCAGCACGGTCCCACCTCGTCGGCGCCAGGGTGAACTGCTTTTGCAGGCCCGATCGAGACGAGATCGGCCGCAGGACCAGCGAGGGAACGAGAAGCAGGCTGAGCAGAGCGATCAGACTCGGGTGATTTTCAACGCCGCCGGATTTGATCCAGGCCAGGGCGTAGGCGACCCAGACGCCGGAGACGATGGCGTAATAACCAGGCGGCGCCGCCTCGCAACCATGCCAGGCCGCGCGAAACCGCCAGAACGACCGGAAGGCGGAGACGATGACGCCGCAATAGATCAGCAGGCCGAGCAAGCCGGTCTCGATCATGACCTCGAGGAAGGGCTGGTGGCTCGGCAGGTCGATGCGGGCGGAGCCGCTGATCAGGGAGGCAAGGTAGCGATTGAGCTGAAAGGGCCCGTTTCCGACACCGACGCCGGTCCAGACATAGTCTCGGATCAGCAGAAGACTGGCCTCCCAGAGCATGCCGCGCCCGCCGAGCTCGCCGCCCTCCTCCTCCTGGAAACGATGCAGGAGCACATCGAGGAGGAAAGGCGCGGCCATCATCATCCCCAGGATCAACAGCAGCCCGACGACGCCCCAGCTCCGCGCCGACTTCGTGAACAGGAAGGACAGGAGCAGCACGACGATCGACAGCGCGCCTCCCCGCGAGCCGCTCAGGGCGACGATGGTCAAGACGCAGAGGATGAACAGCACGCTGAGCGCCATCCTGATGCTGCGCTGGGACCCGGTTGCCCGGAGGACCGGCCACATGACGCCGGGAAGCGTCGCGAGCAGCATGAGGCCGAGCGTGTTCTCGTTAATCCCGAAGACCCGGAGCCGCTGGCCGAACGCGTTGTCGGCGAAGACGATGGTGTAGAGGCTCGCAAAGACGAGGATCCATCCCATGATCCTCAGCACGCGCATCAGCCCGTCGACGGCGCTGAAACTGCGGATCAGGTTCGACACCAGGAACAGGAGGATGAGGCTGAAGGACCAGCTGATCAGCTTGCGCCGTCCTTCGACCAGATCGGGCGCCCAGAGCAGCGTGACGAGGCTCCAGGCCAGATAGAGCGCGACCAGAAGCGTCGTGGCGTTCCAGTGCGCGCCTCTGGACTGCGCCAGCGCATGTAGCAGCCAGGCGCCCAACGCCGCCGCCACGGCCGCGTTCGCGGCAAGCTGGTAGACGCCTTCGACGCGCAGCTCGCCCGGCGGAAGCAGGATCAGGAAGAACGCGATGTACAGCGCCGGCAGCGGACTCTGGAGCAGCATCAGGCCGATCGTCGCCGCGATCGCCGCGCCGATCACCAGCAGCGGGCCATAGGGTTCCTTCAGGTAGATCAGACCGATGACGACCAGCGCGAGCAACAGCAGCGCGGCGGCGGCTGCCCCCGCCCGGCCTGCGACGGCCAATACGCCTGCCCGCGTCATGACAGCGTCTCTGGCGAGGGTTCGGCGCGACCGGCGGCGGTCGGCGTCGAGGTCCCGGGAATTGCCCGCGCGAGCGCGGCGCGGACGGCCGCGAGGCTGTGCCGGTCCTGGACGTAAGCCAGCGCGCGGGCGCCCATCGCCTGATTGAGCGGCCCGCTGCTCGCGAGCGCGCAGACATCGCTGCGCAATCTGTCGTCGGCGCCGCTGACGCGGCCGATGCCATGCGCGGCGACGACGCCGCCAGGGTCGACCGAGAGCGACACCACCGGGACACCCAGGCTCCAGGCCTCCAGCATCGTATTGGGAAAGCCTTCGCCGCTCGAGGTGTTCACGAGCACCTTGCTGCGGGCGATCAGCGACATCACGACGTCCGCCGGCTCCGGACCGCGATAGGTGACGTTGCCGAGCGACAGCATCCGCGTCTCCAGCGCGACGCGGCAGGAAAGCGGCAATGTCGGGTCGAACCCGCCGATGACGCTGCAGCGCAGGTCCGGCGCCGATGCGGCGAGATCCAGAAACCGTTCGAGGCGTTTCTCCGGGCGGATCTGCGCGACCCAGACGGCGTCGATGGCCGTGTCCTCGAAGCTCCTGGGAGAGCTGGCGAAGGACCGCACCAGATTGGGCACGTGCATCGCGCGGCTCCGCAGCCGGGGCGCGAGCAGGGCGCGCTGGTCCTCATGCTGCACCAGGATCGCATCGGCGCTGCGAAGGCCCAGCGCATAGAGCGGGGCGTGCAGCCAGCGCTTGTAGGCATAGGCCGACCAGGGCCGGCAATGGTCGTCATGGGCGAGCGCATAGAGGAACCGGGCGCGCCGCTCGAGCCCGCCCAGCGCTCCCAGCAGCGCGAGGAAATCGCTCGGCAACCGCGCATAGACGACATCCGGCGCGGCCTCGCCCAGAACGCGCCAAAACGCCGCGATGCTGGACGGCTTTCGCCAGATTGGCGCGGCATCGATGCAGGTGACGTCCGCAAGCTCGCGCGGCGGATTGCGTTGGCCGCCATCGCCGTAGATCAGGGTCACGCGATGACCGCAATTCGCCATCGCCGCCGCAAGATGCGCCACCTGGGCTTCGGCGCCGCCGGAGGAGCGCGAATCCCCGCCGAGCACGGCGAGCGACCGGTTTCCGGGCGAGAAGAAGCACCAGCGCTGCCGCCGAGCTGCAAACCTCGCCTGCGCCGAGCCAGTCTCCTGAACATGTCCCGCGCCCACCATCTCGCGGGTCTCGGCGCCATCCAGGACGGTTCCGCCAGGCATGAGCATGATCGCGGGTGCACTCCAACTATAGGCTTGGCTCGGATCGGCAGCTTGGCGATTTGCCGCTGAAGCGAATTGACGCCCGTCAAATCGGATTTCGCGGCGATGGCGCCTGCTGTGTCGGCGTCAGGCGGGGTCGAGCGACCCGGGCCTCGGCGGCGATGCGCTTCCGCTTCGGGAGCGCGCAGGCAGGCAAGGCGAAGCGGAAACGATGTGTGGCATTTGCGGCTGGGTCGGCCCAGCACTTGCGGCAGGGCCGGCGTTGACGGCCGCCATGACCGTGCCGATCCGGCATCGCGGCCCCGACGATGTCGGAACCGAAGGCGGAGACGGATGGGGGCTGGGCTTCCGCCGCCTCAGCATCCTGGACCTCAGCCCGCTCGGACACCAGCCGATGCGCAGTCCCGATGGCAGCTGCTGGCTGGCGTTCAACGGGGAAATCTACAATTACCTCGAACTCCGCCAGGAGCTCGAAAGCGCAGGCGAGGTGTTTCGAAGCGGAACCGACACGGAGGTGCTGCTGCGGCTGCTGATGCGCCTGGGGGCGGAGGCGCTGCCGCGCCTGAACGGCATGTTCGCGCTGGCGTTCGTCGATACGCGGCGACGGCGCTTCCTGCTGGCGCGGGACCGGCTGGGCGTGAAACCGCTGTACTATACATTCGTAGACGGCCGGCTTCGTTTCGCCTCGGAACTGAAGGGATTGCTGGCCTGCCCGGACGCGCCGCGCGTGATCGACCGCTCCGCGGTCGCGCAGTATCTGGCGCTCGGCTACCTGCCCGGCGAAACCTGCATTTTTGAAGGATATCGGAAATTGCCGCCCGGCCATGCCCTGACGGGCGCGCTGGACCGGCCGCTCGACGCGTCGATGGCGCCGTTCTGGGAGCTGAGTCTCAACCACGACACCACGAAGCGGTCCGCCACCCCGGCCGAACTGGACGAACTCGAACATCTGCTCGGCGACGCCGTCCGGATTCGGCTCCGCAGCGACGTCCCCGTGGGCGTTTTCCTGTCGGGCGGGATCGACAGCGGCCTCGTTGCAGCCATGGCGGCGAAGACGGGCCAGGCCCCGCTGGCGCTGACCGTCGGCTTTGCGGAAGAGGATTGGGACGAGAGCGCGCTCGCGCGAGCCACCGCGACCCATGCCGGGCTGGAGCATCGCATCATTCGGCAGCCGCCCGGTGGGCTGGGCGACATCGACAGAATGGCCTGGCTCTTCGACGAGCCCTTCGGCGACCCGTCCGCCCTCCCCTCCTTCACGCTGTGCGAAGTGGCCGCGCAGCACGCCACGGTGTTCCTCTCCGGGGACGGCGGCGACGAGGCGTTCGGCGGCTATCGCCGCTATGTCGAGAGCGCCCGCCATGAAAGCCTGATCCGAGCCGCCGGACATCTCGGCCCCGCGCTGGGCGCGGCGAGCCGACTTCTGCCGCGCTCATCGCTCGCCCGCTACCAATTGTCGAAGCTGAGCCTGCCCGATCTCGGATGTTCGGCGGCTTTCGACGAACTGCCTGACGATCCGATGCTCGATCGCTGCGTCCACCCGGATCTGCGGCCCTTCATGCGGAACGCCGGACGCGCGGTGTGGACGAGGTGGAGCCGGAGCGAGGGCGCTTCGCTGACCCTGCGCCAGCAGGAGCTCGACTACAGCCTTTATCTGCCGGACGACGTGCTGGTGAAGGTCGACCGGACATCGATGGCCCATTCGATCGAGGTCCGCTCGCCGCTGCTCGACTTCCGCGTCGTCGAATGGGCGGCGCGGCTGCCCCGTGCGAGTCTCCTCGACCGTTCGCAAGGAAAGCTGCCGTTGAGAGCGCTCGCCTCCCGCTTCCTCCCCGAGAGCAACCGACACAGCCCGAAGCGCGGGTTCGGCGTTCCTCTCGACGCCTGGTTTCGGGAGCCTGCAGGCCAGGCTTTGGCGCGCGAAAGGCTCCTCGACCGGAAAAGCGGGGAGTGGGGTTTCTGGAGCCTCGGCGGGGTCGAGCGGATTCTCGATCTGCACAGCTCGGGGCGGACACGAGAATTTGGCCTGCTTTTATGGCGGCTGCTCATGCTGGAAGCCTGGTGCCGTCATTATGCTGCAACTCCAGTCGACCAACCTCGCGCGAAATTTGCAGCCAAGGGCAGGATGCCGAGGATCGATGCGGGACCCGTCCAGTTTGGCGCTCCGCGCCTCTGCTGAAGCCCTCGCGGCGGCGGCGCCGGTGCCTGCTGGAGATGATCGATGCGTCTTGTGATGGTTGGCTCGGGTTATGTCGGGCTCGTCTCCGGGGTCTGCTTTGCCGATTTTGGGCATGACGTCGTCTGCGTCGACAAGGATCCGGCCAAGATCGCCAGGCTGAAGGCCGGCGAGGTGCCGATCTTCGAGCCCGGTCTCGATGTGATGCTGCA
>OFDN01002104.1_pt1 | contig 11532 bp, 10 predicted proteins | sample 1520971 | NCBI WGS metagenome assembly OFDN01 (sample SAMEA94257418, study PRJEB24077) | hot springs metagenome | biome: Aquatic biome; feature: Geographical feature; material: Water | place: India | collected 2012-06-12 | depth 5 m | reverse complement strand
CCGCTGCGCGGCGCGCTGGGAAAGACGACGGTGCTGGCGCTGACCGCCACCGCCACCGAGCAGGTGGCCGAGGAGGTGATGGCGCAGCTGGGCATCCCGGCCGGCGGCCTGCTGCGCGCCGGGGTGTACCGGCCCAACCTGCACTACCGCGTGGAGCCGCAGGCTGACGAGGAGGACAAGCGCGAGCGCGCCGTGGCCCTGGTGCAGGCCACCGAAGGCACCGGCATCGTTTATGCCGCCACCGTGCGCGAGGCCGAGGCCGTGCATGCGTTGCTGCAGGAAGCGGCCAACGCCGCCGGCCAGCCGCCGCAGTCCATCGGCCTCTACCACGGCCGGATGAACGCTGCCGACCGCAACCGCGTGCAGGACGCCTTCATCGCCGGCGAGGTGCGGGTGATGGTGGCCACGCCCGCCTTCGGCCTGGGCATCGACAAGCCCGACATCCGCTTCATCGTGCACCTGCAGCTGCCGCCCGGCCTGGATGCCTACTACCAGGAGACCGGCCGCGCCGGCCGCGACGGCGAGGATGCGGACTGCACGCTGCTGTACCTGCGCGGCGACCGCGGCGTGCAGCAGTTCTTCATGGCCGGCCGCTACCCCGACCGCGAGGCCGTCTCCGCCGTGCTGCGCCAGGTGAGCCAGGCGGGTGAGCCGGCCGAGCTCGAAGCGGTGGCCGAAGCCGCCGACCTGCCCGCCGCACGGGTGCGCGGCATCCTCAACCTGCTGGCCGGCGAGCGGCTGGTGCGCCGCGACGGACAAGGCCGCTGGCGCGCCGCCCCCGGTCGCCGGCTGGACGCCGCCGCCCTGGCCCGCGTGCTGCAGGCCTGCGAGCAGCGCCGCGAGCAGGACAAGGCCGAGCTGGAGGCCATGGTCTTCTATGCCCAGACGGGCACCTGCCGCTGGCAGGTGCTGCTGCGCCACTTCGAGCCCGAGGCCGGGCATCCCGCCTGCGGCCACTGCGACAGCTGCCGCCGGCTGCAGGCCTTCGAGGCGCTGCGCGAGGCCGAGGCCGCCCAACAGGCGGCCGCCGACGCCGGTGCCCAGCCCATCCAGGTGCTGGCCGCCGGCACCGCGGTGCGCGTCAAGCGCTACGGCCTCGGCGAGGTGGTCAGCGGCGACGCCAGCAGCCTGACGATCCGTTTCCCAGGCGGCGCCGAGCGCAGCTTCCATCCCGACTTCGTGCGCCCGGCACGGCAACGCCGTGCCGTGGCCGCCGCCTGACACCGACCCCGCAGAAAGACCCACCGATGAAACCCACCGTCAGCGACCACCTTCTGCAGCGCCTGCATGCCTGGGGCGTGCGCCGTGTCTTCGGCTATCCCGGCGACGGCATCAACGGCCTGATGGGCGCCTTCGGCCGGCGCGACGGCGACATCGAGTTCGTGCAGGCGCGGCATGAGGAGCTGGCCGCCTTCATGGCCACCGCGCATGCCAAGTTCACCGGCGAGGTGGGCGTGTGCATGGCCACCTCCGGCCCCGGCGCCATCCACCTGCTCAACGGCCTGTACGACGCCAAGGCCGACCACCAGCCCGTGGTGGCCATCGTCGGCCAGCAGGCCCGCAGCGCCATCGGCGGCGACTACCAGCAGGAGGTGGACCTGCCGGCGCTGTTCAAGGACGTGGCCGGCGCGTACGTGCACACGGTGATGGTGCCGGAGCAGGTGCGCCACGTGATCGACCGTGCCATCCGCATCGCCCGCGACCAGCGCACCGTCACCTGCGTCATCGTGCCCAACGACGTGCAGGAACTGCCGCAGGTGCAGGAGCCGCCGCGCGAGCACGGCACGGTGCACAGCGGCATCGGCCACACCGGCGTGGCGGCGGTGCCGCCGGCCGGCGAGCTGGCAAGGGCGGCCGCGGTGCTGAACGCCGGGCGCAAGGTGGCCATCCTGGTGGGCGCTGGCGCGCTGCATGCAGCCGACGAGCTGCAGATGGTGGCCGACCGGCTGGGCGCCGGCGTGGCCAAGGCGCTGCTGGGCAAGTGCGCCCTGCCCGACGACCTGCCCTACGTCACCGGCGCCATCGGCCTGCTGGGCACCGGGCCCAGCTGGGAGCTGATGGAGGGCTGCGACACGCTGCTGATGATCGGGTCCAGCTTCCCGTACAGCGAATACCTGCCCAAGGAAGGCCAGGCCCGCGGCGTGCAGATCGACGTCGACCCACGCAAGCTGGGCCTGCGCTACCCGATGGAGGTGAACCTGGCCGGCGACAGCGCGCTCACGCTGCGGGCGCTGCTGCCGCTGCTCAAGCCGCGCGCCGACCACCAGTGGCGCGAGCAGGTCAACAAGAGCGTGCTCAAGTGGTGGGACGTGATGCGCGCGCGTGCGATGGCGCCGGCCAAGCCGATGAATCCGCAGCGGGTGTTCTGGGAGCTGTCGCCCCGGCTGCCTTCGGACGTGATCCTGACCTGCGATTCCGGCACCAGCGCGGCCTGGTATGCACGCGACATCAAGGTGCGCCACGGCATGATGGGCTCGCTCTCGGGCGGGCTGGCCAGCATGGGCGCGGCGCTGCCCTATGCCATCGCCGCCAAGTTCGCGCATCCGTCGCGCCCGGTGGTGGCGCTGCTGGGCGATGGCGCGATGCAGATGATCGGCCTGAACGCGCTCATCACGCTGGCCCACCACTGGCGCCGCTGGGCCGACCCGCGGGTGCTGGTGATGGTGCTGGACAACCAGGACCTGAACATGGTGACCTGGGAACAGCGCGCCACTGCGGGCGATCCCAAGTTCGACCCGTCGCAGACGCTGCCGGGCTTCGCCTATGCCGAGTACGCCAAGCTGCTGGGCCTGAACGGCCTGCGCGTGACCAACCCGGAGGACATTGGCTTCGCCTGGGAGGAAGCGCTGGCCGCCGACCGCCCCACCGTGCTGCAGATGGTGGTCGACCCCAACGTGCCGCCGTTGCCGCCGCATGTGCCGGTGAAGCAGGTGGCCTCGTACATGAGCGCGCTGCTGCACGGCGACAGCAATGCCCGCCAGGTGATGGTGGCCACCTTCCGCCAGTGGTGGGCCGGCGTGGCGCCGGGCCACAAGGGCGACGGACCGGCCGATGCGGCGGAAGACGGCGACCGCGGCTGAAGGCACGGCGGTTGCCGCCTGGCAGGCATCTCAACACGACAAGGAACGACGCCATGAGCGAAGCACAAGCCACCGAGGTGGAGTCCGTCTACCGTGAACTGGTCAAGGGCGTGGGCCGCGAGAAGGTGACCGAGGCCAATGCGGCCCAGCTCATCGAGCTGGCCGAACGCGACAAGCACACCGTGCTGGCCGAGGAGCTGCGCGAATGGGCCATGGGCTGCGGCGGCGCGCTGACGCCGGGGCAGGGTGGGGACGTGACCAAGGGGTGAGTGGCCGGTGGCCCTGGCGCCTGAGTTCCTGCCACTGCGACTCGGCCCCGGCGCGGATCTCCGCGCCGCGCTGGAGGCGCTCTCCGCCGCGCCTGCGGGGCTGTCCGCCTTCGTGGTCAGCCGCATCGGCAGCCTGGCCGGCGCCCGCCTCCGGCTGGCCGGTGCGCAGGTCGGAACCGAGGTAACCGGCGACGTCGAGATCCTGTCCCTGGCCGGCACGCTGTCGCCCGATGGCGCCCATCTGCACATGGCCATCGCCAATGCCGCCGGCCGCGTGCTGGGTGGACACGTCGGCTATGGCAACCTCGTCCGCACGACGGTGGAGCTGCTGGTCGTGCAGCTGGCCGACTGGCGGCTCGGCCGCCAACCGGACCCGACCACCGGCTTCAAGGAACTGGTGATCACGCGCACGTCCACCGGCCCCGGCAGCGCGGCGTGAGCGGCCTCAGTTGTGCGAGCCCCGCTTCGATTCCTCCGCCTGCCCCTTCTGCGCCGAGCCCTTCTGATGGGTTGGGAGCGGTGTGCCCGTGGGCGCGGGGTCGTTGCCGGTGCCGGTGTTGTTGATGCGCTCGGCCATCCAGTCGTTGGCCGTGGTCTCGTCGGTGGGCGGGGCCACGGGTTGGTTGCGTTGGGTCATGACCGTCTCCTGAAGGCAGTTTGAAACCGTATGGCGGCAAGCGTTGTTCCCACGGTGCGAGACTCGGCGTCTCGACCGACCTACCTTCCTTGAGGACCGTGCATGAGCAACGCTTACCGTGACACCCGGCTGCTGATCGACAACGAATGGGTGGATGCCGCCGACGGACGCACGCAGGACGTGCTGAACCCCGCCACCGGCCAGCCCATCGGCCGCGTGGCCCATGCCAGCCGCGCCGACCTCGACCGCGCGCTGGCCGCCACCCAGCGCGGCTTCCAGGCCTGGCGCAACACGCCGGCGCATGAGCGCGCCAACATCATGCGCAAGGCCGCTGCGCTGGTGCGCGAGCGCGCCGATGCCATCGCCCCGCTGATGACGCTGGAGCAGGGCAAGCCGCTGGCCGAAGCCAAGGTGGAAGTGATGTCGGCCGCCGACATCATCGAGTGGTTCGCCGACGAAGGCCGCCGCACCTACGGCCGCATCGTGCCGGCCCGCAACCTGGCCGTGCGCCAGATGGTGCTGAAGGAAGCCGTGGGCCCGGTAGCCGCCTTCACGCCCTGGAACTTCCCGATCAACCAAGTGGTGCGCAAGCTGTCGGCCGCGCTGGCCACCGGCTGCTCTTTCCTCGTCAAGGCACCGGAGGAAACCCCGGCCTCGCCGGCCGCGCTGCTGCAGGCCTTCGTCGATGCCGGCCTGCCTGCCGGCGTGGTGGGCCTGGTGTTCGGCGACCCGGCCGAGATCTCCAGCTACCTGATCGCGCATCCCACCATCCGCAAGGTCACCTTCACCGGCAGCACGCCGGTGGGCAAGCAGCTGGCGGCGCTGGCGGGCCAGCACATGAAGCGGGTGACGATGGAGCTGGGCGGCCATGCCCCGGTGATCGTGGCCGAGGATGCCGACGTGGAACTGGCCATCAAGGCCCTGGCCGGCGCCAAGTTCCGCAATGCGGGCCAGGTGTGCATCTCGCCCACCCGCTTCCTGGTGCACAACCGCATCAAGGAGCGTTTCGTCGACGGCTTTGCCTCGCGGGTGCAGGGCCTGAAGGTGGGTGACGGCCTGGCCGATGGCACCACGCTGGGCCCGCTGGCCAATGCCCGCCGCATCAGCGCGATGAACAAGGTGATGGACGATGCCCGCCAGAAGGGCGCGCGCATCGTCACCGGCGGTGAGCGCGTGGGCACCGAAGGCAACTTCTTCGCCCCCACCGTGCTGGCCGACGTGCCGCTGGACGCCGACGTGTTCAACAACGAGCCGTTCGGCCCGGTGGCCGCGGTGCGCGGTTTCGACACGCTGGACGAAGCCATCGCCGAAGCCAACCGCCTGCCCTTCGGCCTGGCGAGCTACGCCTTCACCCGCTCGCTGAGCAATGCGCACAAGCTGTCGCAGGACCTGGAAGTGGGCATGCTGTGGGTCAACCAGCCCGCCGCCCCTTGGCCCGAGATGCCGTTCGGCGGCGTGAAGGACTCGGGCTACGGCAGCGAAGGCGGCCCGGAGGCGCTGGAGCCCTACCTGGTGACCAAGTCGGTCGCGATCCTCAACGCGGACTGACTGAAGGCACCGCCCGGCGCTGGGGCGCCGGGCGCGGGCTCGGGTTGTCACGTAGGGCATCCAGAGCCTAAGGCACGGGCCGGCATGGCCCTATTGCCCCGCAGGGCGGCGGCTCCTAGAGTGGCCGCGTTGCGAGGTGACGATGCCCAGCCCTGTTTATGCCCCCGGTGCCCCAGTGATCCCGGCCAACGATGCCGTGCCCCAGCCGATTCCGGCGCCCTCGGTGGACGCGGCGGCCGTGCGGCGCATCGCGCTCGATTTCGAACACCTGCCTGGCGGCCTGCTGCCGGCCCTGCATGCGGTGCAGGATGCGCTGGGCCATGTGCCGCGCGACGGCGTGCCGGTGATCGCCGAGGTGTTCAACCTCTCGCGCGCCGAAGTGCATGGCGTGCTCACCTACTACCACCACTTCCGTACCGAGCCGCCGGCCGGCTGCGTGGTGCAGGTGTGCCGGGCCGAATCCTGCCAGGCCATGGGTGCCGATGCGCTGATGGCGCATGTGCAGCTCACGCTGGGCTGCGGCGGCCACGGCCAGGCGCATGCCAGCCGCTCGGCCGACGGCCGCTTCCAGGTGGAGCCGGTGTACTGCCTGGGCCTGTGCGCCTCGTCGCCCGCACTCACCATCGACGGTGAGGTGCATGCCCGCGTGAGCTCATCGCGCTTCGATGCGTTGATCGCCGAGAAGGTGGGGCAGCAATGAGCACGGGCCAAGCCATCACCGTCTACGTGCCGCGCGATTCTGCGGCCCTGGCCGTGGGCGCCGAGCGGGTGGCCCGCACCATCGCCGCACAGGCCGCCGAGCGCGGCCTGGAGGTGAACATCGTGCGCAACGGCTCGCGGGGCCTGTTCTGGCTGGAGCCGCTGGTGGAGGTGGCCACGCCGCAGGGCCGCATCGCCTACGGCCCGGTGGATGCGGCCGACGTGCCGGGCCTGTTCGAAGCCGGCTTCCTGCAGGGCGGCGCGCATGCGCTGGGCCTGGGCCTGACCGACGAGATCCCGTTCCTGAAGAACCAGGAGCGCCTGACCTTCGCCCGCATGGGCATCGTCGATCCGCTGTCGCTGGCCGACTACGAGGCGCATGAAGGCTATGCCGGCCTGCGCCGCGCGCTGGCGCTGCCGCCGGCCGAGGTCGTGCAGCAGGTGCTGGACTCGGGCCTGCGCGGCCGCGGCGGTGCGGCCTTTCCGGCGGGCATCAAGTGGAAGACGGTGGCGGGCACCACCGCGCTCCAGAAGCACATCGTCTGCAATGCCGACGAGGGCGACTCGGGCACCTTCTCCGACCGCATGACGATGGAGGGCGACCCCTTCGTGCTGATCGAGGGCATGACCATCGCCGGCCTGGCGGTGGGCGCCACGCAGGGCTGGATCTACGTGCGCTCCGAGTACCCGCATACCATCGCCACGCTGGAAGCCGCCATCGCCACCGCCCGCAACGCCGGCTACCTGGGCCGCGACGTGATGGGCTCCGGCCGCGCCTTCGACCTGGTGGTGCGCAAGGCCGCCGGGGCTTACGTGTGCGGCGAGGAGACGGCGCTGCTGGAAAGCCTGGAAGGCAAGCGCGGCATCGTGCGCGCCAAGCCGCCGCTGCCCGCCATCGAAGGTTTGTTCGGCCAACCCACGGTGATCAACAACGTGATCACGCTCGCCACGGTGCCCATCATCCTGGCGAGGGGAGCCGATTTCTACAAGCACTACGGCATGGGCCGCTCGCGCGGCACGTTGCCATTCCAGCTGGCCGGCAACATCAAGCAGGGCGGCCTGGTGGAAAAGGCCTTCGGCCTGACGTTGCGCGAGCTGTTGTTCAGCTTTGGAGGCGGCAGCGCCAGCGGCCGGCCGATCAAGGCGGTGCAGGTGGGCGGGCCGCTGGGCGCCTACCTGCCCGAATCGCAATGGGACCTGCCGCTGGACTACGAGGCCTATGCCGCCGTGGGCGCGGTGGTGGGCCATGGCGGCATCGTGGCGCACGACGACTCGGCCGACATGTCCCGGCTGGCGCGCTATGCGATGGAGTTCTGCGCCATCGAGAGCTGCGGCAAGTGCACGCCCTGCCGCATCGGCTCCACCCGCGGCGTGGAGGTGATCGACCGCATCACGCTGCACCGCCAGCAGCCGGCCGCGCATGCGCAGCAGGTGGCGCTGCTGAAGGACCTGTGCGACACCATGCTGTATGGCTCGCTGTGCGCGATGGGCGGCATGACGCCGTACCCGGTGATGTCGGCGCTGAACCATTTCCCCGAGGACTTCGGCCTCACCACCCCGCAACGCGAGGCGGCCTGAGCGCCGGCCGGCAGGAGACACCCATGCTCGACGCATTCAAGGACATCGACTACGGCACGCCGCTGCGCACCTCCACCGAGGAGGTGACGCTGGAGATCGACGGCGCGCAGGTCACCGTGCCCAAGGGCACCTCGCTGATGCGCGCGGCGATGGACGCCGGGGTGCAGGTGCCCAAGCTGTGCGCCACCGACAGCCTGGAGCCCTTCGGCAGCTGCCGGCTGTGCCTGGTGGAGATCGAGGGCCGCAAGGGCTACCCCGCCAGCTGCACCACGCCGGCCGAAGCCGGCATGAAGGTGCGCACGCAAAGCCCCAAGCTGCAGGACCTGCGCAAGGGCGTGATGGAGCTGTACATCTCCGACCATCCGCTGGACTGCCTGACCTGCGCGGCCAACGGCAACTGCGAGCTGCAGGACATGGCCGGCGTGACCGGCCTGCGCAACGTGCGCTATGGCGTGGGCGACCAGTACGGCGGTGCGCACCACCTCAACGCGAAGAAGGACGAGTCGAACCCGTACTTCACCTACGACCCGGCCAAGTGCATCGTGTGCAACCGCTGCGTGCGGGCCTGCGAGGAGACGCAGGGCACCTTCGCGCTCACCATCAGCGGCCGCGGCTTCGAGTCGCGGGTGTCGGCCGGCATGGACGAGCCGTTCATGGAGAGCGAATGCGTGAGCTGCGGCGCCTGCGTGGAAGCCTGCCCCACCGCCACGCTGCAGGAGAAGTCGGTCATCTGGATGGGCCAGGGCGAGCACAGCGTGACCACCACCTGCGCCTACTGCGGCGTGGGCTGCGGCTTCAAGGCCGAGATGAAGGGCAACGAGGTGGTGCGCATGGTGCCGTGGAAGGACGGCGCGGCCAACGAAGGCCATTCGTGCGTGAAGGGCCGCTTCGCCTGGGGCTATGCCACGCATGCCGACCGCATCACCACGCCGATGATCCGCAGGAAGATCACCGATCCGTGGCAGGTGGTGAGCTGGGAGGAAGCCATCACCTACGCGGCCAGCGAGTTCAAGCGCATCCAGGCCGAGCATGGGCGCGACGCCATCGGCGGCATCACCTCCTCCCGCTGCACGAACGAGGAAACCTACCTGGTGCAGAAGCTGGTGCGCGCGGCCTTCGGCAACAACAACGTCGACACCTGCGCCCGCGTGTGCCACTCGCCCACCGGCTACGGCCTGAAGCAGACGCTGGGCGAATCCGCCGGCACGCAGACCTTCAAGTCGGTGGAGCAGGCCGACGTCATCATGGTCATCGGCGCCAACCCCACCGACGGCCATCCGGTGTTCGCGTCGCGGCTGAAGAAGCGGCTGCGCGAAGGCGCGCAGCTCATCGTCGTCGATCCGCGGCGCATCGACCTGGTGAAGTCGCCGCATGTGAAGGCGGCCCACCACCTGGCGCTGCGGCCCGGCACCAACGTGGCGGTGATGACGGCGCTGGCGCATGTGATCGTCACCGAAGGCCTGCTGGCCAACGACTACATCGCCGAGCGCTGCGACACCAAGTCGTTCGACGAATGGATGGCCTTCGTGGCCCGGCCCGAGCATTCGCCCGAGGCCACCGAGGCCGTCACCGGCGTGCCGGCGGCCGAGCTGCGCGATGCGGCGCGGCTGTATGCCGGCGCGCGCAACGGCGCCATCTACTACGGCCTGGGCGTCACCGAGCACAGCCAGGGCTCCACCACCGTGATGGCGATCGCCAACCTGGCAATGGCCACCGGCAACGTGGGCCGGGAAGGCGTGGGCGTGAACCCGCTGCGCGGCCAGAACAACGTCCAGGGCAGCTGCGACATGGGCTCCTTCCCGCACGAGCTACCGGGCTACCGCCACGTGAGCGACAGCACCACGCGCGCGCAGTTCGAAGCCGCCTGGGGCGTGGCCATCCAGCCCGAGCCGGGCCTGCGCATCCCCAACATGTTCGAGGCCGCGCTGGGCGGCAGCTTCAAGGGCCTGTACTGCGAGGGCGAGGACATCGTGCAGTCCGACCCCAACACCCAGCACGTCGCGGCCGCGATGATGGCGATGGAATGCATCGTCGTGCAGGACCTGTTCCTCAACGAGACGGCCAAATACGCACACGTGTTCCTGCCGGGCTCCTCCTTCCTGGAGAAGGACGGCACCTTCACCAATGCCGAGCGCCGCATCAGCCGCGTGCGCAAGGTGATGCCGCCGAAGGCCGTGTATTCCGACTGGGAAGTGACGATGCTGCTGTCGAATGCCCTCGGGTATCCGATGCACTACAAGCACCCCGAGGAGATCATGGCCGAGATCGCGGCGCTGACGCCCACCTTCCGCGGCGTGAGCTACAGAAAGCTGGACGAGCTGGGCAGCGTGCAGTGGCCGTGCAACGAGGAGGCGCCCGAGGGCACGCCCATCATGCACATCGACCACTTCGTGCGGGGTAAGGGCCGCTTCATCATCACGCAGTACGTGGCCACCGACGAGAAGGTGACGCGCCGCTTCCCGCTGCTGCTGACCACCGGCCGCATCCTCTCCCAATACAACGTGGGCGCGCAGACGCGCCGCACCGACAACAACCGCTGGCACAGCGAAGACCGGCTGGAGATCCATCCGGTGGACGCGGAAGACCGCGGCATCCGCAACGGCGACTGGGTGGGCATCCAGAGCCGCGCCGGCGAGACGGTGCTGCGCGCGGTGATCAGCGAGCGCATGCAGCCGGGGGTTGTCTATACGACCTTCCACTTCCCCGAGTCGGGTGCCAACGTCATCACCACCGACAGCTCCGACTGGGCCACCAACTGCCCCGAGTACAAGGTGACGGCGGTGCAGGTGATGCCGGTGGCGCAACCGTCGGAGTGGCAGCAGTCCTATTCGCGCTTCAACCAGGTGCAGAACGACCTGCTGCAGCAGCGCCAGCCGGCCGATGCGGCGGTGGTGGGCAAGTAGGGGCCGGCGATGAATGCAGACAACCTGGTGCGCATGGCCAACCGCATCGGCCAGTTCTTCGAGGCCATGCCCGACCGGGCCGAGGCACTGGAAGGCATCGCGCTGCACATCCAGCGCTACTGGGAGCCGCGCATGCGCCGGGCGCTGCGCGCGCACCTGGCGGATGCGGCGGCGCTGGCCGAGCATCCGCTGGACCCCATCGTGATGCAGGCGCTGCAGGCTCATCCGCAGGTGCTGGAATCCGCCACCGCGCCAGCGGGGTGATGCACTCCGGTGCACCATCGGCCCCGGTTACAACCACGAGGGGCAAGCGATGGACACCGTCTACACCGACGACCAGGTCACCAGCCGGCTGGCGTCCGAACTGCCGCGCTGGACGCTGGAGGGCGGCTGGATGCGCCGCACCTACAAGACCGGCGGCTGGAAGGCCACGCTGATGGCGGTGAACACCATCGGCCACCTGGCCGAGGCCGCGTGGCACCACCCCGACCTGACCGTGAGCTATGCCTTCGTCACCGTGAAGCTGGTGACGCACTCGGCCAAGGGCATCACCGACAAGGACTTCGCGCTGGCCAGGAAGATCGAGGAAGTGCTGATGTGGCAACCCGGCACCGAGCCCGGCACCGCGCTGGAAGGCACGCCGGACGATCCGCGGTTCCGGTACCTGAGATACGACTGACGCACGCCCTGGGATGACAGTCTGTCCTTGACCCGGCACACCCGCCGCGACGCGCGGCCGTCCGGGCGCGGGGCGACCGCGGGTTAGCCCGCAGGGGAACGGGGTTTGCTTGGTGCGGTGCAGATGTACACCTGTGCCA
>OFDN01002102.1_pt1 | contig 11537 bp, 10 predicted proteins | sample 1520971 | NCBI WGS metagenome assembly OFDN01 (sample SAMEA94257418, study PRJEB24077) | hot springs metagenome | biome: Aquatic biome; feature: Geographical feature; material: Water | place: India | collected 2012-06-12 | depth 5 m | reverse complement strand
CCGCGTGCTCGCCGCCGACCTGCCGCGCGCCGCCGCGGCGGCGGAGGCGGCCGGGACCCATGCTGTCGCGCTCGACGTGACGGACGAGGAGTCCTGCGCCGCGGCGGTGGCCGACGCGGTGCGGCGGCACGGCCGGCTCGACGTGCTGATCAACGCCAGCGGCGTCTACCGCACCGGCCCGGCGCTGGAGTTCGCGAAGGCCGACTGGGACGCGGAGATCGCGGTCAACCTGACCGGCGCCTTCCTGCTCGCCCGCGCGGCGGGGCGCATGCTGACGGCGCAGGGCTCGGGTGCCGTCATCACCCTGGCCTCGGTGTCGAGCGCGGTCGCCAACCCGGCCTACGCCGCCTACGCCGCCAGCAAGGCGGGGGTGGCGCACCTGACCCGCGTGCTGGCGCAGGAATGGGCGCCGCGCGGCGTGCGGGTCAACGCCATCGGCCCGGCGATGACGGAGACGGCGATGACCCGCGGCGTCTTCGACGACCCCGGCCACCGCGCCCGTGCGCTGGCCCGCATCCCCATGGGCCGCTTCGGCACGCCGGAGGATCTGGTGGGGGCGGCGGTCTTCCTGGCGTCGCCGGCCGGCGCCTTCGTCACCGGGCAGACGCTGTTCGTGGACGGCGGGCGCACGGTATCCTGAGCCCCGCCATGGACCTCTCCCTCCCCATCCAGGCCACCATCGCGGTGGTCGTCATCATCCTCGCCGGGCTGGTGCGCGGCATCACCGGGTTCGGCGGGGCGATGGTGATGGCGCCGTCGCTCAGCCTCGTCATCCACCCCGTGACCGCGGTGGTGATCGCGCTGGCGCTGGAATCGGCGGCGGCCGTCACCATGCTGCCGCAGGCCCTGCGCCGGGTGAAGTGGGGGGTGATCCTGCCGATCGGGCTGATGGCGGTGCTGACCATCCCGGTCGGCGGCTGGCTGCTCGGCACCATCGACCGCGAGATCGCGCGCCGCGTCATCGCCGGCATGGTGGTGCTGTTCGCCGGGCTGATGGCGTTGGGCTGGCGCTACCCCGGCCCGACGCGGCTGCCGGTGTCGCTGGCGCTGGGCGGTCTCAGCGGCGTGCTGATCGGGGCGACCAGCATGGGCGGACCGCCGGTGATCCTCTATCTGCTGGCCGGTCCCGACCCGATCGACCAGACGCGCGCCAACCTGATCGTCTTCATCACCCTGCTGTCGGCGGTCGGGCTCGCCATCCTGGCGGCGCTGGGGGTGGCCTCCTGGACGGACGGGGCGTGGTGCGCGGCGCTGGCCCCGGTCTATCTCGGCGCCACCATCGTGGGCGCGCGGCTATACGGCTATTTCGATGAACGCGCCTTCCGCCGCTTCACGCTGATCTTCATGATGGTGCTGTCGTCGGCGCTGCTGCTGATGTAGCCCGGCGGCGCGCCGCCGCGCGCGCCATCTGGGCGGTGAACATTGACTGGCCGTAGAGCCAGCGCACGACGCCGGTGGACACCGCGACCCCGGTCATCACCCCCGGCACCATGGCGCCGTCGCCGGTCAGCTCGAAGGCCATCAGGATGGTGGAGATCGGCGCGCCCAGCACGGGTGCCGCCACCGCCGCCATGCCGACCAGAGCGTAGACCCCGGCGGGGGAGGCGAGCGGCCCCACCAGCGGCACGGCGACCGCGGCAAAGGCGCCGCCCGCGGTAGCGCCCAGGACCAGCGATGGGCTGAACACCCCACCGCCGAAGCCGGCCCCGAAGCTGACCGCGACCGCCGCCAGCTTCGCCACCGCCAGCAGAAGCAGCGCCGCGGCCGGGGTGGCGCCCAGCAGCGCGTCGTGGGTGGCCTCGTAGCCGACGCCGAGGATCTGCGGCACCGCCAGCGCCAGCGCGCCGATCGCCAGACCGCCCGGCACCGGGTTCAGCCATGGCGGCCAGCCCCAGCGCCGCGCCGCCGCGGCGAAGCCGTCCTCGCACAGGAAAGCCGAGCGCATGAAGGCCAGCGCCACCAGCGCCGCCACCACGCCCAGCGCGGCGAAGGCCGGCAGCTCCGCCATCGGCCCCACCGCGTGCGCAGGCACCGGAAAGACCGGATCGCCCCCGAAGCTCAGCCGCGCCACCGCCGTGCCGGTCAGCGCCGCCATCAGGACCGGGGCCAGGGCGGAGAAGCGCAGGCTGCCGACCACCACCTCCAGCGCGAAGACAGTCCCCGACAGCGGCGCGTTGAAGGAGGCGGCGACGGCAGAGGCGACGCCGCAGGCCAGCAGCATGCGCGCCATCGGCGGCGGCAGCCGCAGCCGACGCGCCGTCCAGCCCGACAGCGTCGCCCCCAGATGCACCACCGGCCCCTCCCGCCCCAGCGAGGCGCCGGCCCCCAGCGACAGCGCCGCCGCCAGCGCCGTGGCACAGCCCGGCAGCAGCCGCAGCCGGCCGCCGCCATAGAGCGTCGCCTCCAGCACCTGCGGCACGCCGGGCGGGCGGTGCCCGCCGATGACGAAGCGCACGAGCAGCGCCACCAGCAGCCCGCCGAGCGCCGGAGTCAGCACCACCTGCCAGGGCGGCAAGACCGCCACCGCGGCCGCGAAGCGGTCCTCCCCGCTGCCCCAGGCCAGCGCCTGCAACGCCGCGATCAGCATCCGGAAGCCGATGGCCGCCAGCCCGGTCAGCGCGCCGACGCCGACCCCCAGCAGCGCCACCAGCAGATCGTCGCTGCGCAGCCAGCGGCGCAGCCGCGGCAGCAGACGGCGGGTGCTGCGGTCGATGGACTGGAGGGGGACGAGCGGGGAAGCGGCGGGCATGGCCCGACTGTGCCACGGCGGCGGCCGGTTGGTCCAACCGGAACCCTCAGCCGCCCAGCCGCGACAGGGCAAAGGCGGTCAGGAAGCCGGCGACGGTGATCAGCCCGGCGTATTCGTGCGCGCTCTCGAAGGCTTCGGGGATCATGGTGTCGGCGATCATGGCGAGGATGGCGCCGGCCGCCACCGCCTGGGTCGCCGCGATCACCGGGTCGGAAAAGCCGCTGAACAGCGCGTAGCCGACCAGCGAGGCCAGCCCCGACACCGCGGCGATGGCGCCCCACACCCCGAACACGTAGCCCGCCGACCGCCCGGCCTTCCTCATGCCCGATGCGCTCGACAGCCCCTCCGGGACATTGGACAGGAAGACGGCGACCACCGCCACCAGGCTGACCGCGCCGCCGCCGATCAGGCTGACGCCGATGACGATCGATTCCGGGATTCCGTCGAGCAGCGCCCCCACCGCGATGGCCAGCCCGCCGCCGCCCTCCCGCGCCTGCTGCCCGCCCGACCGCTTGCGGTGCTTGGCGCCCCGGCGCGAGATGGCGATGTTGGCGGCGGTGTAGACGGTGGCCCCGCCCAGGAAGCCGAGTGCGGTCGGGGTGAAGCCGCCGCGCCCGGCGGCTTCCTCCATCAGCTCGAAAGACAGGGCGGAGATCAGCACGCCGCTGCCGAAGGCCATGACGGCGGCGATGGCGCGCGGCGGGATGCGGGTGAACCACGCGACCGCGGCGCCGAGCAGCAGGGCCGACCCGCTCAGCAGACCCCACAGGCCGGCCTGGATGGTCAGGGACATGGGCGGGGCTCCTCCCGGTCTTATCCGGATGGCAAACCCGCCGGGAGCGCGGGTGTTCCCGCAGGAACACCACCCTCGCGCGGCGGTTGGCAGGGCACCGCCACCGGGAGACCGCGCGTGACCGCCTTCCACATCGCCTCCCTGCTGTTCCTGATCATCTCCCTGCTCGGCGTCCTCAACGAACGCTGGTTCCGCCTGCCGCATTCGGTGGGGCTGGCGGCGATGGCGCTGGTGCTGTCGCTGGGCGTCCTCGGCTTCGATGCGCTGTTTCCCCAGTCGCACGCCGCCGGCTGGCTGCGCGGGGTGGTGCACAGCGTGGATTTCGAGGAGACGCTGCTCGACGGGATGCTGTGCTTCCTGCTCTTCGCCGGGGCGCTCCAGGTCGACCTCGCCGATCTGCGGGAGGAGCGCTGGCCGGTGCTCGTGCTGGCCTCGGTCGGGGTGGTTCTGTCCACCCTGCTGATCGGCACCGCCTTCCACCTGCTGACCGGGCTGCCGCTGGCCCACGCGATGGTGTTCGGCGCGCTGATCAGCCCGACCGACCCGGTGGCGGCGGTCAGCATCATGCGTTCGGCCGGGGCGCCGAAGCCGCTGGAGACGCGCATCGTGGGCGAAAGCCTGCTCAACGACGGCGTCGGCATCGTCGCCTTTCTCACCGCCAGCGCTTTCGCCGGGTCCGGTGCCGATCCCGGCGCCGGCGACATCGCGCTGCTCTTCCTGCGCGAGGTTGCCGGCGGCGTGGCGCTCGGGCTGGCGGCGGGCTGGGTCACCTACCGGCTGCTGGCGCGCGTGGACGACCCGGCGCTGGAGATCATGATGACGCTGGCGCTGGTCACCGGCACCTACACCGCGGCCGACCTGCTGCACGTCAGCGGGCCACTGTCGGTGGTGGCGGCCGGGCTGCTGATCGGCAATCGTGGCCTGCGCTTCGCCATGAGCGCCCGCACGCGGCGCGACGCCACCACCTTTTGGAACCTGTTCGACGAGATGCTGAACGCCGTGCTGTTCCTGCTGATCGGGTTCGAGGTGCTGGTGCTGTCGCTCGACCCCGGCCATCTGCTGACTCTGCTCGCCATCCCGCTGGTGCTGGCGGCGCGCTGGGGCAGCATGGCGCTGCCGGCGGCCGTCGCCTCGCCCTGGCGCGGCTTCGACAACCGGGCGCTGGCCGTGCTGACCTGGGGCGGGCTGCGCGGCGGCATCTCGGTGGCGCTCGCCCTGTCGCTGCCGGAGGGGGAGCCGCGCACCACAATCCTCACCGCCACCTACGCGGTGGTGATCTTCTCGATCATCGTCCAGGGCCTGACCATCCGCCCGCTGCTGGGGGCGCTGGGCTACGCCGGGCGGGGGTGAGGTGGAGCCACGCACGGGCATCCGCCGCGCCACTCGGCAAAGCCGCGACGACAGGTGACGCCCGCCCCGCCTTCCCCTATCCTGGCCATGGAGGACGGACCATGCCCGACAGCCTGCGCGACGGCCTGTACGACGCGGACTTCTACGCCTGGACCCGGCAGCAGGCCGCGGCCCTGCGCCGGATGGCGTCCGGTGGGGCCGTGCCCGGTGCGGCCGATGGCCTCGATCCGGAGCGTCTGGCCGAGGAGATCGAGGATTTGGGCAAGGAGCAGCTCCGCGCGCTGAAGAGCGACCTGACCCGCGTCATCGAGCATCTGATCAAGCTCCGCCATTCCCCGGCCCGCGACCCCCGCAACGCGTGGCGGCGCAGTGTGCGGGAGCACCGCATCCGCATCGACGACCGCATCCGCGACAGCCGCCGGCTCGGCAACGCACTGGCCGACCTGATGCCGCTGTGCTGGCGCGACGGACGCGAGCTGGCGGTCGGCTCGCTGGCGGACGAGGACGGCATCGACCCCGCCAGCGTGCCGGAGACCTGTCCCTGGAGCCTCGATCGCATCCTGGACCGCGCGTGGTTCCCGGACGACGCCGGCGACTGACCATCACGAAGACGGACCGGCCAACGCCGGCCGAGGGAGGGAAACGGAGTGAGCGGGATCCTCAAGGGCCTGCGCGTGGTCGAGCTGTCGGCTTTCGTGGCCGCACCGCTGGGCGGGCTGGCGCTGGCGCAGCTCGGCGCCGACGTGGTGCAGGTCAGCCCGATCGCCGGCCGCATCGATTACGACCGCTGGCCGGTCACCGACGAGGGCACCAGCCTCTATTGGGCCGGCCTGAACAAGGGCAAGCGCTCCGTCCGGCTGGCGCTCGACCGGCCGGAAGGGCAGGAGATCGCCGCCGCCCTGATCGCCGCACCGGGGGAGGGCGGGGGCATCGCGCTCACCAACCTGCCGGCCCGTGGCTGGATGGCGTATGGGGCGATGCGGGCCCGCCGGGCCGACAGCATCCTGTTGACGCTGGTCGGCAATTTCGACGGCAGCACGGCGGTCGATTACACGGTTAATAGCGCCAGCGGCTTCCCGCTGGTGACCGGCGACGGCTCGCGGCCGGTCAACCATGCGCTGCCGGCCTGGGACGTCGCCGCCGGCCTGTATCTCGCCACCGGGCTGCTGGCGGCGGAACGGCACCGCCGCCTGACCGGGGAGGGGCAGGAGGTGACGCTGGCGCTGTCCGACGTGATGCTCGCCACCGTCGGCAATCTGGGCTTCCTGGCCGAGGTGCAGGTGACCGGCCGCCAGCGCCCGGCGCTCGGCAACGACCTCTACGGCGCCTTCGGGCGCGACTTCGCCACGCGCGACGGCCGGCGGGTGATGGTCGCCGCCATCTCCGACCGCCAGTGGGCGGTGCTGTGCCGGGCGACCGGGCTGGCCGAGCGCATGGTGCATGTGGAGGGTGCGATGGGGGTGTCGCTCGGCAACGAGGCCGGGCGCTACCACGCCCGCGACGCCATCGCCGCCGTGTTCGCCCCATGGTTCGCCGCCCGCTCGCTGGCCGAGGTCGCCGAAACCTTCCAGGGAACCGGTGTGCTGTGGGGGCCGTACCAGGATTTCGCCCAGCTGGTGGCGGAGGACCCGCGCTGCTCCACCGCCAACCCGATGTTCCGGGAGATCGACCAGCCCGGCGCTGGCCGCCACCTCGCCCCCCATTCGCCGCTCGCCTTCGGCGCCTTCCCGCGCGGCGACGTGGTGCCGGCCCCGGCGCTCGGCCAGCACACGGAGGAGGTGCTGGCCGACCTGCTGGGCCTGCCCTCGGCCGAGATCGGCCGCCTGTTCGACGCCGGCATCGCCGCCGGGGCCGACGCGTGAGAATACCGGTGGCCGCGGGCGGAAACCTCTCCTACCACCCCCGCCGCCAGTGCCCCAGCCGGCCGGCGAGCCGGCCGGCGCGCAGCAGCGGGTAGAGGAAGGCCAAGCCGTCCGGCAGCGGCATGGCGGCGCGGTCGCGCGGGCTGGGCCCGAACAGCGCGCCGGCCACAGCCAGCCGCGCGCGGGCTCCGCTCTCCAGCACCATGCGCAGGGCGATGTAGCGCGCCAGCCCGAGATGCAGGATGGCCTGATGCTCCGTTTCCGGCACCGGCACGGTGAAGACGGGGGCCAACGCCGCCGCGTGGCGGATGCCGCGCGCCATCAGCCGGCGATCCGCCGCCAGCGGCTCCGGCAGGCCACTGCCGAACGGCCCGCCACCGAACAACCCGGCTGCCAGCGCCACCCCCAGCGCCAGTGGACGCTCCACCCCCAGCCGCCGCGCCGTCTCCAGCGCCGCCGCCCAATCGACGGCCGGGTTGCGCGCCGCCACCGCCATGTCCCAGACCCACAGCAGCACCCGCCACAGATGCCGCGTGCCGTGCTGGGCGGCGTAGGCGAGCGCCAGATCGGCGGGCAGGGTGCGCACCGGCACGCCCGCGAGCGTCACCGTCACCGCCGTCTCGAAGGGTCGCGCCACCCGCTCCGGAAAGGTCGCCTCGCCGTCGCCGAGGCGGGTGTGCAGCTCCACCATGCCGCGCCCGTCGGGCCCGCGCAGCACCGTGGCGTTGTCGTCGCGCTGCGCCACCGCATAGCCGAGCCGCCCCAGCGCCGCCAGCGCGTCGGCCTCCTGCGCCGGCCGCACGAGAAGGTCGAGGTCGCGGCAGGAGCGGCGGTCGGCCCGCCCATGCACGAGCCGGGCGAAGGCCGGCCCCTTGAGCGCCAGCGCCTCCACCCCCGCACCGTCGAGCCCCGCCATGACGCGCGCCAGCTCCGCCTGCATCCCCAGCACCGCCGCCAGCTCCCGCCGCCGCGGCCCGCCCAGCACCCCGGCCAGCGGCCCCGGCTCCGCCACCGCCAGCAGCAGCCGGTGCCGTTGCAGCAGCCGCAGCACCGCGTCGGGATCGGCGATGTCCGCGCGGGCCACCCGCCGCCCACCCACCAGATCCACCACCGCCCGCAAGGGCGGCGGCAGGGCGGGGCGCAGGGGCGGGGCGGCGGGCATGGGGAGTCCTGGATCGTTGTCGTTGCTCAACGCGCGACCATAACCCTCTCCCGCCGGAGGCGGGAGAGGGACGATCATCGCACCGCGCTTGCCGTGCCCGCCCATCCATGATCGAATTCGCGGGTGCGGAACAGGAGGGAACCGGGACCATGCCCTTGTCGAAGGCGGCGCCGCGCCGGCACCTGCACACGCGGGAGGTGGTGTGCCGCGGCTACGAGCGGGACGACGGCCTGTGGGACATCGAGGCGACGCTGACCGACAGCAAGACCTACAGCATGCCCAACCAGGACCGCGGCGGCATCGCGGCGGGGGAGGCGCTGCACGGCATGGCGATCCGCCTGACGGTGGACGACGATCTGGTCGTCCGCGCGGTGGAGGCGGCGACCGACCATTCCCCCTTCACCCAATGCCCGGCGGCCACCCCCGCCTATGAGCGGCTGGTCGGCGCCTCGGTGGGGGCGGGCTGGCGCAAGGCGGTGACGGCGGCGGTCGGCGGCGTGCAGGGCTGCACCCATCTGACCGACGTCCTGCTGGGCCCGCTGGCGGTGGCCACGCTGCACACCGTGCATGGCGGCAAGGCGCTGCGCCGTCGCGAGGCGGGGGAGGAGGAGGCGCCGCCGACACGCCGCCCCGGCATCATCGACACCTGCTACGCGCTGGCCAGCGATGGGCCGGTCGTCAAGCGCGAGTGGCCGGCCTTCCACACCGGAACCTGAGCGTATCGGCACCTGATCACCAAGGGGGGAGCGACGGGATGAGTTTCACCCACAGCCTGGCCGGCACCACCCACCGTTTCCCCGACCTGCGCACGCTGCTGGCCCGCGCCTCGCCTGCCCGTTCCGGCGACGCGCTGGCCGGGCTGATCGCGGAGAGTGCGGCCGAGCGGGTGGCGGCACAGATGGCGCTGGCCGACTTGCCCTTGCGCCATTTCCTGAACGAGGCCGTCGTCCCCTACGAGACCGACGAGGTGACGCGGCTGATCGTCGACAGCCACGACGCCGCCGCCTTCGCCCCCGTCGCCCACCTGACGGTGGGGGAGTTCCGCGACTGGCTGCTCGGGGTCGCCGACACCGCGGCGCTGACCGCGCTCGCCCCAGGCCTGACGCCGGAGATGGTGGCCGCCGTCAGCAAGCTGATGCGCTTGCAGGACCTGATCGCGGTGGCCGCCAAGACCCGCGTGGTCACCCGCTTCCGCAACACCATCGGGTTGGAGGGGCGGCTGTCCACCCGGTTGCAGCCCAACCACCCGGTGGACGACCCCCGCGGCATCGCCGCCAGCACGCTGGACGGGCTGATGTACGGGGTGGGCGACGCGGTGATCGGCATCAACCCCGCCACCGATAGCGTCGAGGCGATGACGGCCCTGCTGTCGATGCTGGAGGAGCTGCGGCTGCGCAGCGGGGCCCCCATCCAGTCCTGCGTGCTGGCCCACGTGACCACGGCGCTGGAAACCATGCGCCGCGGCGCGCCGGTGGACCTCGTCTTCCAGTCGATCGCCGGGACCGAGTCCGCCAACCGCGCCTTCGGCATCTCGCTGGCCCTGCTCGACGAGGCGTGGGAGGCGGCCAAATCGCTGAAGCGCGGCACCGTCGGCGACAACGTGATGTATTTCGAGACCGGCCAGGGCAGCGAGCTGTCGTCCGGCGCGCATGAGGGGGTGGACCAGCAGACGGTGGAGGCCCGCTGCTACGCCGTCGCGCGGCGCTACCGGCCGCTGCTGGTCAACACGGTGGTCGGCTTCATCGGCCCCGAATACCTCTACGACGGCAAGCAGATCACCCGCGCCGGGCTGGAGGACCATCTCTGCGCCAAGCTGCTCGGCGTGCCGATGGGCTGCGACGTCTGCTACACCAACCACGCCGAGGCCGACCAGGACGACATGGACGCGCTGCTCACCCTGCTCGGCGTGGCCGGCTGCACCTTCATCATGGGGGTGCCGGGGGCGGACGACATCATGCTCAACTACCAGAGCACCAGCTTCCACGACGCTCTCTACATCCGGCAGGTTCTGGGCCGCCGCCCGGCCCCGGAGTTCGAGGCGTGGCTGGAACATGCCGGATTGGCCGACGAGACGGGGCGCCTGCGCTTCGACCACCGCGCCGGGCCGCTGCTGCCGGCCCTGCCCATCCCGCCGGAGGCCGCCTGATGACCGAAAAGCCGAGCGCTACCGCCGTGGTGCAACCCGATGGCTGGTCCGGGTTGCGCCGCTTCACCGAGGCCCGCATCGCGCTGGGCCGCGCCGGCAGCGGCCTGCCCACCGCCGCGCATCTGGCTTTCCAGGCGGCCCACGCCCAGGCGCGCGACGCGGTGCATGTGCCGCTCGACGTGCCGGCTCTGCTGGCCGACATCGCCGCGCAGGGCTGGGAGTGCGTGAGCGTCGCCAGCGCCGCGCCGGACCGCGCCACCTACCTGAAGCGCCCCGACCTCGGCCGCCGCCTGTCGGCCGAGGGCGTGGCGCGCCTGTCCGAACCCGCCGCCGCCCCCGACGTGGTGCTGGTGGTGGCCGACGGGCTGAGCAGCACGGCGGTCGCCGCCAACGCGGTGCCGGTGCTGGCCGCGCTGATCCCGCGCCTGACGGCATCCGGCCGCCGCGTCGGCCCCATCGTGGTGGCGACCCAGGCCCGGGTGGCGCTGGGCGACCCGGTCGGCGCCATCCTCCAGGCCCGCGCGTCGGTGGTGCTGGTCGGCGAGCGGCCGGGGCTGAGTGCGGCCGACAGCCTCGGCCTCTACCTCACCTGGATGCCGCGGCCGGGGCGGGTGGACAGCGAACGCAACTGCATCTCCAACATCCGCCTCGGCGGCACCCCGCCCGACGCGGCGGCGGAGCAGGCGGCGGCGCTGCTGGCCGCCATGTTCGCCGAGGAGCGCTCCGGCGTGGCGCTCGCCGCGCGGGTGGCGGACACGGCGGCCCTGACCGCAGGATCGTCGCAACCGCCGTGACGGTTCACGGCCCCGCCGCGGCGCCGCCGAAACGCTCCTGCGCCGTCAGGAAATCGATGAAGGCGCGCACCTTGGGCGGGATGTGGCGGTTGTCCGGATAGACCGCCCACAGGTCGCGCCCTTCGTAGCCGACCAGCCGCCAGTCGGGGAACAGCGTGACCAGGGCGCCGGCCCGCTCGGCGCGCGGCACCCCCAGGCTCATCACCAGCCCGATTCCGCAGCCGGCCGCGATGGCGGCGCTGGCGACCAGCGGCGCCGACGTGCGCAGGAAGCCGGACACCCGGACCCCCACCTCCTCCTCGCCGCGGCGGAAGCGCAGCTCGTCCCACGGGCTGTCCGGCCCGTAGAGCACGCAGGCGTGACCGGCCAGCTCCGCCGGATGCACCGGCTCCCCGTGCCGCGCCAGATAGGCGGGGGCCGCCGCCATGGCGTAGCGGATGGGGGCCAAGCGCCGGGCGACCTGGGCGGGGTTGACGGGCAGGGCCGCGCGCAGCGCCACGTCGACCCGCCCCGCCACCAGATCGACCACCCGGTCGTCGGCCAGCAGCTCGACCTCCACCGCTGGATGGCGGGCGTGGAAGGCGGGCAGCAGCGGGGCCAGCTCGTCGGCCGCCAGCCCGACGGTGGTCGCCACCCGCAGCCGGCCGCGCGGCTCGCCGCGCAGCGCCTGCACCGCCGCCT
>OFDN01002099.1_pt1 | contig 11552 bp, 12 predicted proteins | sample 1520971 | NCBI WGS metagenome assembly OFDN01 (sample SAMEA94257418, study PRJEB24077) | hot springs metagenome | biome: Aquatic biome; feature: Geographical feature; material: Water | place: India | collected 2012-06-12 | depth 5 m | reverse complement strand
GCTGCCTCACGGACGAAAAATCCCGGAAGGGTGGCTTTGATCAGCGTTTCCCTAACGTCATGCGCACGAGTAGATAGCCAGAAGAAGGGATAGTCAAGATCGCTGCACGAAGCTAATCGCTCACCAGTTAGGGAAGCGCCGAAGAATTACGGCGTCAGCGAGCAGACAATCTACACGTGGCGCAGACGTCCCGAGGTGATGAACGCGGACGAGGCCACACGGCAGCGACAGCGTGAGGTTGGAAGTGCAGGGCTAAGGACGAAGCCGGCCGCCCATGACCAAGCGCCGATCGGCCAAATGTGGCAACTTACTGCGCATACTCTCAAGACGATTACTGGCGTCTCTGGGTCTTTTTGGGTCGCTTCGGAAGTCGCCTGAGTGTTGGCTGCCCTTGGCAATCGTGGGACAAGGCGAACCTGCGGGATCCCCGCAAACGTCTGGATTGTCGCGTCACCAGTCAGCGCGACTAGGTACAGACAGCATCCGAGCCCAACTGCATCTGGGCTTCCGACTACCTATTCGATACCTGCGCGAACGAGCCTTAACCCAAGTATCTGAGGGTGATCGAGAAGCACAACCGGGACGCGCTTTCGATCGACGCGGCGGGCAGCATCCGCTCTGAGCGTGTGATCGAAGTGCTGAGCAGGCTGGTCAAGCGCCGTCCGCCGTCGTCACCACGCGTGACTATGCTCCTCGGTTCAACTATCGAGCAACCCATGTGATGAGTAACGTTAATTTTCATGGGAGTATCGTTGCCCAACCATTCCTTTAGCACTCATTGGTTGTCCTGCCGCACAACACAGAAAAGCTATTTAGAACGGCTGACCGCAGCTCCTCACGAGCGCGACCCTTGGTATCCTTCCGACGAGCGAACCGCGCGCACTCCGACATGAGGCTACATGCCCGATAGTCAATACACATCGCGCATCTGCTCGGAAACGCGCACCTCGCCGACCATCTGTGCATGGGGACTCTAGCCGACCCGCTCCGTCATCCAGAAAGGTTGTACGACATGAGCATCGACAACAAGCCCGCTCAGACAGACCCTCTCCGCGGAAACGTTTTCGTGGACTTGGGGTTCGACCCCCAAGAGGCGGCAGTGCTGAAGGCTGAATCGCAGCGAATAATCCTCGCGAAACTGGCGATAAAGGAGTCCCTGACAGCTGAACTGGCGGGATGGATCGACGCAAAGAGTTTCACGCACGCCGAAGCTGCTGACATCCTCGGCGTGGCATGCTCACGCGTCTCTGACGTCATGAACAGAAGAGCACAAGGGTTCACTATCGACGCACTGGTGAACATGCTGGTGAGGACCGGAAAGCAGGTCCAAGTCTCTGTCCTTTAACCCGGTGAGATCGCCACAATTTCATTGGCCGATCACATGCGCCAGCGGCCCTGCCCCACACATGTCGGCGTCCATGGCATAGGAGATTAAGTGACAGACGTTCTGCCATCAGGTCGCTCCACCGTCTCGGCCGACCTTTTGAGTTGAACCTGCGCCTGCTCGCCGCGGGTGTCAGGCAAAGATATCCCGAACAGCATTCTTCAATGTCTTGCCAAGACTCCGTTGCTTCGTACCCCCTTGGTGAGAGAGCGCGACAACGACCACTAGTGTTTGACTTGAACCGTCCCTCGTCCTCTTGGCTCCGGACTCCTTTGGGGCACGTCGTGCGCGGAGGGTCCTGATCCACCTGTACAGCGTGTTCCTTGAAACACCCATTTCCTTGGCGACATCCCGAACAGAACGTCCTTGCGAATCGACCTGTTCAATAGCCCATCGCTTTCTCTCGCCTGACACCTCATCCCGCTTCTTTGGCCTGACCATGGCCTCTCCTCAATTCCGACAGTTATTTTGCGACAGGCCACCCGGCCGACATCCAGCAAAAACCACACTCGGCCACAAGAGGCGTCCGCTTGGCAGCTTTGTCGGCCTATATCCGAAATAGGATCCGCTTTCACAAAGTTGATTCAGAACTATTTCAGGTCGTACGCGAAAGCAACCTGAGAACTCTTTTGTACTTAGATTTTTGACCTCTATTTTCTTTACACCTTTAGTTTTCATTCTGATTAATACCCTATGGACTGTTCAACATAATCCAATTGTCGAACATCGATTTAGGGTTGTCCATTTTGTATTTAAAATAAGGCAAAAAATTCTTACCCGAATGGGCTAGACCACGCCAAAAAAGGGGCTTTACACCGATCAAGATTGATGCTGTACTGCCGCCATCGAGAGGGTAACATGGCGATCCGAAACGTACTTTTAGACCGATTCTTCACGAGCCACGAGGAGCTCCTTGGGCATGCCAAGGACGTTCAGGAGAAGGAATTCCCGTGGTCCCTGTCGTTCTCTATTGAATTCCTTCCTGGACACATATCGCTTGTTTTCAAGGCATTGAGTGAGTTCAAAGCAATCGTCGGCGAGAAGCGCCTTGCCGACGATTCCGCATTCTTTTTGTGGGCAAACGCCGCGCACGGCCCCACTGTCTTCATGTTCGCGAATGGCTTGGACCGAGCCCGTCGAACGGCACTCATGGAAAGATGCAAGGAGCTTCGGATGGAAGCGGCGCAACGCTGCAAAGCGTGTGGCCGTCATCTGGATAAGATGTTCGACGATTTCTGCCCTCCCCATTCCCGTCTTTACCGCTGGAGAGTGGATAAATGGTATGCAAGCCCAAACCAAGTTTCGTCTGAAGGCCAGAGTTCTTCTCCCAGCCATCAAGAATCAATCCTTGATAGTGCGCCGGCTCAGGTCGAGCCGCAGGAGTCAAGCTCCGAGCCGACGGGGTTTGCCAGCCCTGAACCGGCCAAAAGCCACGCCGAAGGCAGCACTTCGGCCGATACGGGACCGGTTCTTGAAATGTGGCATGAGCAGTCTGTTAGCCTGCTGAGATCTCAACTGCCAAGCATGGATGTGGACTCGAGAGGCCGAGTTCGTGGTTACATTGATCGCATCGCATCACAGAAGTCAAAGAAGCCGCTTCGAATGTTTTCAGGCGTAATTCAGGGGCTCTTTGATGATTTGCGAATGCTTTTTCCGAATTTCTCCTCTGTAATCGATTACATCGAGGGCCAATGTGCACTTTCATTGGCAACCGGCCGGGAGCTCGCCTTTGATCCGATTCTTATTCACGGAAAGCCTGGTCATGGGAAGAGCATCTTTATGCAGCACTTGGCCGCGGGGCTGAACCTGACACCTACGCTGTTGGTGGACATGTCGTCAGCGCAATGCGGCGCATCCCTCAGCGGGAGCGAACAGTACTGGGCCAACTCAAGTCCCGGCCAATTCTTCTGGCACGTGGTCTGTGGCGAGGTCGCCAATCCGGTTGTGGTCCTCGAAGAGATTGACAAGGTCGATCATCAACTGGGTTCGCGCAACGCCACGTCGCCCCTGAGCGCCCTTCACCGACTGCTGGAGCGCCACAGCGCTTCCCGGTTCTTTGATCTCGCTCTGCCGGAGTTTCATCTGGATGTAAGCCGTGTTATCTGGCTCGCTACCTGCAACGTCATCGAACGCGTTCCGGACGCTATCAGGCAGCGGTTTCTGGCCTTTGAGATCCCCGAACCCGACGAGAATCAGGCCAGACACATTGCGATATCCGTGTTCACCCACCTGCGTCATGAACGAGGCTGGACTCATTTTCTCGACGGAAATCTCAGTGACGAGGCGCTGCGGATCCTCTCTGTGATGCCTCCGCGCGAAATGCGAAAGCGTCTTACTGCTGGCGCTGGCCGAGCGCTTCTCGCGGGTCGGCGGTCTCTGGTCGCGGAAGACCTCCTCGGCGTCGGTCCTCTTGAGCACGGCGTGCAGCTCGTTCTGCACTGATCAAAATGACGTTGCAGCTGATCAGAGAACTGGTTGCCCGATATCCCTTGTTTCTGCGCAAGCTGAGAGCGCGATCTGAGTACGAATGGCGCTGGCAGTTTCCATTCGAGGACGGCTGGTTTGATCTGCTCGACAAGGCATGCATCGGCATCGAGTCCGAATGCCGTTACGCCCTTGAGAAGCAGGGCCAGTCGATCCCGAACCTTCCTTACTTTGCAGGAGCGATGCGGACACATTGGGAATTGGTCCTTAAGGTCCGAAACTGCACAGAAAACAGCCGATGCGTTACCGAAATCATCCGGACAGCGGCCCATAGCGTCTGTGAGCGATGTGGTGCTCACACCTCGGCTTACTCAGTTCGTGGGTCCTCATTTTGTGAAGACTGCACACAGAGGCGGCGCGATGGTCGCTGAGGCCCAGGCGCACTTGGCTGATCCCTGTTCAATACCTGAGAGCACGCATCAGAGATTGTCCGTCATGGAATCACGAACCCTCTTACTGCTTGGAGACGTCCACGGCCGCTTCGATCACGTCCTCCACGAGGCACTCTCCCGCCGTCCCGCTGGCGTTGTGTTCTTGGGGGACATCGAGCCGCCGCGCAGCATGCGCGAGTTGATCGCCCCCCTCGCGGAAGAGGGCATTCAGGTCTGGTGGATTCGGGGCAACCATGACACGGAATCCGTCACCACCTGGTCGCATCTAGTCACCGCGCTCGATGAAAACCTCGATAGTCGCGTCATAGAGCTTTTCGGCATCCGAATCGCAGGTTTCGGAGGCGTTTTTCGCTCGAAAGTCTGGTCACCCGGTGCAGACACCATAGATCACTCGACGGCGTGCCACTTCAGCTTCGAGGAGTATGCAAGCAAGCGGATTCTGGCTACGCCCAGCGCACTGCGTGTCCGAAGAGCCGCGGGCACCATGGAACAGGTGCTCGCTGCCCTCGAGGATCCCTCCTTGCACCCGAAAGTCCTCTTTAAGACAGAAATTCGGCACCTATCGAGCATTTTCCCGGCGGATTTCCTGCGCGTGGCGTCCCTTCAAACGGACGTACTCGTTACGCATGAGGCTCCGAGTTGCCATCCCTATGGTCACGCTGGAATCGACCACCTTGCGCGGTCAATGGGCGCCAAGCTCGTGGTCCATGGTCACCATCACGACAGCCTCGACTACACCCGAGACTACGAACGAATGGGATTCGCGTGCGTGGGTGTCGGCTTCAGGGGGATCACAGAGCTTAACTTGGACACCTTGGAGACGCGGTGCGTGAGGGCTGGTGACTATGACGTGGAGCGAGTCGGTCGAAAGCGTGCGGCGGTCATGGACGACGATGATGAGTACTGAATTCAGAACGGCCTGGTTACCGCTTTCCGTGCGCTTCGTCAAAGATTCCCGCGGGCACGAAGGTACAGAACTCGACCAGTCGTTGGGTTACCTCCCCATAAACCACCGGTATCCCATTCCGATTCTTTGATGCCACAAAACACAAATGCCACCACAACTTGACACGAAGGATTTCCTCACACAACAAGGAGGCCACTGTGTGCATATTCTTCCCGCCGGGAAGAATATGGTGGCGAGTGCTTTTTTTGCGAGACACCGACGCCCTTTAGGGGGAGGTAAGTCAGCGCTGCTCGCGCTGGCTTACCGGGGGCACTTCGGCCTCGATTACACGCATCTAGAAATCTCAAACCACCAAAGAGTGCCCACCACACAGAGGCATCCCCACGACCTGGATACCACTTCCGACAAGCACTCATTCACCCTGCCAAAGCTATCCCTTCCACCCCACAGAGGCCTACATAAGACCAAAGATTTCACCTTGGAGCAATCGGCTTCTTTGACCCCACGGAGCACTCCCTGATGAGAGCGAAATCCTTTCGACTACCGCGGACGAGGTGACGGACAGATCGCCGTCACCTCGTCTGAAGGTGGCAGACATTGAAGGCCGCAGCAGAGAACCTTGAATGGCTGGGAAAAAGAAAAGATATCAACCCAACCGTCAGGAGCAATGGAATGCAGAGTACGAACTCGGGCAGTCAGCGATCTCCCCACCAAGCCGTCATGGAGTACTTGGCGCATGCCGGGGAGGCTGTTGCAGTTGATGAGCTCAAGATGGGCATCGGATTGGGCGAACAGGGGATAGAGAGCGTCATCGAAGAACTTGTCCGCAAGGGCCAGGTGAAGCGACACCGCGGACGAGGTCGCAGGATCTATTTAGTCACCGAACCTTGTGGATTTGATGACTTGCTCAGGGAATTTCACTACGAACCCCGGTTTTGGAAGAAGGAAAACGACGCCTATCGAGCGCTTGCGCGAAAACTTGAACGCGAGTGGATGCCAGCGCTCGGGTTCTCCGACGTCTGCGTCGCCATTACGGCCCATCAGGGCAGACGAAACACGGGAGGTGTGTGGTCAAGGCCCGACTTGGTCGCGACCGGACAACATCCGACTTTGCCTCCTCGCTCAGACCGTCGGCTTGCGGTGACTTTCGAGGTGAAGCTTGCGCATCAGTTCGACTTGAGGGCTATCCATGAGGCGAACGCCCAGAGAATTCACCGTGATGCGAGCGCTGCCTTTGTTCTCGTTGTAGTGACAAAAGCTGGCCTGTCAAAATGCCTCGAAAACCACTTTTCTGGCGCCCTCAAGCACGCGAAAGACACCGATGTTGGCCTGATTCTGCTCGGAGCCTCAGCAACCGACCTTGAGTGGTGCGAGATTCACATGCCGAGGGAGTGGGAGCGCAATATCGCTTGACTTACCGCTCGTCACCAAGGGTCACGGAGAGACCGACCACTTCCAACTGGTGACGCCGTCGTGGATGCCCTGCTTTTGTAAGCGCCCGTCGAGTTGGTCACTGGATGGATCGGCACTCAGCGCAGTCCGCCAACCAGCTGCAAGTGACACGCGGTGAACTTTTTCCCTGAACGCGCTGCATGCGGCACAGCGGATCTACTTCGAAGCCCAACGTGCAGCCGTCCGATTCGGTTGCCGATTTGTCTCGGCCTGCGCACGCGGTTGCACCGCAATCCACCGCTTATCACGCCGAGGGGTTATTCCCGTGACGACGGCTGTTCAGGTCTGGCGGTAAAAGCGTGTAGAAGCCGGAATGTTGCTGCCTCCCCGCCTATCCACGGGTTCTCGCCCTTGAGGTCGATCAGCAGCTCAGGGCGCTCTTCGCGGTTTGCCCCAACAGGCTATTGAGAGGGCACGAAGAGGTGAACGAGAACAGAGGTGCGTTCGTCGGGCTCGAACTGCTTCGTTATTACCAAGTACCTTCCGACAGGAATATCGAATGAAAGTCGATCGACGTCATCGCGCCCCCCCGGATATGCAGAATCGAACACCACGATCGGCGAGGATTTGAACTCGACCGAAAGCACCTCGTCAGGATCAGTGAAATCAAGTTCACCGGCCGACTCAAGCAGCTTGGTCATATCAACACCGGGATCACCGTAGTACACGCGCAAGATCCTGGGAAGATTCTTCGAAGGTTGCCAAATCAACGTCTCGAGCGGCATGTCGCCAAGTACCAACGCCACTCGATCACCAAGGGGCACCTTACCGAGGTAGTCGCTTACGCGGCAAGCTCGCTCATAGTCGCTCGAGTCCGCCGAATCAATGCCCGGTGACGTGGCACTTCCTGTAACCCCGCGCCACCGACTAGCTGCTTCGAGTTCAATACAAACCAGCGGGCCGCCGCCCGATGCAATGGACTTCATTGCGAGCATCCCTTCTTCAAGGTCCGGGTAGCCATCGAATACGTCCCCCCTGCTCGTTGCTGCAGTTACGACATTGCGGGTAGTACCTCTGAGGCTTGCCTTCTGGGTTGAGCTTGGTCGGGTCCTGATGGTCACCAATCCAATTTCCGCTCTTCGTACCGGGATTTGTCGTACCGCATGTATGGCAACCGTCCCGATTCCCGATTTCGTTGATCCTCTCTTGCTGCTCCGCCGTCGGCCTGGGAGTGGGTCCTGCGGGCACCGACTCACGAGCATTTGGCCCGGGCCCAACGTTGCTCGGGACGTTGCGGCTTGCCTCCTGATTCAGAATCAAATCAAGGACCCGCGTGCCTATCCCGGCAGGCGTCGTCAGCGGCAGATTCTTGAACGGATCAACAACCGAGGACGGCTTGCCTTCGATCTGCCCGGTAATGCTATTCCTTGTATTAGGCGTCGTGAAGATGCTGTCGGCCGCCGTCTGGCTCGGCATCGCCTGCCTGCCCGGCGTGCCTGCAATCGCCGCGGGCACCGGAGTCGGAAGTACGAGTTGGGCGCACTGGCTGCCCACACCGCACGCCGGCGCATCCCAATCTGTGGCCGTCTGACCCAGATACGCATTCTGACTCGCCGGTGTCACCAGTCTCGACGTCAACCCGAACGGATCCACTAGATTGACCGGGTTGTTCGCCACATACGCATACGGACTGATGCTGTCCACCATCCCCGCGGGGTCGCGACTCAGGAAACGGCCCAACCCGGCGTGGTAGTACCGCGCTCGATAGTAGGTCAGGCCCGTGGCGTCCGGCTCACGCCCGGTGTAGCCGTACTGGGCAACGCTGCCGCTTCCCGTCGTCCGGTTGCCCCACGCATCGAACCGCTGGCTTGCGCTCAGGACGCCCGCCGGCGTGGCCATGCCGACGACGCTTCCGAGCCCGTCCTGCAGGTAGGTCAGTTGTGTCGCCGACGGCGTGTTCGTGCTGCCTGTCAGCCTCAGGATCGGATTGTCCGTGTCCGCGCCGTGGATGTAGACCGCGGTCGGCACACCGGTCAGGTTGCTGCTCGAGCCACCACTCCACTCGGCGTAGATGTCGTCTCCGTCGTACAGGTAGTGCGTGGTCGCAGGACCACTGGTCTTGCTCAGTCTTCGGGCCGCATCGTCGTAGGCGTAACTTTCAACAATTGCGTTGGCACCGGTCCGCGTGGCGCTTTGCAGGTGATCCAGCGCGTTCCACGTGAGTGTGAGCGCGCTGGCACCCGTACCGCTGGCCGAGCAGTCGCTTGCCGTCCTGCTGACGGTGGTCCCTTCGCACAGCTTGGCCAGATGCCCATCCGCGTCGTGGATCGCCGCTCCGATCAGAGCGCCTGTGTCTCCGTCGGCACGGATGTCCGTCAGCCGGTGCGCTTCGTCGTAAAGGTAGGCCGTGGTGACGCCGCTTCTAGTCTTGCTCCGGCGGTTTCCCAAGATGTCGTAGGCATAGGTTTCGGCCGTACCGTCGGAGGCCGACGTGAGACGATCGAGGTTGTCGTACAGGTAAGTCCAGCTCTTCGTCGTGCCGCCGATGTTCTCTGACTGCGTAGCTCGACGGCCCTGCACGTCCAGCGTGAAGACATGGCTGCTTCGCGTGGTGGTGTTGTAGAGGTTTTTTCTCTCTTTGAGGCTGCCGTCTTCGAACCACGTCTGCGTGGTCCGGAAACCGCTCTTCAGTCTCTGTTCGACCAGACGACCGCCGGCGTCCCATACAAAGCTCACGTGTTCGCCATTGGGGGCGGCGATGCTCGACAGACGACCCACGGCGTCATAGGCATAGCTGGCGCGGTGCCCGTCGCCGTCCTGTACCCGCGCGAGCCGCCCGCCGGGGCTCCACGTGTAGGTAAGCGTCTTCTGTGCGCGACTGTCAGTCACGCTGGCGAGCCGGTGCGCAACGTCGTAGCTGTAGTCGTAAGCCACGATCAGGGTGCCGGCGCCATCCTTTGTTTCCGCTCTCGTGACTTGACCCAAGCCGTTGCGGGTGTAGTCGACCGTCTGCCCGCCACTGCCCGGCACCGTGCGCCGTTTCAACTGGCCTTGCACTTCTCCGCTCACGCCTTTCGTGCCGTACTGGTAGGTCGTGCTCTGGCCAGCTGCGATCTGGACCGGACTGCGGCTGGCCGTGAGTTGGCCATGCTCGTTCCATGTCCATTGCGATGTCTGGCCCAGCGCGTCAGTCCGGCTCAGCATGCGGCCCCAGTCGTCGAAGCTGGCGCTGTACTGCTTCTTGAGAGTTATGTCTGACAGGTTGCAGGTGCCGCTCGTGGTGTCGTTCGTGCTGCCCGCCCACACCTCTTTCGTGTCGCCCAGCACGGTGTAGACGAGGCAGGTGACCGGGCGGCTGGTGTCGGTACTAGAAACCTGTGGCCCTACTTCGCGGGTGATCCGGCCCAGCTCGTCGTAGAAGCGGTAGCTGTCGCGCACGGACCCGTCAGCGGCTATGGCGTCGATCCGCGTTGGACGGCCCACACCATCGTATTGCGCGATCTCCACCGCCCGGCCCTGGCTCTGAGTGCCAACCTTTGGCAACGTCGTGCGCTTCAACAGCCCGTCCTGACTGCTGTCGTGATAGCTGTAACCGGTGGTCAAACCGTTCGGGTCGGTCACGCTGCGCGGCCGGCCGTCCGGGTCCAGCACAAGCGATACGCGGTGACCTTCTTCGTTGTATGCCCCCGTCACACGGCCCAACGGATCGACATCGAAGCCCACCGTGTAACCGTCGGCTCCGGTTACGAACTTAACGCGGCCCAGCGCGTCGTATTCCGTCAGCTTCGCGTGACCCGCGTAGTCGACCTTGCGCTCCAGGCGGTCGAGTGCGTCCCAGCTCGCGTAGTGGCTGTCTACGTAACGACCGTCCAGAACCAGTCCGGCGTACAGCGGATTGCCATTCGCGTCGAACACGGTGCTCCATGTGTTGCCTCGACCATCTGGCGATTTGACCGGTCGATCAAGACTGTCCCAATCATAGTCGGCCGCGTACCACGCGGCATCCGGCCCGCGCTTCATCCGGCCCAGACTGTCGTACTGGAAGTCGGTGTATGTCTGCACCTCGAGACGGACGGGCAGACGACCGTCAAGGTCACCGCGGCGGCTAAGGCTCACGACGTTTAGCTGGCTGGCATCGAAGCCACTTTCAAGGGCCGGACCGACTCCACTGCTCGCGTTGCCCAGCGTGGCGCCATTCCAGTCCTTTAGTCGGCGCACCTTGATCGGATTACCGACATTGTCGTACTGGGTCTGCACCCAGGACGCGATGGTCTCGCTCGACGGCGTGGTATCGGTCGTTGGCGTGAAGCCAGCGACGGTGCGAACTTCGTCTGTCAGGTTCCCGTTCGTATCAAAGCGCAACAGCGTCCAGTGGCCGTTGCCGTCCTTCACCCGCTTTGGCTGACCGAAGGCGGTATGGTCGCGATATTGCAGCGTGCGGCCGCTGGGAAGGGTGACGTCGGTCAGGTTGCCCTGCCCGTCGTAGGCATAGTTCGTGGTTTGCCCACTCGCTGTCGTCTTGCTCAAGCGCAGATGCGTTCGCCCTGCTGTGCTGTCATAGGTGTAGGTGGTTTCGGCACCCGCTTCGTCGGTGATGGACAATGGGTTGCCATTCGCATCGAACCAGAACCGGCGCATTTGTCCATGACCATCGATCTGCTGCGCCTCACGCCGGAATTCCACCCACACGAAAGTGGTCGCTGAGGCCTGTTGCGGCTCGCCGTCAAGGTCGAAGGGGGTATGACGGAACACGCGACCGTCCTGGTAGTACTCGAAGCGCATGCCGTTTCCGCGCGGCAGGCGGTACAGCTTCATTTCGTGCGCGAGGTTCGTGCCATCTGCCGTCGAGTAGTACTCGTAAGTGACCGGCGGCTGGCTGCCTACGGCGGCCAACGGATTGTCAAAGCGGATCAGATCGCCGTTGCCGTCGTACTCGTACTGACCTGCCCCGATTCTTCGGACCACGAATTACTTGAGAGAAGTGGCTTCGTGG
>OFDN01002098.1_pt1 | contig 11554 bp, 10 predicted proteins | sample 1520971 | NCBI WGS metagenome assembly OFDN01 (sample SAMEA94257418, study PRJEB24077) | hot springs metagenome | biome: Aquatic biome; feature: Geographical feature; material: Water | place: India | collected 2012-06-12 | depth 5 m | reverse complement strand
CCCAGCATGAGCCCCACCGGGCACCGCCCCCCGCGTGGCGGGCGAACAAGAACAGCACCTAAGGCCTCAACCAGCCACGCCAAAGATCAATGCCCGCCATCCGCCGCCAACGCCGCCTCCCGCGCCTCCTCCACACCCGCCGACCCCGCCCCGTTGAAGAACAGGTTCAGCAGCACCGCGCTCAAGGTGGCCAGCAGGATGCCCGACTCCAGCAGCGGATGCAGGCCGTGCGGCATGTGCTGGGTCCAGGCCGGGGCCACCAGCGGCACCATGCCCAGGCTGATCGACACGGCCACGATGTACAGGTTGCTGCGGTTGGTCTTGTAGTCCACCGCGGCCAGGATGCGGATGCCGGTCGCGGCCACCATGCCGAACATCACCAGCCCCGCACCACCGAGCACGAACTGCGGCAGCGATTCGACCAGCGCGGCCATCTTCGGAATGAGCCCCAGCACGATCAGGATGATGCCGCCGGCCACGCACACGAAGCGGCTGCGCACGCCTGTCACGCCCACCAGGCCCACGTTCTGCGAGAAGCTGGTGTAAGGGAAGGTGTTGAACACCCCGCCGATCACCGTCCCCAGGCCGTCCACCCGCAGCCCGGCCGTCAGGCCCTGCGGCGTCACCTTGCGGCCGGTCAGGTCGCCCAGCGCCAGGAACATGCCGGTGCTTTCGATGAAGGTCACGATCATCACCAGCACCATGGTGGCGATCAGCACCGGGTCGAAGGTGGGCATGCCGAAGCTGAAGGGCAGCACCACGTCGAACCAATGCGCGCCGGCCACCTTGTCGAAGTGCATCTTGCCCAGCGCGGTGGCCACCACGCCGCCCGCCACGATGCCCAGCAGCACCGAGATGTTCTGCACGAAGCCCCGGGTGTACTTGGCGATGAGCAGGATGACCGCCAGCACGAAGAACGCGATGGCCATGTTGTCCAGCGCCGCGTAGTTCGGGTTGGCGATCATCGGCGCCGGCCCGGTGCCGCCCGCGGCGGCGAAAGCCGGGTCGGGCACCTTGGCCAGGAAGGCGGGCCCGCCCATCGCCCAGCCGATGCCCACCCGCATCAGGCTGATGCCGATCACCGCGATGATGGTGCCGGTGACCACCGGCGGAAAGAACCGCAGCATGCGGCTGGCCAACGGCGCGATGAAGATGCCGATCACGCCCGCCGCGATGATGGCGCCGAAGATGGCGCGTGCACCCTCGGTGCCCGGCGTGGAATCGGCCATCGCCACCATCGGCCCCACGGCCGCGAAGGTCACGCCCATCATCACCGGCAGCCGGATGCCGAACCACTGCGTGACGCCCCAGCTCTGGATGAGCGTGGCGATGCCGCAGCAGAACAGGTCCGCCGAGATCAGCAGCGCCACCTGGTCGGGCGAGAGCTTCAAGGCCCGGCCGACGATCAACGGCACCGCGATGGCGCCCGCATACATCACCAGCACATGCTGCAGGCCGAGGGCGGCCAGGCGCGGCAGGGGCGGCTTCTCGTCCACCGGGTGGACCAGTGTGGATTCGCTCATCGCGTACTCCTCAATGACGGAGGGAGAGGCGGGCCGGCAAAGCACCGCCCGTGGAAAACGGGTGACTCAGTCCCGCCCGGCCGCCCGAAGGGACTGAGCGCCCCCTCGGGGGGGAGCGAGCGGCAGCGAGCTTGGGGGCACCATCAGTCGCGTTTTGCGCCGGCGTCGAACCACTTGCCCAGCAGCTCGCGCTCCTCGGCCGTGATGCCCGTGGCGTTGTTCAGCGGCATCTGCTTGCTGACCACCGCCTGTTGGTGGATCTGCGCTGCGTGCTGCACGATCAGGTCGGGTGTGTGCAGCGCCACGCCCTTGCTGGCCAGTGCCGCGTTGTGGCACATGGCGCAGCGCTGGGTGACGATCTGCTCCACGCGGGCAAAGCCCTGCAGCGGCGGCGTGCCGGGCTGTGCAGTGCCGGGCGGCGGCAGCGGGCTGCGCTCGGGTGCGACGAAGAACACCAGGCCGACCAGCAGGCCGATGGCCACGATCACCAGTTCCCAGCGCTCCTTGTGGCGGTGGCGCAGCACGAAGAACTGCCGCACCAGCGCGCCCACCAGCATCATGCCGATCAGCACGATCCAGTTGTGCTCGTGCAGGTACAGCATGCCGTAGTGGTTGCTGATCATCGCGATCAGCACCGGCAGCGTGAAGTAGGTGTTGTGCACGCTGCGCTGCTTGCCGCGCTGGCCGTGGATCGGGTCGGGTTGGCGGCCGGCCTTCAGGTCGGCCACCACCTTGCGCTGGCCGGGAATGATCCAGAAGAACACGTTGGCACTCATGATGGTGCCCAGCATCGCGCCCATCAGCAGGAATGCGGCGCGCCCGGCGAACAGGTGGCAGGCCAGCCAGGTGGCCGCGCACACGTAGATGAAGATGAGCACGCCCACCCGCAGGTCGCCGCCGATGCTGCCGTCCTTGTTGCGGCCGAACACGCGGCAGATCAGGTCGTAGACGATCCAGCCGGCCACCAGGAAGCCCAGCGCCGCGGCAATGGCGCCGCCCTGCGACCATTCGAACACCCGCGGGTCGACGAGGAAGGTCTGCGCCTGCCACAGGTACATCACCGTGAACAGCGCGAAGCCCGACAGCCAGGTGGAGTAGGACTCCCAGTACGACCAGTGCAGGTTGCCCTTGGGCATCTTCTTCGGGCCGACGAAGTACTTCTGCGAGTTGTAGAAGCCGCCGCCGTGCACCGCCCACAGCTCACCGTTGACGCCGCGCGCCAGCAGGTCTTCGTCTTCAGGCGGCGTGAGGCTGTTGTCCAGCATCACGAAGTAGAACGAGGCGCCGATCCATGCGATCGCGGTGATCACATGCAGCCATCGCAGCAGCAGGTTGAGCCAGTCGAACAAATACGCTTCCATCGCCGGAGTCTCCTCGTCTCCGAAGCTCGCCACCGCGGGCGCTGCGAGCCGTGTTCAGTGCTGTCGCGGCCTCGGCGTGATGCCGGCCCACTGCGACGATGGAATGTGTGAGTGGACGCTGCCTCGTTTCAGCTGCCCCGGTAGGTGCTGTAGCTCCAGGGGCTGACCAGCAGCGGCACGTGGTAGTGCGCACCGGCATCGGCGATGCCGAAGTCCAGCGGCACCTGGTCCAGGAAGGGCGGCTCGGGCAGCGTGCTGCCCATGGCCTCGAAGTACGAGGCCACCTCGAACACCAGCCGGTAGCGGCCAGTCTCGAATTCGTCGTCCGCCAGCAGCGGTGCATCGGCGCGGCCATCGTGGTTGAGCACCACGCGCTTGAGCTGCAGCGGCAGGCCGTCGTCCAGCCGATACAGGGTGACGGCCATGCCGGCGGCCGGGCCGCCGCTGGCGGTATCGAGTACGTGCGTGGTCAGCTTGCCCATCGACTGCTTCTTCCAGGGTTCGGGTTATTCATCGCTTGAAGTGTGTGCTCAACTGTATACACTTTAGCGTGCAGTTCAAGTACTGGATTCCCCTGACCGCCATGCCACGTCCTGCCTCCACCACCGCAACGCCCCAGGCCGCACCGGCGCCGCGCAAGCCGCGCACCGCCCGTGTGCCCATGGCCGATGCCGTGCAGGAAACGCGCCCGCCCGCGGCCGCTGCCGATGGCGCCGAGACCAGCAGCACCCGGCGCATCGTCGATGCCATCACCGCGGCCATCGTCGAGCGGCGGCTGCAGCCCGGCACCAAGCTGGTGGAACAGCAGATCGCCGACGTGTTCAATGTCTCGCGCACGCTGGTGCGGCAGGCACTCAACCAGCTCAGCCGGGACCGGTTGGTGACGCTGGAGCCGGCCCGCGGCGCCTTCGTGGCCCAGCCCAGCGTGGAAGAGGCGCGCCAGGTGTTCGAGGCCCGCAAGCTGATCGAAGGCGCGATGATCAGGCAGCTGTGCGCACGCATCACCCCGGTGCAGATCGCCGAGCTGCGCGCCCACCTGCAGGCGGAGCAGGACGCCATCGAGCGCACCGACGTGCCCGGCCGCACCTGGCTGCTGAGCGACTTCCACCTGGTGCTGGCGCGCATGCTGGGCAACGATGTGCTGGCCCAGCTGCTGGCCGACCTGCTGTCGCGCAGCTCGCTCATCTCGCTGATGTACCAGTCGTCACACTCGGCCGAACACTCGCGCGAGGAACACGTCGCCATCGTCGATGCGCTGGAGCGGCGCGACGCCCGCGCCGCCGTGCGCCTGACCGAAGCCCACCTGGGCAACGTGGAGCGCAACCTGCGGTTGCATCCCCGCATGTCCGACCTGCAGGCCGTGCTGCGCCCGCACGCAGCACCGCTGCGCCCCTGACCCCACCCTCTGACCCGCAGTGCCATGAGTACACCTGACACCAACGATCCCCGCGCCGGCGAATCCACCTACGCCGGCTATGCCCGCGACATGAAGGGCTATGGCCGCGACGTGCCCCATGCCCGCTGGCCGGGCGGTGCACGCATTGCCGTGTCCTTCGTGCTGAACTACGAGGAGGGCGGCGAGAACAATCCGCTGCACGGTGACCCGTCCACCGAGACCTTCCTGTCGGAAATGGTCACGGCGTCGGCCTTCGAGAACCGGCACATGACGATGGAGTCGATGTACGAATACGGCTCGCGTGCCGGCGTGTGGCGGGTGCTGCGCGAGTTCGAAAGCCGCGGACTGCCGCTGACCATCTTCGGCGTGGGCATGGCCATGAAGCGCTACCCCGAGCTGGTGCAGCATTTCGTGCAGACCGGCTACGAGATCGCCAACCACGGCCTGCGCTGGATCCACTACCAGAATCTGCCGGCCGAGACCGAGGCCCGCCACATCGCGCTGGGCACGCAGGTGGTGCGCGAGATGACCGGCGGCCAGTGGCCGGTGGGCTGGTACACCGGCCGCGATAGCCCCAACACCCGCCGCCTGGTGGTGGACCACGGCGGCTACGAATACGACAGCGACTACTACGGCGACGACCTGCCCTTCTGGCTGAACGTGCAGAAGACCGACGGCGGCCAGGCGCCGATGCTGGTGGTGCCGTATTCGCTGGACACCAACGACATGCGCTGCGTGCAGGCCAACGGCTTCAACACCGGCGACGCCTTCTTCACCTACCTGCGCGACACCTTCGATGCGCTGTATGCCGAGGGCGATCCGCAGGGCCTGGACCGGCCGAAGATGATGAGCATCGGCATGCACTGCCGGCTGCTGGGCAAGCCCGGTCGCATTGCGGCGCTGCAGCGCTTCCTCGACCACGTGACCAGCCGCGAGCAGGTGTGGATCACCCGCCGCATCGACATCGCGCGCCACTGGAAGCAGGTGCACCCGTTCGACCCGGCCACCGCCCACGCCTGGCGCTGAGCGCCCTGCCCTTGAAGGAAGTACCGATGCTCAGTTTGTTCACCCTCAACGAGGCCTCGCAGGCCGAATTCGTGGCGCTGCTCGATGGCGTGTACGAACACTCCCCCTGGATCGCCGAAGCCGCCTTCGAGCGCAAGCCGGCTGGCGGCTTCGCCAGCCTCGCGCAGCTCAAGCTCGCGCTGGCCCAGGTGGTGACCGACGCCACGCAGGACCAGCAGCTGGCCCTGGTGCGCGCCCACCCGGAGCTGGCCGGCAAGGCCATGGTCAGCAAGACGCTGACGGCCGAATCCACCAACGAGCAGGGCAAGGCCGGCCTGACCGATTGCACGCCGGCCGAGTTCGACAAGATCCAGCAGCTGAACGCGGCCTACAACCAACGCTTCGGCTTCCCGTTCGTGATGGCGGTGCGCGGCCCGCGCGGCCTGGGCCTGCACCGCAGCGAGATCATCGCCACCTTCGAGCGCCGGCTGGGCCACCCCGCTGACTACGAGCTGGCCGAGGCGCTGCGCAACATCCACCGCATCGCCGAGATCCGCCTGAACGACAAGTTCGGCGCCGAGCCCACGCTGGGCAACCAGGTGTGGGACTGGGCCGAGGCGCTGGCCGTGCACAGCGACCCGGGTTATGCCGAGCAGGGCCAGCTCACCGTCACCTACCTGACCGACGCCCATCTGGCCTGTGCGCGGCAGCTGCAGTCGTGGATGCTGGAATGCGGCTTCGACGAGGTGCAGATCGATGCGGTGGGCAACGTGGTGGGCGTGTACCACGGCGCCGATCCGTCGGCCCGCCGGCTGCTGACCGGCAGCCACTACGACACCGTGCGCAATGGCGGCAAGTACGACGGCCGCCTGGGCATCCTGGTGCCGATGGCCTGCGTGCGGGAGCTGCACCGCGCCGGCCGCCGGCTGCCCTACGGCTTCGAGGTGATCGGCTTTGCGGAGGAAGAAGGCCAGCGCTACAAGGCCACCTTCCTCGGCTCGGGCGCGGTGATCGGCCAGTTCGACCACCGCTGGCTGGACCAGGCGGACGCCGACGGCGTGACGATGCGCGAGGCGATGGCCCAGGCCGGGCTGGACCCGGCGAACATCCCCGCGCTGCGGCGCGACCCCGCGCGCTACCTCGGCTTCGTGGAAGTGCACATCGAGCAGGGCCCGGTGCTCAACGAGCTGGGCCTGCCGCTGGGCATCGTCACTTCCATCAACGGCAGCGTGCGCTTGCTGTGCGAGATCACCGGCATGGCCAGCCATGCCGGCACCACGCCGATGAACCGCCGGCGCGATGCCGCCGCGGCCGCGGCCGAGGTCATCCTGTACCTGGAAAAGCGCGCGTCCAGCGTGGCCGACCTGGTGGGCACCGTGGGCATGCTGCAGGTGCCGGCCGGCTCGATCAACGTGGTGCCGGGCCGTTGCCAGTTCAGCCTGGACATCCGCGCCACCACCGACGAGGTGCGCGACGAATGCGCAGCCGACGTGCTGGCCGAGATCACGGCCATCTGCGAGCGCCGCGGTGTCTCGTTCAAGGCCGAGGAAACGATGCGCGCCGCCGCCGCACCCAGCGATGCCGGCTGGCAGCAGCGCTGGGAGCGTGCGGTGGAGTCGCTGGCGCTGCCGATCTTCCGCATGCCCAGCGGCGCCGGGCATGACGCGATGAAGCTGCACGAGGTGATGCCGCAGGCCATGCTGTTCCTGCGCGGCTTGAATGCCGGCATCAGCCACAACCCGCTGGAAAGCATCACCAACGACGACACCGAACTCTGCGTGCAGGCCTTCCAGCGCCTGCTCGACCATCTTGCGACGGAACTCCAAGCATGAACGCCTACCAACGACTCGACGCCTGGATCGACGCCCACTTCGACGAGGAAGTGAAGACGCTGCAGGCCCTGGTGCAGGTGCCCACCGACACCCCGCCCGGCAACAACGCGCCACATGCCGAGCGCACCGCCGCGCTGCTGGAAGGCCTCGGCTGGGCACCCGAGAAACATGCCGTGCCGGCCGAGGCGGTGAAGGACTACGGCCTGGAATCGATCACCAACCTGATCGTGCGCCGCAAGTACGGCGAGGGCCGCACCATCGCGCTGAATGCCCACGGCGACGTGGTGCCGCCGGGTGAAGGCTGGACCCACCCGCCCTATGGCGCCGAGGTGGTGGACGGCAAGCTGTACGGCCGTGCCGCGGCGGTGAGCAAGAGCGACTTCGCCAGCTACATCTTCGCGGTGCGCGCGCTGGAATCGCTGGGCGCGCCGCTGAAGGGCGGCGTGGAGCTGCATTTCACCTACGACGAGGAATTCGGCGGCGAGCTGGGCCCCGGCTGGCTGCTGCAGCAGGGCCTGACGAAGCCCGACCTGCTGATCGCCGCCGGCTTCAGCTACCAGGTGGTGACCGCGCACAACGGCTGCCTGCAGATGGAGGTGACGGTGCACGGCAAGATGGCGCATGCGGCCATCCCCGACACCGGCGTCGATGCGCTGCAGGGTGCCGTCGCCATCCTGAACGCGCTGTATGCCCAGAACCAGTTGTATAGGCAAGTGACGTCCAAGGTGGAGGGCATCACCCATCCGTACCTGAACGTCGGCCGCATCGAGGGCGGCACCAACACCAACGTGGTGCCGGGCAAGGTGGTGCTCAAGCTCGACCGCCGCATGATCCCGGAAGAGAACCCGGTGGAAGTGGAAGCCGAGGTGCGCCGCGTGATCGCCGAGGCCGCGGCGGGCCAGCCCGGCATCACGGTGGACATCAAGCGGCTGCTGCTGGCCAACTCGATGAAGCCGCTGCCCGGCAACCAGCCGCTGGTGGAGGCCATCCAGCGACACGGGCGCGAGGTGTTCGGGCAGGACATCCCCACTTCCGGCACCCCGCTGTACACCGACGTGCGGCTGTATGTGGAGCGGGGCATCCCCGCCGTGATCTACGGCGCCGGCCCACGCACCGTTTTGGAGAGCAATGCCAAGCGGGCCGACGAGCACCTGGTGCTGGAGGACCTGCGCAAGGCCACCAAGGTGGTGGCCCGCACCCTGTTCGACCTGCTGGGCTGACCCGCCCTCCCCAGGGAAACACACGCGGCGCACCAGCGGCGGGCAGGTAGTCCCCGCATGGTGCGCCGCATTGTTTTGGTGCATCCTGCGCCCGGCTGCGGCGTGCATGGAACTTGCAAACGGCTTGTATACAACCCGCAAGCCGCTTTTTGGAGTTCCTTCCCATGTCCTTCGTCGTTCCCGTGTTCGCCCGCGCCCGCCGCCGCCTGCTGCTCAGCGCCACCGCCGCCACCGTCGCGTTGATGGCCATGGGCCCGGCCCGCGCGCAGGAAACCAGCATCAAGTTCCAGCTCGACTGGCGCTTCGAAGGCCCGGCCGCGCTGTTCCTGGTGCCGGCCGCCAAGGGCTACTTCAAGGCCGAGAAGCTCAACGTCGCCATCGACGCCGGCAACGGCTCGGGCGGCACCGTCACGCGCGTGGCCTCGGGCACCTACGACATGGGCTTCGCCGACCTGGCCGCGCTGATGGAGTTCCATGCCAACAACCCCACCGCACCCAACAAGCCGGTGGCGGTGATGATGGTCTACAACAACACGCCGGCCGCGGTGCTGGCGCTCAAGAAGAGCGGCATCAAGACCCCTGCCGACTTGAGCGGCAAGAAGCTGGGCGCTCCGGTGTTCGACGCCGGCCGCAGGGCCTGGCCCATCTTCGCGCAGGCCAACAAGGTCACCAACGTCACCTGGACGGCCATGGACCCGCCGCTGCGCGAAACCATGCTGGTGCGCGGCGACATCGACGCCATCACCGGCTTTTCCTTCACCTCGCTGCTGAACCTGGAAGCCCGCGGCGTGAAGACCGAGGACGTGGTGGTGCTGCCCTATCCGCAGTACGGCGTGAAGCTGTACGGCAACGTGGTCATCGCCAGCGAGGAATTCCTGAAGAAGAACCCGGAGCAGGTGAAGGCCTTCCTGCGCGCCTTCACCAAGGGCGTGAAGGACGTGATCGCCGACCCCAAGGCCGCCATCGCCACCGTGAAGGAGCGCGACGGCATCATCAACGCCGACCTGGAAACCCGCCGCCTGAAGCTGGCGCTGGAGCAGACGGTGCTCACGCCCGACGCCAAGGCCGAGGGCTTCGGCGCCATCGACCCCGCCCGCCTGACGCTGATGGCCAGCCAGGTGTCCGACGCCTTCGCCACCAAGCAGCGCGTCAACGCCACCGCCGTGTGGAATGGCGACTACCTGCCCGCGGCGGCCGACCGCAACATCTTCGCAGCGGGCAAGAAGTAAGGCCGCCGACATGACCGCTTTCGTGGATTTTCACGAGGTCTGGCTGGCCTACAACGAGGAGTTGGAAGCCGCCGGGCAGTACGCCGTCGAGGACATCAACCTGAAGGTCAACGAGGGCGAGTTCATCGCCATCGTTGGCCCTTCGGGCTGCGGCAAGAGCACCTTCATGAAGCTGGCCACCGGCCTGCGCCGGCCGACGAAGGGCACGGTGATCATCGGCGGCCAGGAGGTCAAGGGCCCGCTGAAGATCACCGGCATGAGCTTCCAGGCGCCCAGCCTGCTGCCCTGGCGCACCACGCTGTCCAACGTGATGCTGCCGCTGGAGATCGTGGAGCCCTATCGCTCCAGCTTCCGCGCCAAGAAGGCCGAGTACACCGAGAAGGCGCGTGCGCTGCTCAGGAGCGTGGGCCTGGGCGGCTACGAGGACAAGTTCCCCTGGCAACTTTCCGGCGGCATGCAGCAGCGGGCGGCCATCTGCCGCGCCCTGGTGCACGAACCCAAGATGCTGCTGCTCGACGAGCCCTTCGGCGCGCTGGATGCCTTCACGCGCGAGGAGCTGTGGTGCGCGCTGCGCGACCTGCAGGCTGCGCAGAAGTTCAACGTCATCCTGGTGACGCATGACCTGCGCGAAAGCGTGTTCCTGGCCGACACGGTGTACGTGATGAGCAAGAGCCCTGGCCGCTTCGTCGTGCGGCGCGAGATCGAGCTGCCGCGCCCGCGCGACCTCGAAGTGACCTACTCGCCCGAGTTCACCGCCATCGTGCATGAGCTGCGCGGCTACATCGGCGCGATGCGCAAGACCGGCGCGGAGGTGGCGCAATGAAGAAGAACCGCTTGCTCTACCGCGCCGCGCCCACGCTGCTGGCCGTGGCGGTGGTGCTGGTGTGGCAGATCGTGTGCAGCGGCTTCAACGTCAGCGAGTTCATCTTCCCCAGCCCGCTGCGCATCGCCGAGCAGTCGTGGGAGCACCGCACGGTGATCCTCGGCCACGCCTGGCACACCTTCTGGGTGACGGTGGTGGGCTTTGCCATCGCCATCGTGGTGGGGGTGCTGCTGGGCTTCCTGATGGGCAGCTCCAAGCTGGCGTACGACGCGATGTACCCGCTGATGACCGGCTTCAACGCGCTGCCCAAGGCGGCGTTCGTGCCCATCCTGGTGGTGTGGTTCGGCATCGGCGTGGGCCCGGCCATCCTCACCGCCTTCCTGATCTCGTTCTTCCCGATCACCGTCAACATCGCCACCGGCCTGGCCACGCTCGAGCCCGAACTCGAAGACGTGCTGCGCGTGCTGGGCGCCAAGCGCTGGGACGTGCTGGTCAAGGTCGGCCTGCCGCGCTCCATGCCCTACTTCTACGGCTCGCTCAAGGTCGCCATCACGCTGGCCTTCGTGGGCACCACGGTGTCGGAGATGACGGCCTCGAACGAAGGCATCGGCTACCTGCTCATCAGCGCTGGCTCGTCCATGCAGATGGGGCTGGCGTTTGGCGGCCTCGTGGTCGTGGGCGCCATGGCCATGGTGATGTACGAGCTGTTCAGCTGGATCGAAAAACGCACCACAGGGTGGGCGCACCGGGGTTCGCAAGGCGAGTGAGTTTGCACGGGCGGTTGTCAAAGACTCAGCAAAAATGCCATCCAGCGCTTATCCACAAAGCGCTGGCAGCTACATCTTTAGGAGCAAACAGTGGCACCCTCGGTGTGGGAGCAACGCCGCCGCTATACTTCGCGCCCCGTTGCTCCGCAGGACCGCCTGGCATGCGCTTGACCGCTTTTTTCCACCCGCTGGCCCGCATTGCCACCGTAACCATGCTGGCAGCCCTGACCCTGGCTGGATGCGGCGGCACCACCCCCACCCGGCCCGACGCGGGGACGCAGCCTGCTCTTTCCTCCTCCGCTCCCCCTGTCCGCATCGGCATTGCCCTGGGCGGTGGCGCAGCCAAAGGGTTCGCGCACATTGGCGTCATCAAGATGCTGGAGGCCAACGGCTTTGCG
>OFDN01002095.1_pt1 | contig 11573 bp, 10 predicted proteins | sample 1520971 | NCBI WGS metagenome assembly OFDN01 (sample SAMEA94257418, study PRJEB24077) | hot springs metagenome | biome: Aquatic biome; feature: Geographical feature; material: Water | place: India | collected 2012-06-12 | depth 5 m | reverse complement strand
GAAGTGTCGCAGAGACAGCAGCGCGGCGCCGCGCTGACCCGGGACGCCGCCGCCCATTCCGGCAAGATCGCCCAGGCCGCAGGCGGCGCCATCATCGCCCTGCAATCGGGCGACAGCATCCGCCAGAGGCTCGAGCACGTCATTGCGGCGATGGGTCTCGCCAGGTCGATCGACGCAGGCGACGACGGCGCCGGTCTCGAAGCGGAGGGACGCGCGGCGGCCGTGCAGCTGCTCCACCGGCTGGCGTCCGCCCAATTGCGCGCCAGCGCCACGGCGCTGGGCGACGATGCGATCGAGATCGAGCGCGCGCTCGCCGTGCTGGCCGACGATACGAGCCATCTGCTCGACCTCGTCCGCTCGCTCTATCGCGGCGAAGGCGCCAGCGAGGACAGTTTTCTCGCCGCGCTCGAGGACAGGCTGGCCCAGGCCGGCGAGCTGCTGGCCGGCTGCGACAGCGCCAGGGCGGGGGTCGACCGCGTCACCTTGACGCTGAAGACGGTTCTGGAGGCCTGTCGCGGCACGGTCTCGGCGCTGACCGCCGCGGTCTCGACCATCGAGCTGATCGGCATGAACGCCGGGCTGCGCGCGGCGCGCGTCGGAACGGAGGGGCGCAGCCTCGTCGTCATCGCGCAGGAGCTGAAATACGCGGCCGATCTGGTGACCAGGGACGCGCGCGCGCTCGCGCCGCTCTTCGCCGGCATGGAGCAGGCGTCGCGATCGCTCGACAATGACGAGACGCTCGGTTCAAGCCGGTTCGCGGCGCTGGGCGTGTCGATGCGGGAATCGCTGAGCGCGATGAAGGAGACCGGAGAGCGCCTCTCCGACGCGCTCGACCGGCTGATGCGCGATGGCGAGGGCTTCAACGCCGTGGTCGCAACGGCGCGCCTGTCCTTTTCCAACGCCGGCGCGATGAGCGACCAGATCTGCGCGGCCGGCGACGCGCTGGCTCAGGCCGATCCTGCGCAGCCCGTGCCGGCGGAGCTGGCGCCTCAACTGGCCGAACTGCTCGAAACCCGCATCTGGCCGCATTACACCATGGCCAGCGAGCGGCAGATTCACCAGGCGATCGCCAGCGACAACGGCCTGAGCGCCCCCGCAGCCGCCGTGACGGCGCCGGCCCTGGACGATGTGGACGATATCCTGTTCTGAGTTGGATCGAAGGCGATCACGCCGCATCCGGACCCCGCGCTGCGCCTGAGGCAGGCCGGCGGCGACGCGCCAGCAAAGGCGCTCAGGGTGCTGCGGAGGAATCGGCGCGGAAGCGGGAATTGGCCTGCAAAATCCGGAGCAACGCGGCGCTTCCGAAGCAGGATTGGAGCGGGCGATCGGGATCGAACCGACGACATTCAGCTTGGGAAGCTAGTGTTTTACGTTTTTCGTGGGCTTACATCAGATTTCAACCGTCGCACTTTACCTCGAGAAATCAATGCGGTATGTCTCTCAAGACATTTCATGCGGTTCCCTACGATTTCAAGTTATCGGGACCACCACGGGACCACGGAGCACGTTTTCCTTTCCCTGAGGCTGGGACCACATGCCATCAGTTAAACTTACCGCTGACAACGTTGAGCGCGCCAAGCCGGCATCCCGGCTCATCGAATTGCTTGATACGGAGAAGCGCGGCCTTGCTTTACGGATTACGTCCTCGGGCGCTAAGTCGTGGACCTTGCGCTATCGCCTGCCGACTGGGGAACGTAAACGGCTCACACTTGGGGCATATCCTGCAATGTCGCTCTCCAAGGCGCGAGACACCGTGACCATAAAACTGGCATCTGTCGTCGAGGGTAAGGACCCGTCCGCCGAAAAGAAGTCAGCTCGCGCCACAGCCGAACGCCAGAGGCTCGAAACGCTGTCAGTGCTGGCAGAGAAGTATTTCAACGCAGCCACCAAGGGCAGACATCGCGGCGGGAAAGCCAAACCAAAGCGGGAAAGCACATTGAAGCTGGAGCGTTACTATTGGGACCGCTTCGTTGCACCGCACTTTGGCAATCGGTCGGTCCGGTCCATCAAGCGGGCGGATATCCAGACGTTTGTTGACGACCAGCAGGCGGCATCGACAGCCCGGCAAGTCCGTGTCGTGTTCCAACGCCTTTTCACGTTCGCCCGCTGGCTGGAAATGGTTGACGTCGATCCGTCGCACTTCGTTCAGGTCGATTCCTATGTACCTCGCGAGCGCCTTCTCCTCGAAGAGGAATTACGGGGCATTTGGCGCGTTCTCAACGACCAGCCAGCCCTAGAACGGCTGAAGGTGACCAGAAGCCGGGCGATCGCACTGATGCTTTGTGCCGTGACATTGCAGCGCCGTGGTGAAGTCGCCGGCATCGATATTGGCGAGATTGATCCTATTGCACGAACATGGACGCTGCCGGCGGGGCGCACAAAGAATGGTCGCTCGCATACCGTGCCATTGTCGGACGAGGCGCTTGCATTGATCGAGGAAGCCAAATCCTTGCGTCTTGTCGATGATCCAAAGGCAAAGGCAGGACCACTGTTCCCAACATCACGCGGTCCATTGAAGCCAGCCGGTTCTGATACCCTCACACGGGCATTCATCGAAGTCGCCAAGGAGGTCGGGATCCGGAATGGAAGGCTTCACGACCTTCGCCGGACGGGCGCAACGGCCATGACGAGCGAGCGCATCGGGATTCCTCGCTTCATCGTCTCCCGCGTCCTGAACCATGCCAGCGACACCGGCGACGCCGCAGCAGTGACGGCCGTTTATGACCGCAACGCCTATCTGCCGGAAAAACGTCGGGCGCTTCAGGCTTGGGCAGTATTGCTTAACGAGATTGTCAGAGGCCGGGAGCGTGCTTCGAATGTCGGTGCGATGCGGACTTGATAATCAGCGATGATGCTGGCCCGCGTTGACCGGTAGGTTGACGAACTTCGGCAAGAGCGTGGCGGATGGCGATCACAAGCGGAAACGGCAACGCGGCTTCTCACCGATCAGCGTCCATCTAGGACCTGGTGGGAACGGCTAAGGACCACGGCGGCGGCTGCGATTGTGGCTTTGGCGTCCTTCCAGAGCCGTCTGTTTCTGTTGATCCAGGCGAAGAAGCGCTCGACGATCCATCGCCTCGGCTAGACAGCGAGCCGATCTGAACGGGTTTGCGGCGGACTCGGACGGGCAATATGTCATTGAAGTCAGCGGGTTGAAGGCGGAACTCGAAGGGGCAATCTTCAGCGCTTATTCGCAACTCGCCAGATCAGACTGAATGGACTACCCGCATAACCCAGATTATTTATCGTGGTAATGGTCGGGGGAGTTGATGCGTGTCTGACAGAAAATCTATTTTGGGAAAGCTGAAGGATACCGCTTTCCGCCCCCAGCACGACTACCGCGCTTCTCTTCAGATTTTCCCCGATCTTAACATCGACAAGGTCGCCGAAGACATGGATCTGGCGCGTGTCGGCGGCGACCGTGGTGAGCATGAAACACCGCCGGCGACATCGATTTCCTTCGATGAAGTTGAGATGCGGATCGGCGAACGGATCAGATCCGCACAAAAATCTGCTTATTCCAGATTAAGCGACGAACTCCGTACTTATGATGACAGATTGTCGGGCCTCGATCTCGAAGGGCGTTTCGCGGACCTGCGTCAGGCTGCTCCGGAAGCGGTCAGCAGTTTCAAGGCTGAAGCCATGCAGGGGCGTGATGAGCTCAATCCCCTGCGCCGGGCACTGCGCGAAGCTGATGATGAAAAGTCCGACTTCCAGAAGCGACATGATTTGACGCGTGCTCCGAGACCGACTTCGATGGCGGTCCGGGTATTCAAGCTGGGATTGCTCCCCGCGCTTCTGCTGTTCGAGACCATCGTCAATGGCCAGTTCCTCGCAGCCGGAAATGAAGGCGGTCTGCTGGGGGGCTTCTCCCAGGCGTTTGTGTTCGCGTTCCTCAATCTGCTCGTGAGCTTTGGGCTTGGTTACCTCGGGGTCCGATATCTCAACCGCAAGGGGCTCGTCAGCGTGCTTTGGGGGATGATGGCGCTTGTCACCTATCTGGCTTTTGCGTTTGCGCTCAATCTGGGACTTGCACACTTCCGGGATATCGCCGCCAGCGTCGGCCCGGATGCCGGTCGCGCTGTGATCGAGCGCCTTTCCGCATCGCCCTTCCGGCTCGCGGACATCAACTCGTGGTCGTTTTTCGGCTTCGGCCTCGTCTTTTCGATGATCGCATTTCTCGATGGCCTGTTTTTTTCCGATCCCTATCCGGGATACGGCGAGGTGCATCAGCGCTGGCTCAGAGCCTACGAGGCCTATAGCGATCGCAAGTCAGCTCTCATCGACGAGCTGAAGGCAATCAGGGATGAAACCAGCGACAACATCAAGGAAGCGCAACGGGACCTTGGCGTGCGCCGATCCGAGCATGATGCCATCCTGCAAGCGCGCGGCCAGATCATTGAGCAGTTCGCACAGTTCGAGAGACATCTCGAAGAAGCTGGAAATGGTCTCCTGCAGCGCTACCGGGAAGCCAATCAGCGCAAGCGCAGCACCAAAGCGCCAAAACACTTCGCTAAGCCTTGGTCGCTTGAACGCATGAAGATGCAGACGCAAGCCAACTCTGAAACAGCCCGTGAGGATCTCCGCGCGCAGATTCGAGACAGCCAGTCCATGCTCGAACAGCAAGTCGCCGCAATCCATGAGGAGTTCGACCTCGCGGTGTCGGGCTACCACCAGATCGATGCTCTCGTGGACGAGGCGCCGCTCAAGCCTCGGCCGGCACTTGAAGGCCTGCCGCCGACCGAAGCGAGAGCTGTCTGATGGCGAGAAAACTCAGATCGGCCCGTCGCGCGGCATCGCAGGTTCGTGGCGAGCTCGCCATGAAAATCTCTGGCGTTGTAATCGGCTTAGCGGCGATCGCCGGATTTGCGGGTATGTTCTACTTCAAGACATCGAGCGAAAAGCCGGTCGTGCGGGATCAGACGACGCTGTGCCCGGTCACGGGACCATCCGCTGTTAGGGTGGTCCTGCTTGACGCCACGGACGATCTGCCAGGCGCTACCCGCAAGGAAATCTCGACGCGGCTTATGGATGAGGTGACGGCAGCAGCTGCCAATGAGCTTGTCGAGATTCGTTTGCTCGATCCAGCAGCCGATGGAGGCCGGGTCGTTTTCAGCCGCTGCAATCCGGGCGATGGCGCCGGGCTCAGCGAGTGGACCGCAAATCCGACGCTTGCCCGGAAGAAGTGGCTCGAATCCTTCCAGAAACCCGTGCAGCAGGCACTGCAGGACGGAATGCGCCCCTCACAGGCCGCTGCGTCGCCGCTCCTGCGCACATTGCAGGCGATCGCCATCGAGCGCTTCACGGGCCAGGATGCCGCGCTAAGGTCGAAACGGCTTATCGTTCTATCCGACCTGATCGAGCACGGGCCGAAATACTCGCAATACGGTGGCAAACTCAGATACGAAGATTTCCGGAAGCTCGACTTCTACAAGGACGTTAGAACGAACCTCAATCGCGCGGACGTCACCTTCTACCATGTGCAGCGCCGCACGCGCGTGCCGCTGCCCTCGATGGCCTTGATCCAGTTCTGGATCGATTGGGTCTCAGACAATAACGGTCAATTCAAGGAAGCGCTCAAGCTTCAGGGCTTAGGATGAAGGGCTGCAGTCTTATATGAAAACGAAATACGACCAGTTGGCTGGGCCAGCACTGTTCTTCGTGTTCGTAGTGATCGGCGTGCTGTTCATTATCTTGGCGAAGCTCTATTTAGCCGCGCCGCCAATGGCTTCACTCGGGGTCCCGATCCTGCTGATGGGCGCCTATGCCTTCATCGTGATCCTGCCGGCACTGCGCCTTCGGGACGACCAGACTGGCGACAACCTCTATTACATGGGCTTCCTGTACACGCTCACTAGCCTTGGCGTGGCACTGTATCAGTTCACGTCCGAAGGCTCGGCAGATCAGATCGTTCAGGCCTTCGGAGTGGCGATCGGCTCGACAATCACGGGCATTTTTCTGCGCGTGGTGATGACGCAGATGCGTCGCGATCCGGTGGATGTTGAACGTGATGCAAGGCTGGAGCTTGCCGAGGCGGCTCGTAAGATGCGCCGCGAACTGGACGCCACTGTTATTGAACTGGCTAATTTCCGCCGTGCCTCGATGCAGGTGATGTCCGACGGATTTCAGGATGTGCAGGTCAAGGTCGACGATATCTCGTCCCGACTGATGAAGTCTATCGAAGAGACCGTGAATCAGACGCGCGCACCGATGATCGATGCGTCAAAGACGTCGAGCGAACTCCTCGGCACCATGAGTGAGTCCACGGCGCAGAAACTGGACAGCTTTGCAGCACTCCTTACCAGCAAGCTTGGGGCCAGTGGCGAACGGCTGAACGAGGAAAACAACCAGCTTGCGGCGGCAGTCACGAAGATGACTGATAGCCTTGAGAATATGAGCACCAAGCTGCAAGCCATGCAGACCCCCGACCGGGTCATGGAAATCAAGCTGGATCCGATCCTGAAGCCACTGATCAAGAATGCGGCCGACGTTGCTTCCAGCTCCCAGAGAGCGGCCGACGCGCATGGCGTGCAAATGGCGCGGGCTGGCGAGATCCACCAAAGCCTTGTCACGTTGACCGGAACGCTCATCGAAATCGCCGACAAACTTGGCCGCTCGGATCAGGCCAACAGCCAGGTGGTGGCAGCCCTGAAAGCGGTCGGAGGCGGCGTTTCGGCTGTCATCCAAGAGGGTAGGGAAGCCAGTCAGGAATCAAAAGCGAATATGGAGCGCATGGTCGCTCTGCTCGAGCGCAGGCCGAGTGCGCCGGATGACCTGTTCCGTAGTGTCGCTCCACTGTCAGCGGACCGCTGACGTTATGCAGGCACAATCCATCAAGCGTCAAAACGCATCGTATCGCCAAGGCCTGATCCTTGGCCTGACGATGGCGGAAGTCCTTCTCCTGCTCGTCTTCTGCTTGATGATAGGGCTCATCACGTACCTGCAGCGTGCGCAGCTGGAACGTGATGTGGCGAGACGCGAAGCCGAAATCGCAAAGGTCGAACTCGCTAAGGTCGAGAAGGCATACGAAGCACTAGCGACGAGCACGGCGAATCCAGACCTTGTCGTCAATCCGGAGTTCGTCCGTACGCTGGTAGAGCTCGCCGGATCCGCACAGACACAAGTCCTGGACGAGACCTGGCGGCGCATCGTTCGCAACGACAAGCTCGTCCGCGAACTGGCCGCACAAGGTGTGAAGCTCGCTACCCTCACAAAGGAACAGATTGCCTTAATCGAAGAAGTGACTTCATCAACGTCCTCAACGGATGCCGCCGCCCGAGCAAAGTCTTACGACAGCCTCAAGGCCGAGATGGCAAAGGCGCTGAGCAGATCGCTGACCGATGAGCAGTTTGCCAAGATCGTCAGCGATGCTGGAAAGTCCGAGGGGCACAAATGGCCTCCCATCATCAGTCTCAGTGAAGCGGGGGGCTACAGCTTTTCGGTCGGCAGCGCGGAATTGACGGGTGAGTTCAATCGGAAAATCCGCGGCCCGGTCATCGAACGCCTTCTCGAAATCACGAGGCAGTTCGACGTCAACATCATCGAGGTCGTTGGCCATACGGACGACCAGGCGATCGTACCTAAACCGTCCAACCTCGATCGGAACCTCCTTTCGGTCGTGAATGGACAAGCTGCTATCGGCACGATCCGGCCTGGAGACAATGCAGGCCTTGGCCTGGCGCGCGCGGTGTCGGTTGTGTCCGTCCTGCAATCCGATCCTCGACTTTCCAAGCTATCGCTCCTTCCCCTCTCCGGAGCGCAGCTGATCAATGTCAACGAGACTCTGGCGCGCGACAGCACCGGCGCGGATGCGAAAGAGCGCAGACGAATCGAGATACGGGTACGAAAATCGGCAGAACGATGAGGATTTTGTCTGTGCATCGTCGTCAACAGCAGTCGGGTCATCGCGGTATGTCGCAACTGCTGATCCGTATCGGAACCGCCTTTGTCTTCCTGCTGGCGATAGGCTTGCCAGCTGCAGCTCTGGAAGTGCGCGGCATTGCTCGCGTCGTTGATGGTGACACGCTCAACATCGAAGGGCTCGGGGTCCGCCTTCACGGCATCGACGCGCCGGAGAGAGCGCAAACTTGCAAAAATGCCACTGGTCTAGACTACGCCTGTGGCGAAGCGGCCACTCTACGCCTGAAGGCTTTGGCTGACAGCCGCGAGGTGATCTGCACCGGTAAGGAGTTCGACCAGTACAAGCGCTTCGTCGGCATCTGCCGCATCAGCGCCGTCGAACTCAATCGGACCATGGTCATTGAAGGCCACGCCTGGGCGTTTATTCGCTTCTCGCAGGACTATGCCGCTGTTGAGCGCGACGCCCGCGTAGCGAAGCTTGGCGTGTTCGCAACAGAAAACACCGCACCGTGGGATTTTCGTTCCGACTCTTGGCAGACGGCAGCGCAAACCGGCCGATCGGCGGATGGACGACAGTGCCCGATCAAGGGCAACGTTTCGCGCAATGGTGATCGCATCTATCACATGCCCTGGCAAAAGGATTACGCCCGCGTCCGCATCGAGGCACATCCGGAAAAACGCTGGTTTTGCGATGAGAATGAGGCAACTGCCGCTGGCTGGCGCAAGGCGGCCCGCTGAATGATGCGCTGTTTTCAAAATCGGAAAGTCCGTCGCACAGTGATCGACGCTGAGGCCATCGCGGTTATGACGGGTCCGGAACGACCATTGTCAATTCATGACAGGTAACTGCGCCAACACTTCGCGAACCGCTTGCGCTTCAGCGCGCAGCACCTCGCGCCGCCCACCCCTGAAAGCGTTGCGCGCGATCTTGGCCTTTCCCTGCTCAGTCTTCGGCCCGGTCGAATGGCTCCACGGGCGCCATAGCTTGATTGCCGCTGATTGCCGCGCCCTGCGGTCCAAGGTCCATCCGTGAGACATGATGCTTCTCCAATACTTTGTTCGGCGAACTTTGGCTTACTCCCGCTCGCAGAGCGGGCGGGGCCAAACCGTTGTTCACTTGCTGCGGCCCGCTTGTGATATTCGCCTGCTTCGCGAAGACCACGGGCGGGTTTTTAACGTTGGCCAGCGTCTCAAGCGTCATGCGGGATTGGTTTTGAGCCCTCAGGGCGAGCTTCAGATACGTTTCCCCCGCGCCAAGATAGCCAGCCTCGATGTTCGCGTGCGCCTTGCGCGCCAGCTCGGCGAACATGACGTTGAGCGCTGCCGCCTGCGAAACGAGCGTCGCCTCGACGTCTGCCATCTCCCCGGCGCTGGCATTGCTCGACGTCTCCTTGAGAGACGCCATCGCGCCGTTGATGTCGACGTCCCCAAAGCTTCCGCGGGCGTAGCGCGTGATTACGCTCGCCGCCGATAGATACGGGCCGCTCTTGACCTTCGCCGCCTCGAGAACCGGGTCCTGGCCTTCCTCAAGTACGAGCTGCAAGGGCGCGGGCTCGGCCCGGATTCCCTGTTTCTCCAGTGTGACAACACCGGTCTTGGCTTTCATCGCTCAGTCTCCGTCATCGGCTTCAAGGCTCGGAATACAGCCGGCTGGGATATACGGTGCTCGTCCCGAAGCTCGCGGGCCAGCGCCTCCAGGCGAGCCGCTCGGCCTCGTCGCGGTCGCAATGATTGTGGAATTCCACATAGCCGGCGATCTCATCGAACCGCGCGAGCAGTTCGATAGGGTCGCGCCACCAATTGGTGCGCGCCGCTCCCTCGTTCTCCGGCTGTAACCGGAGTAACCCTGTAACCGTAGCACTTTCAATGACTTGACCGTTACGGAGTACAGTGTGCTCATGTAACAGTGAAGTGTCTGATCTAATTGCGGTTACAGGGTTACCGAGGTTACAGGCCGTCTTGAGTGAGCCTGAAGCGATGAGTTCCGCGTTCCATTTCACGAACAGTGCGCCGAGCCCGCTCATGCCCCGGCACCATTGTTGATGTGCGAAGCCTTGACGGCGAACAGCCGCTTAGGCTCGCCTGCAATCTTCTTCACCAATTGGTGCTGGCTCGCCTGGGATGGCGTCACCAGAAGCACGTCAGCCGCCGCCAGCTCCCGCGCCGCCCATGCCGGATCGCAGACGCCCCGAAGGATTTCGCGCCAGCCGGTGACGGTGAAGCCCCAAAGCCGTTCGCCGTCCTGCTCCAGCCGGAAGCCGAGCGCGTCGCGGATCAGGGCCGATGGGTTCGTCCGTTCGCCTTCATGCACGGCGACGAAACGCCCGTCGCCATGACGCTCGATCGCCTCACGGATTCTCGCCGCACTTGAGCGGATCGCCGCAGCGCCGGCGAGGTTCGAAGCCCCAGCCGTCGGGCGCATAATATGCTACGCCTAAGGCGCCGCAGCGCCGGCAGCGTTCAACGCATTGGACAGCGCCATGCACATCGGCGAACGTCCGTGGATCGATGCTGGACCGGGTAGCGCGTTCTGGACGCAACTGATTGATTTTGATAGGGAACATCTGCTGAACTTTCCGCCCGCGTCCGCCTGCCAGCGGCGCGGGCTTCTCTTTGGTGAGAAGCGCCGCGCGGGCCGTTGGGGAGGGGATCAGGCGGCGCGCGGCGTTTCAGCCGCAAGAGTTCCGTCCGTTCGGCGCAAGCCATCAATCCAGCCCTGCACGTCGGATTGACGCCATGCGACGCGGTTGGGCCCAATTTTGATAGGAAGCGGGAACGAGCCGTCTTTGCAGCGTCGCCAAAGCGTCGCGCCGCTCATTGACGTAACCGCCATAACCCTTCGGCGGGGAAGAAGTTCTTCGGGCATATGAGCCGTCTCCAGTTGAGTACGGCTTCCTATTCAGCGCATTTCGTGCGCTCTTGCAAAAGTAAACGGGCCTCAGAAATTCAGCGGAAATCGAGGTCTATTCAGCCCGAATTTTTGTCTTGTAGCTTGTAGGGCCGCTTCCCGGCGTTCGCCTCAAGAACGGCTGCGAGTGTCCGTCTAATCTTTGTTCTGTGCGAGGTGTCCAGCTGCTTTGGATCAAAAACGCCTTCGGCCAGTCCCCTGCTAAGGATGGCGTTGATCTCATCAGTTGTTAGGTTCGGACTTTCGCTCTTGACGCACTCTATCATGATCAAGAGCAGTTTGCGGTCGTCTTCGTTAGCGAACAAAGGCTTGATCTTCCGCCCGCGCTTCTTGGGGGCGCTTGGCGCGAGATCGGTCGCGAGCTTGCCTGTCAGAAACTGGCGCAGTTCGACATCTTGCTCTTTCGTCTTCCTGCCAACTTTCGGAATCCGCAAAGAAGCGCCGGAGTCTTCAGCCTGGACCGCGACACTCGTCATCTCCAAGAACCACTTGGATTGCCCGCTGGTCAACATCGCGTTCAACATCGCAGTGTCGAGACCGAGCTTCAGAGCGCGTGCCTTGTCGCGGTCCTTCACGCGCTGGCACATCGTCGCGACGTAGTTGTACCAAGCCAAAGTCCATGCCGGATAAACCTCGCCGGGAGGCATCGGCGACAGGCTGTCGGGACCACCACGGGACCACAGCGCTTCTTGGGGATTTTCAGATACCTTCATCGTTTTTTCCAAGGCATTGGTATTGCTCGGGAAAAACTGGAGCGGGCGATCGGGATCGAACCGACGACATTCAGCTTGGGAAGCTGACGTTC
>OFDN01002094.1_pt1 | contig 11575 bp, 13 predicted proteins | sample 1520971 | NCBI WGS metagenome assembly OFDN01 (sample SAMEA94257418, study PRJEB24077) | hot springs metagenome | biome: Aquatic biome; feature: Geographical feature; material: Water | place: India | collected 2012-06-12 | depth 5 m | reverse complement strand
CCGGCAAGCCAGCGCGTAGTCCAGCTGTGGGATACGGAATCCAGGGGCAAGGTCAAAACCACGTCCTCAAGCTTGCTGCGAGCGCCCCTCTCCTCCCTTTTCTCGATGAGGGAGAGCGCCCCCAGCGTCTTGAGCTCTTTCCAAGCGTCATCCAGAGCTGCGACGGCCTGCCGCTCCAGCTTGTAGCCTCCTAGCAGCGCACTGTCTCGCCGGATGGTGCTGTAGCGCATCTCGAAGCTGTTGAGCATCGCCGCCTGTGTGTACTTCAAAACGAGCTGACTGATGAGCCAGCGAGCAAGCTGGGAGCGGCAGCGCATCAGGCGCTGGTAGTTGAACTGCCGATAGGTCACCTGGTCGATGCTCTGCGTCACCAACGGGTGGAACTGCGCAATCCAGCGTGAGCCCCGATCGTTCTCATAGTCTTTGCGCTTCACACCCGTTAGAGCTGCCAGGTAGGTCGAGCGGGCGAAGGCCTCCTCGCCGTCATCGTTAGTAGCCACGATTTCGATGGCGCTGAGCGACAGGATGTCCAGCCCCTCGATCAGTTCGTCATAGCGAAGGCTATGCCCTTGCTGCTCCAGCTCCTTGCGGAGCTGATGGAGTGAGAAGCGCGCGCCACTGCGGTAGCTCGATTGGTCAAAAAAGCCAGCATGCTGTTCGGCGGAGATCTTGCGCAGCGCATGCTCAATCAGCTCTTCGCGCGCGCTTGGGTAAAAACTGACGCGCTTCCCGTCCTTGCCTTTGACTTGTGCAGGATAGATCGTCGCCGTGAGAGGCCGCCCGCGGTAGCTGAAAGGGAGTTCCATCACTGGCAAAAATCCTTCTGCCGTCCGCAGCGTGCCCATTCGCAAACGAGAAACGGAGTAGCGCGGAATGCTGTCCCATAGATCGACGGCGTTAGATAGCGCCTCACGCTGATCGCTGGTGTTAGCCAGAAAGCCCTGAAACAAAGCCAACTGTCGCCCGGCAAAGGCGTCATCGGCGATGGGAGCCACTTCCTTGCGGCGCGCCGGCTTCTTCCGTGTGTCAGCCACGTCTGCCATTTCTCCCCTGCCCCGCTATTGGCTGTCGCTGGATTGGGGCGTTAGTGCCGCGATCTGCGGCCTATGCCGACTTGCGAACACAGCGTTTAGGCCTTCGGCAACGAGTTGCTGCACTGTCGTCCGTTCTTGAGCGGCGAGCACCTTGAGCTCCATCTGCACTTCTGGAGCGAAATGCCCGCCGATCAGGACGCGTCCCACCCGTGACGGAGGCACCGCACGCACCACCTTTGACTTGGCAGGGAGTGGCAGGGATGTTCCCGCAGCCGACACGGGAGCAGGCGCCACCCGCACTTGGTTAAGCCCTTGCGACAGGGGGTTTGGCTTGGCCATGACGTGCCTCCTTTCCGGTCAAAAGCTTAAGTGTATACATGTATATCTGTTGAGCTTCTTCAGCAGCTTTGCTTTTTGGCTCGTACTCTTGGGCGGTTTGTCCCAGATTCCCGGCATGGCGGTGCGCGGCCCGCAAATGCAGCGTGGTCGGGCAAACAATGAATCCCTGCCCAGAGATAAACGCAGCGGCGTCCTCCCCTTCCCTGCCCTGCACGGACGACTTGCTTACGACAAAGCAGGCCGGAACATCTCCTGCCAAGCGCAGCAGGTCGCCAATCTTTGGCAACGTAGCAAGGCTGTAAACATGCGGCTCCATAGGAATGAGCACTAGGTCTGCAGAACGCGCCGCTTCCACGGCGTCTGTTCCAGCATGAGGCGGCGTGTCAATGACTAGAAAGTCAACCTGCTGGGCATGTGCGTTTTCAATCGCAGCCTTGAGCCGCGATGCAGGAGTCGCAACAACCCAAGGAAACTCCGGCGTTCGGCGGTCGGTCCATTGAGCAGCGGTGGCTTGAGGATCGAGGTCCAGTACAGCGACCTTGCGTCCGGCACGCACTGCTGCCACCGCCAACGACAGAGCAAGGGTCGTCTTACCAACTCCCCCCTTCTCCGCTACGACGGCTACGACGTCAAATGACGACATGCATACATCTCCACCTTTTTACGTGGATGCATGTATACATCTCTACACGTCCGCATGTCAACCTTTCAGCCCAACGATAGGCATACAACTCTCTGAATGAGCAGGAAATGTATACATCCATACATGTAGCCACTGTCTTGCTACACATGTGGCAGGTTTCGCAGTCCCCAGGTGGGGGAGTTCATTTCGCCGTATGTCCCCTCTTCGCATCGAACCATGGTAAGCGGTCAATTAACAGCGTCCTTGCCTCGCTCGGGTTAGTCTGTCAGCGAGCCTCAGACGCTGCTGAGGTCGATGTTCCACGGCAGTAGCGCGGCGTAGTCGTCGGCGGTCTGCGCGTTGGGCAGCGCAGCGAACAGTGAGCGCAGGTAGCGGTAGCCGTCGATGTTGTTGACGCGGCAGGTCTGCAGCAGCGAGTACAGGTTGGCGCTGGCGTTGGCGCCATGCACCGTGTCGGCGAACAGCCAGTTGCGCCGCCCGACGCAGAACGGTCGGATGGCGTTTTCCTGGACGTTGTTGTCGATGCTGTAGCGGCCGTCCTCGACGTAGCGATTGAGCTTGCTCCACTGCGACGAGAGGTAGTGCAGCGCCTGCCCAAGCAGGCTCTTGGGCAGCACGCCGTGCAGGTTGGCCAGCAGCAGGGCCTCGATGTCGGCCAACACGGGGACGCTGTCTCGCTGGCGCCGGCGCTTGAGTTCATCCGTGTCGACACCGTCCCGTCTGGCCTCGGCCTCGACGTGGTACAGCTGACCGATCAGCGCGATGAAGCGCGCCGCGAGCTGGTTGGGCCCGCGTTGGTCCTTGGGCAGTGCCTGCAGTGCTTCGATGAAGTACCTCCTGCAATGCGTCCAGCACGCCAGGTGCACGAGCTGGTGCGTCTCGGCCAGGGTGTCGTAGACCTCGTAGCCGTCGGTCATCAGCACGGTGCCGGGGCGGATGCCGGCATACAGCTCCATCGCTGTCTTCGTCGAGCGACTGGACGAGTAGGCGAACAGCCGTATCGGTGGGCCGCTGCCGTCTCGGCCGCTGCCATCGGTCATCTGTGCCCAGATGAAGCTCTTGGCCTGCGCGCTGCGCCCGGGCTCCTTGAGCACCTGCAGCTCCGTCTCGTCGCCGAACACAAGCGGGGCGTCCAACAGCAGGTCACGCAGCAGGTTGATCACCGGCTGTACGGACAGTCCTGCACGCACCATGCTGCCGGCCACAGTGTTGCGCGCGATGCCGGTGCCGCCGAAGCGACCCAGCAGCACGGCCTGGCGGTACAGCGGCAGGCCGTCCAGGTACTTGGACACGGCGATCCAGGCCAGGGCACTCTCGGTGAAGAGGCCCCGCGGGATGATCTGCGCGGGACGCGGCGCCAGCCGCATGCCGCCGTCACAGCACGGACAGGCGTACTTGACGCGCTCGTGCCGGATGACGCGTACCTGCTGCGGGATGATGTCCAGCTGCTCGCTGGCTTCCACGCCGATCTCGCGCAGCGCGACACCGTCGTGCGGGCACACGCGCTCGCCTTCGGGCAGCTCGTGGCGGATCACCTCGCGCGGCAGCGCCGGGTCCAGCGGCTTGCGGCCGCGCTTGGTCCGCTTGTGGCCGGGCACGTCGACCTTGTCGCTGTCGTCGCTGTTGCAGCCCTCTTCAATCGCCGGCTCGGCCTGCGCGCCGAGGTCTTCAGCCTCGTTGAAGAACATGTCCTTCTGCAGGACCGCGGCCTCGCTGCTGGCGGCGAAGAGCTGCCGCGTGAACTTGCTGAGCTTTTCCTTGAGGAGGTCGCGCTCGGCGCGTGTCACGCGGAGTTCGCCGGCCAGCGACTCGTTGCGCTTGAGCGCTTCGGCCAGCGCCTGCTGCAATGCGATGACTTCGTCTGGCGTTGGCATGTGGACCATCTGCGGCCAGTGTCCGCGCCACAGCCCCGGGACACCATGCGGATCTGCCGCAATGGCGCACGCCGGCGCTGCCGTTCTCAGCCGACGTGCTGGTACATGCGCTGGGGATGGCGCTGCACGACGCCGATGTCGATGCCCTCCAGCAGCCAGTGCAGCTGCTCCACCGTCAGCGTCGGCGCCGCCGTCTCGGCGGGCCAGATGAAGCGGTCTTCCTCCAGCCGCTTGAGCAGCAGCCAAAAGCCGTTGCGGTCCCAGCCGAGGATTTTCACGCGGTTGCGACGGCGGTTGCTGAACACGTACACGCAGGCGGCGAATGGATCCAGGCCGAGGGCCTGCTGCACGAGGGTGGCCAGGCCGTTGATGTTGAGCCGGAAGTCCACCGGGGCACGATGCAAGTAGACCTTCAGATGTTCGTCGAGACGGAACACGTCAGCCTCCCCAGCATCTGCAGCACATCGGCGAGCTGGCGCTGGCCGACGCCCCGAAGCTCGACCGCCACGCCGTTGGGCAGCGTCGCCTGCAAACTCACATCTCGACGCTCATCGAAGTCATGCACGACGCGCTCGGCAGCGACTCTGACCATCGGCAACGCGACGAAGGGCGAGTCCGCCGCCGCTGAGGGTTCGACAGGTGCACGCTTGCGCAGCTGACCGTGACCACGAATCCACCGCGCGACTTGGTTGGCATTGATGCCGAACTCGCGCGCCAGGCGGGCCACCGAGACGCCCGGCTGCAAGCACACCTGAACGAACTCGGCCTTTGCCGCCTTGTCGTACACGCAGCGCCCACCGGGCTTGTGACGCAACACCAGGCGCTGCTTCAGAGCTTCCAGATCTACCGACATACGTCCCCACTTCACTTGCTAAGTGGGGACGAAGACTGTCAGCTCGGCGGTGCCGCCTCAAGGACGCGGGTAATTGACCGCTTACGAACCATGATCAACACCGGCATACGAGCTAAGACGAGCTGAGTCAGCCTTGGCTCGGCAAGCAGGTCAAACAGAGTTGAGAAGTTGCACCCTCTGGCTCCGGAAGCGCAACAGCGTGCGCCCCAAGGTCTTTGGATGTGCGTCTGGCAACTTGCTGTCGCAACAGTGAACCCGCAGGCTTTCGCACAACCCCCGAGGTTGGATGAGTCCGGGAAACGCCCGAGATCCAAGCGCACGCCATTTACTGCGACGAGCCCTCGTGAAATCACCTTCCCACAGGTGAGCAGGGCAGCATCAAATTCAACCCGGCACGCGGGTGAAGGGCAGACGGTCCAAACTACCCGTATATATGTCACCATGCTGACATGCATGCATGTATACACACGGAGCGAAGCATTCACAGACACGCTCGTTATGCAGTCGCGGTGGCAGACAGGCAAACCCGTCCGCATTCTCGTTCCTCTCAAGGAGCCGCACAACCTAACTCTCGCAAAGCCTACTTAATGAGACCAACTACTTTTGATCGAACTGTTCGTGTTTCGTTTGCCATCGCGCTCGTCACTGCTTCTGTAGTGAACCTAGTCGCGGCGATAGGATGGCTCGACTTTTCGCACTGGCCCCTTGCGTTGAACGTTATCAGCCCTGAAACGATTGAAGCTTTAGTTGTCAACACCCTTGGTGGAATACTTGCTGGCATAAGCCTAGTCTGGATGACTCTAGGTTTCAATGGGCTGCGTCAACTAAAAGCAAGCGTCAGCCGGCCCACCATAAACCTGTCCCCTTGCCGAGCCCCACGAAACATATTTACAGGACTGCATCTAGGGGCGCCAAGAAAGTGGGTTGAAGAAAAGTTGGGAGCACCAGCCCAGATTGGTAAAAATTGGGCAGGCTATATATTTTCAGATGCACTCTTATCTCTGAATTTCACTCCGGATGACGCCCTGGAATGCATTTCTGTGGCGATTATCAACGATAAAGCAGTTTTTGACTTTCCAGCCATTCACTTCGAATGTCCACCACTTGGAAAACTTCGCCTGTCTGACGTCCTGAAGGCGGATCATCTCGAAATGCGTTATGACGATTCACTAAGACACCAGGAACTACTCGTGACAGGTAGAGAGGGCCCTAACGGCGGGTGGCACTACATTGCTTTTGGCTGCTTAGATCCGCATGCTCCCGGATTATTATTCCCCGCAGAATTTAGTTGGGATCGCGAAGGCAACAAACTCCTAAGCCCTGCACAACATCTCATCGTAAACTGGGCCGCCATTTCATCTAATCCAAACATTGAAACCTTCCCTTGGCGCTTGGGACTAATTTTGACGGCAACCTAATCTATTTATATCTTCGGCCAGCCATAAATGAGCAACTCCAAAGACAGGCTAGAAACTTCACAGTGGATTCTCGAGCGCAATTTGACTTGGATCGCGGCTGCAGAAATTAAAGTCGGTGTAATTGTGGCAATCGACACGGCAATGCTTGGAGGATTAGGCGCAGCATTTAGCGCTGCGGAGAAGGCAAGCCGTACCCAATGGGCATGGCTTTTGAGCCTAGTCTCTTTATCATGCCTGGCAGCTGGCATATTCTGCGCCGCAATGGCAGTGCTTCCCAGAGTCACTGGCCCAAAAAGTTCTCTTCTCTTTTTTGGTCGCGTCGGCCCGTGCGCTGACGCTGAGTACGTCCAAAATCTAAAAACTGCGACAGACGAGGATCTACTTGCTGATTGGGCTGCGCAAATTCATAGGAACGCACAAATCGCATGCGACAAGTTCTCCTGGGTCAGGATAACCATGTGGTGGTCATTCTTAGCAATACCATGGTGGTTTCCTGCAATTGTATTTCTGCTCCAGAAACAGGTTTAACAATGACGCTCAAAGCAGGATTAACGACGGAAGTTAAATCCACTCTAGCTCAGCGATGGAACGCTGAAAGAACGGATCGTGTGCCAAGTCCGGAGGCACTCGCTTTGGACGCGAATCACGCGAAGGATTTAGAGCAATCCACCGTCCTTTACGCAGATTTGGACGGGTCGACTAGCATGGTGGATAATTATCATTGGTGGTTTAGCGCGGAAGTTTGCAAAGCTTTTCTACGTTGCGCTTCCCAGGTTATTAAGAGCGAAGGTGGAACGATAACAGCGTACGATGGAGATCGAGTTATGGCCGTATTCACGGGCCCTGCATGCGAAGCACATGCTGTCCGCTGTGCCATGAAAATCAATTTCGCTACAAGTGAAATTATTCAGCCGGCGATTAAAAATCAATATCCGACTACGCCATTTGTTCTGCGCCATGTGGTTGGAATTGACTCAAGTCAGCTGCACGTGGCGAGGATTGGAGTGCGTGGAGATAACGACTTGGTATGGATTGGACGTGCTGCCAATTACGCCGCAAAACTCACCAGCCAGCAAGGCAAACCCACATGGATTACAAAATCCGTATACGACCGCCTGCCTGAAAATCTGAAGTTTCACAATGGCATTAATATGTGGCAAAAAACATATCTAAACACAATGGGAAACCTGGAAGCCTATAGCTCCACGTATTGGTGGTCCTTCTCATAACAAACGACTACAACAGCAGAAATGGTTATCCTCCCTCCGTTTTCTAGTCGCCTCTCAGGCGCCCACGCGAGCGTCGAAGGGGCCTTTCCAGAGTCCGCCAGAACTGGCTTGCTTCACTTGCTCTACGAAGTCGTTGAGCGACAATATGTCGATGGTTGGCATGTCATCGCAAGAGAACTCCAGCGGCTAGCAAGGCTTCCGCCCACCGAATACGAATCTTCCCGCACGTTTGGTGACAAGGCGGCGCAAGCAGACACTGAGAAAATTCTTAAGTCGATCAAATGGCAAAAGCTTTTTGATTTCTGCGAGCGCCTCCACAATTCTTTGGCGAAAGAAGTCCAGGAGTCAACGCAATATGGAGACCACACTGTCGTAGAGCGACCCGAAGTCCAGTCGTATATAGCTGCGGAGCTACAGAGACTCTTTTCAGAAGAAGGTTTTGCATACGAGTTTTTTGAAGGCGCAGTCCATCGGAAGGGCCGAAAGCATACGACCGAAGTTTCGACTCGCGCGCAAGTTGTGCTCGGCTCGAGTCAACTCATAAGCGCAAGGCAACACTTCATCAAAGCCTTAAAATTCTTTCGGAATCCTGTCGAGCCTGACTTCGAAAATGCAGTTAAAGAGGCCGTCTGTGCGGTAGAGGCAGCAGGGAAAGCTCTTTTCCCTGAAGCCAAAGCCTCGACTCTTGGCGATCTCACGAAATGGTTATCCAACGCCACCAACACACTTGACATTCCGAAGGGCATCGTTGCCACAATTACAGGCGTGTACGCGTTTCGGAGCGGTGGCAATGGAATCGGCCATGGAGGCGGAAATGGCGGGGCCGCTACCGCCCAGATAGCCGAATATGTTTTGGCATTATGCGCTTCTCAGATCATTTTCTTCGTTGATTTGGCATCCATCGATGACACGGACATCCCTTTTTAGGGTCGGTGCACCGAGGAATTGATGGAGCTTATGTGAACATTCCAAAGTCAGGATGGTTCTACGCATTCTCAGTTATCGTTGACATAAATAGCTCCGTCAAATTGGTTGCGGAAAACACATTGCCCGGGGGAATAGCCGACTATATGGCCGATGTACTCGGGGGTGCAATTACTGCCATCGAAAAGTCCGGCGGCAGTGTAATCGGCATAATGGGCGATGCAATATTCGGCATCGTGGACACCGCTGATGCGGTTGTCGTCGCCTGTGCCACCATTGCAAAGGACGTTAACAGGCAGCGCGAGTATCTGACTGGCACAGACTATGAGAGTGCAGTGCCTACACTGCCGGGCCTGAAAATTGGAGTTGAGTATGGCCAACTAAATGTTTCAAAGATTTCCAGCAATGCAATGGGGGAATTGCCTTTTTGCATCGGCGGCGGCACGAATTATGCCGCCCGTATAGCTGATGCCGGCGTGGGTAACCGATGCAATATTGGGCCAGACGCAATGAAAGCCGGACTTGACCAATATATCATTGACGATGGGCCAGGGTGGATTGAAGGGAAAAGTGGGGAAGGGACCTATACCTATTGGAAGCTAGATCTTAGTGATATATGGATAGAAGGCGACGATAGCGAAAAGGAATTTTGGTAAGGCGTCCCGACTTCAAATAACTAAGAGTTAGTGCCTCCTGAATTGTATTGTCGATAAAATATGTTATCGACACTAGTCTTCGATGAGCGGGCGAATCGAGTTACGCCTGAACGTTGCTGCATCCGACGTCGACCGCTCTGACGCCTTCTTGGATCGAGCCGCTGTGCCGTTAATAGAGGTGCTGGCGTGGTTCATCCAAGAGCCCATTAGCAAGCCACAGCACACTTGCTTAGCCGAGTGTCTGGCGTGAAAGAGACCGCAGCGGCACTTAAAATTCGCGTCTCTCGCAATTAAGAAGATCACGAACTAGAGAGAAGCTGGAGGCCACAGCCGAAGGACCTGCATGCACGCACAACATGCGGCTGCTGGCGCTGAGCTAGGGCAGCGAAGGAAGCGAGGCACGCTTGATGAGCACGTGGGTGGCTTGCAGACTACCTTGACGCCTGATCGCCTACAGCTCCATGGCGAATGCACTGCGTTAGAGAGGGCTTGACCAGCAAGCGCCGTAGCTGAAGCGCCCGGTTGAAACGTTCAACGTTACACAAGTCGGCCTCAACTTTTGATGTCAGCGATCGAAAACATGACGACCCTCACGTTCGGTGTTTTTCGATGACCGCTAATTCCTACCAAGTCGTGGCAGTTGCCCTCCTGCTCGCAGCTTGCTCCGCTGGCGAGAAAGCTGACTCAACAAAAGTTGAAGACAGCTCAGCTGCAAAGGCTGTGAGTGTTGCCGCTCAGGCAAGCTCTGCGTCTGCATCGACCCCCGTCAACGTAAGTGCGCAAAACGAACTTAGTGTCGCTTTACAAAAGATAACTTTACCGAAATCTTTAGTACTTTCGCGCCCGACCAAAAACAATGAAAACATAAGTCCAGTTGCTGCATTGCCGTTTTTCGACGAAGCGACCATAGCGGCTTGGCACAAGTTCATGGAGAACACTTCTGCAACCCAGAAAAGGGATCAAAACCGTGTCATCACGGAAACATTTGAACTCGTTTCGCAGGGCCGCATGTTTGACGCCAAAGCAAGCTCAGCACAGTCGGACGATTCGCTCAAACGAACCCTCTCGTTGATTGTGGACGCCGAGATGGGAAAAACTGCTCCTGAGGCTGTCATTCAGTCGCTCTCAGACATTACAGTTTCTATATTCGATGGTCTTAGAATCGTCCGGGTAGTTGCTAGGCAATTCGGCCCTTCTGGAGTCGTTTTGCTCAATCGATACTACACAGCGATGTATGACACCAGGCAGATGAGCGCCTTTCGACAGGAGCTAAATGAATGGCCGAACTCGAAAATTACAACTGGAGTTTCCGGCAAAGGATTACCTATTGTATGGACCAGTTACCCTGCCGAAGGCTCGGCCCCCTTCAATAAGGTCTTGGTAAAGGCGGTTGCAGCAGCATGGGAAAAACTGGAAGCTAACACCGCCAAGTTCGCACCACCCACTAAGCAGGAATTTGAAACTACGGAAACTTTCAAGCTTCGCGAGCAGTCTTATCTTAGTGAAGCGGAATTGCGCAAGCAAGCGATGGAGCAAGAATGGCCACTGCAACTTGCCCGTGCGATAAGCGTCGAGTTGGGGGGTAAAATCTCTTGGGCGTTGGAAGATATTGCATACAACGCAGATGAACAGAAGTTCGCTGGTCTAGTTAAATTCAAAGGAACTAGCGAAGAGGTTCCGTTCACTATACCAGTGCGGCTGGAGGATGCTCAAGAGTTTAAGCGTGACGCCGGGCAGCTTCGAATCCAGCCAATATTTGAAGTGAAGCAGAGCGGCCAGCTTTTTCTGTCAGAGGTTAAGCTAACGGGCAAAGATGGTTCTACGTCCTTAACTACGTTGGAACTAGACCTTGGGCTCAATGTAGGTAAATCTCAGTTTGCGCCGATCCTTGTTGCTCTTCAAAAGGTGCAAGCAGAAGAGCTTGCAGCTGAACAAGCTAAAAACCAGTTGGAACGAGAGAAATATCGAGCTGAAATGGCTGCTCGCCCAGATATTGAGGCCTGCCTAGAGCGAGTCGCCAAGCATTTTGGTAATGTCGTAAGTGGCCCAAGCATAAATATGGGTCAATTGAATTCGGAACTTCAGGCACAAGAGCGATGCCGGGAACTTCCGAAACCGACTGACGGCGCGAAACGAACATCGCTAAGCGAATACACCAATATTCTACCTGCTGGAACTGCCGCTTGTAGTGATCAGCGAGATGCTATCCAGTACACCATGATTGGCCGAAAGTTCGCGAACGCGCCTCTTCCTTCTTCTTGTGACTACATTGGAAAAGACGTAAGAGTCAATGTGTTGCGAACTGCGCAAATGGGAGCAGCAACCGTTGCGTTGGTCGGTAATTCGGGAGGAACTCTTTGGGTCTCGTACGACGAAATTCGGTAACCAATATATGAGCCCGACGACCGGTATTGGCGGCTAGCGGGTGGACCACCACCATTCCATCCGTCACCGGCGACTTCTGCGATGTGTGTGGTGATGCGTTTAGGTCGCGAACGGGGGACTGTTTCAGCTCGTTGGTCCGGGATGACGACGAGCTGAGGGGCGTATTGACCTTGCCCCCGGAAACCGTCTCCCATGCTGAGTGATGCAATGTCAGCAAGGA
>OFDN01002093.1_pt1 | contig 11580 bp, 16 predicted proteins | sample 1520971 | NCBI WGS metagenome assembly OFDN01 (sample SAMEA94257418, study PRJEB24077) | hot springs metagenome | biome: Aquatic biome; feature: Geographical feature; material: Water | place: India | collected 2012-06-12 | depth 5 m | reverse complement strand
CTCGGCCCCTACGGCGTCGGCAAGACCAGCCTTCTGCGCACCCTGGATCCGGCCACGACGCTGTTTGTCGATGGCGAGGCCGGCGACCTCGCAGTGCAAGACGTGCCGGTGGACACCCTGCGGCCGGAGACCTGGCCGGAGTGCCGGCACCTTGCGGCCTTCATCGGCGGCCCCAACCCCTCGTTTCCGCACGAGGCCACTTACGGCCAAGCGCACTACGAGGCCGCCGTCGGCATGTTCGGAGACCCCACGGCGCTCGACAAATACGAGACCATCTTCGTGGACTCGATCACGAAGGTGTCGCGGCTCGCCCTCCAGTGGGCGCAGCAGCAGCCGGAGGCTTTCAACCAGCAGGGCAAGCCGGATCTGCGCGGCGCCTACGGCCTTCTCGGTCGCGAAATGCTGGCTTGGATCACCCAGCTCCAGCACGCGCGGAAGAAGAACGTCATCTTCACCTGCGCCATGGAGCAGACGAAGGACGACTTCGGCCGGCTGACCTGGGAACCGCATCTCGAAGGCTCCAAGACCGGCCGCGAGCTGCCGGGCATCGTCGATGAGGTCATCAGCTACACGCTACTCGACTTCGGCGACGGTCAGCCCCTCCGCGCCTTCGTCACCAACAAGGACAACGCCTATGGCCTGCCGGCCAAGGACCGTTCCGGGCGTCTCGACCCCGTCGAGGAACCCAACCTCGGAAAGCTGATCGCCAAGGCCAGCGATCAGACACGCCGACGGACTGCCATCACCACCACGATCCAGCAGCCCGCCGACGCCACCCACGAACCGGCCTGACCCTCTCGAAGAGAAAGACCACATCCATGAATGCGATGGACTTCAACAACGCCGAACCCCAACGGGCAATGGGCGATCTGATCCCCGACAACACCGTCTGCCTCGTCGTCGCCACTCTGCGGCCCGGCGGCGAAGGCCCTGGCGGATGGCTCAAGGCCAACAACGACCGCTCCTGTCTGATGGCCGATTTCGAGTTCACCATCGACGGCGGCGAGTTCGACCGGCGCAAGTTCTGGTCGCTGTTCGTCGTGGACGGCCAGACCGACGGTCAGCAGAAGGCGGCCAATATCAGCCGCTCCAAGCTGCGCGCCATGCTGGAAAGCGCCTATGGCGTCCAACCCGGCGACACCAGCCCCGACGCCGTCGCCAAGCGCCAGATCGCCGGCTGGCAGGCCTTCGACGGTCTCAAGTTCTGCGCAAAGGTCGGCATCGAGGTCGGAAAGCTGAAGGTCCCGGCCGCCGGACCGAACTCGGAACGCTACCCGGACAAGAACGTCCTCAAGGCGGCCATCACGCCGGACGAGATCATCTACATCAACCCTGGCCCCCAGGCTGCGGGCATGAAAACCGCCGGCGCGGCGCTGACTTCCGCGGCCAACGCGGCAGGCGGCGCCGTTCAGCAGGCGGTGCAACAGGCCTCGGCCGCAAAGCCGTCCTGGGCGTCCTGACGCCATGGCCGCCGCTCAATCCTCTCGGAGGTCCAGCAAAGGCGCGCCTGCGCGCCCACAGGACGCTCAGGAAGAGGCGGCGTTGGAGAGGGCGGCTAAGGCCGCCCTCGACTTCGCGCCCGGCCTCAGCAACCCCCGTGGCGTCGCCATGGCCGCCATCTCGGCCTGGATCATATCGCGGTCCATGCAGTGCGCCGCGCCACGGATCGACGCCGAACTGCTGTTCAACATCAGCGACGCCCGGATCCGTGGTTTCGTCGAAGCCGCCCTGCCGAACATTGCTTCGACGCTCATGGCCCAGGGCTTCGACTTCAACCTTCCGTTCGGCGCCCTGGCGAAGGAACAGGTCATCGACTTCATCGCGGCCGGCATCGTCGGCGCTCAGGAGGCGGCCGTGGCCGCCAACGAGAGTCTCGGCTTTCCTTTCGATGACGAGGTGCCTTTCGGATGAGCGACGCTCTCGACTTCAACAGCCGCACGACCCTGGAGACCGCCGCATCCGACGCCGTCAATGCGGCCGTCAACAGCGCCCTGGAACGCAAGCGCAGCCTTCAGGAGCGGCGCCCCTATCTGGGGGCGTCTGCGATCGGCGACGCCTGTGAGCGCCGGGCGCAATTCGATTTCGCGGGCGCGCCGCGTGAAAAGGACATCGAGCCAAAGACGCTGCGCATCTTCGACCGCGGTCACAGCTTCGAAGAACTGGCGCGGGCTTGGCTGATGGACGCCGGCTATCAGATCACCCAGCGCAACCAACGCACCGGAGAGATGTTCGCCTTCTCGCAGATGGGCGGGCGGTTCCGCGGGCATGTCGATGGCGTCATCATCGCAGGGCCTGAAACCACAGGCTATGCCTGGCCGGCCATCTGGGAGCACAAGGCCCTGGGGGCCAAAGGCTACAAGGAAATCGTGCGCCAGGGCCTGAAGAAGGCCCGGCCCGGCTACTACGCCCAGGTGCAGATCTACATGGCCTATCTCGGCCTCGCCGAGAACCCGGCCATGTTCACCATCACCAACGCCGACACCTGCGAGCAAGAACACCTGCCGGTCGCCTTCGACCCTCAGGAAGCGCAGCGCATGAGCGACCGCGCCGTGCGGATCATCAAGGCGACGGACGCTGGCGAGCTGCTGCCGCGACCCTTCAAGGATCGCACCCACATGGAGTGCAAGTGGTGCCCGTTCGCCGAGCGGTGCTGGAGGCTGACCGCATGAACGCGCACGCCTTTCTCGGCATCGACCCTGGTCTCTCCGGCGCCATCGCCCTCTATGTGCCGTCCGAAGACACCATGCTTATCGGCGACGTGCCGGTGCACGAGCTGAAGCGAAACGGCAAGACGCGCCGCGAAGTCGATGTGCACGCACTCGCCGCCATGATCGCCGACTGCGCACCCTACAAGCCGCACGTCTGGATCGAACACGTCTCAGCCATGCCCGGCGAGGGGGCGGTCGGCGCCTTCACCTTCGGCAAGGTCGTCGGCCTCCTGACAGGTGTCTGCATCGCGTCCGGCCTGGTGCTGGAACGTGTCACGCCGTCGGTCTGGAAAAAGGCCATGGGCGTCACCGCAGACAAGGACGGAACCCGCGCCCGCGCGTCGGCCCTCCTGCCGGCGCACGCTTCCAAGTGGCCGCTGAAGAAGCACGACGGGCGCGCCGAGGCCGCTCTGATCGCCCTCTATGGAGCGCGGCAAACGATGCAGGTGGCCGCATGACCACGATGAGAGATATCGTTCAGGAAGTCGCCGCGCGACACAAAATCACGCTCGACGAAATCTATTCGAGCAGCCGTGAACACCGCATCGCGCACCCGCGCCAGGAGGCAATGGCGGCGATCTACGCCACAGGTCGATATTCCACAACGCAGGTCGGCCGGCATTTCGGCAAAGACCACACGACCGTTGTTCACGCCCTGCGGCGGGTTGCTGAGCGGCGAGGCGAGTGATGGTCATGCTCGACTTCAACGACGCCGCTACCGCCCGATCGCCCCTGTCCATCGCCCTGGACTACGCCGAAAACTTCGGCTGGCCGGTCTTCCCTTGCAACCCGTTCACCAAGGCGCCGCTCACCGAGCACGGCTTCAAGGAAGCCACACGAGACCTCTTCAAGATCCGGTCGTGGTGGGCGAAGTGGCCGAACGCCATGATCGGCGTCCCGACCGGCCCAGAAACCTTCTGGGTCCTCGACATCGACAACGACCACGAGCGCGGAAAGACCGGCGTCCAGTCCCTCGCCGACATGGGCCACAGCCTCGCCGAGCTGATGGACACCGCCGTCGCTGCGACAGCCTCTGGCGGCTACCACTGCCTCTTCGCCTGGGACGCTACCCGCCCGCCCGTCACCAACGCCCGCGGCGCGCTCAAGCGGTTCCTCGATGTCCGCGGCCAGGGCGGATATGTCGTCATGGCCGGCTCCACCCGCGCCGACGGGCGCACCTACACCTGGATCAATCCGCCCGACGAATGCGACCTCGAAAAGGCTCCAGAATGGCTCTACGAGGCCATTCAGGCCGCGCCCGCTACCTCTGCCCCGTTCGACTTCAACACCGCCCCCAAGGCCCCGCCTACGCCCGCTGAGCGCGTCGCCAGGATCGAGCCGGGCGCATGGCACGAGAACACCCGCGACCTCATCGCGCGACTGGTGCGCGAAGGCGCCTCAGACGAGTCCGTCGCCGCGATCGCGCCCAGGTTCACCGAACCCGGCTTCACCCATCAGCAGACGATCAACGAGTTCCTGACCCACGCGCGCACCGCGCGCGCCAAGTGGGGCTATCAGCCGAAGAACCTTGAAGCCGAGCACGCCCAGGCTGTCGAAGAGGCCGCCGCCAGGTTCAAGATCCTCTCCATCACCGAACTGGTGAACGTCAAGCCGCCAGAATGGCGCATCGACGGCGTCTTTCCGACCCACGGCTCATCGGTCCTCTACGGCGCATACGAGACCTTCAAGACCTTCATCGCGCTCGACATGACCCTGTCGCTCGCGTCCGGCCTCGACTGGATGAACCGGCCCTCCAAGCCGTGCAGCGTCCTCTATGTGGCCGGCGAAGGGCAGGTGGGTCTCGGCATCCGCGCCGCCGGATGGCTGGCCGCCAAAGGCGTCAACGAGCGCGACGTTCGGTTCCAGGCCCTGCCAGAAGCCGTCGCTCTGCCCAACCCAGGCGATCAGGACGCCCTTCTGAAGGCCATCGACGGCATGAAGGACCCGCCCGAAATCATCGTGCTGGACACCGTCACCCGCATGACCGGCGGCGGCTCCCTGAACGATGAGAAGGACGCCCAAGGCTATGTGCGCGGCATGGACCGGCTGCGCATCGCCACCGGCGCCCACATCCTCAACATCGGCCACAGCGGCAAGGACAAGGAACGCGGCATTCTCGGCTCCACCGTCCTGCCGGCCGCCATGGAAACCATCATCTGTGTCGAGCGCCGCGGCGACACCCTGACCCTCATCAACAGCAACCCGAAGGGCAAACAGAAGGACGGCCCCAACTTCGAAGACATCCGCCTGCGCAAGCAGGTCGTCGATTTCGAACACGATGGCCAGCCCCTCAAGACCGTCATCCTGATCCCAGACGACGATCAGCAAGACGCTGATGAAGACACCCCATCCACCACCCTTCCAGCGCGCCCGCAGGGCGCCAATCAGCAGGCCGTCATGGCCGCTCTGAAGAAGGCGAAAGGGGAGCCTCTGGGGATGACGAGGCTCTCCACCATGACCGGTCTGGCGAGCAATCGCCTGTTCGAAACCACCACCAAACTCGTCGCAAAAGGCCTCATTCACGAGGTCGGAGAAGAGGGGTCTCGCAGATGGAAAATCGCATGATTTCGGATCCGAATTCGGATCCGAATTCGGACTGCCCGGCTAGTCCGAATTTTAGTCCGAAAAAAGCCCCCCCCCCTTTTTTGGAAGAAAAAGGGGGGGTTTTTCGGGTAAATTCGGAGCCCACGATTTTCGAGGTTGAAGCCGAAATTCGGATCGGCGCCTGCGTCAGCTTCCGAGGCCAGCGATACGAGCTGGTCGATGTGGCGCCCTACACCCGGAAGGACGGTGCGCCGTCGAGCCTCCTGACCTGGCACTCGCACTGCGCCATCTGCGACGAACCGTTCGCCACGAAGTCAGGGATGCAGACCAGCGGCCTTCAGCGGTGCTGCTCCGCGTGCGGCAAGCCGGGGCAATCGGTCGCCCGTCGGCGTCGAAACTTGGCGACGGCGAAAAAGCGCAAGGCCCTGCGGGAGGCCAGCGCATGACCTGCCACCTGCCTCGCGTCTACGCCCCCGTCGTCACCGACCACGCCGTCGTCCGGTGGCTGGAGCGGGTGCACGGCCTGGACATCGACGCCGTCCGCCGCGCCGTCCTCGCCGAAGGCCGCGAGACCTGGCTCGCCGCCGGCGCCACCGCAATCCACGCCCACCAGATCGGCGTCACCCTGATCGCCGAGAAGGGCCGGGTCATCACCGTCAAGCCGCAGACCAAACGGGGGGTGGAGCCTTGAGCGATTTTCCGCAGGCCTTCGCCACCGCCGCACGGCTTGTGAGCGCAGCCGAACAGGTGCAGCCTCAGCTCTTCACCAGCCCGAAGAAGGGCTCCCCAGAGGTCGTCAAGGCGCGCCAGTTGATGATCTACCTGCTGCACACCGAAGGCGGCTTCCAGCAGAAGCAGATCGCCGACGCGCTCCACCGCCACCACTCGACCGTCAAGCACGCCCTGGACGTGATCGAGGAGCGCCGTGACTGCGCCAGCTTCGACAGCGCCCTGGAGCGCCTCGCCGGCGCCTTCCGGTCCGTCGTCAGGCCGAACGCCGCGCCCGCCGTCGCAGAGCGCCCCGCCAAGCTCTCCGACCCGTTCGTCACCGCCCTCACCCGCGCCCTGATGCTCGCCGACCTGTGGCGTTCCGGCTCCACCATCGAGACGACCCGCGAAGACGCCAGGACGACCGTGGGCGTGTTCCTGCCCAACCTGATCCAGGGCGATCGACAGCACGACCACGAGCGCGCCCAGGCGATCCGCCGCGTCCTCGCCGAACACCTCATCGCCGCCGGCTATCGCGGGGTCTTCACCGACGCGTTCTGGTGCGCCAAGGGCGACCGCGGATGGCGCGTCGTGGCCAAGGGGCAGAAACCCAATCCGCACGCCCCCAAATCGCCCCATACTGCCTGACGACCGAACACCTGGAGCCTGACATGGCCACCCAAGCCCAACGCCTCGGCCTCGCCGTCGTCAACGAACCCGCCAACGCCACCCGCAAGGCCGTGGTGAAGACCGTCGAGGTCCCCATCGTCAACGGCGCCGCCGCCGGGACGTTCAGCCTGCCCACCGGCGCCAAGGTGCTAAACTATCACCTCGAAACGCCCGTCGCCGTCCCCGGCACGCCGACCAACGTGAACCTGCGTCTCGGATCCGGCGCCAACGGCCAGCAATACGTCGCCGACGTGGACATCAAGGGCCAGGGCTGGATCCAGGCCACCGTCGTCTATGCCGGCCGCAACCCCGCCGCCACGGTGCACTTCACCGTCGCTTCGTCCGGCGGAACCGCCGCCGATCAGGACTCGACCGCCTACATCCACGTCGAGTACCTGCCGCCGCTGGCGTAGGTCGGGCCATGGACGACGAACGCGAGTTCTACTGGCGCAACGGCGTGGAGGGCTTCGGTAGCCTCCACGATCTGGAGGGCAGAGACCCGCGCAACCCCAAGCTCGCTGGTCTCCGCTCGGTCAGCTACGCAGGCGCGGTCGGCCTTGCAAAGCGTCAGGCTAAGCCGCAGCGCAACCCCATCGGCTTCCATCGCCCGAAGGTGTGACCATGACGGGCCGCCCGTCTGACTACACGCCCGAGCTGGTCTCCGAAATCTGCGACCGGCTGTCCAAGGGCGAACCTCTCGCCGCCATCTGTCGCGACGACCACATGCCATCACGCGGCACGGTCTACGCTTGGGCCAAGGATCGCCCCGACGTTTCGGAACGCATCGCGCGCGCGCGGGATGATGGCTTCGACGCCATCGCAGGCGAGTGCCTGGAGATCGCCGACAAGACGACCGTCGAGGACGTGCAGCGCGACCGCCTCCGCGTCGAGACCCGGCTGAAGCTCCTGGCGAAGTGGGACCCCAAACGCTACGGCGACAAAGTCGCGCTGACCGGCGGCTCGGAAGGCGACGCGCCGATCAAGACGCAGCTCTCGGTCAAGTTTGTCTGACGCCATCCAGATCCCTGAGGCCTTCAAGCCGCTGTTTCAGACCGGCTGGCGAGACCTGGCGTTCTACGGCGGGCGGGGCGGGGCGAAGTCTCACTCGGTCGCCGGCGCGCTGGTGATCCAGGCCGCGCAATCGCCTCGCCGCATCGTCTGCGCCCGCGAGATACAGGACAGCCTTAAGGACAGCGTCAAGCAGCTCATCGAAGACAAGATCAGCGACTACGGGCTGGAGGATCACTTCGAGGCGCTGAAGGACGAGACGCGGGCCAAGAACGGCGGGCGGTTCATCTACAAGGGCCTGTGGCGCAACCCGGACGCGATCAAGTCGCTGGAGGGCGCCGACGATCTGTGGGTCGAAGAGGCCAACCGCGTCTCGGCACGGTCGATCCGTCTGGTGCGCCCGACGATGCGCAAGCCCGGCTCTCGCATGATCTGGACCTGGAACCCGGAGTTCGACCACGACCCGGTTGACCAGTTGTTTCGAGGCCCGGCCGGCCCGCCACCGCAGTCCTACGTTCGCGAGGTCTCCTGGCGCGACAATCCGTGGTTCGACGCCACGCCCCTGCGACAGGAGATGGAGCACGACTACGCCCGCGATCCGATCATGGCCGAGCACGTCTGGGGCGGCGGCTACATCACGGCCATCGAAGGCGCCTATTTCGCCGCGGGCCTCGGTCGCGCCAAGGAAGACGGCCGCATCAGCGTGCTCGCGCCTGATCCTGTCATCCGCCGCCGGGCCTATTGGGACATCGGCGTGGCGGACTCGACGGCGATCTGGATCGTCCAGTTTGTCGGCCGCGAGCTGTGGTTCCTCGACTACATCGAAGGCCAGGGGCAGCCGCTCGGCTACTACCTCAACGAACTGCGCCGGCGCGGCCATGACGGCGCGCTCTGCGTCCTGCCTCACGACGGCGTGCAGCGGGACAACCTGACCGCCCTGTCGTTCGAAGACCATGTGAAGGCCGGCGGCTTCGAGACGCGCGTCATCAAGAACCAGGGCAAGGGCGCGGCCATGATGCGCGTGGAAGCCGCCCGCCGGCTGTTCGACGCCATGTGGTTCGACGAGGAGAAGTGCCGCGACGGCCTGAAGGCCCTGGCGGCCTATCACGAGCGCCGGGACGCCAACCGTAACGTCGGCCTGGGGCCTGAGCACGATTGGGCGTCGCACGGCGCCGATGCGTTCGGTCTGGCCGCCCTGGACTACGAGGCCCCGAGCGTCCGGCCTGACAAGCCGCTCGTCCTCCCGTCGTTCGGCGCGGTCTAACCCATAAAGGAGACAAACATGTCGCAAAGCTACCTTAAGGATATCGCTCGGGGCTTCGCCTCACTGCCGCGCCGACACGAACCAAACACCTGGGCAGTGATTCTAAACGAGTATGCGGCGCGGCTTGCCAAAATGGACCTGCCGGAAGACGCGGTCGTCACATTGCGTGAGTTGTTTGAAGAAGTCGGCAGGCTGATGCGGGACGCCGACGCGGTCTAACCCGTGACGCCCGCCGTCCACCGCATGATGATCGAGAACGCCATCCTCGACGGCATAGCCGATGCGCGACGACTTGATCCGCCGTCGATACCGCCCGACGCAGAGTGGCAGGCGGTGGCGTCCCTGGGCATCCAACCCGCACGGCGCAAACCGCCCGCACACTGTCGGCCATGCAGCAGACCGACGCCGCCCTGACCGATGAAGACTTCCTGGCCCTCGTCCAATCCGAGCGTCACCAGTCCATCGGCTTCGACAATGACGATGAACTGGCCGCCAACCGCGAGATGGCGCTGGAGTATCGCAAGGGCGAGATGTCGGACATTCCGACCCTGCCCAACCGATCGCGCGTCGTCTCCACCGACATCGCCGACGCCATCGAGACCGTAAAGCCCGACCTGATGGACGTGCTGGCCGGCGGCGACGACCCGGTCGCCTTCCGCCCGGTGAGCGAGGACGACGAAGAGGCCGCCCAGCAGGAGACCGACTTCGTCTCCCACGTCCTGTTCAACGAGAACGACGGCTGGTCGATCCTCAACGCCCACATCGACGACGCCCTGACGTGCAAGCTCGGCGTCTTCAAGGTCTGGGTTGAGCCCTACGAGCAGGTGCAGGAGCAGCGATACGAGGGGCAGGAGGAGCTTGCGGTCATCGCGACCGAGCAGGAAGGCGCGGAAATCACCGACCTGACGCCCTCGGCCATCCCGTCGCCGGACGGCTCGCCGCTGTTCGACTTCACCGCCCGCCAGATCGTGCCGCGCAACCGCGTCAAGGTGGACACCGTGGCGCCGGAGGACTTCACCTTCAGCCGCGACGCCGTTCGCATCTGCGACGCCACCTATGTCGCCATGCGGACCCGGCCGCGCGCCCAGGATCTGATCGCCGACGGCTATGACCCCGACCTTGTGGCCGACTTGCCGGCCTATGGGTCGCCGGAGAACGACACGCTGGAGCAGGCGCGCGACACTGCGGGCGAGCACGACGACGGCACGAACAACATCGCCAACCTGCACAACCTGCATCAGGTCGAGATCGTCGAGCACTACATCCGGGTGGACAGCGACGGCGACGGCAAGCCGGAACTGTGGTGTGTCGTCACCGGCGGCGACGAGTCGATCCTGCTCAAGCGCGAGAAGGTGAACCGCATCCCGTTCGCGGTCTCGACGCCGTTCCCGGTGGCGCACCGCCTGGTCGGCTTCTCGCTCGCCGACAAGCTGTTCGAAATCCAGCGCATCAAGACCGTGCTGTGGCGGATGCTGCTCGACAGCGGCTATTTCGCCCTCAATCAGCGATACGAGGTCGCCGAGGACCGGGCCAACGCCAACACCATCCCCGACCTGCTGAACAACGTGCCGGGCGCGCCGATCCGGTCGAAGAACGCCGATGCGGTGCGGCCGGTGGGCAGCGCGGGCGTCAGCTTCGACATTCCGGGCGCCATCGAGGCCGTGGCGGTCATGGCCGAGCAGCGCACCGGCGTGGTTCGAAATGCGCAAGGCCTGAACCCTGACACCCTGCACGAAACGGCGAAGGGCATGGAGCGGCTTTACAGCGCCGCCCAGAAGCGCACCCGCATGATCGCCCGCGTCTTTGCCGAGACCGGCGTCAAGGCGCTCTATCTGCTGATCCACGACATCGCCCGCGAGGCCGGTTCGATGGCGGGCAAGGTCCGCCTGCGCGGCCAATGGCAGGACATGGACCCGTCCGAGTTCGCCTCGCGCTCCGATCTGACCGTGAAGGTGGGCGTGGGCGCAGGCGGGCGCGAGATGGAGCTTGCGGGCCTGCAACTGATCGCCCAGACGCAGGAGAAACTGGTGCAGCTCCAGGGCGGGCCGTCCGGTCCGTTCATCCAGCCGAAGAACCTGCACGCCACCGCTGTCGCCATGGCCGAGCGCCTGGGTGTGGGCTCGCCGGATCGCTTCTTCGCCGACCCTGCCACCGCCCCGCAGCCCGGTCCGCCGCCGCCCGATCCCGACGTGGTGAAGGTGCAGACCGAGGCGGACCTGAAGCGCTACCAGATCGAGCAGGAAACCCAGCTCAAGCGCGAGCAGCTCGCCGCCGAGATGACCCTGAAGCGTGAGCAGATGGCGATGGAGATGGCGCTCAAGCAGTCCGTCGTCGGCGGCGCCATGCCATCGCTCGGCAACGTCCAGCTTGGGGGTGATCCCGGATGACGACCTACACCGACGACGAGACCCAGGCTCTCCACACGGCCGGCCAGGCCGCTTTCGAGCTGCGCCAGACCGAGGCCGCGTTCAACGACCTGCGGGCCGAACTGACCGCCATGCTGCTTGCGACGAAGGTCGAGGACCGCGAGGGCCGCGAGGAGGCGTATCGGATGATCCGGGCGCTCGACCTGGTGCGCGGCAAGCTGGAGAAGCGCGTGCAGGACGGTCAGGTGGCAGAGCGCAACGCCGAAATGCGCGCCCTGCTGGACGGCACGAGCCCGGTCTAGCGACCGTCTAA
>OFDN01002091.1_pt1 | contig 11589 bp, 11 predicted proteins | sample 1520971 | NCBI WGS metagenome assembly OFDN01 (sample SAMEA94257418, study PRJEB24077) | hot springs metagenome | biome: Aquatic biome; feature: Geographical feature; material: Water | place: India | collected 2012-06-12 | depth 5 m | reverse complement strand
GCTCCCGCTCGCTCGGGCGCTCGGGACGCTCCTCACGCTGCACCGGCCGGTCCTCCCGCTCCTCGCGGCGTGCCGGACGCTCGTCACGTTCCTCGCGTCTCGGGCGCTCCTCGCGACGCGGACGGTCCTCGCCGGCGCGGCGCTCGTCGCCGCCGCGGGGTGGCCGCCCGCGGCCGAACCGACCACGCCGGCCCTCACCCTCCTCGAAAGTGGCCGACTCCAGCCCGTCGATGGCGATCAGCGGGATGTCCCGCTTGATCAGGCGGGCGATGGACGCCACCATCTTGCCGTCCTCGGGGCCGGCGATGGTGAAGGCGCGGCCCGTGCGGCCGGCGCGGCCCGTGCGGCCGATGCGGTGGACGTAATCCTCCGCGTGCACAGGAACGTCGAAGTTGAAGACGTGGCTCAAGCCCTGCACGTCCAGACCGCGCGCCGCCACGTCGGAGCAGACCAGCAGCGTAATGTCGCCGCGCTTGAACAGCTCCAGCGTTTCGGTGCGCTTGTGCTGCGGCATGTCGCCGTGCAGCGCGCCGACGTTGAAGCCGTGGCGCTCCAGCGACTTTTGAAGCTCGGCGACGTCGCGCTTGCGGTTGCAGAAGATGAAGGCGTTCTTCACGTCCTCCGTCTTCAGCAGATGGCGCAGAGCCTTGCGCTTGTCCATCTCCTGCACCAGCACCATGGCCTGGGTCACCGTCTCCGACGGCGAGGCGGGCGGGGCGACGGTCACTTCGCGCGGATTCAGCAGGAAGGCGTCGGCCAGCCGCCGGATCTCCGGCGGCATGGTGGCGGAGAAGAACAGCGTCTGGCGGATCTTCGGCAGCAACGACACGATGCGCTCGATGTCGGGGATGAACCCCATGTCGAGCATCCGGTCCGCCTCGTCGATGACGAAGACCTTGATGTCGTTGAGCATGATGTTGCCGCGCTCGAACAGGTCGATGAGGCGGCCGGGGGTGGCGATCAGCACATCGACGCCGCGGTCGAGCTTCTTCACCTGCTCGGTGAAGGTCTCGCCGCCGATGAGCAGCGCCATGTTGAGCTTGTGGTGCTTGCCGTAGGTCTCGAAGCTCTCCGCCACCTGGGCGGCCAGCTCGCGCGTCGGCTCCAGGATCAGCGAGCGCGGCATGCGGGCCCGTGCACGGCCGGAAGCCAGGATGTCGATCATCGGCAGCGTGAAGGACGCGGTCTTTCCCGTGCCCGTCTGTGCACAGCCGAGCACGTCGCGCCCCTGCAGGACCCAGGGGATCGCCTGCTCCTGGATGGGCGTGGGTTGCGTGTATCCCTTTTCCTCGATCGCCCGCAGGACTTCAGGGCCGAGCCCAAGCTCCGAAAAGATCATCCAATTGGTTTCTTGTTGGAGGTCGAATTAGCGGGGACGCGCCCCCGCTCCACAGATGGCTTGGAGAATAGGAAGTCAAAGCCACAAGTCAACAATCGTGTGATGCCGAATCGGCTTTTGCGTGCCGATGGGGTGGCGAATGTGGCGGCGACGGGGTGCATCGGCTAGGCTGTGGGGCGTTTTGGGAGGAGATTACGCCGCATGTTGCTGTCTGCCGACCGCTCCGCGCTGCTCGTGGTGGACATCCAGGAGCGGCTGGCGCCCGCGATTCCCGCGCGTGATCGGGTGATCCGCAACACCCGCACGCTGCTGCGGGCGGCGGCCGAGCTTGCCGTGCCGGTGCTGGCCACCGAGCATTACCCCCGCGGCATCGGCCACACCGTGCCGGAGGTGGCGGAGCTGCTTCCCGCCGGCTGCGTGGTCGAGAAGATCGCCTTCGCCGCCGGCGAGGAGCCGGGATTCACGGAGCGGATCGATGCGCTGGGCCGCGACCAGATCGTGATCGTCGGGATGGAGGCGCATGTCTGCGTGATGCAGACGGCGCTCAGCCTTCAGGGGCGGGCCGGGCGATCCGTCTTCTTCGTGACGGACGCCGCCGCGTCGCGCGACCCCGCCAACGCCGAGCTTGCGGCGGCGCGGCTGCGGTCTGCCGGGGTGGGGGTGGTGTCGACCGAGATGGTGGTGTTCGAGTGGCTGCACCACGGCAACACCCCGGCCTTCCGCACCCTGCTGGAGCTGATCCGATGAGCAGGCCGCCGCTGATCCTGCTGCCCGGCATGCCGCTGGACGCCGCCCTGTGGGACCACCAGACCGAGTGTCTGGCAGAAGTTGCTGAGCCCCTGGTCGGCGACGTCACCGGCCACGACAGCATGGGCGCGCTGGCCCGCGCGGTGCTGGACGCAGCGCCGCGGCACTTCCTGCTCGCCGGCCTGTCGCTCGGCGGTTACGTGGCGCTGGAGATCCTGCGACAAGCGCCCGAACGTGTGATGAAGCTGGCGCTGCTCAACACGTCGGCCCGGCCCGACACGCCGGAGCAGACGGCGAACCGCCGCAAGGCGGTGGACCTCGCCCGGCAGGGGCGGATGGGGGCGGTGATGGCCGGCATGCTGCCGCGCCTGATCCATCCCGACCGGCTGGCCGACCGAGCGCTGGTGGGTTCCATCCAGGCGCAGGCGGAGCGGGTGGGGGTGGACGCCTTCGCCCGTCAGCAGGCGGCCATCATCGCCCGCCCCGACAGCCGCCCCGGCCTGCCGGCGATCCGTTGCCCGACGCTGGTGCTGTGCGGGCGCGAGGATGCGATCTGGCCGGTGGAGGTGCACGCCGAGATGGCCGACGCCATCCCCGGCGCCCGCCTCGCCGTGATCGAGGAGTGCGGCCACCTGGCGACCATGGAACGGCCGCAGGCGACGACCGCCCTGTTGCGGGACTGGGTGCTCTACCGCTGAGCGCTCGACCGCTGGCGGCGGCTCAGCAGTCCGCCCCGCTGCAACTGTCGCGGCTGTCCGACACGGTGGTGGGGAACAGCGCGCTGGTCATGTCGCCCATCAGGGTGCGGAAGCTACGGTCGGCGGGACCCTCGGCATCGTCGAGCCACCCGGTGGCCGACGTCAGCGCCCCGCCGCCGCGGCAGAAGGCGCCGAGCACCTCGATGTCCGGCTGCGGCGGCTTGGTCTCGACCGGTCCGCCGCCGCAGACGCTGGAGCTGAGCAACGCACGCACGGGATTGAAGACGAAGGTCACGCGGTAATCGGGGTGGGCCGTGTCGTTGGGCGCGGTGGTGAAATTGGTCACCACCCCCATCACCCGGTTCTGCATCGGATCCGTCACCGCCTTGCCCAGCACCGCCCCCGGCACGCCAAACGGATCGCCGTGGATCACCACCCGCGCGTCGCGGTTGCCCAGCCCATAGGCGGCCTCCGCCTGCGAATAGGCGGGCATCACCTCGCTCGGCACCACCCGGCTGTCGCACGCCGCGAGCAGCAGAAGCAGGACGCCAGGGGACATCCGGTTCACCGCCCGGTGTCGTCGCCACGAGCCCGTCATGACCATGCGCCGCTCCCCGTCCGATCCACGCCCGATGCCGGGCGGGTGGCTGACATGGTGCTCCGTCCAGGGTGCATCAAGCATCCCCGTTCGGTCATCAAAACGCCGCCGCACCAACTTGTCCGGACAAAGCGCTGATTTATCCGTACCAATTTGGCGCCCTTCCCAGATATGTCCAACAAGCTGGAACGCCAACGCGTCCAGCTGCGGCGTCCAACGGTGTCTGTTCCCGATCGGCGCGGGAAGTTGGCCGCAGACGGGAGGGTCTGTATTGGATCTCGACTCGGAATACGGCTAGTATTCCTAACTGGCGCGTGCGTCTGCAACGCGGCTGTAAACATATGAGCGGCATGCTGTCAAGGCTATGCTTGACCGCGGAAGGACTCGCGAGTGTGGTCTTCTCGTCCTGCGATCTGGTGGCCCGGCAGTTCACCGAGCTGTATGGCGGGTCGCGCATGGCCTTCCGGGTGGTGCGACTGACGCTGCGTCTCGTGCCGGCGTGACGCGCCCGAGGGTCAGTGGCCGACGGGCTCCCGGGGGCCGCCCATCCAGCCGTCCACCGTCTCCCGCGCCATGCGGGCGAGAACGTCGGACTCCTCATAGGCCCAGACCATCGTCGGCGCCAGGATGGCGCCCATGCCGCAGGCGGCCAGCGTGATCGTCCCGGTCACCGCCAGGAACAGGATGGCAGGGGAACTCGGCACCAGCGCGCCGCCGGCGATGACCTGCGCCAGCTCGACGGCGCCCACCGAATAGGTGATGCCGGTGGACACCAGCGACGAGACCAGGCAGCCGGCACCCTGCTTCTCGTTCTCGGTCATCGGGCGCAAGGGTCGGTTGGGACCGGTGGCGCGGGGTTCCGCGGTGTCCGTCGTCTCCGAATCATCGATGGAACCGGCGGTGAAGGAGGTGACCGTGCGCGGCCGGGCGTCGGCCGCCGCGGGCAGGAACATCGCAACAGCCAGAACGGCAAGAAGGCGGCGCATGCCGATTCCTCACACGTCGATGTCGTCGGCCCGCACGAACTTGGCGTTGTCCTGGATGAAGCGGAAGCGCAGTTCGGGCTTGCGGCCCATCAGGCTTTCCACCAGCGACTTCGTCCGCTCGCTCTCCTCCCGCTCCTCCGGGTCGGCGAGGTTGGGGACGACGACGCGGAGCAGCGTGCGCCGCGCCGGGTCCATGGTGGTCTCGCGGAGCTGTGCCGGCATCATCTCGCCCAGACCCTTGAAGCGGCTGATCTCGACCTTGCGGTTCTTGAAGGTCTTGGCCATCAGCTCCTCGCGGTGGGCGTCGTCGCGGGCGTAGACCGACTTGGCCCCGGCGCTGATGCGATAGAGCGGGGGCAGGGCGAGGTAGAGGTGGCCCTGCTGGATCAGCCCCGGCATCTCCCGGTAGAAGAAGGTCATCAGCAACGAGGCGATGTGCGCACCGTCCACATCCGCGTCGGTCATGATGATGACGCGCTCGTAGCGCAGCTTGTCGGTGGAGAACTCCTTCCCCGTGCCGCAGCCGAGCGCCAGGACCAGATCGTTCAGCTCCTGGTTCGCCTTCATCTTGTCGGCCGACGCGCTGGCGACGTTCAGGATCTTGCCGCGCAGGGGCAGGATGGCCTGGGTTTCTCGGTTGCGCGCCTGCTTGGCCGAGCCGCCCGCCGAGTCGCCCTCGACCAGGAAGATCTCGGTGCCCTCGGGTGCGTTGCGGGAGCAGTCGGCCAGCTTGCCGGGAAGCCGCAGCCGCCGGGTGGCGCTCTTGCGCGCCATCTCCTTGCTCTGCTTGCGGCGCGCCCGCTCCTCCGCCTTCTCCACCAGCCGCTCGATCAGCGCGTTGGCGGACGACAGGTCGCCGGACAGCCAATGGTCGAAATGGTCCTTCACGGCCGCCTCGACCAGCCGCAGCGCCTCCGGCGTCGCCAGCTTGTCCTTGGTCTGGCCCTGGAACTGCGGCTCGCGGATGAAGACGGACAGCAGGATGCAGGCGTCGCCCGTCACGTCGTCATGGGTGATCTGGCCGGCGCGCTTGTTGTTGGTCAGCTCGGCGAAGCCCTTGATCCCGCGCATCAATGCGGCCCTCAGCCCGGCCTCGTGGGTGCCGCCCTGGGGGGTGGGCACCGTGTTGCAGTAGGTGTGCGAGAAGCCTTCGTCGTCGTCCGGCCACGCGATCGCCCACTCCGCCCGGCCCTGGCGGCCGGGAAACTCCATCTGGCCGGCGAACGGCGTGCGGGTCAGGGTCTTCCGGTCGCGCAGCGCGTTGGTCAGGTAGTCGAGCAGCCCGCCGGGAAAATGCAGGGTCTCCTGCGCCGGCGTTGCCGAATCCTCGGGCAGCAGCGACGGGTCGCAACTCCACCGGATCTCCACCCCGCGGAAGAGGTAGGCCTTGGAGCGTGCCATGCGGTAGAGGCGGTGCGGCTCGAACCGGGCCGCCTCCCCGAAAATCTCGGCGTCGGGGTGGAAGCGGATCGTGGTGCCGCGGCGGTTGACGGCGCCGCCCTGCTTCGCGAGCGGCCCCTGCGGCGTGCCGCGGCTGTAATGCTGAACATGGAGCTGACGGTCGCGCGCCACCTCCACCGTCAGCCGGTCTGACAGGGCGTTGACCACCGACAGCCCGACGCCGTGCAGGCCGCCCGACGTCTCGTAGACCTTGTTGGAGAACTTGCCGCCGGAATGCAGCGTGGTGAGGATCACCTCCAGCGCCGACTTGCCGGGGTATTTCGGGTGGTCGTCGATGGGGATCCCGCGCCCGTTGTCGCGCACCATGATGGTGCCGTCGACACCCAGCTCCAGATCGATGCGGGTGGCGTGCCCGGCCACGGCCTCGTCCATCGCGTTGTCCAGCACCTCGGCGACGAGGTGGTGCAGCGCGCGGTCGTCGGTGCCGCCGATGTACATGCCCGGCCGCCGGCGCACCGGCTCCAGCCCCTCCAGAACCTCGATGTCCTGGGCGGAGTAGCTGTCGGCCTTGCGGGCCGTGTTCTCGAAAAGATCGCTCATGACCGGCACTATAGGAATTTCGTCAGGGCTGCGCAAGCCCATCCCTTGCACCGTATATATCCCACGGACACCAGATTTGGGTGAAACCCGTTTTTCCGCGAGGAGGGCCGATGAGCGACAACACGCCGCACGACATCAACCGGGGACCGGCGCTGCGGGCCATCGCCATGCCGGCGGATGCGAACCCGAACGGTGACATCTTCGGTGGCTGGCTGCTGTCACAGATGGATCTGGCCGGCGGCATCGTTGCCATCCGCCGCGCGCGCGGCCGGGTGGCCACCGTGGGGGTGGAGGCGATGACCTTCCACAAGCCGGTCATGGTGGGGGACGAGGTGAGCTGCTTCGCCTGTGTCGAGAAGGTCGGCCGCACCTCGCTGCGTGTGCGCATCGAGGCGTGGGTGCGGCGCCCGGACGACGAGACGGTGAAGGTGACCGAGGGCGTCTTCACCTATGTTGCCATCGGCATCGACCGGAAACCGCGCGAGGTGCCACCGGACACTGTGATTGTTTGACGCAGGCCCGAAGGGGGAGGGCGCGCCGCGCCCTCCCCGCCGCGGGTCACTGCGCGGTGCCGGACGGGGCGGGCGTCGTCGTTCCGGTGCTGCCGCTCGCAGAGGGCGGCGCCGCGGACGGCGGTGCGGTGGTGCTCGCGGTCGGCGGCGTCGCGTTTTCGTTGTTGGACGCCGTCTGGTCGTCGCAGGCGGCCAGGCCGAACAGCACGGTCGGAACCGCCAGGAACCATAGCTTGCTGCGCATCGAAGTGATCTCCTCAAGATGTTGTGGTCCGATGCCAGTAACGGCACCGGTAAGAACGCGCGTAGCGGGAAGATCATTCCGTCGCGGCTCCTGCAATTATGGGCAGGTGGCGTCATAGGCCCCTATCCGTTCGTGTGCCGGTGCGAGAACCTTCCGGCAACCTGTTGCCGCAAGAAACCGCACCTATGAATTCTTGGCGAATGCTTTTCTTTTCGTTTGACCGGCCCAAACCGGTGTGATTCCATCCGCCCATGACCATCGTGACGTCCATCACCGACGCCCTCGGGCGTGCCGCCATGCGTGCGCTCCGCCAGACGATCGGCCCCGCCATCGGGGCCTGCGTCGTGGGCTACTTCGCCTATTACGCCGTGCAGGGCGACCGCGGCCTGATGGCCATGAAGCACCTGCAGACCGAGATCGCGGAGGCGGAGGGCATCCTGGCGCAGGTCAGCGCCGAGCGGGAGCGGATGGAGCGCCGGGCCTTGCTGCTGCGCAGCGATCATTTGGATCTCGACGTGCTGGACGAGCGCGCCAGAATGATGTTGAATCTCAACAATCCGCGGGACGTCATCATAAAGCTCCCGTCGGTCGGAACTCCGGGGGCAGCCTCGGAGAACCGCTGAATATCATGTGATTAACCGGAATCCGGTTAACGGCGATTCCGCCAAAGAAAACAGGACGTTGTGAAGCTACCGCTTGTCACGGGCGGTCGGCGGCGGTAGAACACTTCCCACGAGCTGGTCTCTCGTAACGATCACGGTGCCCGAGCGCCGTCGAGCCCTGGGAGGAATTATGGCCGCGTCCCGACGCCGAACGAAGGCGACCCCCGACTCCGCGCAACCGAACAACACCCCGGCGGCATCGCCGGACGAGATGATCCGCTACTACCGCGAGATGCTGTTGATCCGCCGCTTCGAAGAGAAGGCGGGGCAGCTCTACGGCATGGGCCTGATCGGCGGCTTCTGCCACCTCTACATCGGCCAGGAAGCCGTGGTGGTGGGCATCCAGGCGGCGCTGAAGGAGGGTGACAGCGTCATCACCAGCTACCGTGACCACGGTCACATGCTCGCCTGCAACATGGACCCCAAAGGGGTGATGGCGGAGCTGACCGGCCGGCGCGGCGGCTACTCCAAGGGCAAGGGCGGCTCGATGCACATGTTCAGCCGCGAGAAGAACTTCTACGGCGGCCATGGCATCGTCGGGGCCCAGGTGCCGCTCGGGACCGGTCTCGCCTTCGCCCACAAGTACAAGAAGGACGGCGGCGTCTGCACCGTCTACCTCGGCGACGGCGCGGTGAACCAGGGCCAGGTGTACGAGAGCTTCAACATGGCCGCGCTGTGGAAGCTGCCGGTCATCTACGTCATCGAGAACAACAAGTACGCCATGGGCACCTCGCAGGAACGGGCGTCCGCCGGGGAGCTGCACCAGCGCGGTGCCGCCTACGGCATCCCCGGCGTGCAGGTCAACGGCATGAACGTGCTGGACGTGAAGGCGGCGTCCGACCAGTGGGTCGATTACGTCCGCTCCGGCAACGGCCCCGTCATCATGGAGCTGAAGACCTACCGCTACCGCGGCCACTCCATGTCCGATCCGGCCAAGTACCGGACCAAGGAGGAGGTCGAGAAGATGCGGACGGAGTCCGACCCCATCGACCAGATGAAGAAGCACCTGCTCGACGCCGGCATCGTGGACGAGGACAAGCTGAAGGAGATCGATCGCGAGGTGAAGGCGATCGTGACCGAGGCGGCCGAGTTCGCCCAGCAGAGCCCGGAGCCGGATCCGTCCGAGCTGTGGACCGACGTTCTGGTCGAGGCCTGACGACAACGCCAAGAAGGGGTACGGCCTTGCGCGGCGGATCATCGCTCCGACCCGCGCGCCGTCCGGAGGAATCACATGCCGATCGAAGTGCTGATGCCGGCGCTGTCGCCCACCATGACCGAGGGCAAGCTGGCGAAGTGGGTCAAGAAGGAAGGGGACGCGGTCAAGTCCGGCGACGTGCTGGCCGAGATCGAGACCGACAAGGCGACCATGGAGGTCGAGGCGGTCGATGAAGGCCGCATCGGCAAGCTGCTGGTGGCCGAGGGCACCGAGGGCGTGGCCGTGAACACCCCCATCGCCATCCTGCTGGAGGAGGGCGAGACCTCGGTCGAGGCCACCGCCGCGGCCGAGGAGAGCACGCCGAAGCAGGTCGCCGCCCAGTCGGTGAAGGGCGACGAGGGGACCAAGCCCACCCTTCCCACCACCCAGGACGCCAAGGGTCCCGCCGCCCCGCCGCCGTCCGACGAGGACAAGTACTTCGCCAAGACCGTGAAGAAGACGGTGCGCGAGGCGCTGCGCGACGCCATGGCGGAGGAGATGCGCCGTGACCCGACCGTCTTCCTGATGGGCGAGGAGGTCGCGCAGTACCAGGGCGCCTACAAGGTCTCGCAGAACCTGCTGCAGGAATTCGGGGCGGAGCGGGTGATCGACACGCCGATCACCGAGCACGGCTTCGCGGGCCTCGGCGTCGGTGCCGCCTTCCAGGGGCTGCGGCCGATCGTCGAGTTCATGACCTTCAACTTCGCCATGCAGGCGATCGACCACATCATCAACTCGGCCGCCAAGACGCTTTATATGTCGGGCGGTCAGATCAAGGCGCCGATCGTCTTCCGCGGCCCGAACGGCGCGGCCAGCCGCGTGGCGGCCCAGCACAGCCAGGACTATTCGGCCTGGTATGCCCAGGTGCCGGGCCTGAAGGTCATCGCCCCCTATGATGCGGCCGACGCCAAGGGCCTGCTGAAGGCGGCCATCCGCGACCCGAACCCGATCGTCTTCCTCGAACACGAGATGATGTACGGGCTGGAGTTCGACGTGCCGGAGGTCGAGGACTACGTCCTGCCGATCGGCAAGGCCAAGGTACGCCGCGAAGGCCGCGACGTCACCATCACCTGCCACAGCCGCATGGTCGGCTTCGCCCTGCAGGCCGCCGAGAAGCTGGCCGAGGAAGGCATCGAGTGCGAGGTGGTCGATCTGCGCACCCTGCGTCCGCTGGACACCGACACCATTGTCCAGAGCGTCAAGAAGACCAGCCGCCTGGTCTCGGCCGAAGAGGGCTGGGGTCCGATGGGCGTGGGCGCCGAGGTGGTGGCCCGCGTCATCCAACACGCCTTCGACTATCTGGACGCCCCGCCGTTGCGGGTGCACCAGGAGGACGTGCCTCTGCCCTACGCCGCCAATCTGGAAGCCCTGTCGCTGCCGGGCGTGGACAAGATCATCGCAGCCGTGAAGCAGGTGATGGCATGACCGATATCCTGATGCCGGCCCTGTCTCCGACCATGGAAGAGGGCGTCCTGGCCAAGTGGCATGTGAAGGTCGGCGACGTCGTCTCCGCCGGGGACGTGATCGCCGAGATCGAAACCGACAAGGCCACGATGGAAGTCGAGGCCGTGGACGAGGGCGAGATCACCGACATCCTGGTCGCTGAAGGCACGGAAGGGGTGAAGGTCAATACGCCCATCGCCCGACTGAAGGATGAGGGCGGCGCGGCGTCCCCAAAGGCCGACAAGCCCGCCGGCCCGTCGACGAGCGACAAGCCGGCTCAGGCCGGCCATGAAAGCGGACAGGCCGTGGCCACGCCCGAAGGCGTGAAGTCCGCCGAGGCCGTTCTGCCGCCTAAGAGCGCGCCGGCGCCGAAGTCCGAAAGCGGCCAGCGCATCTTCGCCTCACCCCTGGCGCGCCGGATCGCGGCTCAGAACGGCGTCGATCTGAAGTCGGTCAAGGGCACCGGTCCGCATGGGCGCATCGTTCGCCGCGATGTGGAAGCCGCCGGCAAGGGATCTGTCCAGCCCGCCGCTGCCGCTGCGACGCCCGCCGCCGCTGAGCCCCGCAAGGCCCTGTCCCTGGCCCAGATGGGTATCCCGGACGGCAGCTACGACCTGATCCCGCTGGACGGGATGAAGAAGGCCGTGGCGCGGCGGATGGTGGAGAGCGTGCAGAACGTGCCGCACTTCCCCTTGTTCATCGACTGCGAGATCGACCAGCTGATGGCCGTCCGCGCCAAGGTGAACAAGATGCTGGAGCCGCAGGGGATCAAGGTCTCGGTCAACGACTTCGTCATCAAGGCCGCCGCCCTTGCCCTGAAGATGGTGCCGGAGGCGAACGCCTCCTACACCCCCGAAGGCATCGCCATGCACCACAACGCCGACATCTCCATGGCGGTGGCGATCGACGGCGGCCTGATCACCCCGATCATCAGGAAGGCCGAGACCAAGGGTCTGGCGCAGATCGCGACCGAGTCCAAGGACCTGGCCAAGCGCGCCCGCGACCGCAAGCTGAAGCCGGAAGAGTTCCAGGGCGGCACCTTCTCGGTGTCCAACCTGGGCATGTTCGGCATCAAGTCGTTCAGCTCGATCATCAATGAGCCGCAGGGCTGCATCATGAGCGTGGGCGCGGGCGAGCAACGTCCGGTCGTCAAGGACGGGCAAC
>OFDN01002090.1_pt1 | contig 11590 bp, 9 predicted proteins | sample 1520971 | NCBI WGS metagenome assembly OFDN01 (sample SAMEA94257418, study PRJEB24077) | hot springs metagenome | biome: Aquatic biome; feature: Geographical feature; material: Water | place: India | collected 2012-06-12 | depth 5 m | reverse complement strand
CGCCTCCGCGTGCGACGGACCGACGCCCACGCTCGACGCCGGCATGGACGCCCCGCTGCCGACGGATGCGGGCTCCGACGCGCGCGAGTCGCACGACGCCGTGAGCACGCCCGACGCCGCGCGCACGGACGCGGTCTCCGACGCTGGACCGCCCGACGGCGGGATCGACGCGTGGGCCGGCTGTGTGGGCCCGCCAGGGCTCTACGCCGAGGGCTCGTGCACGGTGCTCGCCGACGGAGTGCGCGCGTTCCACCCGGCGCACGCGCTCTTCAGCGATGGCCTCGACAAGGAGCGCTTCGTCTACCTGCCGCCGGGCACGCAGATCGACACGAGCGATCCCGATCGATGGGCCTTCCCGGTGGGCACGCGGCTCTACAAGACCTTCTCGATGGGCGGCCAGCGCATCGAGACGCGCCTGCTCGAGAAGATCGACGCGCCGCGCGGCACGAGCAGCTGGCGCATGGTCAGCTACCTCTGGAGCGAGGATCAGCAGAGCGTCTCGCTCGTGAGCGCGTTCGGTGAGCGCGACGTGCACGGCACCGAGCACGACATCCCCTCGCTCGCCGAGTGCATCCGCTGCCACTCGGTCGCACAGGACGACGCGGCCGATGGATTCAGCGCGATCCAGCTCGCGCACGACGAGGGCGGCCAGCGGCAGCAGGCGGGTGGAGCGGGTCGGGTGGGTCATGGTGCTTCCTCCGGAGTTCTGGGCGGGTGTGGATCGTGGGCGCTCAGCGGCGCGCGCCGGCGGCCGAGGCGGGGGCGGCGGCTGGTGCGGCCGGCATCGTGTGCCCGGCGTGCGGGTCGGTCTGCGCGAGGGCGGCGGTCGCTGACCCGGCCAGCAGCAGCGCGAGGAGCGAAGTCCGGATCATGCCGCCGCTCCTTGCATCGGGCGCACCTTGAAGACCTGAAACATGCCCGCGTGCATGTGGTAGAGCATGTGGCAGTGGAAGGCCCAGTCGCCGGCTTCCGCGGTGATGTCGAAGCTGACCTTCCCGCCCGGCGCGACGTTCACGGTGTGCTTGCGCGGCATGAAGCCGACCGGTCCGTGCACCAGCTCGAAGAAGTGGCCGTGCAGGTGGATGGGGTGGGTCATCATCGAGTCGTTGATCAGGGTGATGCGCACCCGCTCGCCCGTACGGAAGGAATAGGGCGGGGGGTTCTCGCTGAACTTCCAGCCGTCGAACCCCCACATGAACCGTTCCATGTTGCCGGTCAGATGGATGTCCAGGGCCCGATCCGGCGGCCGCTGGTCTGGGTTGGGCGCCAGCGCGATGAGGTCCTTGTAGACGAGCACCCTATGGCCGACGCTTTCCAGGCCGAGCCCTGGCTCGCCTGTGCGGTCCATCGGCATCGGGGCGATCATCTGGACGCCGGGGCCCTTCTTGATCTGGGGCGCCTTGGCGTAGTCGAGCATGTTCATCGACATGCCACCCATGTCACCCATCACGTCGGAGCCGCGGCTTCGCGGTGGCGCCATGCCGGGCGGCGCGGAGGACGCCATGCCGGCCATGCCGCCATGATCCATCCCAGCCATCGTCGAGTGGTCCATGCCTGCCGTGCCGGAGTGAACCATGCCGGGCATCGTCGAGGGTTGGCTCGGCGCCATGGCCGAGTGATCCATACCCGCCATGCTCGAGTGATCCATTCCCGCCATGTTGGACATGTCCATGCCCGACATGCCGCTGTGCGCCGACATGTCCATGCCCATGTCCTTCATGGTCAGGACCGGGCGCTCACGCAAAGGCGGAACCTCGGCGTTCATACCAGGACGCGGCGCGAGCGTCCCCCGACCCATGCCAGAGCGGTCGATCGCTTCTGAGACGAGGGTGTAGGCGCGGTCCTCGGCCGGCTGCACGATGACGTCGTAGGTTTCGGCGTTGCCGATCTGGAACTCGTCCACTTCGACGGGGCGCACGTTCTGGCCGTCGGCGGCGACGACCGTAAGCTTGAGGCCGGGAATCCGGACGTTGAAGATCATCTGGGCCGCGGCGTTGATGAACCGCAGGCGCACGCGCTCTCCGGGCGTGAAGATCCCGGTCCAGTTGTCCTTGGGCCCATGGCCGTTGATCAGGAAGGTCTGCACCGCGCCGGTGACGTCGGAGATGTCGGTGGGATCCATGAGCATCTTGGCCCACTCGATCCGCTCGGCCAGAGTCTGGTCCTTCCCCGCCAGCAGCCCGGCGATTGTCTGGCGCTGGTAATTGAAGACGCCGCCCTGCTGCTTCAGCCGCTTGAAGATCAGGTGCGGGTGCATCTCGCTGTGGTCGGCCAGGACGATGACGTGCTCGCGGTCGGCGCTGACCGGATCGGCATCGGCCGGCTCGATGACGATCGGGGCGTAGTGGCCTTCGGCTTCCTGCAGGCCCGAGTGGCTGTGGTACCAGTAGGTCCCCGACTGAATGACCGGGAACTCGTAGACGAAGGTCTGTCCGGGCGGGATGCCGGGGAAACTCACGCCCGGCACCCCGTCCATCTGGAACGGCACCAGCAGGCCGTGCCAGTGGATCGAGGTGTCCTCGTCAAGGGTATTGGTGACGGCGATCCGCACCCGCTGGCCTTCTTTCAGGCGCAACAGCGGCCCCGGGACGGTGCCGTTGATGGTCACCGCATGGCTTTGCTTGCCGTCGATGGTGATCGGCGTGTGCCCAATGGTGAGCTTGATGTCCTCGCCGGAGAGCGTCGGCAGGGTCGAGAGAATGCCGGGGGATGCGCTGAGCGCCCAACTGGGGAGGAGCGAGCTGATCGCCGCGCCGCCGCCGAGGATGGCGGCGCCGCGTACCAGCGAGCGGCGATTGAGGTCAAAGGTGCGCGGAGGCATCAACGATCCTAGAAACTGAATTTAGGCGCAGGAACAGGCTTCCCACCGTGGGAAGGTCAACCCGCCGGCCTTTCAAGGATCAACGCAGCGCAGCGGCCAACCCCTGACTTGCGATCCTCAAATCGACGAGCGGTCGAGAAGCTCCATCAGCCGCTGACGAGCCCGATAGACCCGGGTCTCGATCGTCTTGACCGTGACGCCCAGGAGGTCGGCGGCCTCCTGCTGGGTCAGATCGTCGAAATAGGTCAGGAGCAGCGGCTCCTTGAGCTTGCCCGGCAGCTGATCGATGGCCTTCTGAAGGACGGCCCGACGTTCGACCGGGATCAGATTGGCTTCGCCGTAGGGTTCTGGATCCGGCTGGGCGAGCGCCTCGGGCGACTGATCGTCCCTGTCGCCGAGGATGAAGCGGCGAACCGCCAGCCGCCGAGCCCGGTCCCGGCACTTGTTGAGCGCGATCGCGCGCAGCCAGACTGGAAACGGCCGACGCGGGTCGTAGCGCGCGAGCGCCCGCCAAGCCGACACGAACGTGTCCTGCACGACATCGGCCGCAGCGTCGGCGTCGCTGACGTAACGGCGCACGAAGCCGTAGAGGCTCGGCTTGTGGCGTTGCAGCAGGTCGGCGAACGCCCGGTCGTCTCCCTCTCGCGCCCGGGCGACGAGGTCGGGCTCCACCTCGCTCGCCTGGATCACGACGCCTGTTCGGTCAGAGACTCGCTGATCCGCGCGTCGAACTGCCGAGCCTGCTCCGGCGTCAGGATCGCGCGCATGGCGAGCACGTGCAGGATGGTCTCCTTCTGCAGCTCGCCCATGGCGTCATGGAAGCGTTCCACGGCGGCCTGGACCTCCGGGGAGTACTCGTGCCGCGCCTGGATCGCCCGCGCCAACTCCGCGTTGGCGGCGCGCAGCTCGGCTTCCCGTGCCCTGCGACGGACTGCGAAGTCCTCCTCAAGGGCCGCGAGACGCGTCTGCTGGTCGGCGTTGAGCCTCAGCTCCTCATGCACGAACTCATGGAGCGAGGGCTGATGCTGCTGGGCATAGATGTAGCGGGCGCCGATCCAGGTGCCGCCGACGGCGGCGAACAGGGTCAGCACCAGCGTGAGGATCAGGCCCCGGCTGAGGCCCTTCATCCCTCGTGGTCCAGGAGCGTCGAAGGCGCGAGCTCCGCCTTGATCGAGAAGGCCGAGACTTCCGGCGCTTCCCGGGCGAGCGCGACAGCGGTGGCGCCGCCGCTCGCCACGCCGAGCCCAAGCGCGCCCACCACGCCCGCTGCTCGGATGGCATAGAGCATCGGCGCGGCTTGGCGGCTGCGCCGGGACTCGGCGATGCCGCGCCAGACACCCTCGTCGATCTGATCGTAGCCCGGCGCTGGTGGCTCAGCCCGCAGCGCCCTTAGTTCCTTGTCGAAGTCAGCAGTCATCGCGATCCCCGGACTCGCCCCTCACGAATGTATACGGCCGGTCTGAAAAGCGCCCCTCACTTGAGGGGCCTACGCAAACGGCTGCGTTTCTCAAAGAGAGGCGGCGGTCTGGGGGCGGAACATGGCGCAAGGTGCGCATCGAACGGGGGAAGCCGCCTTCCCGGCCCACCTCCCCCAGCTAACGTCGATCCGCTTCTTTCTGGCGCTGGGGGTCGTTCTTTTCCACTACCAACTGCAATGGCCCTGGGACTCGATGCAAACCACTGGCCTGCTCGACCGTGCACGCCTCGGAGTGGACGCCTTCTTCATCCTCTCAGGTTTCGTTCTGACCCACGCCTATCGCCGGGCGCTAGAAGCGGGCGAATTCAACTATGGCCGCTTCCTGGTCGCGCGATTTGCCCGAATCTACCCGGCGCACCTCGTCATCCTTGTTTTCGTCCTAGCGATGGTCGCTGGAGCGACCCTGCTGGGGGCCGATTTCGACCGGAACTTCTACAATCCGCTCGGCCTGCTCGCGACCGTGCTGCTGGTGCAAGCCTGGCTGCCAGAGGTCATTACCGCCGAGTGGAATGGCCCGTCCTGGTCGTTGTCAGCCGAATGGTTCGCGTATCTGACGTTCCCCGCCTCCGCTTGGCTTGGCTTTACGCTACGCCGCAAGCCGGTGCTGCTGCTCGCGCTGGTGGCGGCCCTCTTCGTAGGGCTTGACCTTCTCTACCAAGGAACGTTTGGCCAGATCCTGGTGCATGCCGAAGCCAACATGGGCATCCTACGGATCATCCCCGAATTTTTGTTCGGCATAGCGCTCTATCGCCTCGGGGAACGCATGACCATCGACCGGCGGGCGGCCGCGATTAGCGCATGGGCGGCGGCGATCGCCCTCCTCGTGCTCATGCACCTCAAGGCCGACGATCGGCTGATCGTGGTGATGTGTGGCCCCCTAGTTCTCGCTTTGGCTCTTCTTGCGAAGGCGGGCTCCGGTGGCCCTCTAATATCGCCAGCTCTGCTCCTCGGGGGCGAAGCCTCTTACGCGTTATACCTCGTTCACATGCCGATCCTGATCGCTTGGAAGGGCATAATCTCGGCGATCGGCGAGGTCGATAGTCACTATACCCTTGCCTGGTGGGAGGTCGCTTGCTTGCTACCGCTGTCGATCGCGGCGTCCTTCGCGATCCACATCGCGTTCGAGGGGCCGGCCCGAACCTGGATCCGCCGCCAAGCGGATCGGGTTTGGCCCAATCCCCTCGCCAGGGCGCAAATGCCCTCAGGCTCGCAGCCGCCGGACGTCTGAACCGTTTCGAAGTCGCGAGGCGGGTTGCGGCCCGCCGCCCCGTGGACTTACTTGCGCGGGGTGCGGCCCCCATGTCGGTCGAGCCAGGCCTGAAGCTCAGCGATATCCTTGCGCTGCTCGTCGGCCATTTTCTGCGCCATCTGCTTGATCTCGGCATCGTCGCCGTGCTGCTGCACGACTCGAGCCATCTCGATGCCGCCCTGGTGATGCTGAATCATCTTCAGGGCGAAGGCGCGATCGGGATCCATGTCGTCGGCCGACATCATCTTCTGATGCATATCCTGCATCGCCTTCATGTAGTCCTGCTTGGCCATCTGGCCGTGCTGCATGCTGGCGTGACCCTGATGCTGGGCCTGCTGAGCCACGGCGGGCGCGGCGGCAAGCGCGGCAGCGGCGGCGATGATCGCGATCGTCTTCATAGCTCGGTTCTCCTTGCGTCGATCAATGGAAGGTCTGCAGCGCCGCTTGGCAGGCCTGTTCACAGCGGCGGCAGGACTCGGCGCAAATGCGGCAATGCTCGTGCATGTCGGCGTGGCGTTCACACTCCTCCGCGCAAAGCCGGCAGGCTTCCTCGCAGGCGGCGAGCACGCGCTGGATGATCGGCTCGTTCGAACCGGTGCGGCGCGAGGCGATGTGACCGGCTGCGGAGCAGATGTCGGCGCAGTCCAGGTTCAGCCGGATACATTGGGTGAGTTGGGCGACCATCTCTTCGCCAAGGCAGGCGTCGGCGCACGAGGTGCAGCTCTGGGCGCAATCGAAGCACTCCTCGATGCACCGGATCAGGCTGTCGTTGGTGTTGCCGCGCACCTGCGGGTGCGTGCTGATCATCTGTTGGGCGTGCATAGGTCGTCCTCCGGAGGGATGTGGGATCAGCCCTCAACCCGGACGTCGCGCTGCCGTTCCAACCTGGAAAATAAAGCTAAAACATTCGCCCTTGGACGAGGGACACGCCGACTGTCTGCGTATTCAACGACGCTGGCTCGGATCTTCTAGGTACCGATCGCTCTCTGCCGGACGCTGCCCGAAGACGCTGATCTTGACCTTCCAACGACGGGAACCTGCACGAAGTTTTCGCCGCGCCTTTGCGATCGCTCAATGCGGCCTGGAGCGCAGATGCCTAGCCGAGGGTTACCCTCGGCGAGGTGCGTAGCCTTTCAAGAGCGGCCCACCGCGGACGGAGCTTTCGGTCATGGCGAAAGACAAAAATTCAGCGCCCCCCGGCGCCCATGCGCATGACCAGCATGGCCAAGCCCACGGGCAGCACGGCTACGCCCACCATCACGCCGACGTCTCGCCACAGGGAGAGGTCAAGGATCCCGTCTGCGGGATGTGGGTCGATCCGGCCAAGACCGCGCACAAGGCTGTGTTCCAGGGGCAAGAGGTCTTCTTCTGCTCCGCGGCTTGCAAGTCGAAATTCGAGAAGGAGCCCGACCGCTACTCCGCAAGCGCGCCGGAGCCGAAGCCGGCGCAGCCGGCCGGGACCATCTACACCTGCCCCATGCACCCTCAGATCCGGCAGGTCGGGCCTGGGTCGTGCCCGATCTGCGGGATGGCGCTCGAGCCTGAGGTGGTCAGCGCCGAGGACCAACCGAACCCTGAGCTCAAGGACATGAGCCGACGCTTCTGGATCGGCCTCGCTTTGGCGCTGCCGGTCCTGGCGCTGGAGATGGGCGGCCACCTCACTGGGCTCACCATGCGGCTCGGCGGTCAGACGTCGGCCTGGATCCAGTTCGCCCTCGCCACCCCGGTCGTCCTCTGGTCGGGCTGGCCGTTCTTCCAGCGGGGCGCCCGGTCCATCGCCAACCGCAGCCTCAACATGTTCACCCTTATCGCCATGGGCGTCGGCGTCGCCTGGGCCTACAGCGTCGTCGCGACACTAGCGCCGCAGCTGTTCCCCGCCGCGTTCCGGCGCGCGGACGGATCGGTGCCGATCTACTTCGAGGCCGCAGCCGTGATCACCGTCCTGGTGCTGCTGGGCCAGGTGCTCGAACTGCGCGCCCGCGAACGCACCTCCGGCGCGATCAAGGCGCTGCTCGACCTGGCGCCGAAAACCGCGCGCCGCGTACGCCCGGATGGCTCGGACGAGGAGGTGACGCTGGACCAGATCGTCGTCGGCGACCAGCTGCGTGTCCGACCCGGCGAGAAGGTCCCGGTGGATGGGCAAGTGCTCGAAGGACGGGTGTCCATCGACGAGTCCATGGTCACGGGCGAATCCATGCCGGTCACCAAGGAAGCGGGCGACAAGGTGGTCGGCGGCGCGATCAACAAGACCGGGTCCTTCGTCATGCGAGCCGAGAAGATCGGCGCTGACACCCTGCTCTCGCAGATCGTGCAGATGGTGGCGCAGGCCCAGCGCAGCCGCGCCCCGATTCAGCGGATGGCCGATCAGGTGTCCGGGTGGTTTGTGCCGACGGTCATCGCGATCGCCGTCGTCGCGTTCGCCGTCTGGGCGCTGTTCGGACCCGAGCCCCGCTTCGCCTTCGGGCTGGTGGCGGCCGTGTCCGTGCTGATCATCGCCTGTCCGTGCGCCCTCGGTCTGGCCACCCCGATCTCGATCATGGTCGGGGTCGGCCGCGGCGCGCAGGCCGGCGTGCTCATCAAGAACGCCGAGGCGCTGGAGCGCTTCGAGAAGATCGACACCTTGGTCGTCGACAAGACCGGCACCCTGACCGAAGGCCGACCGGCCGTCACCGCGATCCGACCCTCGCCGGGCGTCGATGAAACGGAGGCGCTGCGCCTGGCGGCCAGCCTGGAGCGCGCCAGCGAACACCCCCTGGCGAACGCCATTGTGCGGGCCGCGACGGAGCGGAACCTCGACCTGTCGCAGCCCAGCGAGTTCGACTCGCCCATCGGCAAGGGTGTTGTCGGTGTCGTTGACGGCCGCCGCCTAGCGCTCGGTTCGGGCAAGTTCCTGATGGAACAGGGCGTGGACACCCAGCCGCTCGAAACCGAGGCGGACGCACTGCGCGCCGATGGGGCCACCGCCATCTTCATGGCGCTGGACGGCCGACCGGCGGCCATCTTCGCCATCGCCGATCCCATCAAGGCGACAACTCCGCAGGCGGTCAGCGCCCTCAAGGCCGAAGGCGTGCGCCTGGTGATGATGACGGGCGACAACAGCACGACCGCGCAGGCCGTCGCGCGCAAGCTCGGAATCGACGAGGTCGAGGCCGAAGTGCTGCCGCAGGACAAGGCCGCTGTGGTCGACAAGTTCAGGGTGGAGGGCCGCAAGGTCGCCATGGCTGGTGACGGGGTGAACGACGCCCCGGCTTTGGCCGCCGCCGAGGTCGGGATCGCCATGGGGGCCGGCGCGGACGTCGCGATCGAGAGCGCCGGCGTGACCCTGCTTAGAGGCGACCTGCAGGGCATCGTGCAGGCCCGGCGGCTGTCGCGGGCGGTGATGCGCAACATCCGGCAAAACCTCTTCTTCGCCTTCGCTTACAACGTCGCCGGCATCCCTATCGCCGCCGGCGTGCTCTATCCGGTGTTCGGCTGGCTGCTCTCGCCCGCCATGGCGGCGGCGGCCATGGCCCTCTCCAGCGTCAGCGTGGTTGGCAACGCCCTGCGCCTTCGAGCCGTCAGCCTCTGAAAGCGCAGGCGAAAGGCGCGGCGTCATCTCCAGTTTCAGGGGGGACGCCCCGTCGCTGCGTAGCACCTACAGGACGCTGACGCGTCCGAGGTCCCTTGACCTTACCATGATGGGAATCTCTATCTGAGCTGGGCATCGCCGTTCAGGAGCCGACCGTGCCCGAAACAATCCTTCGCCCCATCGACATTCCGGTGCTCGGCATGACCTGCGCCAGCTGCGTCGGCCGTGTCGAGAAGGCGATCGCCGCCGTGCCGGGGGTGGCCGCCGCATCCGTCAATCTGGCGTCCGAGCGCGCGCACGTGGAGCTCACGTCAGACGGGCAGACCGCGGCCGTCATCGAAGCCATTCGCAAGGTCGGCTATGAGCCGCTCGTGCGGCGGATCGAGCTCACCGTCGCCGGCATGACCTGCGCCAGCTGCGTCGGCCGAGTGGAGCGAGCTCTGCGGGCGACGGCCGGCGTCATCTCTGCCCAGGTGAACCTCGCGACCGAACGGGCTCAGGTGCAGGTGCTGGACGGGACCGACATCGGCGCGCTCACCGCCGCGGTTGCTAAGGCCGGGTACGACGCGCGACCCACGGCGGAGGCCACACCGGAGCTCGCCGATCGTGAGCGCGAGGCGCGCGAAGCCGAGATCCAAGGGCTCAAGCGCAACGTCATCACCGCCGCCACCGCAACGGCGCCGCTGTTCCTTGTCGAGATGGGCCGCCACTTCGTCCCCGGCGTCCACCACTGGCTGGCGGGCGCGATCGGAGAACAGCCCTGGCGGTTGGCGAGCTTCGCCCTCGCGGCGTTCGTGCTGTTCGGTCCAGGCCTGCGCTTCTACCGCAAGGGCGTGCCGAACCTGGTTCGTCGCACCCCCGACATGAACTCCCTGGTGGTGCTGGGGGCGAGCGCCGCCTTCCTCTATTCGGTGGTGGCGACCTTCGCGCCCGGCCTGCTGCCAGCGGGCGCGGATCACATCTACTACGAGGCCGCCGCCGTCATCGTGACATTGATCCTGGTCGGCCGGCTGTTCGAGGCCCAGGCCAAGGGGCGCACCAGCGCGGCCATCAAGCGGCTGATGACCCTGCAGGCCAAGACGGCGCGCGTTGAGCGGGAGGGCGTGGCGCTCGAGGTGCCGATCGGCGAGGTCCGCGTCGGCGACGTCGTCCTCGTCCGTCCCGGCGAGCGAATCCCCGTCGATGGAGAGGTGGTGGGCGGCGGCTCCTTCGTGGATGAGTCGATGATCACGGGTGAGCCGATCCCGGTGGAGAAGGCCGCCGGCGCTGCGGTCGTCGGCGGCACCGTCAACAAGACCGGCGCCATCCGCTTCCGCGCCACCAAGGTCGGCGCCGCGACCATGCTGTCCCAGATCGTCCGCATGGTGGAGGCCGCGCAGGGCGCCAAGCTGCCCATCCAGGCGCTGGTCGATCAGGTCACGTCCTGGTTCGTGCCGGCCGTCATCGGAATCGCCACGCTTACCTTCGCGGTCTGGCTGCTGTTCGGCGCCTCGCCTGCTTTGAGCTTTGCGCTCGTCAACGCCGTCGCCGTCCTGATCATCGCCTGCCCCTGCGCCATGGGCTTGGCCACGCCCACCTCGATCATGGTCGGCACGGGCAAGGCGGCTGAGCTCGGGATCCTGTTCCGGCGCGGCGAAGCCCTGCAGAGCCTGCGCGACGTCCAGGTGGTGGCCTTCGACAAGACCGGCACCCTGACGCTGGGCCGCCCTGCCCTGACCGATCTTCAGGTGGCGCACGGACGCGATGAAGCGGAGGTCTTGCGCCTGATCGCCGCCGTTGAGGCCTCGTCGGAGCATCCTGTTGCGCAGGCGATCGTCGACGCAGCCGAGTCCCGCGAACTCAGCATCCCGCCGGCGGAGGATTTCCAGAGCATCCCCGGCTTCGGCGTGGCGGCGCAGGTGGAGGGCCGCACCGTCGAAGTGGGCGCCGACCGGTACATGACCCGGCTTGGCATCTCGGTCGCCGCCTTGTCCGCGGAGGCTGAGCGCTTGGCGCGCGAGGCCAAGACCCCGCTCTACGCGGCGGTCGACGGCGAGCTGGTGGCGATCGTCGCCGTCGCGGACCCTATCAAGCAGACGACCGCGGCGGCGCTGCAAGCCTTGCATGCCCAAGGGCTGAAGGTGGTGATGATCACCGGCGACAACGCACGGACGGCTAACGCCGTCGCTGAACAGCTCGGGCTCGACGACGTCGTGGCCGAGGTGCTGCCGGACGGCAAGGTCGCGGCGGTTCGTGATCTGCAGGCCCGCTTCGGCTGGCTGGCCTTCGTGGGCGACGGGGTCAATGACGCCCCGGCGCTCGCCGCAGCCGACGTCGGGATCGCCATGGGCGCTGGCACGGACATCGCCATCGAAAGCGCCGACGTGGTGCTGATGCGCAGCGACCTGCGCGGCGTGGCCACCGCGCTTGCGCTCAGCCGGGCGGTGCTGCGGAACATCCGCCAGAACCTCGCCTGGGCGTTCGGGTACAACGTGG
>OFDN01002088.1_pt1 | contig 11610 bp, 9 predicted proteins | sample 1520971 | NCBI WGS metagenome assembly OFDN01 (sample SAMEA94257418, study PRJEB24077) | hot springs metagenome | biome: Aquatic biome; feature: Geographical feature; material: Water | place: India | collected 2012-06-12 | depth 5 m | reverse complement strand
ATTTTTTCAGAAAATAAAAGGTATAAGTTATTCTATATATTCAGCATATTATATGAATAGAAACTTAAAAGTCGTGTTGTGAAAGATTCATCTTTCACAACACGACTTCATAATCAGGCTAGCGAAAAAAATTCTGAAGAAACGAGTCTCCAAGAGAGCGTAGCGAGCAATCCTATTCCGCGCAAGCGGAACGCCATTCGCGAAGCGAATACCCGTCAGGAGCGTCAGCGACTACCCGTCACGGAGTACCCGACACCGCAGGTACCTGACACGAGCGCAGCGAGTCTAGATTTCGAATTGGATGGAGGTGAGGTAGAAGCGACCGGCTTGTGGATAGAGCAGCTTCTCCGTTATTCTTGATCCTACTATGTAACTGTACGTGTAGCCATTGCTGCTGTACATCGCGTCTAGCGCGTTATTCATCATACATTGAATAGTTACATTCGATTTGTTTTTGAAGGTATGTTTCCATTGGAGTGAAACATCGTTTACGAAGTACGCATCCAAACTTAAGTATTCACTTTGTGTGTTATCTAAGTATTGCTTACCTACATATCGTGGCATCCAATTAAAATAAAAGCTTTTCCAAAAATTATATTCAACACGTCCACCAGCGATGACCGATGGAGAAAAAGAAATATCTGTATTGGTGAAGTTATTATTTACGATGGCGAAGTCAACGGTGTAGTCGTAGAGTGTTTCGGTGAAATTTTGAATTTTATTTTGACTCAATGTTAAATTGGCTTCTGCATAAAGTCTTTTGTGGATTTGAGCATTGGCTTCAATTTCAACACCTCTTCTGAAACTCTTGTCTACGTTGGTTCTTAGAGGTGCGCCGACATCATTTAATTCACCTGTAAGGACTAATTGATTTTTATAATTCATGTAGTAAATATTGGCTTTTACACCGAATTTATTTCCTGTGAATTTATATCCTGCTTCAATATCCAACATACTTTCTGGCTTGGGAGTAGTACCTTCCAATGCATCAACATAATCGTTTCGATTGGGCTCTTTATTACCAATCGCGGCAGAAGCATAGGTGCTATGACGATTATTAATCGTGTATGAAACTCCTAGTTTAGGATTGAAGAAGAATAATTGATCATCTACATCATAAGCGCGCAAATCATTATCAATTCCTTTGGTTCTATAGTCTACGAGTCGACCTTGAAGATCTATGTAGGTGTGAAGTTTATTAGTGAAATTAATTGCGCCTCGGAAATAAATGTTGCCATCATTCTTCGTGCTATTTCCTTCGTAGTATCGATTGTCTTTGATGGCATCGAATGCGTACTGCATCCAGGTTAGTTCACCGAAGTGTTCGCCAACGTATTGATTTGCCGCTCCACCCAAGGTGAATTCATTGCGGCCTTTACGATGTGTGATAGAGAATGTGGTGCCGTAAAAATCATTGCGCAACCATCTTCTACGCACTACATCTGTTGATGTGATGCTATCATTCGGAGGAGTGAGTCCATATCGTTCAAAGTCTTCTCCACCTTTGAACTCTTCGAAGAATCCGGCGCCTTTGGTATAGTGTGCCGCAAGATTTAATACCCAACGTGCATTGAAATTGTGTGCGAGGTGAAGTTGATATTGGCTTTGTCTGTAATCATCCACTTGATCTGCGTAGGTGTAGTAATTATAGGTTCGACCACTCGTCAGTAAGTTTTGTGTTTCCGCTTCTGTGAGCCCATTGTTTGCGGCATATGTAAGCATGGAATCCCGGTTATTTATCAATCGAGAATGAGGAGTGCCATACCAAGATTGGTAGGTTCTTTCTTGTCCTGAGAAAACGGTCGCTTTTAAACTTGTTTTATTTTTAATGTAAGATCCACTTAAAAAATATGAACCCAACCGAGCGGTCGCTCGGTCGATATAACCATCCGATGCAATACGCGATAGACGGCCTTCAACTACGAAGTGATCACTAATTTTTCCAGTACCAAAAGCAACTGTATTTTTTAATGTGTTGAATGAGCCAAATGTGTTGCTTAGTCGAACGTATGGATTAAAATTAATTTTATTCGTGCCGAGTCGGATAGACCCGCCGAATGAGGCTGTACCGTTGGTACTTGTGCCGACACCGCGCTGAACTTGGATGTCATCTGTGGTAGAAGCGAAGTCGGGTAGATTTACCCAGAACACTTGCTGACTTTCTGGGTCATTCAATGGAATGTCATTGATGGTGACATTGATTCTAGAAGGGTCGCTTCCTCGCAGCCAGAGACCTGTGTAGCCGATACCTGTTCCGCCATCGGAAGTAAACACGAGCGAAGGCACTGAGCGCAGTAAGTAGGGGATGTCCTGTCCAAGGTTGAGCTTTTCAATTTGCTCTTTGGAAAGGTTGTTAAACGTCATCGGTGTGATATCTTCTGCACGAGTAGATATGATGACGAGTTCTGATAGAGTTTGCGTAGTGGTATCGATTGACGACGCAGGAGTTTGGGTGAATGCCGTCATTGCAGCACAACCCAGCATTGCCGTAATGGCAAATTTGTGTAACATGTTAATTAATAAAATTAAAAACGGTTAATCAATTCCACGCCCAAGGGTCAGACGCGGTTTAACTAACAACCTATTTCCCTTGGCGGCATAACCCGCCCAGGTTCCACCTCACGTGAGTGAGGTAAGGGTATAATCTCAGTCTCGCAAATAACGAGACACCCCTGAGAACGATGCAAATGTAATATGAAAATTCGGAATTCGTGATTCGAAATTCCAATCCCCTAACACCAACCTCCTAACACCAAACCCCTAACCCCTAACACATTTGTCACCCTTCGCTATACTACGGTAACGCTTCATAACGCTCAGGGCGGTGTTTGTCATTTGTCTCTTGTCATTTGTCTCTTGTCACTTGTCATTTGTCTCTTGTCATTTGTCACTGATTCTAGCATCCCAGGATATTCAAATGAAATTTGCCGAATTTGAAATCGTCGGAGTAATAGACTTCTCCAGATTTTGTAAAAATGAGGTTGCGCATATTGTTGCTTGGAATGCCTTGTGTGGCGTCGTATTCAACTAGGACACTCTTTTTAAGCACTGGATCTATTGGAGTGAATCGGAAGAGGCCACCCTCGATTCCATCATATGGAATAGCGGTAAACCACATGACTCCGCTTGGAGTGACATGTTGGAGACGGAGCGCACGCTTGTTTACTATTTCTTCCTCCATCGTATAAACTGTAAATGAATCGCGCGGAGCGCTTTCACTTGTTGCGAATTCATATTTGAGAACAGAATGTGGTTCGTTTGCTATCCACACATTTCCTTGGCTATCTGTTTTGATTCCTGTAGACCATTCTTCGTTGCTTCGATTTATTCGGTGAAGTGTTTTATCATCTAATCTATATATCCCGTCGCTCCATGTATTGAACCAAAGACTTCCTCGTTTATCTTGAATAATTTGAGAAACGGTGCGAGGATTTTTATCTGAATCATTAATGATATCACCGCCATGCAAGACATGCGTGAATTTTTTTCCATCGAAATGGTAGATGCCATTTGACGTACCCATCCATAGGAGGCCGGTGCGGTCTACAAGAAGTGATAGAATATCCATTGGGCCGCACGTTGGGAGATCCTTCCCGAGATTATTATCTTTCCCAGATCCACTGATGTCGGCCAAAGTGAAATTGGTGATTTTATTCCCATCGAATTTGGAGAGGCCTTTGGCGGTGCCTATCCAGATATGCCCAAACCAATCTTGCGCTAGAGAATAGACACAATTACTAATCAGCCCGTCCGCCTCAGTCAAGTGGTAGTACTTATTATTTCGATAAACATAAATACCCTCACCAGTGGTGGCAATCCATATCTGACCATTTATATCTTCCATGGTCTTCTGAATGGTGACGTTTTTTTCTGTGAGATCACCTATACTGGTCATGTAATAATACGACTTGCCAGTACGAATCATACTGTCTTGTGGCTCGGGCCATTTTAGTGAATTTGTAGTCCCAGCACCGTTTGCTTGAGCAGTCGTATTGTCTTGCCCGGAACAGGAAGTGAGCGCCGTAATAAATGCAGATGCTACCAAAATGAAGAAGTACACCGGACTAAATTTTGGAAATTGGATTGGATTCATATTGTGATTTATTTAAGTGTTTACGATTGTCGCTGGTCATTTTTCAATGAACACGACAATAGTAGAACCCTTGACTGTAGCGGGAGTAAATGAAGTGTAAAAAAGTGTAAAAGCTTAGAAATCAGATTTATTTTCTTTCAGTATTCGAATTACTTTGCACTATGAAGTTGTCGGGAATCATAGCTATTTGGTCTGCACTCACCTTATTGGTGTCAGTTGGATTTTTACAAAATGAGGAGGAAGTATCTCAAAAGCACTTGGAGGTAGTGCTTCGAGAAATTGGTCATGAGTTATTACTTGCCGGGGGAGATTCGGTCTCTCATGTGCTTCCCGTGAAGATGATCAAGCAGAATACCTATCAGATTTCATTTGAGTCACCTTTTCGATTTTGGCCTGACAGCCTCATTAAGCTTACCACAGTCAAGTTGAAGAAATATGGCTTTTCCCAAGATTACATCGTGAATGTAAAGGAATGTAAAAAGCAAGAAACCATTTATGCTTTTGAAATTCGGACGGAGGAGGAGAATATCCTTCCTTGTACAGGAAGAGAACAGGCATTGGGCTGTTACAATATCCAAATCGAGTTTATTCAGAAAGAACAGAATAGACTTCCCATGTTTATGCTCATGGGGCTACCAATCATTCTTGTTGGAATTTTTATTAGAAAGAAATATCAGAAGAAGGAAAAGCAGTCGATAGAAATGGGTGAGGAGCTGCATGTATCGATAGGCGAACTTAAGCTTTATCCAGAAAAGTTCAAGATAGCATATTCAGACCAAATAGTAGAGTTAACAGAGAATGAATCAAAGGCGCTCAAGATCTTTAGTGAGAATATTAATGCAGTAGTCGAACGTGAACAATTGATGAAAGAAATTTGGGAGGACCGTGGCTTAGTTGTTATCAGCAGAAATGTGGATGTGCTGGTTTCCAAGCTTCGGAAAAAACTGAGTTTTTATCCCGCCATTAAAATCACCAATGTTCACGGTCGAGGCTACCGACTCACCATCGAGGGCTAGTCTCGATTGGTTTGAATATTATACCAATCAATTTTTCTTGATGTGTACATAACAATCGCAAGGATCAAGAATATTCCAATACTTCCTATAAGAAGCGAGTAATCCTGCATTTGAATAATTACGAAATTAAACACATAGAGTATTGTCAGAATTCCAACGAGCATTCCAGTCAGTCGATTTGATTTGAGGATCGTCTTGGTATATCCCGCTATCAGTGTGATAGTGGCTACCGTTGAAATGAGGAATGATAGATCAAATGTTAGGTATTCAGAAAGGGACAGGAGCAATGAATAAAATATTACTAGCGCTACTCCAACCAGTAAGTACTGTATAGGGTGAATGAATACTTTATTCATGATTTCTATAAAGAAGAAAACAAGGAAAGTGAAGACGATAAATAATAAAGCATAGGTCACTGATCTGTAGGATTTCTGGTAATTATCTACAGGAAGCAGTAGATCAAGTCCGAACGCTGATGTTTCAATATCTAATCCTCCGATGAATGCTTGTGGATAGTTTCTATTTAAGTGTAGAATGTTCCAATTTGCGGAGAATCCGGCTTCGGTCACCTCTCGTGAATCGGGAAGAAAAGAGCCCTCAAAACTAGGGTTTGTCCAAGGAGAGCGCAATGTGACGTCTGTTTCTTTGCCGACAGGAGTGAAATGTAATTTTTGACTTCCCTTTAAAGAAAGTTCGAAATTAAAATCAACGATTCCATTCATTTCGCTGTCGAGATTTATACCAGCGTTTATCCCTGATTCGACTAATTCATAGTTAGGAACTCCGGGATCAAAAAGGATTTTATTTCCATCCCAATTTAATTCGATTTGTTTTTCTAAGCCACGTAGGTCATCTATTCCCACAATAAATTTGGCCTTGTCGAATCGTATTTTTTCTTTAGGTATTCCCAGATTATTTATTTCGCTAAGGTCAAAACTTCCGGAAAGTTTTGTGTTGGAATTATAAACGACAATTTGAAAAATACCTCTATTGCGTTTTTCGGGTTGTATGGTTCCATCTACTTTAAGCGTGGCGGGAAGTATGTGCAAGTAATTAATTTCTTGGATTGTTTTCGAAGAGTTCTCTTCTTTTACCTCTCTCACATAGGGAATCATTAATGCGGGCCCTACGATGGTTTGAGAACGCGCCCACTTGGAGCTTACTTCTTCAATGGCTTCATATTGTCTTGATTCTCGTTCGAGAACAAGGCTGCGAATCATTGCTGCAGGAATTAAAAGGAGAAATACCAAGACAAGAATAATCCCTATCTTGATGTAGATGTTGTTTTTTAGTGATGACATGGGGTGTTTGGTTTTGACGTCGCTTTAACTTAGGTGTTGATGTTATATTGTCAAGGTTCGAAAATAAAAATGGGAGAAAAAAGGAAGTTTTTGGTTTCTCTATATTTGGCCTATGAATTCCCCATTAAAAAGAACGTTTTTGAAAGTTGCCCTTGTCGCTGCTCCCTTGCAAGCACTGGTGACTACAACCCCCGTCTTTTTAGTACTTGAAAATGACTTAAGGATTCTACCAGTTATATGGATTACGGTGAGTGTCTGGATTTTCTTGATGTGGTGGATCAACATGGTTTTATACGATCGATTTAAAGGTACATGGAAGTTTTATTTTATGACCTTCGTAGTAGTAATCGGTGTTAGTATAACTCTTCGGTGGTGGGTGGATGAGAATGTTGATTTTATTCATTTACTCGATGAAAAATTGGACATAAATCGTAAGCCTCCTATGTTAACTGGAAGTCTTGTTGCGGTTTTGAATAATGCTATGATCATCGTTTTCCAAACATTATTAAGGTACCGAGAAAATCAAATCAGCATTGTTAAAGATTTAGCTGCAGTAAGAATCGCGCAAGTGGAGGCGCAGTATCAAAATCTAAGAAATCAAGTTCATCCTCATTTCTTATTCAACTCATTGAACACGCTAAAAGTCCTTGTAAAGAGAGATCCCTTCAAGGCAGAAGGATATATATTGAAATTATCCCAATTTTTACGGACAACATTACAAGCAGAAAAAGATGATTTAGTTTCAATAGAAAATGATCTAGCGGTTGGAATCAATTATATGGAGATACAGAGTATTCGATTCGAGGGCGGTTTTAAAATTGAAAATAGATTGAAGTTAGACGAATCTAACTCTGACCAAGTTCCAATCCTAACATTTCAAACTTTGTTCGAGAATATTTTGAAGCATAACAAGGTGAGTGAGGAAGATCCTATTTTAATTTCAATCTATCAAGATGATAAGGGCTATCTGGTGGTTGAGAACTCACGCCATCCGAATTGGACGAGCTCTGAAGATAGCGCTGGGGTTGGATTGGAGAATTTGCGCCAACGATTTACCTTAAAAGGCGGAGAGGATATTCTAATTGATCAATCGGATTCTATTTTTTCAGTGAAATTTAAAGCTCTAAAAGGATGAGAATTTTAATCATTGAAGATGAAAAGCTAACTGCTGAAGACCTCACGGAATCTATTCAAGAAGCGCTGCCTCAGGCGCAAATTATAGGGGTTGTTCCGTCTATTGAAAGAGCATTGTCTTTCTTTTCTAATAAACCAGAGGTTGATTTAATATTTAGTGATATACAACTTCAAGACGGGGTGAGTTTCGAAATTTTTCATCAAATTGAAATTCGATGTCCCATCATTTTTTGTACTGCGTTCAATGAATACGCTCTCCAGGCAATCAAAGCAAACGGTATTGACTATATCCTCAAGCCTTTTGCCGCTGAAGACGTCAAAAAGGCGTTGATGAAATACTTGTCATGGAAAACGATGATGGCGGGAGCAGGCGAGCAGGTAGAGCAGCAATTAGCGGGATTATTAAAGTCAATAGGTGGCACTCGAAAACAAGCATTGCTTGTCCATTATCAAGGGCGCATTATTCCAATAAATCAAGATGAAGTAGCTATTTTTTTCAAAGAAAATGATGTCACATACCTCATCACAAAGCAGTCTAAGAAATATGTGTATGAAAGGACACTTGAACAATTGGAAGAGGAGTTAAGTAGTCAATTTTTTAGAATAAACCGACAATGCATCATTCAAAGGGATGTAGTAGTAGAGACCATTCAGCTCTTCAATCGGAGATTAGAAGTTCTCATAACCCTCTCTCTGGCATTTAAACTCGAGGTAAGTAGAAATCGAGTAGCAAATTTCCTAAAATGGTTGAAAGGGGAGTAGAATGACCGTTCGGTTGTAGAAATGTACCATTGACCTAAGGTGTTTCACATCGCCGTTTGAAGCGACTATAATTTCGCATCGTTAAATAAAAGCGATATGCGATTTTTGGTTCTTTTTCTTCTTGTATTGGGCTTTGGATCTACAATTCAAGCGCAGTTTGATATTTCATCGTTTGATCAATTTAAGGCTATAGCGGATACATCAGCGACCGCTCAGAAGCAATGGCAAAAACAACAAGAGCTAGCAGCTTTAACTAAGATGTCGGCTTTTGGTAATGTGCTCAACCCAAGGCTTCCTGTCTCAGCATCGGTCACCAATAACACGAATTTGGCAGTCAATTTTATTCCTGCTGAAATATTTGGAGGCCCTGCTGGTACATTCAGTCAAGTGCAATTCGGGCAGCAGTATGTCACCGTTCTGAACATCGCTCCACAATTTGATATCCTTCAACCAAAACATATCGGTGAGGTGAAGAGCGCTCGATTAAACGAAGCGCTACAGGACAAGGCTATAGCAATGAGTAAAAAGGCCTATTACGAGCAATTAAATGTCGTTTATCATAATATTCTTTCAATCAAAGCACAACAAGAAATACTGCGTGAAAGTGTTGCTATTGCTCAACGAATAAGTGAAGTAGTAGCAGATAAATTTGATAAGGGTATCGCTAGCCGAAGTGATAAAAATGATGCGGAAGTAAATTATCTAAATCTTTCCAATTCCTTAAAACAATCTGAAATTACACTAGAGCAAGAGTATCTCAAAGCGAAAGGGTTGATGGATATTGAAAAGGATTTATCGCTCAACGAAAGTATTTGGAGTATCGACGTGGAAGTTATGAATGCCACGGCAGACGGATTCTTGGCGCTGGATTATTACAGAACAAAAGAGCTTTTTCAAGCACAAGAATTTCGCAATTTGAAGATGGATCATTTGCCAACATTGTCTTTCTTCTCATCATTTAATTGGCAAAACAATAGCAATTCTCAACTTCTTGACAACTCTCAGCCGTGGATTAATAGTTCTTATTTCGGACTTCGTCTGACCTATGAGTTTCCTACTAATGTGAGCAAGCTAGCTGCTTTGGGAACAAGCCGCATCAATCTCGATATCGCAAAACTTGAATCGGAGCACCAGCGCTTGCAATCGAAAATCGAGAATCAAAAACTTGAGAATAATTACTTACAAGCAATTCAAAATTATCAAAATGCACAGTCTGTTTTTGCCTTAGAGCAAAGCTCTTTTACAGCAACTAAGGATAAGTACGAAGCTGATATTTTACCATTGTTTCGATTGCTTGAAGCCCAGAATAAAATGATCAATAGCAAATTGAAAGTGGCTACTGAGAAGGCGACCTGTGCATTTCAATTACAAAACATTCAAATTAATAATTCCGTAAAATGAGGAAGATTCAATTTTTCTCTCAGGTCTTTTTAGGCCTCTTTTTTCTAGCTTCTTGTTCATCAAATAAAGGAGAGGTTTCTCCTATTAAGAAGGATATTACTGAAACTGTTTTTGCCTCTGGTAGCCTTGAAGCAGAAGATCAATATCAATTGATAGCACAAACAGAGGGATACATCGAGGATATGTTCTTTGATGAAGGTGATTCGATAAAGCTTGGACAAGAGCTTGCACGGATTGAGAATATTGCTTTTGATGCGAATCGTACGGCAAGTAATGAGCAATTGCGCATAGCAGAATTCAATTTGACTGCAAACGCTCCAGCTATACAAGAGGCAAAGGCAAATCTCGACTATGCATTGACAAAGAAGGAACAAGACGAAAGACAAGTTCAACGATACAGAGAATTGTACAAAAAGGAAAGTGTTTCTGCGTTGGAATTGGAGAACGTTGAGTTGACATATGAGCAATCCGTGGCCAACGTAAAAGCTCTCGAAAAACGGTTGGATCTATTGAAACAGCAAGCAAAGCAAAGTGAGATTAGTCAAAGAGCACAACAGGATATTGCCAACTATAATAGTGCTTTTAATAATTTAAAAGCATTGAGTGATGGAAGGATCGTAAAGCGTTATAAACAACGAGGAGACTATGTTAGAAAAGGAGATGTAATATTTTCCATAGCAAATGAATCTACCATCATTGGTAAATTGAATGTGGATGAAAGCAGTGTCGAAAAATTAAAAATTGGACAAGAAGGTGTGGTGAAATTAAACACAAATAATTCGAAGCTTTATAAAGTGAAGTTGACAAAGATTAATCCAATGTATGACGACGCTTCTCAATCATTTTTATGTGAGGTGGTCTTTCTTGAACCTTTAGATTTTAAGGTTTTGGGAACACGACTTGAGGCGAATATCAATGTAGCATTTAAGCAAAACGCACTTTTAATTCCTCGTCAATATTTGAGTTATTCAAATACCGTTCAGGTAAAAGGAGAAGAGACCGAGCGCAAAGTGGATGTGGGTATTAAAAGTACCGAATGGGTAGAAGTGACCAATGGACTTGCAATCACGGATATTTTAATTCCTTTAAAAAAGTAGTATGAAAAAAGGAATCAATACTGACATTGCCCTCACTTATACTATTACTAGCCGAAAGCAAACGTTTGTTGCTGTTTTGGGAGTATTGCTAGGTATGTCTGTGTATATTTTCATGAATTCTATGAACCAAGGTTTTGATCGAAGTGCCAATGCATCTTTTTTCAAGTCTACTCCTCACATTCGCCTCTATAAGGATGATGTCCTTAGTGAACCGCTCAGTAATGATACAGCGACAACAGTAATAATTGTAAATCCGAAGATTGTTCCATCTAGTAAAAAAATGAATGATCCGGCTTCGATTGTTGCTCAGTTGAGATCGGATAAAGAAGTGGCGCTGGTATTGCCTCAAGTGAGCGTTAGCGGTTTTTATAGCGTGGGTGAATCACAAATCAATGGAAAGATAATCGGTCTAAAACCTGAGGCGGGCGATAGCATGTTTGATATAAGTTCATTCATGGTGCAGGGTGAGTTTAAAGATCTTTCCAAATCACCCAACGGAGTGGTCATTGGATCGGGCATAGCGGCAAAATTTAATGTGGAGTCGGGAGATAGAATTTCTTTTCTTAGTTCGAAAGGTGTGACTGAAAGTCTTGAAATTGTTGGAATATTCGAAACAAGTAATGCTGCTGAAGATAAGAGTAAAGCGTATGTGAATTTATCTAAGGCCCAACAATTAATGCGAGAGAGCAGCTCCTATGTCAGCGATATAAATATCAATTTGATAGATTATCAACGAGCCACTAACAAAGCTAACGAGATATCTAGAGTAGTAGGATATAAAGCGGAAGGTTGGGAAGAGGCTTTTT
>OFDN01002086.1_pt1 | contig 11629 bp, 9 predicted proteins | sample 1520971 | NCBI WGS metagenome assembly OFDN01 (sample SAMEA94257418, study PRJEB24077) | hot springs metagenome | biome: Aquatic biome; feature: Geographical feature; material: Water | place: India | collected 2012-06-12 | depth 5 m | reverse complement strand
CGCCGCGGTGCCCGAGCCGGGCACCTGGGCGCTGATGGCGTTCGGCGTGCTGGCCCTGGCCGGGCTCAGCCGGCGGCGGCCGCGCCCGCCAGGTCCAGCCACAGCACCTCGTACGGCTTGAGCGTGATGCCGCCGCGCAGCGGATGGCGCTGGCCCTGCAGCAGGTCGGTGGCGGCCTCGGGCAGGGCCGAGAACACGATGGCCGGGCAGTGCTGGGGATGCTCGCTGAAGTTGGCCAGGCACAGCACCGGCTGCGCCGGCAGGCCGCGCTGGTAGCCCAGCACGCTGCCGTTGCCGGTGCCGAAGCCGGTGAGCGCATTGCCGGCGAAGGCCGCATGCGCGGCCCGCACCCGCACCATGCGCAGCAGGCCCTGGTGGATGCGGCCGGCCACGCTGCCGGTGTCCTCGCGCTGGGCATACAGCGCATCCACCCGCTCGGGCCGGTGCACCCAGCGGCTGTCGCCGGCCTTGGCCGGGTCTTCGAGGTAGCGGTGGTCGTTGGGCGTGCCCACCTCGTCGCCCAGGTAGATCAGCGGAATGCCGCCGGTGCTCAGCACCACGCTGTGCAGCAGCAGCACGCGCTGCACTGCATGCAGGTCGCCCTGCTCCACGCCCGCCAGTGAGGCACAGGTGCCGCTGATGCGGCAGTCGCCGGTGGCGGGGTTGTCCTGGAAGGGCACGCCGCGCGCGAAGCTGCCCGGGAAGCGGTTGACGTAGAACCGGTTGAGGAACTGCCGGTGGTCGAAGCCGTGGATGCCGAAGCGGATGGCGTCCTCGTCGGCGAAGGTCCAGCCGATGTCGTCATGGCTGCGCACGTAGTTCACCCAGGCGGTGCCGGCGGGCAGCGTGTGGCGCTCCTCCAGCGCCTGCTGCAGCAGGTTCACCTCGCGCGTGGCCAGCGTGTTCCACAGCAGGGCCATCTGCAGCGGGTTGTACGAGAGCTGGCACTCCTGCGGCGAGATGTACTTCATCACGTCGTCGGGATGCACGATGGCCTCGCTCTTGAACAGCAGCCCCGGCGCGGCGATGCGGCACAGCGCATTGAAGGCGCGGATCAGCGCATGGGCCTCGGGCAGGTTCTCGCAGGCCGTGCCCAGGCGCTTCCAGATGAAGGCCACCGCATCCATGCGCAGGATGTCGGCGCCCAGGTTGGCGATGGCCAGCATCTCGCCGGCCATGGCGGTGAACACGGCCGGGTTGCCGTAGTTCAGGTCCCACTGGTAGCTGTGGAAGGTGGTCCACACCCAGCGGCCGTCGGGCAGCTGGCTGAAGGCGCCGGGATGCTCGTCCGGGAAGATCTCGCGCACGGTCTTCTCGTACGCATCGGGCTGGCTGCGGTCGTCGAACAGGTAGTAGAAGTCCTTGCGCGCCGGATCGCCCCGCACCGCGCCTTGCGCCCATTCATGGTCGTCGGCGGTGTGGTTGAAGATGAAGTCCAGCACCAGGCTGATGCCCGCCTTGCGCAGCGCCACGGCCAGCTCGCGCAGGTCGTCGATGGTGCCCAGCGCCGGGTTCACGTCGCGGTAGCTGCTGACCGCATAACCGCCGTCGTTGTGCTCGGGCGGGCACTTGAAGGGCGGCATCAGGTGCAGGTAGGTCAGCCCCAGTTCCTGGAAGTACGGGATCTGGTCGATGACGCCCTGCAGGTTGCCGCAGAACAGGTCCACGTAGCACACGCCGCCCAGCATCGTCTGCCGCTGGAACCAGTCGGCATCGGCCTCGCGCTGTGCATCCTGCGCACGCAGCTCGGCCGGCCGGGCCTGCCAGCCCTGCCAGGCGGTGAGCACCAGCTCCTCCAGGAAGGGCACGAAGTCCGGCCGCTGGCCGTAGAGGCCGGCCAGCTCGGCGAACAGGCGCGGAAAGTGGGCATCGAGGCGGGCCGCGAAGGCCTCCGAGGCGCGGCCGCGCGGCAGCTGGCCGAGGCGCCGTGCCAGCGCGCTGCGCACGTGCGTGAGCGCCAGCTGGGACTGGTTCTGGAGTGTGAGCATGGGGATGGACACCGCGGCGGGCGCAGTGTCATAAGAATCATTTGGTGGCAGAGCGCAAGAGGTCCGAAGCGCTTTGGAACTTTACACTGTGTGCCGGATTGCACGGTTCGGGTAAACGCGGAAGCGGCGCCAAAGCGGTTTGACTACAGTCCAAACCGCTTTGGCAGGCCTGCAAAGTTCACCCCTACCCGCGTTCCATGCCCGCAGTGGCATGTCAATGACAGAGCCAACATAAATGAGACAAGTGCTTTTCGCCCTCGCCGCCGCAGCCGCCGCGGGCATCGGTGTCCCGGCCTCGGCCGCCCCCGTCGACTTCACCGGCTACCTGCGCAGCGGCGCCGGTTCCAGCAGCGAGGACGGCAAGGAAGTCTGCTTCCGCATGCCGGGCTCCATCGTCTGGTTCCGCCTGGGCAACGAGTGCGACACCTATGCCGCGCTGTCCTTCGGCGCCAAGCTGGGCGAGGTGGATGGCACCACCTTCAAGACCAAGTTCACCACTGCCTACGGCACCCAGCAGCTGGCCAACTGGGAACAGACCACCCCCGCCTTCCGGGAAGCCTTCGTCGAAGCGGTGGACATCGGCGCCTCCACCGGCTGGGCGCCGCTGAAGGGCGCCACGCTGTGGGCGGGCAAGCGGTTCTACAAGAACCCCGACATCCACATGCTGGACTACACCTACTGGGAGCCGGCGGCGGCGGCCGGCTTCGGCATCGACGGCATCAAGACGAGCCTGGGCAAGTTCTCGTACGCCTACCTGCGCGCCGGCGACTTCGACGGCTACGGCATCGACAAGACCAACACCGCCTACAACCCGCAGATCATCGACGGCGGCTCGCGCACGGCCACCTCCCATGACCTGCGCTTCGAGGAGATCGACACCAACCCGGGCGGCCAGCTGATGGCGGGTGTGAACCTCATCGTCAACGGCAACCGCAGCGGCAGCTCGACGTACACCAACGACAGCTTCCAGCTGATCGACATCGACAACAACCCGAACACGCCCGCCGTGAACGTGCTGGTCCGCGAGACCAAGACCGTCAGCAACAAGGGCAAGAACGGCTTCGGCTTCACCGTCAGCCACCGCCAGAAGGACTTCCTGGGCCTGGGCGGTTTCCATGACACCGGCTTCCAGTACGCCAAGAACGCCGCCGCGCTCAAGGGCAACGGCATCGCCGCGTCGCCGTCGGAGCGCACCGAATGGCTGCTGTTCAACCACTGGGTGATCGAGCCCAAGAACACGCCCTACACCGCCACGGTGACGGCCGGCTACCGCCACGCCAGCCCGGACGGCGGCGACAAGACCAAGGACTTCTGGATCGGCGCCCGCCCGCAGTACCACATCAACAACGTGTGGAGCCTGATGTCCGAAGTGGGCTACCAGCAGGTGAAGGTGACCGGCGAGGACACCCGCAAGCTGGCCAAGGTGACGCTGGGCACGCAGTTCTCGATGGGCAAGAGCATCTGGGCCCGCCCGGCCATCCGCTTCTACGCCACCTACGCCAAGTGGAACGACGCGGCCGCCGCCGCCGGCTCTGTGGCCTGCACCGGCCGTGACTGCGGTACCGCCGTCGACGCCTTCGCCGACAAGCGCAGCGGCGTCGGCTACGGCGTCCAGGTCGAGACCTGGTTCTGACCCCGCACCGCCCTCACTGACCGCGCCGGGGGCCTCTCAGGGCCCCCGGCGCATCACCGCCTCTACTTTTCCTTCCAAACCAGGCCTGGAGACACCATGAACATCCCGCGTCGCAGCCCCCTCGCCCGCAGCATCCACATCGCCTTCCTCGCCGCCGCCGCGGCCGCCGGCGCCGCCCACGCGCAGACCTCGGTCAGCATGTGGGTGCATGCCGGCCCGGGCCCCGAGCGCGATGCCTACGTGGCCTCGGTCAAGGCCTTCAACGATGCGCAGAAGGACATCAAGGTCGACCTGGTGGCCCTGCCCGAAGGCAGCTACAGCGACCAGGTGAACGCCGCCGCGCTGGCCAAGAAGCTGCCCTGCGTGCTCGATTTCGACGGCCCCAACGTCTACAACTACGCCTGGACGAAGAAGATCGTCCCGCTGGACAACTTCCCCGGCGTCAAGGACCTGAAGGCGCAGATGCTGCCCACCCTGGTGCGCCAGGGCACCTACAACGGCAAGCTCTACAGCGTCGGCCAGTTCGACTCCGGCCTGGCCATCTGGGCCAACAAGAAGACCCTGACCGCCGCCGGCATCCGCATCCCCAAGGGCGTGGACGACGCCTGGACGCTGGCCGAGTTCGAGGACGCGCTGAAGAAGCTCAAGGCCGCCGGCGTGCCCTTCCCGCTGGACATGAAGTTCAACTACGGCATCGGTGAATGGGTGTCGTACGGCTTCTCGCCCATCCTGCAGAGCTTCGGCGGCGACCTGATCGACCGCAAGACCTACAAGACCGCCAAGGGCGTGCTCAACGGCCCGGCCTCGGTCAAGGCGATGCAGACGGTGCAGGGCTGGATCAAGGCCGGCTACGTCAACCCCGCGGCCAAGAACGACGGCGACTTCGCGGCCGGCAAGTCGGCCCTGTCCTGGGTGGGCCACTGGGTCTACGCCGACTACAAGAAGGCCCTGGGCGACGACCTGATCCTGCTGCCCATGCCCAAGCTGGGCGTCAAGGCCGCCACCGGCGCCGGCTCGTGGAACTTCGGCATCTCGGCCGACTGCAAGGCCCCCGATGCCGCGGCCAAGGTGCTGGCACACCTGATGAGCAAGAACGAGATCCTGCGCGTGACCGATGGCAACGGCGCCGTGCCCGGCACCACCGAGGCCCAGGCCGCCAGCAAGAACTACGCGGCCGGCGGCGCGCTGCGGCTGTACGTGGACCAGCTGAACAAGGGCGTGGCCATCGTGCGCCCGGAGACGCCGGCCTACCCGGCCATCTCCAGCGCCTTCGCCGAGGCGATGAACAACATCTTCGGCGGTGCCGACGTGCAGAAGGAGCTCGACAAGGCCGCCAGGAAGATCGACCAGACGATCGAGGACAACAAGGGCTACCCGAACCGCTGAGCGAGGAGACACAGACACCATGAGCACCGCGATCCAGATACCTCAACCCAAGCCGAGTCCGGCCACACCCGGCGCCTGGCTGTTCGCGGGGCCGGGTGTCCTGATGCTGTTCCTGTTCCTGGGGCTGCCCTTCCTGATGGCCTTCGTGCTGTCGTTCACCGACCAGCGGCTGGTGACCAACGAGGAGCTGGGCACCGACTTCGTCGGCCTGCGCAACTACGTGCGGCTGTTCGAGGACGATTCCTTCTGGGCCGCCCTGGGCAACAACTTCATGTTCGTGGCCATCGTCGCGCCGCTGCAGTCGGCCTTCGCGCTGCTGCTGGCGGTGATGGTGAACAAGCCGCTGAAGGGCTCGCGCATCTTCCGCACCGTGTACTTCATGCCGGTGGCCACCACCATGGCCGTGGTGGCCGTGGTGTGGTCGCTGATGTACAACCCGGACGGCGGCGTCATCAACCGCTTCGTCTCGGCCATCAGCTTCGGCGCGCTGGGCCCGTACGACTGGCTGCGCGACCCCGAGCTGGTGATGTACGCGGTCATCGCGCTGTCCATCTGGCAGGGCGTGGGCTTCCAGATGCTGGTGTTCCTCGCCGGCCTGCAGTCCATCCCCGAGGACCTGTACGAGGCCGCCAAGCTCGACGGCGCCACGCCGTTCAAGCAGTTCCTCTACATCACGCTGCCGCTGCTGAAGAACACCACCATCTTCGTGGTGGTGACGACCACGATCTACGCCTTCCAGCTGTTTACGCAGGTGCAGATCATCGCCAGCAGCGGCACCGCCGCGCCCGTCGATTCCTTCCGCACCGTGGTGATGCTGATGGTGACTGAAGGCTTCAAGAACGGAAAGATCGGCTACGCCTCGGCCCTCGCCGTGGTGTTCTTCGTCATCGTGCTGGCGCTGTCGCTGCTGCAGCGCGCACTCGTCAAGGAAGAAAGGGCAGGCGCATGAGCACCATGGCTCCTTCGCAATCGCGCCAGAACCTCGTGGCCAAGCTGGCGCAGTACGCGCTGCATGCCGTGCTGTGCGCGTTCTTCATCTTCCCGCTGCTGTTCATGTTCGTGTCGGCCTTCAAGACCGACGAGGCGCAGCTGCTGCGCGACATGAACAGCCTGGCCGCCTTCCTGCCGCAGGGCGAGCTGTCGCTGGGCAACTTCATCGAGGTGTTCAACGGCTCGTCGTTCGTGCGGGCCTTCTTCAACTCGCTGTTCACCGTCAGCGTGACGGTGGTGCTCGGCATCCTGGTCAACAGCATGCTGGCCTATGCGCTGGCGCGCTTCCGCTTCTTCGGGCGCGAGGTGCTGCTGTCCATCGTGGTGGCGCTGATCATCATCCCGTTCGAGGCCATCGCGGTGCCGCTGCTGCTGCTGGCCAACCAGCTGCCGTGGTTCACCGGCGAGGTGGGCTGGCTCGACAGCTACCGGGTGCAGATCATCCCGTTCATCGCCAACGCCTTCTCGGTGTACCTCTTCTACCAGTTCTTCATCGCGCTGCCCAAGGACCTGGAGGAGGCCGCGCTGATGGACGGCGCGGGCCGCCTGCGCATCTACTGGAGCATCGTGCTGCCGCTGTCCAAGCCGGTCATCGCCACCGTGGCGGTGCTGCAGTTCCTCGCCCGCTGGGGCGACCTGCTGTGGCCCATCATGGTCGTGCGCGGCGAGACCTACGCGACGCTGCCGCTCGCGATGCAGACCTTCTTCGGCCAGTTCCCGCGCCAGTGGGGCGACGTCATGGCATTCGCCGCCATGGCCACCCTGCCGACGCTGCTGGTCTTCCTGATCTTCCAACGCTGGTTCGTGCGCAGCGCGATCTCCAGCGGCGTCAAGGGCTAACAAGGCGACAACATGGCCAGCGTCTCTCTCAAGAAAATCCACAAGACCTACGCCGGTGGCGTGCACATCATCAAGGGCATCGACCTGGAGATCGCCGACGGCGAATTCATGGTGTTCGTCGGTCCCTCGGGCTGCGGCAAGAGCACGATGATGCGCATGATCGCGGGGCTGGAGGACATCACCGCCGGCGAGCTGCGCATCGGCGACCGCCTGGCGAACGACCTGCCGCCGGTCGAGCGCAAGGTGGCGATGGTGTTCCAGAGCTATGCGCTCTACCCGCACATGACGGTGGGCGAGAACATGGGCTTCGGCCTGAAGATCAACGGTGCCACCCGCGAGGAAGTGAATGCCGCGGTGGGCCGCGCCGCCGAAGTGCTGCAGATCACCCACCTGCTGGACCGCCGGCCCAAGGCCCTGTCGGGCGGCCAGCGCCAGCGCGTGGCCATCGGCCGCGCCATCGTGCGCAAGCCGGGCGTGTTCCTGTTCGACGAGCCGCTGTCCAACCTGGACGCCGGCCTGCGGGTGCAGATGCGGGTGGAGCTGGCCAAGCTGCACAAGGAGCTGGGCACCACGATGATCTACGTCACCCACGACCAGACCGAGGCCATGACGCTGGGCAACCGCATCGCGGTGTTCAACGGCGGCCACATCGAGCAGGTGGGCCCGCCGATGGAGCTGTACCAGCAGCCGGCCAACACCTTCGTGGCGGCCTTCCTCGGCTCGCCGAAGATGAACCTGCTGCCCTGCGACGTGCACTCGGCCGACGGCGTGGAACTGCAGGTCAAGCTGAGCGACCGGGCCGGCTTCAGCTTCGGCCGCAACGACGCCGCCCGCTACCAGGGCAAGTCGCGCCGCATGACCGTGGGCGTGCGCCCCGAATCGCTGGGCGTGGCCAGCCAGGGCGCCGGCATCGCCGCCGAGGTGGTGCTGGTGGAGCGCCTGGGCGACGTGCAGGTGGTGCATGCCCGCGTCGCCGGCACCGAGTCGGTGGCCACGGTCAAGCTGGCCGAGAACGGCAGCAGCCTGGCCGCCGGCCAGCAGGTGGTGCTGCGCCCGGAGCCCGGCAGCTGCTACCTGTTCGACGAGAACGGCAAGGCCGCCTGAGGCAGCGCCCGCGGGGGGTTTGCGACAATCCTGACACCCCCACTCGACGGAGCCGCCACCCCCGTGCCGATCGATCTGAAGCAGTTGTCGGCCCGGCTGGGCTTGTCAGCCACCACCGTCAGCCGCGCGCTGAACGGCTACGACGATGTCAGTGCCAAGACCCGGGAACGGGTCGAGCGCATGGCGCGTGAACTGGGTTACCAGCCCAACCGCACCGCGCGCCGGCTGGCCCGCGGCCAGGCCGATGCGGTGGGGTTGGTGTATCCGCTGGACGCGGGCGACCTGGGCGACCCGCGCTTCCTGGAGGTGATCGAAGGCCTGTCCGACCGGCTGGAAGCCGCGCAGATGGACCTGCTGCTGGCCTCCGCCCGCGAGCACTCCGAGCTGCGCACCTACGAGCGGCTGGTCAGCGGCGGCCGGGTGGACGGCGTGATCGTGGCCCGCACCCGCGTGCAGGACCCGCGCATCGACTACCTGCTGCAGGCCGGCATGCCCTTCGTGGCCTATGGCCGCACCGCCCGCAGCGACGGCTTCGCCTGGTTCGACTTCGACAACGAGGCCGGCATGGTGCTGGCGGTGCAGCAGCTGCTGGCCGCGGGCCACACCCGCATCGGTTACCTGCATGCGCCGCTGGAGCTGAGCTTCGCGCTGCAGCGCTACTCCGGCTTCCAGCGCGCGATGCAGATGGCCGGCGTGCCGGTCGACCCGGCGCAGGTGGTGGCCGGCGGCCTGTCGCGTCGCACCGGCTATGCGGCGGCGCAGGCACTGCTGGCGGTGCATCCGCGGCCCACGGCGCTGATCGCCGACAACAACCTGTGCGGGGTGGGCGCGGTGCGCTGCCTGCTGGACGGCGGCATCGCCATCGGCCGCGAGGTCTCGGCCATCGTGTACGACGGCGTGCCCGACGACACCCTGCTGGTGGGCCGGCGCATCGCCGCCATCGGCCAGCCCACCGCCTACGGCGCGGGGGAGACGCTGGCCGAGATGCTGCTCACCCTGGTGCAGGGCGGCACGCTGGCCGAGCCGCGGCGGCTGCTGCAGCCGGTGTTCGAGCCCGGCGACTCCATCGGCCCGCCGGCCGGCTGAAGCGCGGCGGCTGCTGCTGCATCACTGCAGCTTGAAGCGGCCCACCGCGCCGGCCAGCCGCGTCGCCTGCTCGCGCAGGCTCTCCGCGGCGGCCGAGCCCTGCTCCACCAGCGCAGCGTTCTGCTGCGTCATCACATCCAGCTGCGCGACCGCGCCGTTCACCTCCTCGATGCCCTGGCTCTGCTGCCGGGTGCTGCCGCTGATGCCTTCGATCACGCCGGCCACGCGGCCCACCAGGGCCAGCAGCTCGCGGGTGGACTCGGCGGCGGTGCGCACCTGCTGCGTGCCGTCCTGCGCCTGCGCCATCGACTCGGCCACCAGGCCGCGCACTTCCTTCGCGGCCTGCGCGCTGCGCTGGGCCAGGGCCCGCACCTCGCCGGCCACCACTGCGAAGCCGCGGCCCTGCTCGCCCGCGCGGGCCGCTTCCACCGCCGCGTTCAGCGCCAGCAGGTTGGTCTGGAAGGCGATGCCGTCGATCACGCCGATGATGTCGCCGATGCGGCGAGACGAGGCGTCGATGCCTTCCATCGAGCGCTCCACCTGCGCGATGGCCTGGCCGCCGCGGCCGGACGCCGCCTGGGCCGAGCGGGCCAGCGCATCCGCCTCGCGGGTGCTGTCGGCATGGCTGCGCACCTGCTCGGTGATCTGGCACATGGCCGCGGCCGTCTGCTGCAGCGAGCTGCTGGCCTGCTCGGTGCGGCTGCTCAGGTCGAGGTGGCCGGTGGCCACCTCGGCACTGGCGGTGGCGATGGCATCGGAGGCCATGCGCACCTGCTGCACCATGGCCTGCAGCGACCCGACGAAGCGGTTGAAGGCGCGCGCCAGCTGGCCGATCTCGTCCTCGGTCTCCACCGCCATGCGGCGGCTCAGGTCGCCGTCGCCCTCGGCGATGTCGGCAAGCAGCGCGGCGGCGCGGCGCACCGGCGCGGCGATGGCACGCGACACCCACACGATCAGCAGCAGCGCCAGCACGCCGCCCACGCCGCCGGCGATCAGCGGGCCGGTCCAGGCGGCACGGGTGGCCGCGGCCAGCAGCTCCGCCCGCGGCACCGTGGCCACCACGTAGAGGTTGAGCTCGGGCACGAAGCTGGCGGCCAGCACCCGGTCGCCGCCCTCGGCCGGCTGCACCGTGTGGCGGAACTCCTCGCCGTCCTGCAGCAGCGTGGCCACCGCGCCGGCATGGAAGCCGGGCAGGTCGGCCAGGGCATGGCGACCGTCGGCCAGGGTCGCGTCGCGGTGGACGACGATGGTGCCGTTGGGCCGCACCAGCATCACCGAGCCGGTCTCGCCGATGCGGTAGCCGCGGATCCTGTCGGCCATGGTGTTGACCGACAGGCCCAGGCCGGCCAGCCCGGCATGGCCCGGGCCCGCGTCGAAGCGGGCATTGATGAACAGCATGTACTCGTTGCTGGACTTGTCGCGGTCCAGGTCCAGCGTGTAGGGCCGGCCGCTGGTGAGGAAGCGGCCGAACCAGGCCTCGTCGGCGCCCAGCACCCGCTGCAGGCCGGCTTCCGAGAGGTAGCGGCCATTGGCCTGCGACACCCAGTACACCGCCGAGGCCTTGTGCTTGGCCTTCAGCCGCGCCGCATAGGCCTGGAAGGCCGCCAGGCCGTCCTCGGGCTGGCCGGCCCGTTCCCACTGCAGCAGGAAATGGTTGTCCGCCATGTCGAGCGAGGCGGTCAGCGGTTCGCTGATCTGGCGCTGGATGTCGGCGCGCATGCGGCCGAGCACCGCCGGCAGCTCCTGCTGCACCACGCGGTCCTCAAAGGCGCCGCGGGTGAGCCACATGCCGGTGGCCATCGAGATGACGATGAAGCACAACAGGCACAGCAGCATGCTGGCCATGAGCTTGCGCTGGATGGACCAGCGCCGGACTGCAACAAGACCCATGACCTTCGAGATGGCAAGTGGACGACGACCGACCTATATCGACGCCGCACCCGCGAAGTTGACCGTGATGCCTGCACGCCTTGCAGGCGGTGCCGGATACCCACCTTGAGCGGATTCGTTACAAAACGCAGCTCAATGCCGCGCGCGTGGTGGCCGATATGGGCGAATCCATGCACTCCCGTGCCGGTCACGACCCGGTGCGGCGGGGCGTCCACGACCCGGCCGACCCCGGCCGCCAGCAGTAAAGGTTCGGATGTACCGCAACAATTTGGCCGCCCTGGCCGCCCTGCTCATGCTGGCCGGCGGCGCCGCCGTGGCCAACGAGGCGCATGTCGCGCTGTTCAAGAACGTCACCGGCGAGGTGACGGTGCTGCGCCCGGCCGGCAACGTGGCCGCCGCGCCCGGCATGACGCTGCAGGTGGCCGACCGCCTGGTGTCGGGCCCCGGCGCCTCAGCCGGCATCATGTTCAAGGACGGCACCGCCGTCACCCTGGGCCCGGCCAGCGAGCTGGAGCTGCGCGACTACGCCTTCGAGCCCAAGGATGCGCGCTACGACTTCGACGTCTACCTGGCCCGCGGCAAGGCCATCTACACCAGCGGCAAGATCGGCAAGCTGGCGCCCGAGGCGGTGAAGGTGGGCACGCCCACCGCCACCGTGGGCGTGCGCGGCACGCGCTTCATCGTGGAAGCGCAATGAAGGCCGCCGCCGCCC
>OFDN01002085.1_pt1 | contig 11630 bp, 8 predicted proteins | sample 1520971 | NCBI WGS metagenome assembly OFDN01 (sample SAMEA94257418, study PRJEB24077) | hot springs metagenome | biome: Aquatic biome; feature: Geographical feature; material: Water | place: India | collected 2012-06-12 | depth 5 m | reverse complement strand
GAGGATGTGGCCCAGGTCGCCCAGCAGGCCGTCGCTGACGTCGGCCGCGGCGGTGGCCACGCCCTGCAGCGCCTGGCCCAACGCCACGCGCGGCTGCGGCTGCTCCATCGCGCGGCGCACCTGCTGGAACTGTTCGCCCGGCAGCGCCACGCTGCCGCGGAAGCACTCCAGCGCCAGCCGCGCATCGCCCAGCGTGCCGCTGACCCACAGCGCATCGCCCGGCCGCGCGCCGGAGCGCAGCAGCGCCCGGCCCGGCGGCACTTCGCCCAACACGGTGATGCTGATGTTCAGCGGCCCGGCGGTGGTGTCGCCGCCCACCAGCTCGATGGCATGCGCGTCGGCCAGCGCGAACAGCCCGCGCGAGAAGCCTTCCAGGAAGGCATCGTCCACCCGCGGCAGCGCCAGTGACAGCGTGAAGGCCAGCGGCCGTGCGCCGCAGGCGGCCAGGTCCGACAGGTTCACCGCCAGCGCCTTGTGGCCCAGCCACTGCGGCGCCACGGTGCTGAGGAAATGGCGGCCCTCCACCAGCATGTCGGTGGAGATGGCGAGCTGCATGCCGGGCGTGGGCGCCACCAGCGCGCAGTCGTCGCCGATGCCGAGTACCGCCTGGCCGCCGGGCCGCTGGAAATAGCGGGCAATGAGGTCGAACTCGCCGAGCGCCATGGCGTCTCAGCGCGCGGCAGGCGGCGGGGGTGGCGTGTCGATGGCCGCGTCGCGCAGCCGGTTGGCCAGTTCCACTGCCGACTTCACATCCATCTTCTCGAACACCCGGGCGCGGTGAACTTCCACCGTGCGCACGCTGATGTTCAGCGCATCGGCGATCAGCTTGTTGGGCCGGCCTTCGATCACCAGCCGCATCACCTCGCGCTCGCGCTCGGTGAGGTCCGCCAGCGCCTTGCGCAGGGTGTCGCTGGCCCGCCGCTGCTCGATGGCTGCCGCGCTCAGCTCGAGCGCATGCACGATGCGGTCGACCAGCGCGTTGTCGGAGAACGGCTTCTCCACGAAGTCGAAGGCGCCGCGCTTGACGGCGGCCACCGCGGTGGGCACGTCGCCATGGCCGGTGAGGAACACCACCGGCAGCGCCACCAGCCGCCCGGCCTCGGACAGGCGCTCGAACAGCGCCAGCCCGCTTTCGCCGGGCATGCGCACGTCCAGCAGCAGGCACGAAGGCGAGGTGGGCCAGGCACCGCCATGCTGGCGCCACTGGCCGTCGAGGAAGGCGTCGAAGGCCTCGGCGCTGGCAAAGCCTTCGGACAGCAGCCGACGGGAGCGCAGCAGCCAGGCCAGGGCATCGCGCACGACGTCCTCGTCATCGACGAGGTAGACCATCGGCAGGCCGAGCGAGGCAGGCAGGGGCAACATGGGGATCACGGGCAGTTGCCGCGATGCTAACCCCGCCGGGCGGGTGGCCGGCCGGCTAGGAAGCCGCGGTCTCGGTGCCTGGCGCGCTGGCCTCGCTGCGCATGCGCGACGGGTCGGTGGCCGGCAGCGTGAACAGGAACTCGGTGCCCTGCAGCGGGCTGCCGTCGGCGGCGGTACGGGCATGGAAGTCCAGCGCGCCGCCGTGCTGCTCGATCACCGTGCGGCACAAGCTCAGGCCCAGGCCCATGCCTTCGCTGCGGGTGGTGAAGAAGGGCGTGAACAGCCGGCCCGCCACCTCGGGCGCGATGCCCGGGCCGGCGTCCAGCACGCTGAAGCTCACCCACCGGCCCTGCGCCTGCCGCACGCGGATGGTCAGCACCCGCTGCGCCAGCGGCGTGCTGCTCTCCATCGCCTGGATGCCGTTGCGAGTGAGGTTCAGCAGCACCTGCTCCACCATCGTGCGGTCGGCCAGCACACGCGGCGGCGGCGTGGGAATGTCCAGCTCGATGCGGGTGCCGCTCTTGCGGGCCTGCAGCCGCACCAGCGGCATCACCGCATCGATGAGCTGCGAGGCGGAGATGGCTTCGCGCGCCTGCTCGCGCCGGCGCACGAAGTCATGCACGCTCTTGATCACGCGGCCGGCGCGCTCGGCCTGCTCCGCGATGCGCGACAGGCCCTGCTTGAGCATGCCCAGCGTCTGCTCGTCGGGCTCTTCCATCAGGTTGAGCGAGCCGGTGGCATAGCTGGCGATGGCACTCAGCGGCTGGTTCAGCTCATGGCTGAGCAGCGAGGCCATCTCGCCCACCGTGGCCAGGCGGGCGGTGGCCTGCAGCCGGTCCTGCTGCTGGCGCGAGAGCTCCTCCACCCGGCGCTGTGCGCTCATGTCCAGCACCGCGCTCATCCAGCCCTTCTGCTTGCCCAGGGTGTCCACCAGCGGCGCCTCGTAGATCATCACCGGGAAGCGCTCGCCGTTCTTGCGCATGAACTCGGTCTCGAAGCCCTGCTGGATCTCGCCGCGGTCGCGCACCGCGCCCAGCCGTGCCTGCTGCCGCACGCGGTATTCCTCGACACGGTCAGTCGGCCAGTAGGCCGGCGGGTTGGTGTGCATCAGCTCGTCGGGGCCGAAGCCCACCATCGCGCAGAAGGCCGGGTTGACGTAGGTGATGCGGCCCTCCAGGTCACGCGCCCGCAGGCCGGTGATCAGCGAATCCTCCATCGCCTTGCGGAAGGCCAGCGCCTCTGCCAGTGCCGACTCGGCCCGCGCGCGCTTGCGCACGTCGCGCAGCAGCAGCAGCACCACGCCGAACAGCGCCAGCGACAGGCCCAGCACCAGTGCCGTGGCCAGGTTGGGAATCAGGCGCGGGCTGCCCTCGGCGCTGTCCACCCGCACCACCAGGGAGCTGCCGGGCAGGTCCAGCACCCGCTGCGCCTGGTACACGCCGGCGCCCCTCGGCACGCCGGCACGCGCCAGCCGCGTGCCATCGCCTTCCACGAACGACACCTCGTGTACCCGGCCCTGCTCCGGCGACATCGCCTCCTCCAGCAGGCCGCCCAATGCCAGCGTGGCCACCAGGTACTGCGGGGCGCGTGTGGCATTGGCGATCGGGATGCACAGGTCCAGCACCTCCAGCCCGGTGCCGCCCACCTGCGGCACGAAGTAGGTGCGGGAGAACATCGGCGTGCCGGCACGGCGGGCACCGGTGCAGGCGAGCTCGGCCTCGATGCCCATCGACGTGCGCGGCAGCTGGTTGAAGATGGGCGTTCGGTAGGGCGAGTCCATCGCCTCGTCCACCTCGAACTGGCTGTTGCGGCGCTCCACCCGCAGCAGCTCATGGCGGCCGCGCAGCAGGTCGCCGGCTTCGGCCCGCCAGCGCTCGGGCGAAGGCTCGTGCCAGGCCAGGGCCTGCAGCGTCTGAACGCTGCGCTGCATGTTGCGGCGCAGCTGGGCCGTCACCTCGCCGGCCAGGTCTTCCACCCGCTCCTGCGCGCGCACGCTCTCGTAGTTCAGCGTCAGCAGCACCAGCAGGGTCTGCGCCACCAGCAGCAGTGCCACCAGCGTGGCCCACAGCAGCGCACGCCTGACGCGGCGCGGCGGCCGGCGCAGGCGGAGCGGAATGCTGCTGGTGCTCATCGCCAACGAGTATGGGTCAACGCCCGGGCAAAGCTGCTACGCAGTTTTGCGCATCAATCGGGAACGTCGCCGGCGCGACACTCGGCGCCCCGAGGGGGCAAAATCGCTGCCCCTTTGCCGCAACCACGGACCATACGCCATGCCCAGCCAGGAAGAGAAACGCGCAGAACTTCGCCGTGCAGCACTCGAGTACCACGAGTTCCCCACGCCCGGGAAGATCGCCGTCGTTCCGACCAAGCAGTTGGTGAACCAGCACGATCTGGCATTGGCGTATTCGCCTGGCGTGGCTGCGGCCTGCGAGGAGATCGTGGCCGACCCGGCGAACGCCTTCCGCTACACCTCGCGCGGCAACCTGGTGGCCGTGGTCACCAATGGCACGGCAGTGCTGGGGCTGGGCAACATCGGCCCGCTGGCCGCCAAGCCGGTGATGGAAGGCAAGGGCGTGCTGTTCAAGAAGTTCGCCGGCATCGATGTCTTCGACATCGAGCTGAACTGCGACAGCCTGGACAAGCTGGTGGATGCGATCGCGGCGCTGGAGCCCACCTTCGGTGGCATCAACCTCGAGGACATCAAGGCACCGGACTGCTTCTACGTCGAGCGCAAGCTGCGCGAGCGCATGAAGATCCCCGTCTTCCACGACGACCAGCACGGCACGGCCATCGTGGTGGGCGCCGCGCTGATGAACGGCCTGAAGGTGGCCGGCAAGAAGATCGACGAGGTCAAGCTGGTGACCTCCGGCGCGGGCGCGGCCGCACTCGCCTGCCTGAGCCTGCTGGTGAAGCTGGGCGTGCCGCGCAAGAACATCTGGGTGACCGACCTGGCCGGCGTGGTGTACCAGGGGCGCACCGAGCTGATGGACCCGGACAAGGCCGAATTCGCGCAGGAGACCGCGCACCGCACGCTGGCCGACGTGATCGCCGGCGCCGACGTGTTCCTGGGCCTGTCGGCCGCCGGCGTGCTGAAGCCGGCGATGGTGCAGACCATGGCACCCAACCCGGTGATCTTCGCGCTGGCCAATCCCACGCCGGAAATCCTGCCGGAGGAAGTGAAGGCGGTGCGGCAGGACGCGATCATCGCCACCGGCCGCAGCGACTATCCGAACCAGGTCAACAACGTCCTGTGCTTCCCGTACATCTTCCGCGGCGCACTGGACTGCGGCGCCACCACCATCACCAGCGAGATGGAGATCGCGACGGTGCATGCCATCGCCGAACTGGCCCAGGCCGAGCAGAGCGAGGTGGTGGCCGCGGCCTATGCCGGCGCCACGCTGAGCTTCGGTCGTGAGTACCTGATTCCCAAGCCCTTCGATCCGCGGCTGATGATGAAGATCGCCGCTGCCGTGGCACGCGCCGCGGCGGAATCCGGCGTGGCCACCCGGCCCATCACCGACTTCGACGCCTACACCGACAAGCTGCAGGCCTTCGTCTATGCCTCGGGCACCACCATGCGCCCGATCTTCAACGTGGCCAAGCGCGCCCAGCACAAGCGCGTGGCCTATGCCGAGGGCGAGGAAGAACGCGTGCTGCGCGCGGTGCAGATCGTCGTCGACGAAGGCCTGGCCCGCCCGACGCTGATCGGCCGCCCGGCCATCATCGCGCAGCGCATCGACAAGTTCGGCCTGCGCCTGGAGGCCGGGCGCGACTACGACGTGGTCAACACCGACCATGACGAGCGCTACACCGGCTACTGGCAGAGCTACCACCAGATGATGGAGCGCAAGGGCGTCACCAAGCAGCTGGCCAAGATCGAGATGCGCCGGCGGCTGACGTTGATCGGCACCATGCTGCTGCACAACGGCGAAGTGGACGGCCTGATCTGCGGTACCTGGGGCGGCACGTCGCACCACCTGGTGTACATCGACCAGGTGATCGGCCGCCGCCCGGGCGTGAACACCTATGCCTGCATGAACAGCCTGATCCTGCCGGGCCGCCAGGTGTTCCTGGTCGACACGCACGTCAACTACGACCCCACCGCCGAGCAGCTGGCCGAGATCACCGTGCTGGCGGCCGAGGAGCTGCGCCGCTTTGGCGTGGTGCCCAAGGCGGCGCTGCTGTCGCATTCCAACTTCGGCTCCAGCAACCAGCCTTCGGCCATCAAGATGCGCGACACACTGGCACTGGTGCAGCAGCAGGCCCCGTGGCTGGAAATCGATGGCGAGATGCACGGCGACACCGCGCTCGACGCCGCCCACCGCGCCGAGGTGATGCCGCGCAGCACCCTGAGCGGCGAGGCCAACCTGCTGGTGCTGCCCAACATCGACGCCGCCAACATCGCCTACAACCTGCTGAAGACAGCGGCCGGCGGCGGCATTGCCATCGGGCCGGTGCTGCTCGGCGCGTCCAAACCGGTGCACATCCTGACACCGTCGGCCACCGTGCGGCGTATCGTGAACATGACGGCGCTGACCGTCGCGGACGCCAATGCTGCACGCTGAACGGCTTGCTGGAATGTAAATCGCTTGACAGTTGCCAGGTGCGCCCTCCTGCGTGGCAACCTGCGGCCCACACCGATAGTTAGCGCGCACTCATACCCTGCCGCCGCTGCCCGAAACTGAGGCAGCGGCTTGAGCTTTTGCACCCGAGTCGGTACCATTTGCGCTTTCAGGATTCAGGGTTAACCCCGTGACTCAGGTCCAACGGTCCTCTTTGGTGCAGTCTCTTCGCAAGTTGGGGCTCACGCTGGGGGCCGCGGTGTGGTTGGCAGGCGCGGCTCCGGCCGTGTTCGCCAAGCCCTCACCGGCGGAGCCAGGCGTTGTCGGCAGCACGGTGACTTTGTCGCAGTTGCCTGTCGAAGCGCAGCGCACGGAACGACTCATCCGGTCAGGTGGCCCATTCCCGCACGAGAAGGACGGCAGCGTGTTCGGCAACCGCGAACGCCTGCTGCCCCGGCAGTCGAGAGGCTATTACCGCGAGTACACGGTGAAGACACCGGGCGTCCGCCACCGCGGTGCCCGGCGCATTGTGTGCGGCGGCCAGCCACCCACCCAGCCGGAAGCCTGTTACTACACCGACGACCACTACGCGAGCTTCCGCCGCATCGTGCAGTGAGCGACGTTTCCAGCCCTTGAACCCAGGAGGATCGCGACCATGCTCTTGCAGACCGTCCGTCCGAACATCGTCCAGGCCATCCGCGCCTATCGCGTCGATGACCTCATGAAGTCCGCCCAGGAGGTCGGGCAGCATTTCTTGTACGCGAACTTGGCCAACGCCCAGTCGAAGCAGGAAGTGCTGGAGGCCATCGCCGAGTCGTTCCTCTTCCCGGCGCATTTCGGCAAGAACCTGGATGCGCTCTACGATTGCATGACGGACCTGGTGCACAAGTCGGGCATGCAGCCCGGCTTCGTGGTGGTGCTCGAGCAACTGCCCGACAACGCACGCTTCGACCGCGAGGCCCGCGAGCAGTTGCTCGACGTGTTCCGGGACGCGGCGGACTTCTGGGCCGATCGGAAGGTGCCCTTCCGATGTTTCTATTCTTTTCAGTAGCCCGCTCCCAGGAAAACGGGTCATGGGAGCGGGCTGCTGAGACGGCCCAAGAGACGACGACTGCCAAGCCGAAGAGCACTTCCAAGGCAGCTGCGAACAGCAACTTCGGCATGAACATGCCGATGATGAGCAGCGCCTTCGATACCGCGATGTGGCTGAACGCTGCCTGAGGCAGCGCTCCTTTCGGTTCTCAGTCTTGACGACGGCGGCCTTCGGGCCGCCGTCGTGCTTTGTGCGTCAGCCGATGGCGGCGGCGAGCGCCACGAACTCCGCCACCGGCACTTCCTCGGCGCGGCGTTGCAGGTCGAATTCGCCGGCAAAGCCGCGCTCCTCCAGCCATTTGCCCAGCGTGTTGCGCAGCACCTTGCGCCGCTGCGAAAAGGCCACCGCCACCATGTCCTCCAGCAGCTCGAAACGCACGTCTGCCGGCGTGGGCCAGGGCAGCATGCGCACCACGGCCGAATCCACCCGCGGTGGCGGGTCGAAGGATTCGGGCGGCACGTCCAGCACCGATTCCATGTGGTAGCGCCACTGCAGCATCACCGACAGCCGGCCGTAGGCCTTGCTGCCGGGTGCGGCCACCATGCGCTCGACCACTTCCTTCTGCAGCATGAAGTGCTGGTCCTGCACCGCGTGCACCGAGTCCAGCAGGTGGAACAGGATGGGTGTGGAGATGTTGTAGGGCAGGTTGCCCACCACCCGCAGCGGCTGGCCGCGCTGCGCGCCCAGCGCGCCGAAGTCGACCTTCAGCACGTCGGCTTCCACCACGGTCAGGCCGTCCTGCTTGCGCAGCCGCGCGGCCAGGTCGCGGTCCAGCTCCACCACGGTGAGCTCGCCGCAGCGCGCCTTCAGCGGCTGGGTGATGGCGCCCAGGCCGGGGCCGATCTCGACCAGGGCCTGGCCGGGCTGCGGATCGATGGCATCGACGATGGCCTCGATCACGTAGCCGTCGGACAGGAAGTGCTGCCCGAAGCGCTTGCGCGCGATGTGCTTCAAGGCTGCTGCGGCGCTTCGCGCAGCTCGACGTAGGCGCGGGCGCGCAGCTCACGCACCCACTCGTTGTAGGCATCGTCGAACTTCTGCTCGCGCAGGGCATTGCGGGCCTGTTCGCGCAGCTGCTTGGGCTCGACGTTGACCACGCGGCGCTCCAGCACCTGGATGAGGTGCACGCCGAAGCGCGAGGTGATGGGCGGCGACATGCCACCCAGCGGCAGCCGGTTCATGGCTTCCTCGAATTCCGGCACGAAGCTGCCCGGCGAGGTCCAGCCGAGGTCGCCGCCCTGCGGCGCGCTGCCGTCCTCGGAGTTGGCGCGCGCCAGGGCCTCGAAGCTGGCGCTGCCGGCCTCGATCTGGCGGCGGAATTCCTCCAGGCGGCGCACGGCCACCTCGGCCGGCACCTGCGCGGAAGGCCGCAGCAGGATGTGGCGGGCGCGGGTCTGCGTGACCTGCAGCGCACCGCCGTCCTTGCGGTCGACCACCTTCAGCACGTGGAAGCCGGCGCCGGTGCGCAGCAGCTCGGGCGCCACCTCGCCGGCCTTCAGCGCGCCCACCGCCTGCACGAACACGTCCGGCAGGCGACTGGCCGGGCGCAGGCCGATCTCGCCGCCCTTGTCACGGTTGGCGTCCTCCGACAGCTCCCGCGCCACGCTGGCAAAGGCCTCGCCGGCCTTCACCCGGGCCATTGCGGCCTCGGCACGGGCGCGTCGCTCGGCCACGGTGGCGACGGAAGCACCTTCGGGCACGGTGACCAGGATTTGCGCGATGTTCAGCTCCGGCTGCGCGGCGGCGGCCTGGCGCTGCTGCTCGATCAGGCGGTCGATCTCGACGTCGGTGATCTTGATGCGCGACTGCACTTCACGCTCACGCACCCGCTCGATCATCATCTGGTCGCGCAGGTTGTTGCGAAAGCGCGAGTACTCGATGCCTTCGCGGCGCAGACGCTCACGCAGCTGCGTGAGCGTGAGCTGGTTCTGCGCGGCCACGCCGGCCACCGCGCGGTCCAGCTCGGGGTCCTCGATGCGCACGCCGCTGTCGCGCGCGAAGCTGAGGATGGCGCGCTCCTCGATCAGCATTTCCAGCACCTGCTTGCGCAGCTCCGGCTCGTCGGGCAGCGACTGGCGGGCGCGGGCGGCCTCTTCGCGCACACGGGCCAGGCGCTGCTCCACCTCGAAGGCGGTGACCAGCTCCTGGTTGACGATGGCGGCGATGTGGTCGGCGGCGCGCACGCTCACGCGGCCCGGGGCAGTGGCCTGGGCCGAGGCGGCCAGGGTGACCCCGCAGCACAGGGTGAAGGCCAGCGCCTTCGAAAGCAAAGCTTGTTTCATCGAACGAGAGGCGGGTTCAGGCAGGGGCGGCGGGATCAGAAGGCGGCCGAGGAGGCCGCGTCGGCGCCTGCATCACGGTCTTCGCGCAGCAGGCGGTAGCCAGGCACATTGTCCTTCAAGACCTTGAGCGGGTTGGAACCGAGACGTGACAGGCCGACCAGCTCCAGTTGCAGCAGCAGACGGGTGGTGGCTTCGCTGCGGCCGGTGGACAGTCGCTCGGCCACCACGCGGCCGATCCAGCAGCCGGCGTCGTACTCCAGGCCGACGATGGAATCGGTGACACGGCTGTCGCGCAGGCTGTAGTTGAGGCGGCCCACGCCATACAGCGTGCCGCTGCAGGCACCGGCGGCCTGCGCGCGTGTGGCGGCGGCATCGCGCTGGTACAGCGGCCATTGCCAGCCCACCTCCAGCTGCTCGCTCAGGCCGCGGGTGAGGCGGTAGCTGGCGCTGAGGGTGCGGAAGGCCCCTGGCGTGAAGCGCGTGGACAGCAGCGAGCGCACGGTGCGCCGGCTGTCGGGGTCGTACTGGATGGCGCCGTCCACCATCCAGCGCGGCGACAGCGTGGCGGTGCCGAACAGCAGCAGGTCGGAGAAGCGCTGCGTGGAGCCCTCGCCTTCCGGCGTGGAATCGATGTTGGGCGTGCCGTCGGGGTTGGCCACCAGCTTCTGGTCGCGGAACTGCACGCGCTGGGCCAGGCCCAGGCGCAGGCGTTCGATGCCGGTGTTCTCGTCCAGCAGCCGGGTGGTGATGCCGGCGGTCAGCGTGTTGGTGTCGGAGACGCGGTCGACGCCGGAGAACTCGTTGTCGCTGTAGACGCTGACGGCATTGAAATCCTTGCCATAGGCATCGAAATTGGGCGTGCCGCGCTGCTCCCGGTAGGGCGTGTTGACGTACAGCACACGCGGCTCCAGCGTCTGCCGCAGGGTCTCGCCGAACCAGCTGGCCCGGCGCTCGAACACCATGCCGCCGTCCACGCTCACGGTGGGGATGGTGCGCGATTCGTTGTCATACCGGCCACCGGCCGAATGGTCGATCTGGTACTGCGCGGCATTGAAGGAGAACTTCGGGACCACCCACCAGCCCGGCGCGCGCCAGGGCCGGCTGATGCTGCCCAGCGCATGCAGCCGCGTGCCGGTGGGCAGCGGATCGAGCTGGCCGTTGCTGGGCCGCGTGAAGTGGTTGACCTCGGTCTCGAACGCGGTCTCGAAGCCGCCGGCGAGCAGGCTGCTGCCGCGCAGGCCCAGCTGCGGGCTGCGCTGGTAGGGCGCCACGATGCGGGCGTCGTCCTGCTGCAGCACCTGCCATTGCTGCACGCGGGCATAGGCGGTGGCGTCGATGCCGTTCCAGCGGAAGCTGCGGTCGGCCTGCAGGTCGGTGGCCAGCAGCCGCGGCGTCCACGAGCTGGCCTGGGAGGAGAAGTCCTTCCAGTACTCGTCGTCGGACACCCGCAGGCCGCGGATGCGGTAGTGGATGCCCTGCGGCGCATCGCCTTCATGGAACAGCCGCAGCGCATGGCGCGAGGTCTCGGTCACGCGGTCGTCGGGCAGCGCATGCACGTCGATCTCGCCGCGGAAGCTGGGCTCCAGGTAGCGGAACTGCAGGTCGGCCGAGAAGCCGCGCCGCGTCATCACCGTGGGCGTGATGGTGGCGTCGCGGTTGGGCGCGATGTTCCAGTAGTACGGCACGCCGATGCCGACGCCGCTCTTGTTGTCCACGTCCAGCGAGGGCGGCAGCCAGCCGGACTTGCGCTCGTCGGTCAGCGGGAAGCTCAGGCGCGGCGCCGCAAGGATGGGCACGCCGTAGAAGCGCAGCACCGCGCCCTCGGCCACGCCTTCGTTGGCCTGCCGGTCCAGCCGGATGCGGTCGGCGCCCAGCAGCCACGCGGGCGTGCCGCTGCCGTCGGCGCCGCAGGAGGAATAGGTGCCGCCCCACAGCTGGGAGCGCTGGTCGTCGATGAAGTCGATGCGGTCGGCCTTGCCGCCGGCGCCGGTGGAGGGGAAGTAGTACTCCGGCTGCAGGAAGAAACCTTCGAAGCGCTGCAGTTGCAATTGCACCTCGGGGCCGGTGAAGCGGTCGCCGTCGCGGCTGATGCGCACATTGCCCTGCGCCTTGGCCAGGTCGCCCACGCTGTCGTAGCTGAGCTTGTCGGCGCGGATCACCAAGGGGCCGCGCTGCAGCTCGGCATTGCCCTCGGCCTGCGCGTCGATGTCGGGCCGGCCGCTGATGCGGTCGGCCTGCAGGATGACGGCGGGGCCTGCGGCTGTGGAAGCGGCCGGTGCCGGGGCGGAAGCGGCCGGTGCCGGTGGTGCGGCGGCCGGCACGCGCGCCGGG
>OFDN01002082.1_pt1 | contig 11642 bp, 13 predicted proteins | sample 1520971 | NCBI WGS metagenome assembly OFDN01 (sample SAMEA94257418, study PRJEB24077) | hot springs metagenome | biome: Aquatic biome; feature: Geographical feature; material: Water | place: India | collected 2012-06-12 | depth 5 m | reverse complement strand
CGCCATCCTGTCCTTCATCGTGTGGGCCCACCACATGTACACCACCGGCATGCCGGTGACTGGCCAGCTGTTCTTCATGTACGCCACCATGCTGATCTCCGTGCCCACCGGCGTGAAGATCTTCAACTGGCTCGCCACCATGTGGAAGGGTTCGATGACCTTCGAAGCCCCGATGCTGTGGGCCGTGGGCTTCATCTTCGTGTTCACCATGGGCGGCTTCACCGGCCTGATCCTGTCCATGGCGCCGATCGACATCCAGCTGCAGGACACCTACTACGTCGTGGCCCACTTCCACTACGTGCTCGTGGCCGGCTCGCTGTTCGCCATGTTCGCCGGCATCTACTACTGGCTGCCCAAGTGGACCGGTGTGATGTACAGCGAGTTCCGCGGCAAGCTGCACTTCTGGTGGTCGATGATCTCCTTCAACATCACCTTCTTCCCCATGCACTTCCTGGGTCTGGCCGGCATGCCGCGTCGCTATGCCGACTACCCCATGCAGTTCGCCGACTTCAATGCCATCGCCTCTGTCGGTGCCTTCGGCTTCGGTCTGGCCCAGGTCTACTTCTTCGTCTTCGTGATCATCCCCGCCATGCGTGGCCAGGGCGAGAAGGCGCCGCAGAAGCCCTGGGAAGCCGCTGAAGGCCTGGAATGGGAAGTGCCCTCGCCGGCGCCCTTCCACACCTTCGAGAACCCCCCGAAGCTCGACGCCACGGCCACCAAGGTCATCGGCTGAGTCTCTGACGGAAAGCCTGCGCCATGACGACGCCTGAACAGAAGAAAGCCAACCTCCGACTCGGCCTGGTGCTGGCGTCGGTGGCGCTGGCCTTCTTCCTCGGCTTCCTGGCCAAGTTCGTCCTTTTCGGCAAGTGAGCGGGACATGAACCTGCGGCAAGAGAACGTGAAGATGGTGGGCAAGCTGGCCATCGTCGTGGCCGGCATGTTCGGCTTCGGCTATGCCCTTGTGCCCATCTACAAGCATCTCTGCGAAGCGCTGGGCATCAATGTGCTGGCCGTGGGCGAGCAGGACCGCAGCCTGCGGGCCGTCAACACCCAGGTTGACAGCAGCCGTACCATCACCGTCGAGTTCGACGCCAACGTGCGCGGCCCCTGGCGTTTCAAGCCGGCCCAGGCCTCGCTGCAGGTGCACCCAGGCGAGATGGCCACCGTCATGTACGAGTTCGAGAACGTGCAGGACCGCCGCATGGCGGCCCAGGCCATCCCGAGCTATGCCCCGCGCCAGGCTGCGGCACATTTCACCAAGCTCGAGTGCTTCTGCTTCAACGAGTACACGCTGGCACCCGGCGAGAAGAAGCAGTGGCCCGTGGTCTTCGTGATCGATCCCAAGCTGTCCAAGGACGTGAGCACGATCACGCTGTCCTACACCTTCTTTGAAGTCGGCAGCAAGACGCCGGCCGCCCCGACGGCGGCCCGCCAGCCGACGAGTACGGAGACCGGCGCATGAGCGGACAGAATGTTCAGCAAGGTTCGGTGTGGGCCACGGTCAAGGCCGTGGCCTGGTCCTTCCTCGGCGTGCGCAAGGGCAGCGGTTTCCAGGAGGACATCAGCCGGCTCAAGCCTTACCACATCATCGCGGTGGGTCTGGTCGGCGGCATCCTCTTTGTATTGTTTTTGATTGGATTGGTGAACTGGATCGTCGCAGCTTGAAGCGACTGTCCAGCGTTCAGCATTGAAGAAAACCAGAACCGGAAGTAATGGAGTAAACATGAGTTCTACGACCCACGGCGGCACCCCGTACTGCTATGTGCCCGGCCCGTCCCGTCATCCCGTGATGGCGTCGATCGGTCTGTTCTTCGTCATCCTGGGCGCTGGCCAGTGGATCAACGGTTCCGGCTGGGGCAAGTACTCCCTGCTGCTGGGCCTGGTGTGGTGGCTGTTTGTCCTGTACCAGTGGTTCCGCGACGCCATTGCCGAGAGCGAAGGCGGTCAGTATGGCCACAAGATCGACATCTCCTACCGCTGGAGCATGACCTGGTTCATCTTCTCCGAGGTGATGTTCTTCGGTGCCTTCTTCACCGCCCTCTGGTGGGCCCGTGCCCACTCGGTGCCGGCGCTGGGCAGCCTGGACAACGCGCTGCTGTGGCCCGACTTCAAGGCCGTGTGGCCCAGCGTGGTGGCGGGCGCCACCGCCTCGCCGGCCGGCATCATCGAACCCTTCCAGACCATGGGCCCCTTCTGGCTGCCCACGATCAACACCGCGCTGCTGCTGACCTCGGGCGTGACGCTGACCATCGCCCACCACGCCCTGCGTGACGGCAACCGCAGCAAGACCATCGGCTTCATGTGGATCACCGTGCTGCTGGGCCTGATCTTCCTGTTCGTGCAAGGCTACGAGTACTACCACGCCTACACCGACTTGAACCTCAAGCTCTCGTCGGGCATCTTCGGCTCCACCTTCTTCATGCTCACCGGCTTCCACGGCTTCCACGTGTTCGTCGGCATGCTGATGCTGCTCTTCATCACCCTGCGTCTGCAGAAGGGTCACTTCACGGCCGAGCGCCACTTCGGTTTCGAAGGTGCTGCCTGGTACTGGCACTTCGTGGACGTCGTGTGGCTGGGCCTCTATATTCTGGTTTACTGGATGTAAGGTCCGCCAGCTCGTGGCATCGCGAGGTGCCCGAGCCGACAAGAACAAAAGCCGCGTCGAGCGGCTTTTGTTTTTGTTTGATGCGTGTCGCGCTTACTGGCCCGGCCTGATGCCCGTGGGCTGGATGTAGCCGAAGTGCCAGGCGATCAGGATGCAGATGAAGATCAGGACGGAAAAGCCCACGCGAAAGGCGAGGGCGCGCGCCATGTTGCTGGTCTTGGGCTTGCCGTCCCGGCCGTCGCGCAGCATGAAGAACAGGGCGGAGCCCAGGCTGGCGATGATGGCCAGAAAGGCCAGGGCGACGAGGTATTTCATGGACGGGATTATCGCGTGAGTGAGCGCAGTCGTTTCTGGGTGGTGACGCTGGCCGCCGTGCTGGGCATGGCGGTCACGGCTGCGCTCGGCCGCTGGCAGCTGGGGCGCGCCGCGGAAAAGGAAGCGTTGCAGGCGGCCATCGAGGTCCGGGCGCAGCAGCCGGTGCTCGATGCACGTGGTGCCGCTGGAATGGATGCCCAGCCGGATCTGCTGCACCGCCGGGTCGAGGCCCGCGGCCAGTGGGTGGGCGAGCGCACGGTCTTCCTCGACAACCGGCAGATGAATGGCAGGCCCGGTTTCTTCGTCGTCACGCCGCTGCGCCTGGAGGGTGGGGCCGGCGTGCTGCTCGTGCAGCGCGGCTGGGTGCCGCGCAACTTCGAGGACCGCACGCGCGTGCCTGCCGTCGAGACGCCTTCGGAGCCGGTCGTGGTGGAGGGACGGCTGGCCGCACCTCCATCACGGCTATATGAGATGGGTCCGGCCGAGGCCGGGGCGATCCGGCAAAATCTCGATCTGGCGCAGTTCCGCGCGGAAACCGGCCTGCCGCTGGCAGGGCTGTCGATCCAGCAGACCAGGGCCGCGGCCGACGGCCTGCTGCGCGACTGGCCGCAGATCAACACCGGTGTCGACAAGCACTACGGCTACGCATTCCAATGGTTCGGGCTTTGTGCCCTGATGGCGATTCTTTATGTCTGGTTCCAAATTGTCCGAAGATTCCGTGGCCGCAGGTCCTGACGCTGCGCAAGACCACGTCCTCGGGCTCACCGTGCACAGCCTGCCCGAGCCCGGCCAGGTCGTGGCCGAAGATGCGGCACGCACGCGCTCCGGTCGCTGGAAGATGATCGCGCTGATGCTGGTCTGCGCGGCACCGGTCATTGCGTCCTATTTCACCTACTACGTGATCCGGCCCGAGAGCCGGCGCAGCTTCGGCGAGCTGATCGAGCCGCAGCGCCCGCTGCCCGAGATGCTGGCGCTGGACCTGGCCGGGGCCACCCATCGCCTGCCCGAACTCAAGGGCCAGTGGCTGCTGCTCAGCGTGGGTCCTGCGGCCTGCCCCGAGGCCTGCCAGCAGCAGCTCTACTTCCAGCGCCAGCTGCGCGAACTCATGGGCCGCGAGAAGGAGCGCGTGGACCGCGTCTGGCTGATCGAGGACACCGCGCCGGTGCCCGATTCGCTGCAGCCCGCCCTGCAGGGCGCCACCGCCTTGCGCGTGCCGGCCGATGAACTGGCGCGCTGGCTCGTGCCCGCTGCCGACCAGCGTATCGAGGACCACCTCTATGTGGTCGATCCCATGGGCAACTGGATGATGCGTTTTCCGGCGCACATGAACGTGGAAGCCGCGGCCAAGGCCAAGCGTGATCTCGAGCGCCTGCTGCGTGCCTCGTCTTCCTGGGACCAGCCGGGGCGTTGAACATGGACACGCAAGCTCTCTACGATCTGAGTCCGGCGCTGCGCCTCATGGGCATGGGCCTGGTGCTGGCCGCCGGTCCGCTGGCCTGGGTCTGGTTGCGCAACCGCCAGGCTGGCACCTCGCGCCGCCTGCAGGCCCTGACCCTGCTCACACTGTTCCTCACCTTCGACCTGGTGCTCTTCGGCTCTTTCACGCGCCTCACGGACTCCGGCCTGGGCTGCCCCGACTGGCCCGGCTGCTACGGCAAGGCCAGCCCGGTGGGCGCGCACGCCGAGATCAGCGCCGCCCAGCAGGCCATGCCTACCGGCCCGGTGACGCACGGCAAGGCCTGGGTCGAGATGATTCACCGCTACCTGGCCACCGGCGTGGGTGTGCTCATCCTCGTGCTCGCCATCACCACCTGGATCGAGCATCTGCGCCAGCGGCGCAGCGGCGCCGCGCTCGCGGTCCCCAGCCCCTGGTGGGCCACGCTGACCCTGGTCTGGGTCTGCGTGCAGGGCGCCTTCGGTGCACTCACGGTGACCATGAAGCTCTTCCCTGCCATCGTCACATTGCATCTGCTGGGCGGCCTCCTGTTGCTCGCTCTGCTCGCCTTGCAGGCCGTGCGCTATGCCCAGCTGCACAGCCCTTCGGCCACGCGCCCGCTGCCGGCGCGCCTGCACACCCTGATGAAGATCGGCCTGGCACTGCTCACACTTCAGATCGCGCTGGGTGGCTGGGTCAGCACCAATTACGCCGTGCTGGCCTGCACGGAATTTCCCACCTGCCAGGGCAGCTGGTGGCCCGAGATGAATTTCGCCCAGGGCTTCGAGATCTGGCGCGAGCTCGGGCTGACCGCCGCTGGCGAGCACGTCAGCTTTGCCGCGCTCACGGCCATCCACTACGTGCACCGCCTCGCGGCCTACCTCGTGATCGCCGTGCTGGTGCTGCTGGCCTGGCGTCTGCATGCGCTGCCGGCCTGGCGCGCGCCGTCGCGCTGGCTCGCTGGTCTGCTCCTGCTGCAATTCCTCACCGGTCTGAGCAATGTGGTGCTCGACTGGCCCCTGCTGGCCGCCGTGCTGCACACGGGGGGCGCCGCGGCCCTGGTCGTCCTGCTGACCTGGGGGCTGGCCGGCAGCAAGACGCACCGTGCCGTCGTCCGTACCGCTTCCGCCCCTGTTTCGAGTTCCGCCGCATGAGTGCCACCGCTTCCGTTCCCACCACCTCCGTGTTCAGCCAGTTCTATGCGCTGACCAAGCCGCGGGTCGTGCAGCTCATCGTCTTCTGCGCCCTCATCGGCATGGTGCTGGCCGTGCCCGGCCTGCCGGGCTGGCCCGAGCTGCGTCTCATGCTCATTGCCTGCCTGGGCATCTGGCTGGTGGCTGGCGCAGCGGCGGCCTTCAACTGTATCGTCGAGAAGGGCATCGACGCCAAGATGAAGCGCACCGCCTGGCGTCCCACCGCCAAGGGCGAGCTCAGCGATGTGCAGACTCTGCTGTTCTCGGCCGTGCTCTGCGCCGCCGGCTCGGCGCTGCTCTACCTCTGGGTCAACCCGCTGACCATGTGGCTGACCTTTGCCACCTTCGTCGGCTACGCTGTCATCTATACCGTCATCCTCAAGCCGCTGACGCCGCAGAACATCGTGATCGGCGGCGCTTCCGGCGCCATGCCCCCGGTGCTGGGCTGGGCGGCCATGACCAACCATGTCGGCCCCGAGGCCCTGATCCTCTTCCTCATCATCTTCCTCTGGACCCCGCCACATTTCTGGGCCCTGGCGCTGTACCGCGTCGAGGACTACCGCAAGTCCGGCCTGCCCATGCTGCCCGTCACGCACGGCAACGAATTCACGCGCCTGCAGATCCTGCTCTACACCCTGGTGCTGTTCGCCGCCTGCCTCATGCCCTTCGCCTACGGCATGAGTTCCTGGCTCTATCTGGCCGCGGCCGTGGTGCTGAGCGTGGGCTTCTTTGCCTACGCCTTCAAGCTCTGGCGCAGCTATTCCGACGAACTGGCGCGCCGCACCTTCCGCTTCTCGCTCATCCATCTGAGCGCGCTCTTCGCCGCGCTGCTGCTCGACCATTACCTGTTCTGAGGATCGCCATGGACCCCCGCCGATTGCTCCGTTCCACCCTGCTCGCCCTGCTGGCGGGCGGCGCACTGCTGCTGGGCGCCTGCTCCGAGGGTGGCAAGGCCAGCTTCAATGCCATCGACGTCACCGGCGCCGACTACGCCAAGGACTTCGCGCTCACCGACCACAACGGCCAGGCGCGCACGCTCAAGGATTTCCAGGGCAAGGTCGTCGTCATGTTCTTCGGCTACACCCAGTGCCCGGACGTCTGCCCCACCTCCATGACGGAGCTCGCGGCCGTCAAGAAGCTGCTGGGCCAGGATGGCGACAAGGTGCAGGGCCTGTTCGTCACCGTCGACCCCGAGCGCGACACGCCCGAGATCATGAAGGCCTACATGGCCAATTTCGACCCGAGCTTCCTCGCGCTCTATGCCGCCTCGCCGGATCAGCTCGCCGCCGTGGCCAAGGACTACAAGGTCTACTACAAGAAGGTCGAGGGCAAGACGCCCACGAGCTACACCATGGACCACTCGGCCGGCATGTACATCTACGACACCCAGGGCAGGCTGCGCCTGTACTCGCGTTACGGCAGCGGCGCTGGTGCGCTGGCCGACGACATCCGCCTGCTGCTCAAGAACTGAGCCGCTGCCCGCGGCTCGGGTGGCTCACTCGACCTTGATGCCGCGTTCGGCAATGATCCTGCCCATGGCCGCCGTGTCCGCGGCGATGCGGCGGGCCAGCGCTTCCGAGCTGCCGCCGGCCACCTGCCAGCCCTGCTGGTACAGGCGCTGACGCACCTCGGGGCTGCGCGCGATCTCGCTCAGCAGGCTCGAGAGTCGCGCCACCACCGGCTTGGGCAGTGAGGCCGGGCCGGCCACCGCGTTCCAGATCTCGAGCTGGAAATCCTTCACCCCGGCCTCGGACAGGCTGGGTACCCCCGGCGCCAGCGTGCTGCGGCCCGCCGAGGTCACGCCCAGCAGGCGCACCTTGCCCGCAGCGGCCTGCGCCTGGGCCAGGCCAGGCGGCAGCATGGAGAGCTGGATGTCGCCACCGATCATGGCCGTGACGACTTGCGGATAGCCGGGGTAGGGCACATGCACGGACTCGGTGCCGGTGCGCGCCTTGAACAGCTCCATGCCGATATGGCCCACGGTGCCGATGCCCGGTGAGCCATAGCTCCACCTGCTGCCACTGCTGCGCGCTGCGGCCAGCCAGTCGGCCGTGTTGCTGCCCGGCGCACCGGCCGGCGCGGCCAGCACCAGCGGCGCGGTGCCGATCAGGCTGATGGGTGCCAGGTCCCTGGCCGGGTCATAGGGCGTCTTGGGGTTGAGTAGCCTGGCGATCGTGAGGTTGCCGTTGATCATCACCCCCAGGGTGTGGCCGTCGGTGGCCTTGGCCACGAGGTCCGCCGCGATATTGCCGCCGGCGCCCGGGCGGTTCTCCACCACCACGGGCTGGCCCAGGGCCTTGGACAGCGGCTCGGCCAGCGTGCGCGCCACGAGGTCGGGCGAGGTGCCGGCGGGGAAACCCACCAGCAGCCTCACCGGCTTGCTCGGCCAGGGCTCGGCGGCCTGGCTGCCCAGGGCGAAGGAGGCGAGCGCCAGCGCCAGCAGGGCACGACGCAGGGGGGACGCGGGGATCAAGCGCATGCTTGCAGCTCCAGAAATGAAAAGGCCCCGCACTCTGGACAAGTCGGGGCCGGTTGCGGCGGGTGCCAGGGTCAGGCGTATTCTGCCAGCGCAGCCTTCATCTTCTTCATGGCCGCCACCTCGATCTGGCGGATGCGCTCGGCGCTCACGCCGTACTCGGCGGCCAGCTCGTGCAGCGTCATGCCGCCCGAGTTGTCGTCGTTGACCTTGAGCCAGCGCTCCTCCACGATGCGGCGGCTGCGCGCATCCAGCGTGGCCAGGGCGGTGCTGATGCCGTCGCTGGCCAGGCGGTCGCGCTGGCGCGCCTCGATCATGGCCGTGGGCTCGTGGTTGGCGTCGGCCAGGTAGGCGATGGGGCCGTAGCTGTCCTCGCCGTCGTCGCCGGGACCCGGGTCCAGCGCCACGTCACCACCGGACAGGCGCGTCTCCATCTCGATGACCTCTTCGCGCTTGACGTTGAGCTCGCGCGCCATCAGGTCGATCTCCTGCTCGCTCAGGGTCTCGCGGTGCGTGGCGGCATCCGCCGCAGCGGCATCAGCCTTGTAGCCCTGCTTCTTGGAGCGCAGGTTGAAGAAGAGCTTGCGCTGGGCCTTGGTCGTGGCGACCTTGACCATGCGCCAGTTCTTCAGGATGTATTCGTGGATCTCGGCCTTGATCCAGTGCATGGCGTAGCTCACCAGGCGCACGCCCTGGTCCGGATCGAAGCGCTTGACCGCCTTCATCAGGCCCACATTGCCTTCCTGGATCAGGTCGCCATGGGGCAGGCCGTAGCCCAGGTACTGGCGGGAGACGGACACGACCAGCCGCAGATGGGAGAGCACCAACTTGCCGGCCGCCTCAAGGTCGTTGTGGTCCCGGAACTTGCGTGCGTACTCCTGCTCCTCTTCCTGGGTGAGCATGGGCATGCGGTTGACCGCCGTGATGTAGGCGTCCAGGTTGCCCAGCGGGGGCACCAGGGCCCAGGGGTTGGCAACGGTCAGGGCGGAACCGGTCGCTTGAGCGTGAATGTTCATCGCATCGTCCTCCTAGATGAATATTAGCACTCTCTGCGATCGAGTGCTAAAACCTCATGACTCGCTGCCGAGGCTTGAACCTCAACAGTTCTACAGGCTAACTGTTAATTTGATCAGTATTTGTCGGGAGAGTTCCGGACTCCTGCTGCCCGTCTGCCAGCCGGTGCCCGCACCCAGGCGAATACCTGCCGGTTGACCAGTGCCGCCGTCCAGCACAGCCAGGCGGTCCAGGCCGTATGGCTAGGGAAATGGGCGCCACGCAGCGTCTGCGTCAGCCCCAGCAACACTCCGGCCACCAGCACCCCCCACAGCAGCAGCTGCCCGCGCCGCCGCTGGGCCGGCTCCGTGGCTGCCAGCCAGGGCAGGGCCAGCGCCACGAAGGCGAAGGCCGAGGACACATGCCCGCCGGGAAAGCAGTGGCCCGGGCCGCCGTCGCCCAGTCCCCAGGTCCAGTGCGAGACATAGGCCGCCACGCCGCCGAACTCCGTCAGGTCCCAGGGGCAGCTGCTCAGGCTCAGACGCTTGAGCACCCCGACCAGCACGATCCCCAGCGTGGCCCCACTGGCGATTTCCAGCCGTTGCATGCGCGTGAGCTGGCGCAGCGGCCCGCGCGGCAGCCAGATCATCACCACCAGGGTCAGGTAGAGCCCCACGGACAGGTCGTGCGCGGCGTCGTGCAGCATCCGCTCCAGCAGCCAGTGGTGGCGCAGCGCGAAGCCGCCGCCGTCGGCCAGCCAGTGCATGACCGGACGGTCCAGCCCGCTGGCATCCCAGGCCAGGGCCAGCAAGAGCAGCAGGACGGTGGCCCGCCAAAGCGGCGTGCGGGGCACGCGGTCCGCATGGGTGGCGGGGGCGTAGCGCATGCCGCGATTGGACGGGGGCCCGCTTAAGCCGTCCTTAAGGCGCGGCACCAAGAATCAGCGCCAGCTTGATCCCGACCACCGCGCATGCCCCCGACTCTGACCGCTCGCCGCCCCTGGCACCCCTTGGCCCTGCTCGGCCTGCTCGCCCTGTGGCTGGCCACGCTGGGCAACCTGCCGCTGTGGCTGACCGTCTGGCAGCTGCCTGAAACGCATGGCGCCCACGCGGTCCTCATGTTCATCGGCCTGGGTCTGCTGCTGCTGGCCTTCAGCCTGCTTGCTCTGGCCCTGCTCGTCTGGCCGCGCTGGTTCAAGCCGGCGGGTCTGCTGCTGCTGCTGATCAGCGCCGCCAGCAGCTACTTCATGCATGCCTATGGTGTCGTGATCGACAGCACCATGATCGGCAACGTGGCCCATACCAATGTGCGCGAGGCCCGCGACCTGCTTAGCGGCGATCTGCTGCTGGCCCTGGTGCTGGGCGTGCTGTTGCCCGGCCTCTGGTGGTGGCGCCAGCCGCTGCAGGCTGTGCCGCTGCGCCGTCTGATGCCGCGGCAACTGGGGCTGGCGGCGCTGGCCTTGCTGGTCACGGCCATGCTGGGCTGGGCCAGTTTTCAGGACTTGGCCTCGCTGATGCGCAACCACCGTTCGCTGCGCTACATGGTCAATCCCTACAACACGCTCTACGCGCTCGGGCGCCATGCCCTGGGTCGTGCCGCCCACGCGCAGCAGCCCCTGCAGCCGCTGGGCGAGGATGCCGTGGCCACCACGGCAGCCACCGATCTCGGGCAGGGCCCGCTGCTGCTGGTGGTGGTGGGCGAGACGGCGCGCGCGGCCAACTTCGGTCTGGGTGGCTATGCGCGCGACACCACACCGCGCCTGCGTGAGCTGCAGCAGCGCGGCGAGCTGGTCTATTTCCCCCAGGTCCACTCCTGCGGCACCAACACGGATGTCTCCGTGCCCTGCATGTTTTCCCATCTCGGCCGCGCCGGCGTGGACCGCAGTGAGCGCTACGAGAACCTGCTCGACGTGTTGCAGCACGCCGGCCTCGCCGTGCTCTGGCTCGACAACCAGTCCGGTTGCAAGGGCGTCTGCGACCGCGTGCCGCACATGGACACCAGCAGCCTGACACTGCCCGACCTGTGCGAAGGCGGCGAGTGCTATGACGAAGTGATGCTGCGCGAGCTGCCGGCGCGCCTGGCAGCGCTCGATCCTGTACGCCGTGCGCGCGGCACCGTGGTCGTGCTGCACCAGATGGGCAGCCACGGCCCGGCCTACGCCAGGCGCACACCGGCCGCGCACAAGCCTTATCAGCCTGAATGCGTCAGCGTCGCGCTGCAGGACTGCTCCCCCGAGCAGCTCGTCAACGCCTACGACAACACCGTGCGCTACACCGACCATGTGCTCGCCGAGGCCGTAGGCTGGCTGCGGGCGCAGGCGGGCCCCACAGCCCTGCTCTACGTCTCCGATCATGGCGAGTCGCTGGGGGAGAAAGGCCTGTACCTGCACGGCATGCCCTACAGCTTCGCGCCCCAGGAGCAGACCCATGTGCCCATGGCCCTCTGGCTCTCACCGGCCATGCGCACCCGGCTGGGGCTCGATTGGGCGCAAGGGATCGCGGCGCATATGTCGCCATCGGACGTGTGGGAGCGGCTGCTGGTCTCGGGCCTCGCGCGCGATCTCCAGCAGATGCGGATCGAGTTCCTGCGGCGGCTGATGCGCAGCAAGGCGGGCAAGGATGATCC
>OFDN01002081.1_pt1 | contig 11645 bp, 12 predicted proteins | sample 1520971 | NCBI WGS metagenome assembly OFDN01 (sample SAMEA94257418, study PRJEB24077) | hot springs metagenome | biome: Aquatic biome; feature: Geographical feature; material: Water | place: India | collected 2012-06-12 | depth 5 m | reverse complement strand
AAGCCCGCGGCGCCGTCCGCGGCGCGGCGGGGCTGGGCGACAGAGCCGGTCTATGTGCGCGCCGCCCCCGACCCCCGCGCGCGAATCGTCGACGGCCTCGTCGCCGGCGATGCACTGGAGCGGCTCGGCGCGGCGGAGGACGGATGGGTCCGGGTCGGGCGCGACGGGCGGGAGATGGGCTATGTCGCCGGCCGCTTCCTCGCCACGGCACCGCCGAAGCCGGACATTGGCGACGGCACCTGCACCCTGCCCGACGACCTGCCGGACCGCGCCGGCCCCGTAGCGCCGGTCGGCACCGTCCTGCGCGCGCTGGCCGCCGCCAACCTGCGCGCCGCCCCGGCCTGCGACGCCCGCGTGCTCGACGTGCTGGAGGCCGGCGCCACCGTCACCGTCACCGGCCACGTCGACGGCTGGTACGAGGTGCGCGGCCGGGAACTGCCGCGCGCCTTTGTCGGGGTGCGGCTTCTGGGCCATTGACCAGGACACCGGTCCGCCGGCCGGCGAACGACCGATTGACGGTTCTGCGGAATGTCCCATAGACTGATGATGACCGCGCGTTGTTCGGACGCCATGCCCGGTTCGGGCTGCGATCCTTCGGACGTCCCCCTCCGGGACGGTGCGATGGGGCCACATCCGCGACCGTCGGTCGAATCCCGCTTTTGAACGCCGTTCCGTGCGCGCCGCTGGCGCGTGCGCACCCCTCATCATGTCCCGACACGACGCCCATCCGCGGCGGCCGTGAACGGGTGGTCCTGGAGGCGCGTCTTGTCCACCGGTTCCGTGGCCGATTCCGTGGCCGAACCCGCCGCCGATGCGGAGTGGAACGCCGGCGATCTCGGCTGCGGGGAGCTCGTGCTGGCCCTGCGGGCGAAGCTCAAGGCCATGCCGGGCCGGGTGATGCGCCTGGTGGCGCTCGATCCGGGAGCACCGGAGGACATCGCCGCCTGGTGCCGCGTCACCAACAACCCGCTGCTGCACCACGACCCGCGGCAGCGCGCCTATTGGATCCGCTCACGCGACCAGTGGGTCTGACATCCGACACCAAACACCGAAGGGGAGGAGCACCGCATGCCTGGGAAGTTCGTCGTCAGCCTGACCCACGCCAAAAACGACACCGACAAGGCCACCGTCGCCTTCGTCGTCGCCAACGCCGCCGCGGCGTCCGACAAGGAGACCATCGTTTTCCTGTCGATCGAGGGCACGCGCCTGTCGCAGAATGGCTACGCCGACGACATCCACGAGGAGGGATTCGCGGCACTGCGCGACCTGATGGCCGGCTTCGTGGAGGCGGGCGGCAAGATCTATGTCTGCTCCCCCTGCTTCAAGAAGCGCGGGCTGGACGAGACCAATCTGGTGCCGGGCGCCATGATCGTCGGCGGCGCCAAGCTGGTGGAGTTCATGGGCGAGGCCTGCCCCAGCGTTAGCTACTGATCGCAGCCTTCGACGGAGCCACGCCGTGACACCCCGCCGCGTCGCCCTTCTGGCCTTCCTCGCCGGAACGCTGGGCTACCTCGCGCTCAGTTTCGCTCTGTTCGAGATGCCCGCCACCCTCGCCGACGCCGAACATTGCGGCTTCCTGCCGGAGGAGTTCGCGGCGGCGGCCGGCGGCCTGACCTACGAGCGTACCGAAGCGTGGTGGGTCAGCTTCCGCCGGATGGAGGAGGGCTATTCGCTGCTGTCGGTGGCGCTGGCCGTCGGTTTCGCCGGCTACGCCCTCGCCATCGGTCGCGGGGCCGGCGGCGCGGGGGCGGCGCTCGGCGGCGGGCTTCTGGCCCTGTCGGCGGTGTGCGTGAGCTGTCTGGCGCCGGTCCTGTCGGTGGTGGGGCTCGGGCTGGCCGGCAGCCTGCTCGCCGGGGTTCCGAAGAGCCTGATCCTCCTCAACACGGTCGTGCTGACCGGTTGGGGGGCGCTTTATCTCTCCCGCAAACGCGCGGCCCCCTGCCCGCTGCCCGGGCGGCGCGCGCAGGCCGCATGAGGAGACGGTCCATGACCCGCAACGCCCTGGCGGCGGTGGCGCTGTTCGCCCTCGCCTGCCCCACCCTCGCAACCCCTGTGCTTGCCGCAGGCGACGACCGGCTGGTGCCGCTGGCGCCCGGCGTGCCGCTGGCCCACCCCATCGCCGCGCGGGATCTGCCGGCCCCGCCCTTCTCCCTGCCGACCGAGCGGCCGGTGAACCCCGCCTATGTGCCGGGCCTGCCCGGCCTGAAGCAGGCGGTCGCGGTGAAGGACGATTTCGGCGCCAACCGGCCACCGAAGTTCGACAGCGTGCTGATCCGCCGGAGCCGGGTGGAGAATGGCGAGGTCGTCATCCCGCCGGGCGGCCTCGCTTATCTGGAGGACACCTGGGGCGGCGAGGTGGCGCTGCGCGGCGAGCCGCTGCCGCTGCTGGGCCGCATGCCGACCTACATCGATTACGACATGTCGATCGTCATCAAGGAGAACGTGACGATCCCCGCCGGCCAGGGCGTGGTGGTGGGCGGGCAGGTCTATCACTACTACGCCACCGTCGGCCATGAGCGGACGCTGAACCACGCGCTGCACGTCCGCACCATCGCGGGCCAGGACTGGGAATGGGCCTTCGGCGCGCCGATCCTGTCGACCACCCAGCCCGGCTGGTGGGCGGGCCAGGGCGGCAGCGGCTTCACCCAGCTCTACAACCAGGGCAAGCTGCGCGAGGCAAGCCCGCAGAAGCTGGTGTTCGACTGGATCTCCGGTGTGCGCACCGACCGCATGCTGGCCGGCGACCGGCTGTTCGCCGGCATGGCGGCGCCCGGCGAGAGCTGGACCGCCGGTGCCCGCAGCATCCGCGTCGCGGCGGTGGACGAGGCCGCCGGCACCGTGCGCGTCGAGGTGCTGGAGGGGGGCACGGTGGTGCTCGACCGCACCCTCGGCCCCATCGACCCGCAGCGCCTGATCGAGGACACTGCGGCGCGCAAGGCGCTGGTGTTCGAGCATGGCGACATCGCCGGCTTCCTGTCGCCCTGGCCGGAGGCGTTCAAGGACGGCAAGGCGCATCTGAAGCTCTACACCAACACGGTGGCGCTCGCCTACGGCCAGCCCTACCCCTTCGACGGGCGCTTCACCACCTACCCCGTGGGTTGCCCGACCGGGCACAATTTCGGCTTCATGCTGGTGAACGCCGAGGAGATCCGGCTGGCGCCCGGCGCCAAGGCCGACGGTCCGGAAGGTTATTTCCGGGTCGCTGTCAACCGCGTCGAGAATGGCAAGGTTCTGGACTGGCACATCGAGGACAAGGCCGGCAACCGCTCGATCAACCTTGGCGGTGCCGCGGTCGAGAACGTCGATCTGGTGCTGGGCCAGGGGCGCGTCGCCGGGCAGGCGATCCTGAAGGATGTCGGCAAGGCCCTGCTGAACCGCACCTATCAGGCGGCGGCCGAGGTGACCGCCACGGCCATCCCCGCGGCGCAAACCCCGGCACACACCGTGGCGGTGCCGACACCCGCCGCCCAGCCGGCGGTGCTCGCCGCCGCCACGGCCCCCGCCTCCGGCGGCCTGTCCGGCGGCATGATGGGGGTGCTGGGGATCACGGCGGTCGGAATCGGCGCCATCGGCTTCGAGCTCGGCCGTCGGCGGAGGCAGGGCTGAGCATGGACCCCGTCCCCGCCCACAGCGAATCGCCCGACGTCAGCTTCGATGGCGGCGATCTGGATTGCGGCAACGGCCTGCTGCTGCTGATCCGCAGGCACATCGACCCGATGGCTCCTGGCCAGCTGCTGGAGATCCGCTCCACCGAAATCTCGGTCGATGAGGATCTGCCGGCCTGGTGCCGCCTGACGGGCAACGATCTGCTGTCCTGGACCAAAAAAGGCCGGCAGCGGTCCTTCCTGATCACCAAGGGCCGGCGCGGCGCGGAGGCGCCCGCAAGGACGCACGCCGCACCGGCGGCCGCACCACGTCCCGAACCGGCACCGGCTCCGCGCGTGCGACGCGAGGCACCCGCGGTGCCGCCCCTGGCGGTGACCGGGATCGGCTCCTGGCCCCGCCCGCGCTGGATGCTCGACGCGATGCACGCCTTCGTCGAGGGTCGGCTGGACGAGGCGGCCTTCCAGGAGACCGCCGGCGACGCCGTGCGCCTCGCCATCGCGGCGCAGGAGCGGGCCGGGGTGACGGTGGTGACCGACGGCGAGCAGCGCCGCGATTCCTACGCCAGTTTCGTGGCGAGCCGGCTGGAGAACTGCCAGCTCATCCCGCTGACCGACGTGCTGCCGCTGGTCGATGACCCGGAGGAGTTCGCCGCCGAGTTGCGGGCGCTCGACGTGCCGGCGGCCGAGGTGCGGCACCCCGCGGTCTTCGGCCGGCTTCGCCGGGTCCGCCCGCTGGTGGCGCACGAGCTGGACTTCGCGCTGTCGGTGACAGACCGCCCGGTGAAGGTCGCCCTGCCCGGCCCCTATCTGCTGACGCGGACCATGTGGATGGAGTGCCTGACCGAGAACGCCTACGCCAGCCGGGAGGAGATCGCGGCCGACATCGTCACCGTCCTGCGCGAGGAGATCGCCGACCTGCTGGACGGCGGAGCCGCCCTGGTCCAGCTCGACGAACCCGTGCTGTCGGAGGTCGTCTTCTCCGGCCCCAAGAGCAAGCGCAGCTTCATGTGCGGCGCGCTGTCGGAATCGCAGGGTCCGGAGCATGAGCTGGGCTTCGCCCGCGATCTGATCAACGCGGTGGTCGCCGGCTTCCCGCGCGAGCGGATCGCGCTGCACATGTGCCGCGGCAACTGGACACCGGACGAGAGCGTGGCGCTGGCCGGCAGCTACGCCCCGCTGGTGGAGACGCTGGCGGCCATGCGGGTCGGCGCCTATCTGCTGGAACTCTGCACGCCGCGGGCCGGCGAGATGGCGGTGCTGACGGCGCTGCCCGAGGACGCGCGGATCGGCGTCGGCGTCTGCAACCAGAAGCACGCGGCGGTCGAGACCCGCGACTGCGTGACGACGCGCATCCGCGAGGCGGTCGGATTGTTCGGCCGCGACCGGCTGCTGCTGCACCCCGACTGCGGCTTCGCCACCTTCGCCGACAACCCGCTGGCCAGCGCCGCGGTGGCCGAGGCGAAGCTGCGCGTCATCACGGAGGCCGCCGCGGCCTTTTGACGCGGCCTTACCAGGCTCCCGAGACGAAAAAGGCCCGCCATGAAGGCGGGCCGTTTCCGTATCGACCAAGCAATGCCGGTCAGCGCGGCGCCATCACCATGACCATCTGGCGGCCTTCCAGCTTGGGCATCTGCTCGACCTTCGCCAGCTCGTCGAGGTGGTCGCGCACCCGCATCAGCACGTTCATGCCGATGTCCTGGTGCGCCATCTCGCGCCCGCGGAACCGCATCGTGACCTTGACCTTGTCGCCCTCTTCGAGGAAGCGCCGTGCCGACCGCATCTTCACGTCGTAGTCGTTGTCATCGATGTTCGGCCGGAGCTTGATCTCCTTGACCTCGATGATCTTCTGCTTCTTGCGCGCCTCGTTCGCCTTCTTCTGCGCCTCGTACTTGAACTTGCCGTAGTCGAGGATCTTGCAGACGGGCGGCTCGGCCTGCGGGGCCACCTCGACAAGGTCGAGGCTCGCCTCTTCCGCGGCGATCAGAGCGTCGCGCAACGAAACAACACCCACCATCTCCCCGTCGGCCCCGACGAGACGGACGGACCGCGCCGTTATTTCCCGGTTAACCCGCGGGCCTTCGCGGGACGGTGCGGCTTCTTGCGGTATCCTGGCTATGGATGAGCTCCATCGAATGGGACCGGCCCGGTCGGGGCCTTCCATCCGGAAGGCCCGCCGGGCGTCGGCCGGTTAGAACGGCGTGTCGTTGGCAGGGTCCCCCGCGGGAGACCGGGCTTCGTCACACAGTTTATTGAGCGCCGCGTCGAGGGCAAGCACTTCCTGATCCTTGCCGCCCATATAACGCAACGCCACCGTGCGCTCCTCGGCCTCGCGCTTGCCGACGACGACCAGCACCGGAACCTTCTGAAGGCTGTGCTCGCGCACCTTCAGGTTGATTTTTTCGTTGCGGGTGTCGAGATCGGTGCGCAGGCCGCGGGCCTTGAAGGCTTTCTGCACCTCGGCGGCGTAACCGTCGGCCTCGTTGGTGATGGTCGCCACCACCGCCTGGGTCGGCGCCAGCCACAGTGGGAACTTGCCGGCGTAATGCTCGATCAGCATGCCGATGAAGCGTTCCAGCGAGCCGAGGATGGCCCGGTGCAGCATCACCGGCCGGTGCTTGGCGCCGTCCTCGCCGATGTAGGTGGCGTCCAGCCGCTCCGGCAGCACGAAATCGAGCTGCAGCGTGCCGCACTGCCAGGTGCGGCCGATGGCGTCGGTCAGGTGGAACTCCACCTTGGGGCCGTAGAAGGCGCCCTCGCCCGGCAGCTCCTCGAACTCCAACCCGGCCGAGCGCAGGGCCTGGCGCAACCCCTCCTCCGCCCGGTCCCACACCGCGTCGGTCCCGGCCCGCACGTCGGGGCGCAGCGCCAGCTTCACCGCGATCTTGTCGAAGCCGAGGTCGCGGTAGACGCCGAGCTGGAGCTTGAAATACTCCGCCGACTCGGTCGGCACCTGATCCTCGGTGCAGAAGATGTGCGCGTCGTCCTGGGTGAAGGCGCGCACCCGCAGGATGCCGTGCAGCGCGCCGGACGGCTCGTTGCGGTGGCAGGCGCCGAACTCGGCGAGCCGCATCGGCAGGTCGCGGTAGGACTTCAGCCCCTGCTTGAAGACCTGGACATGGCCGGGGCAGTTCATCGGCTTGACGCCCAGCATCTTCTCGCCGTCGTCGGCCGACACCTTGAACATGTTGTCGCCATACATGTCCCAATGCCCGGACGCCTTGAACAGCGAGCTGTCGACGAGCTGCGGCGTGCGCACCTCCAGATAGCCGGCGCGGTCCAGCTTGGTGCGGATGTAGGTCTCCAGCGTGCGGTACAGCGTCCAGCCCCGGGGGTGCCAGAAGACCGAGCCGACCGCCTCCTCCTGCAGGTGGAACAGCCCCATCTCCTTGCCGATGCGGCGATGGTCGCGCTTTTCCGCCTCCTCCAGCATGTGAAGGTATTGCTTCAGCTCCTTCTCGTCGCGCCACGCCGTGCCGTAGATGCGCTGGAGCATGGCGTTGCGGTGGTCGCCGCGCCAATAGGCGCCGGCCACCTTCATCAGCTTGAAGGCGTTGCCGACCTTGCCGACCGACGGCGCGTGCGGGCCGCGGCAGAGATCCAGCCAGTCGCCCTGGCGGTAGACGGTGATCGTCTCCGTCTCCGGCAGGTCGCGGATGATCTCGGCCTTGTAGCGCTCGCCCTTCTCCTCGAAGAAGCGGATGGCGTCGTTGCGGTCCCACGCCTCGCGCACCAGCGGGGCGTCGCGCGCGACGATCTCGCGCATCTTCGCCTCGATCTTCTCCAAATCCTCGGGCGTGAAGGGCGTGTCTCGGGCGAAGTCGTAATAGAAGCCGTTGGCGATCGACGGGCCGATCGTCACCTGCGTGCCGGGATACAGATCCTGCACGGCCTCCGCCATCACATGGGCGGCGTCGTGGCGGATGACGTCGAGCGCGTCCGGATGGTTGCGCGTGACGATCTCGATCCGGCTGTCGGTGGTGATGGTGGTGGTCAGGTCCTTCACCGTGCCGTCGATCTTGACGGCAAGCGCATCCTTGGCAAGTCTGGCCCCGATCGAGGCGGCGATCTCCGCCCCCGTCACGGGTCCGCCGAACTCCCGCACGCTGCCGTCGGGCAACGTGATGGCGATGTTGGACGTCACCGGTATCACCGTTTCATAAAGTTGCAGCAACCCCGCCCGCGAGCCGCGCGCAGGGGAAAACGGACTTTAGAGGGGCGGACGGTGCTGTCAAGCGCACCGTGGCGGCGTCACAGCAGCTCCGCGTAGACCCCCAGCGTGTCGGCGCACATGCGCTCGCGCGTGAAGCGGCTGTTGACGAAGTCGATGGCGCGGTCGCCCATGCCGGCGCGGCGCTCCTCGGTCAGGTTCAGCGCCTGTTCCACCGCGGCGGCGAGCGAGGTCGGGTCGTCCGGCGGCACCACCCAGGCCGTCTCCCCCTCCAGCACCGTCTCGCGGTAGGCGCCGGTGCTGGTCACGATGACCGGGCGGCCCATGGCCTGCGCCTCGGCGATCACGCGGCCGAACGCCTCCGGCTCGCGCGAGGCGGAGACGACGATGGTGGACAGCCGATAGGCGGCGGCCATGTCGTCGCAATGGTCGGTGATGCGCACCACCCCGCCCAGCCCGCGGGTGGTGATCATCCGCTCCAGCTCCTCGCGGTAGCCGGTGCGCCCCTGGTCGGACCCCACCAGCAGGCACAGCAGGTCGCGCCGGCCGAGCCGGGCCAGCGCCTCGATCATCACCGACTGCCCCTTCCAGCGGGTCAGCCGCCCCGGCAGCAGGACCACCGGCCGCCCGTCGTCCAGCCGCCAGCGGTTGGCGAGGGTGGCGATGCGGGCCGGGCTGACGCGGTCGGGTGCGAACACCGTGCCGTCGATGCCGCGGTGGATCACCCGGATGCGGGCGGGATCAATGGCATAGCTGGACAGGATGTGGTCGCGGATGAAGTCGGAGATGGCGATCACCCGCTCGCCCCGCGCCATCACCGAATTGTATTTCTGCTTCAACGGGTTGGAGAAGTTGTAGGGGGCGTGGAAGGTGGTCATGAAGCGGGCCCCGGTGGCCCGGGCGGCCAGCCAGCCGCTCCAGGCCGGGGCGCGGCTGCGGGCGTGGACGATGTCGACCCCACGCTCGCGGATGATGCGCTCCAGTGCCTTGGCGTTGCGGTGGATGCGCCAGGGGTTCTTGCTCTTCAGCGGCAGCGTCAGATGGGTGATGCCGGCGCGGTCCAGTTCGCGCGCCATGGGGCCGCCCTGGGAGGCCACCAGCGGCACCGCACCGGCGGCGGCGAGCGCCAGCGCCACATCGATGCAGCCGCGCTCCGCCCCGCCGGTCACCAGCTCCGGCAGCACCTGGAGCACGACCGGCGGCCGCGCGGACCCGCGCCAGTCCGGCGCCTCCGGGTTGCGCGAAGGTTCCCCGGTGTTAAGGTGCCCGGTGCCAAGGTGCCCGAAGGTGGGAAAGTGCCCCGATTCCATGCCCGAACGCCTTGTTCTTCTTACCGATGACGAGTGACCGACGATGACCGGACCCGATACCCCGCCGGACGGCGCGCACCATAGCCTGTCGCACGGCCCTGCCACCATAGCCTATCGCCACACCCCCGCCCGCGGCCCCGGCCGCGGCCCCGGCGTGATCTTCTGCTCCGGCTTCATGTCGGACATGAGCGGGACCAAGGCGGTGGCGCTGGAGGAATGGGCCAAGGCCAGCGGTCACGCCTTCACCCGCTTCGACTACCAGGGCCACGGGCTGTCCAGCGGGCGCTTCGTGGACGGCACCATCGGCCAATGGGCGGACGATGCCACCGCCGTGCTGGACCGGGTGACCCGTGGACCGCAGATCGTCGTCGGCTCCTCGATGGGCGGCTGGATCGCGCTGCTGCTGGCGCTGCGCCGGCCGGAGCGGGTGGCCGGGCTGGTCGGCATCGCCCCGGCCCCGGACTTCACCGAGGATCTGATGTGGGACCTGTTCGACGAACCCACGCGCCGCACCATCCTGGAGGACGGCGTGTGGCTGCGCCCTTCGGAGTATGGGCCGGAGCCGCAGCCGATCACTCGCGCGCTGATCGAGGACGGGCGCAACCACCTTCTGCTGCGCGGGCCGCTCGGGCTGGGGATCCCGGTGCGGCTGCTGCACGGCATGCGGGATCCCGACGTGCCCTGGCGCACCAGCCTGACCATCGCGGACCGCCTGACCACGCCCGACATACGCATCACCCTGGTCAAGGACGGCGACCACCGGCTGTCCCGTCCGCAGGACATCGCCTTGCTCTGCCGGACGGTCGGCGAGCTGGCGGCGGAACTGGCCGCGACTCCGACCGGCGTGTGAAACCGACGGCTCAGCGCCGCCGCCCCGCCATCCCGACCGCCATCAGCGCCAGCCCGACCGCGCCCAGCACCAGCACGGCGGGCTGGAGCAACACCCACACCGCCACCGGATCCCACAGCGCCGGCCAGATGTAGCGCTCGGTCACCGCGCGACTCAGGTCCAATGTGTAGGGCGACAGCCGGAACCACAGCTCTCCCAGAGCCGACAACCGGAAGCCGCCGCCCCCGCCCGCCACGGCGTCCCACGCCAGCGCCGCCGCCGCGGCGAGAAGAAACAGCACACCCAACACCCGCAACACCAGCATGGCGCGTTCCGCCCGATGTTTCACAATCATCCCTGAAAGTGTGGGAGACAGGGCTTGCACGCCAGTCACAGGCTCGTTATAACCCCGGTCTCCGCGGAGGGGTGGCCGAGTGGTTGAAGGCGCTCGCCTGGAAAGCGGGTATACCGGAAACGGTATCGTGAGTTCGAATCTCATCCCCTCCGCCATATTGTCCCTGTGACAGGGCCGTTTCCAGGCGGCCGGGCTGAAAGCCGCAGGTTTCGGGCGGTTCATGGCGGGCTCCCGAACCGGAGACGCCCTCTCTGGCCTCATTTCAGCGCCGGTCCCACCCCGAATTCTCCGCCGGCCACTTGGCCGGTTCGGGTCGTGGCGTTCCCGGCCAAACGGGCACGGCCCGGACAATGGCCCGGGCCGGTGGGGAGATCCGTGACGGGAGGCGTGGTCAGGTGAAGCCGAGGGCTTCCCTCTGCCGGTTCCAATCCAATGGCAGGTCGGTGCGCTTGATCAGGGACTCCGCCGTGAGGCCCGGCGGCTGGCGGCCGGCGACGATCGCCTCCACGATGTCCGGGGCCAGGAAGGCCAGCGGCAGCAGGTTCCCGACGTAGCGGTCGCTGACACCCTCGCGGGCGGCGATGGCGGCCAATGACGGGGTCCGGCCCTCCGCCAGCTCGTCGAACCATGCGCGCGCCCGGGCGACAGCCTTGAGCAGCGCCGGATCGACGCTCCCGACCGGCTGCCCCGGCGCGTCGATCACCAGGCGCATCTCCGCACCGCGCCACGGCCGCGGCCGGACGCCCTCGCGGTCCAGCTCCTCCTTCAGGCGGCGCACGCAGCCGAGATCGCGGTAGCGCCGGAAGATCCGGCGCACCGTCTCCGCCTCCGCCGGCTCGACGACGAGCTTGCGGTCGCGCGCGGCGTAGCCCAGCGGCACCGTGCCCCCCATCCACAGCCCCTTGCGCTTGGACCCCGCGCGTCCACGTCCGGCTCGAACCGGTGGCGCCGACCACGGACGTGTCCCGGATGCGCTCGCCGGTGACCTCGCGCTCGCACTGGGCGAAGGACAGCAGCACGTTCAGCGTCAGCCGGCCCATCGAGCTGGTGGTGTTGAACTGCTGGGTGGAGTTGAAGTCCTGCTCCAGCCCCTCCTCGGAGGATTTGCGGGTGTAGACGGCGCAGCGCCGCACCGGGGTCTTGCCGGCGCTCACCGGCGGGCCTCCGCCAGACCGAAGAAGCGCGGGTCCGACCATCTGGCCCCAGTGATGACGCGCGCGACCTCCGACAGTGAGCGGTCGCTGGTCCCGCGGTAGCGCACGCCGTCCTCCAGCACCGTCACCTCGTGGGTGTCGCCGCGCCACTGGCGCAGCAGGCGGGTGCCGGGCTTGACCGCCGGCGGCGGCGCGGTGGTGGCGACGGGCCGGCCGGCGGCGAC
>OFDN01002078.1_pt1 | contig 11655 bp, 8 predicted proteins | sample 1520971 | NCBI WGS metagenome assembly OFDN01 (sample SAMEA94257418, study PRJEB24077) | hot springs metagenome | biome: Aquatic biome; feature: Geographical feature; material: Water | place: India | collected 2012-06-12 | depth 5 m | reverse complement strand
GGCCGCACCGACCGCCCCCCGCGCCGCGGCCATGGCCTGAAGCGGCTTCCTACAATCCGGGTTCCCATGTCTGTCTCCTCGTCCACCGCCACGCCTGCCGTCGCAGCGCCTGCGCCGCCCGCTTCCAAGGTCCGGCAGTTCCATGCGCTGACCAAGCCGCGCGTGGTGCAGCTCATCGTGTTCTGCGCCGTCATCGGCATGCTGCTGGCCGTGCCCGGCCTGCCCGACCTGGGCGTGGTGCTGGCGGCCACGGTAGGCATCTGGCTGGTGGCGGCCGCCGCCGCCGCCTTCAACTGCGTGGTGGAACAGCGCATCGACGCCAAGATGGCGCGCACCGCCTGGCGGCCGACGGCCAAGGGCCAGCTCACCAACACCCAGACGCTGCTGTTCTCCGCCGTGCTCTGCGGCCTGGGTGGCGCGGTGCTGTACTTCCTGGTCAATCCGCTGACGATGTGGCTCACGCTGGCCACCTTCGTGGGCTATGCGGTGATCTACACCGTGGTGCTCAAGCCGATGACGCCCCAGAACATCGTCATCGGCGGCGCTTCCGGCGCCATGCCGCCGCTGCTGGGCTGGGCCGCGATGCGCGGGGAGGTGGGTGCCGAGGCCTGGATGCTGGTGCTCATCATCTTCCTGTGGACGCCGCCGCACTTCTGGGCGCTGGCGCTGTACCGGGTGGAGGACTATGCGCGCGCCGGCCTGCCGATGCTGCCGGTGACCCACGGCGCCGAATTCACCCGGCTGCAGGTGCTGCTGTACACGCTGGTGCTGTTCCCGGCCACGCTGCTGCCTTACCTGTACGGCATGAGCGGCCTGATCTACCTGGTGGCCGCGGCCGTGCTGGGCGGGCTGTTCATCGCCTACGCCTTCCGTCTGTGGCGCCACTACAGCGACGCACTGGCGCGCCGCACCTTCCGCTTCTCCATCCTGCACCTGTCGCTGCTGTTCGCCGCGCTGCTGCTGGACCACTACCTGGGCCCATGGCTTTCCATCTGACGTTCTCCCGCCGCGCCTGCCTGGCGGGCGCGGCCGCCGCGGCGCTGCTGCTGGCGGGCTGCGACAAGTTCTCCTCCACGCCCAAGGCCGCCTTCACCGGCGTGGACATCACCGGCGCGGACTATGCGCAGAAGCTGTCGCTGAAGGACCCGGACGGCAAGCAGCGCTCGCTGGACGAGTTCAAGGGCAAGGTGGTGGTGGTGTTCTTCGGCTTCACCCAGTGCCCCGACGTCTGCCCCACCACCATGGCCGAGCTGGCCGAGGTCAAGCGCTCCCTCGGGCCGGACGGCGACAAGGTGCAGGGCATCTTTGTCAGCGTGGATCCGGAGCGCGACACGCCGGAGCTGTTGAAGGCCTACGTCGCCAACTTCGACCCGGGCTTCGTCGCGCTGCGCGGCACGCCGGAGGAAACCAAGGCGGCGGCGCGTGAGTTCAAGGTGTTCTACACCAAGGTGCCGGGCAAGACCGAAGGTGCCTACTCGGTGGACCACACCGCAGGCTCGTACCTGTTCGATCCCCAGGGCAAGGTGAGGCTGTTCACCCGCTACGGCAGCGGGGCGCAGGCACTGGCCTCGGACATCAAGGCGCTGCTGGCCGGGGCCTGAGGCCCCTGCGCAATGCCCCATGAAAAACGGCCCCTGCAGGGGCCGTTCCGTCGTCTGGCGGGGCAGTGTCGGTCAGCCCGCCACCGGCTCCAGCGCCTTGCGCATCTTCTTCATGGCCGCCACCTCGATCTGGCGGATGCGCTCGGCACTGACGCCGTACTCGGCCGCCAGCTCATGCAGCGTCATGCCGCCGGAGGTGTCGTCGTTGACCTTGAGCCAGCGCTCTTCCACGATGCGGCGGCTGCGCGCGTCCAGCACTTCCAGAGCGCGGCCGATGCCATCGCCCGACAGCTCGTCGCGGCGGCGGTTCTCCAGCACGCGAGTCGGTTCCTGGCTTTCGTCGGCCAGGTAGGCGATCGGGGCGTAGCTTTCCTCGCCGTCGTCGCTGGTCTGCGGCTCCAGCGCCACGTCGCCACCGGACAGCCGGGTCTCCATCTCCAGCACTTCTTCCGGCTTGACGTTCAGCGCCTCGGCCACCGAAGCCACTTCGGCGCTGGTGAGCGTGCTGCGGTGGGTGTCGCCATCGGCCGCGTCGCTCTTCAAGCCCTGCTTCATCGATCGCAGGTTGAAGAAGAGCTTGCGCTGGGCCTTGGTGGTGGCCACCTTGACCATGCGCCAGTTGCGCAGGATGTATTCGTGGATCTCGGCCTTGATCCAGTGCATGGCGTAGCTCACCAGCCGCACGCCCTGGTCGGGATCGAAGCGCTTGACGGCCTTCATCAGGCCGACGTTGCCTTCCTGGATCAGGTCGGACTGCGGCAGGCCATAACCCATGTACTGGCGCGACAGCGACACCACCAGGCGCAGGTGGCTCATCACCAGCCGGCCGGCGCTTTCGACGTCGCCTTCGTCACGCAACTTGCGGGCGTAGCGAGACTCTTCCTCCTGGGTCAGCAGGGGGATGCGGTTGACCGCGGAGATGTAGGCGTCGAGGTTGCCGATCGGCGGCACCAACGCCCACGGGTCACGCACGGCGATCGCAGAGGCAGTGGTTGAAGTCATGGTCATTCAGACAAGCTGTTCCGCAGAAGGTTCCGGAATATTAGCACTCGCCAAGGTCGAGTGCTGACGGCACCGGCTATCGACAGGATAGCCGGGAGCCACCTGAGTGCAGCACAAGCCTGCGGCGTAAGCATGCGCTCACATAACCATCGTCGACAGCGGCTGTTCAGTGGTTTCGCCGCCCTGTGCGCGGCTGATCAGATCCGCGGCCGCCCGTGCATGCAAGGTGGCAGGCGGCGTGCCTGCCGAAGCGGCTTGCGCACCTTCCAGCCGGAAGGTGGCGACGATGGCCGCCAGCGTCCCGGCCTGGGCCTTGAGCGACTCCGCGGCCGCCGCCGATTCCTCCACCAGCGCGGCGTTCTGCTGCGTGACCTGGTCCAGCTCGGTGATGGCGCTGCTGATCTGCGCCAGGTCGTGGCTCTGGGTGCCGGCCACGGCGGTGATGGCGCCGATCATGTCGCGCACCTGCTGCACGCTGCCCACGATCTCGCCCATGGTGCCGCCAGCGGCATGCACCAGCCGGGAACCGGCATCCACCCGTTCGACGCTGGCGCCGATCAGCGTCTTGATTTCCTTGGCGGCCTCGGCGCTGCGTTGGGCCAGGCTGCGCACCTCGCCGGCCACCACCGCGAAGCCGCGGCCCTGTTCACCGGCGCGGGCGGCTTCCACCGCCGCGTTCAGCGCCAGGATGTTGGTCTGGAAGGCGATGCCGTCGATGGTGGCGATGATGTCGGCGATCTTCTGCGAGCTGGCGTGGATCTCGTTCATGGTGCTGACCACGTCGGCCACCACGCTGCCCCCGCGCTGGGCCACGCCGGAGGCGGAGCCGGCCAGCTGGTTGGCGCTGTGGGCCGATTCGGCCGACTGGCGCACCTTGCCGCTCAGCTCCTCCATCGCCGAGGCGGTGCTCTGCAGGTGCTTGGCGGCCTGCTCGGTGCGGTGGCTGAGGTCGAGGTTGCCGCTGGCCACCTCGGACGAGGCGGCCTCGATGCTGGCCGATGCGCCGCGCACCTTGCCCACCAGCGTGCTGAGCGAGGCCTGCATGCCCGCCAGGCCCTGCATCAGGCGCGCCGGTTCGTCGCTGCCGCGGGTGTCGATGCGGCTGGTGAGGTCGCCGCGGGCGATGCGTCCGGTGATTTCCACCGCATGGTCCAGCGGCCCGCAGACGGCACGCAGCGTGGCCGCCATCAGCGGCAGCACCACCAGCAGCGTGGCGGCCACCAGGCCCAGCCGCATCCAGGCCGCCATCGCGGTGCTGGCGGCGATCTCGGCGCGCAGGATGTTGGCATGGTCGTGCTCGGCCTTCAGCAGCGCGGCGCCGTTGGCCTGCAGCGCGTCCATGGTCTCGGTGGCGCGCTGGGCATAGGCCAGTCCGGCGGAGGCGTCCATGCGCGCTTCCTTCAGCTGCACGGCGATCGGCTCGATCACCGCGGCATAGTCGGCCAGCAGCTTGCCCTGGGCGCTCACCAGCTCGGCCAGCGCGGGGTTGCCGGGGTTGTCCTCGGCCAGCCGGGCACCGGCCACCTTCAGGCGCTCGATCTGCTGCTTCCATTGCGTGTGCAGCGGCTCCACGTCGGTGGGGTTGGACACCGCGGTGGCGATCATCGCGGCCTCGAAGCGGCGCACCGCCGACAGCGATTCGCGCAGGTCGCCTACCTGGCTGGAGGCGGCCAGCGCCTGGTCGAAGAGGCGGGCCACGGGGCCGTTGGCGGTGCGGCTGTCCAGCAGGCTCCAGCCGCCCAGCACGAGCATCGACAAGCTGACCAGACCCATCACCCAGTAGAAGCGGCTTCGAACGGAAAGCGAACGCAGATCAGGCATGGCGAAGGCAGCGCGGCGGCTGGCGAAGTACAACGATGACCAGCGTTTCGGCGCCTGCGCGGTCAATCTGTAATCCGCACACCGCTGGTGCGGCATGCACTCATCCGAAGCGTGTTTCCATCGGCTCCAGCTGCTCGTCCAGCACGGCCAGGATCTCGCCCACGTTCACCGGCTTGGTGAGGTATTGCGCCGCGCCTGCGGCCATGGCTTCCTGGATGCGCGCCGAGGTGGCGTCGGCCGACACCACCACCACCGGGATGCGGGCCGTGTCGGGGTCGGCCTTGAGGTGGCGCAGCAGTTCCAGGCCGTCGATGTCGGGCAGGTGCATGTCCAGCAGCACCAGGCTGGGGCGTTCGACGCGGATGGCCGCCAGACCGTCCAGACCGGTGGTGAACACCTCCAGCCGGATCTGCGGCCGCTGCGCCAGGATGCCGCGCATCACCTCCGCATTGGTCTCGTTGTCCTCGACGTAGTGCACGGTGCGGCGGCGGTACACCGCCTCGCCGGGCAGCTCGCCCTCGGCCAGGCTGCGCGGCAGGCTGCCGTCGCGGGCCAGCGGCAGCTGCAGCACGAAGGTGGAGCCCTGGCCTTCCACGCTGCGCGCGCGCAGCGTGCCGCCCATCAGCTCGGCCAGGCGCTGGCTGATCACCAGGCCGATGCCGGTGCCTTCCTCGCCGCTGGTCTCGCGGCCCAGGCGGTTGAAGGGCTGGAACAGCTCGGACAGCTGCTGCTCGCTCATGCCCAGGCCGGTGTCATGCACTTCCAGCTGCACCGTCTGCGCATCCACCAGCTGCGTGGTGATGGTGACGCGGCCGCCGCGCTGGTTGTACTTGATGGCGTTGGACAGCAGGTTGGTCATGATCTGCTTGACCCGGGTGAGGTCGCCGATGACGGCCGCGGCCGCCGGGTCCAGCCGCTCCACCACCGTCACGCCGCGCCGCTGCGCGTTGTGCTCCAGCAGCGAGCGGGTGGCACGCAGCAGGTCGGCCACGTCCAGCGTCTCGGTCTGCAGCTTCAGCGTGCCGGACTCGATGCGCGACAGGTCCAGCGTGTCGTTGATCATGTGCAGCAGGTGCCAGCCGGCCTGCTGGATCTGCGTGGTCCATTCGGTCTGGTGAGGGGCCAGCGGCTGCTGGCGGTCCAGCTCCAGCAGCTGCGCGAAGCCCAGCATCGCGTTCAGCGGCGTGCGCAGCTCATGGCTCATGCGGGAGAGGAACTCGCTCTTGGCCCGGTTGGCGGCCTCGGCGCTCTCGCGCGCGCGCTCGGCCTCGTGCAGGCGCAGGTGCTCGGTGATGTCCTCCACCACGCCCACCAGGCGGTGCGGCTCGCCGGCCGCGTTGCGCAGCACGGTGAGCACCACCGACACCCACACGGTGCGTTGGTCGCGGGTGACGTAGCGCTTCTGGCGCCGCACCATCGGCATCTCGCCGCGCACCAGGCGCTGGCTGAGCTCGCTGTCGAAGGCCCGGTCGTCGGCATGCGTGAGCAGCAGGGCATCCATGCCGTTCAGCTCCTCGGCGCTGTAGCCGGTCATCTCGCGCAGCCGGGGGTTGGATTCGCGGATGCGGCCTTCCAGGTCGGTGTAGATCACGCCGATGGGCACATGGTCCAGCATGTTGCGGAAGCGCTGTTCGCTCTCGCGCAGCGCGGCCTCGGTGCGCTTGCGCTCGGCCACCTCGCGCAGCAGGTCGGCGGTGCGCTCGGCCACCGCCATCTCGATGCGGCGGGCGCGGCCGGTCACCGTCAACAGCAGCGCGCCCACCATGGCGGTGGCCAGCAGGCCCACCACCGAGAAGGGCCAGGCATTGCCGAACTGGCTGCCCAGCGTGCCGGCGCCGGGCTGGGGGCGCACCTGGATCTCCCAGTGCCGGCCGGCGAAGGTGACCGGCCGCACATGCACCGGCCGCCGCTTGCCGACCACCGGCCGCTCGCAGCCCGGCGCACCGCCCAGGCGGCGCAGCGAGGCATCGGGGTCGGTGTCGACGATGCACAGCGCCAGCGGCGGGCCGGGCGCGGCTTCCACCGCATCCACCTGGTCTTCCAGCCGCAGGGTGACGAAGGCGGTGCCGCGCACCGCGGCGATGCGGTCCACCGGCCCGGCGGGCGTGCCGGCATAGACCGCCTGGTACACCACGATGCCGATGCCACCCTGGGTGAGCATGAAGCCCGGCGTGGCCACCGGCTGGCCGCTGCGCACCGCCTCGGCCACGGTGTCGCGGGCGGCGGCGATCGACAGCACGTTCACGCCCAGCGCGCCGCGGTTGCGGGCCTCGGGCTCGATGTAGCGCATGGCCATCACCTCGGGCTGCGCCGCGGCATCGGGCACGCCGGCGTCCTGGCGGTCGAACACGCGGTAGCCGGCCAGGCCCTCGGCCTGCGCCCGGGCCTCCAGCGCCGGCACGTCGGCGCGCCGCGCCCGCTCGTTCCAGCCCAGCGCCTGCAGGCCCAGGGCCGGTTGCAGCCAGGCGGCGGTGGCGCGGCGGAATTCGGCGGCGGTCACGTCCTGCGAGGCGACGAACACGCCGTTGATCGCCTCCAGCGCCCGCAGCGGCTCGCGCAGGCGGGCCTGCATGGCCCCAGACAGGCTGCTGGCCTCGCGCTCGAAGGCGGCGCGCTCGCGCTCCCTGTCCAGCTCCACCATCTGGCGGATGCCCAGGCCCATCAGCACCGTGACCACCACCAGCGGCAGGCCCACCGTGAGGCGACGCGCCGCCCATTCGGTGCGCGGCTGGCCCAGCAGGGTCAGCGCGATCGGCGCGCCGATCATCACGCCCAGCGTGTCCCCGGCCATCCAGGTCCACCAGGTGATGAAGCGCATGCCCGGCGGCAGCGTGCCCACCGCGGTGAGCGCCGCCACCGCGATGGAGGCGCTGATGAGGCAGCTGAGCAGCGCGCCCAGCAGGTAGAAGCGCAGCAGGTCGCGCGGCTCGGTGAGCACCAGCGGCTGGCTCACGTGGCGCCGGACCAGGGCCGCACCCGCCAGCGCCTGCAGCATGGCACCGGCACCGGCGCAGGCGGGCATCAGCAGCGCCGCCAGCGCGAACTGGCCACGCGGCGCGCTCAGGTAGAAGTTGATGGTGGCCGAGCCCAGCGCCACCGCCACCGCGGCGGGCATGCGCCAGAACAGCACCGCCACCAGCGCGAAGCCGGCGGCCGGGAACAGCGGCGATGCAAAGCTGGGCGGTATGGAGACCAGCAGCCCCAGCATGCCGGCGGCCACGTAGGCCACCCAGGTGACGATGAGCTTGAGGGCCCAGCCGTTTGCCCGGGACTGCGGCAAGGACATGGGCGCTGGGCCGCTAGACGTTGAACAGGAAGTTCATCACGTCGCCGTCCTTCACCACGTACTCCTTGCCTTCCGCGCGCATCTTGCCGGCGTCCTTCGCGCCCTGTTCACCCTTGTACTGGATGAAGTCGTCGAAGGCGATGGTCTGCGCGCGGATGAAGCCGCGCTCGAAGTCGGTGTGGATCACGCCGGCCGCGTTGGGCGCGGTGTCGCCGATGTGGATGGTCCAGGCGCGCACTTCCTTCACGCCGGCGGTGAAGTAGGTCTGCAGGCCCAGCAGCTTGAAGGCCGCGCGGATCAGGCGGTTCAGGCCGGGCTCGTCCTGGCCCATCTCGGCCAGGAAGAGGGCGCGGTCGTCGTCGGCCATGTCGGCCAGCTCGGCCTCGGTCTTGGCGCAGATCGCCACCACCGGCGCCTTCTGCGCCTCGGCATAGGCCTTCAGCCGGTCCAGCAGGGGGTTGTTCTCGAAGCCGGTCTCCGACACGTTGCCCACGAACATCGCCGGCTTGGCGGTGATCAGGCACAGCGGCTTCAGGATCACCAGCTCTTCCTTGCTGAAGTCGATGCTGCGCACCGGCTGCGCCTGGTCGAGCGCGGCCTGGCACTTCTGCAGCACGGACACCAGCTTGGCGGCTTCCTTGTCGTTGCCCGACTTGGCGGCCTTGATCGAGCGCTGCAGCGTCTTTTCCACCGTGCCCAGGTCGGCCAGGCACAGCTCGGTCTGGATGACCTCGATGTCGGCGATGGGATCGACCTTGCCCGACACGTGGATGACGTTGTCGTCCTCGAAGCAGCGCACCACGTTCACGATGGCGTCCGTCTCGCGGATGTGCGAGAGGAACTGGTTGCCCAGGCCTTCACCCTTGGAGGCACCGGCCACCAGGCCGGCGATGTCCACAAACTCGACGATCGCCGGCACCACCCGCTCGGGCTTGACGATGTCCGACAGCGCCTGCAGCCGCGGGTCGGGCAGCTCGACGATGCCGACGTTGGGCTCGATGGTGCAGAAGGGATAGTTCTCGGCAGCGATGCCCGCCTTGGTGAGGGCGTTGAACAGGGTGGACTTGCCGACGTTGGGCAGGCCGACGATGCCGCACTTGAGGCTCATAGGGGATTCCGGAGGTGCCGGCACAGGACGCGCCGGGCAGCAGACAAACGAGGGTGAAGTTTAAGTCGCCGGCCGGCGGGTGCCAGATACTGCACGCATCGCTGTACCGGCCCGAGGCTTGACATGACCGCCACCACCCCCCACGGCATCACGCTGATTTCGCCCCACACCAAGGACCTGGGCGGCGGCTTCCTGGTGCGCCGCTCGCTGCCTTCGCTGCCGAAGCCGGCGGTGGGGCCTTTCGTGTTCTTCGACCACTTCGGCCCGGTGGAAGCGCACGACACGCAGGACGTGCGGGCCCATCCGCACATCGGCCTGGCCACCGTCACCTACCTGTACCAGGGCGCCATGGTGCACCGCGACTCCACCGGCGCGGTGCAGCGCATCGAGCCCGGCGCGGTCAACCTGATGGTGGCGGGCAGCGGCGTGGCGCATTCCGAGCGCATGCCCGACGAACTGCGCGGCCAGGCCGACCTGCGCCATGGCCTGCAGCTGTGGCTGGCGCTGCCCGAGGCCGACGAGGAGATGCCCGCCTTCTTCTCGCACACCGGCGCCGCCGACATCCCCGAGGTGGTGCCCGCGCCGGGCGTGGTGGCCCGGGTGCTGATGGGCAGTGGATTCGGCGCCACCTCGCCGGTGCCGCAGCGCTCGCCCACGCTGTACATCGACCTGCGGCTGTCGGCCGGCGCCGAACTGGCGCTGCCGCCGCTGGCTGCCGAGCAGGCGCTGTATGCGGTGGAGGGCGGCTTCCTGCTCGATGGCGAGGAGATCGGCGCGCAGACGATGGCGCTGCTGCCCGAAGGCGCCACCTGCACCGTGGCCGCGCCGGCCGGCGCGCGCATCGCGCTGGTGGGCGGGGAGCCGCTGGGCCAGCGCTACATGTGGTGGAACTTCGTCTCCAGCCGCAAGGAGCGCATCGTGCAGGCGGCCGACGACTGGCAGGCGCAACGCTTCGCGGCCGTGCCGGGCGAGACGGAATTCATCCCGCTGCCGCAGAAGCGGCCGACCTGAAGCTTAGAAGGCGATCGTCGCCTCGCCCTTGGCGCCCACCTGCAGCACATGGTCGGTGCCGCTGACGATGATGGCGTTCATGCCAAAGGTGAGCGCCCCGTTGAGCCGCGGGTCGGCCCGGTAGGCCACCAGCGTGTCGGCGATGGCATGGCCGGTCTCGGCGGTGGCCGGGTCCACGTCGGGGATGCTGCAGCGCGAGCAGGGCTTGACCAGCTTCAGCACGATGGGGCCCTGCGGCGACTCGATCACCAGCTCGTCGATGAAGTCCTCGGCATGCGCGTCCTCCAGCCCGTCGAGCACGAGGTTGGGGCGAAAGCGCTCCATGGTCGCGGCGGGCCGCCCCGCTTCGGCCAGCCGCCGGTTGAGCTCGGCCAGCGAGGCGGTGGACGTCACCAGCAGCGGGAAGCCGTCGGCGAAGGCGGTCTGCGCCGGCAGGCCGGCCGTCCACTTCGTGTCGCAGGCGCGGCGGTGCTCGGGGTCGAAGCGCACCAGCCGCGCCGGGCGGCCCAGGTAGTCGCTGAACCACTGCGCGGCCACCTTGCCCATGTCGAAGGCGGCCACCTCGTCGCCCCACACGGTGGCCCGGCAGGGCGCTTCCACCGCGTCGATCGTCAGGTGCAGCGCGAGCATGCCGGGGGCGCGCAGCACCAGGTCGTCGGTGCGCAGCGTGGGCTTGACGAGCTGCATGCGCGGCAGCTCGCGCTGGGTGAGGAATTCGCCGTGCTCGTCCACCACCATCCAGGCGCGGTCCAGCTCCAGGCCGGTCTCGATCAGCAGGCCCTGGCGTACCGCGATGCCGCCGCACGACTTGATGGGATGAATGTGCAGCGAATGCACGGTGACGGAATGGTCGCTCATGCGGCCATTCTGCCCGCCACCACCCCCCTGCGGGCGCGCCCATGCGGGCCGCTTCCTGCGGGCGAGGCGGGGCAGGGGCCGCTCCCTACAATGGTTTTCATATGAATGCCGACAGCTCGATCGACGTGTGCATCCGCGGTGCCGGCGCGGTGGGCGCCAGCCTGGCGCTGGCGCTGTCGCGCCAGGGGCTGCGGGTGGTGCTGCAGGCGGCCGCGCCGGCGCCGGCCGGCCAGCCCGACGTGCGTGCCTATGCGCTGAATGCCGCCTCGGTGGCGCTGCTGCGCTCGCTCAAGGTCTGGGAGGCGCTGCCGCCCGATGCGGTGACGCCGGTGCATGACATGCAGATCGCAGGCGATGCCCGGCCCGGGGCGCTGAGCTTCTCGGCCTGGGAGCAGGCGGTGGAGGCGCTGGCCTGGATCGTCGATGCCGCCGCGCTGGAGGCGGCGCTGCACACCGCCCTGCGCTTTGCGCCGCATGTGCGCATGGCCGCGCCCGAGGAGTCCATCGCCGCGCCCCTGACCGCGCTGTGCGAAGGCAAGCATTCGGCCACCCGCCAGCGGCTGGGCGTCGAGTTCGAGATGCACTGGTACGGCCAGCGGGCCATCGCCGCCCGCCTGACGTCCGACCGGCCGCACCACGGCACCGCGCGCCAGTGGTTCCGCTCGCCCGACGTGCTGGCGCTGCTGCACGCCCTCGGCACCTCCGCCGGCCCCGTGACCGTCCGCGCCGTCTCGGCGATCGTCAGGCCGCAGGCGGAGAGCCGCCGGCTCATCGTGTCGTGGCATCGGGCGATCTCCTCAGGCGGCAGGGCGGCGCCCCGCGCGGGGGCGTTGACGAGGCAGAGCAGGGCTTCCGGCGTGTCGGACGGCATCCCGTCATCGTCGCGGTCCTGCGCGCAGACATAGACCGTGGGGTCGCGCGGCAGGCGGCCGTGGCGGGTCAGGTCGGCGAACTCGGCGGCGTAATCG